>Ga0210400_10000059_pt1 | contig 171457 bp, 151 predicted proteins | sample IncBWH26MmetaG_FD_155456 | JGI IMG/M metagenome (GOLD analysis project Ga0210400, IMG submission 155456) | Forest soil microbial communities from Barre Woods Harvard Forest LTER site, Petersham, Massachusetts, United States - Inc-BW-H-26-M | ecosystem: Environmental > Terrestrial > Soil >... | reverse complement strand
CGTAAAACGTGATTCCTCCGGCCGGCCATATGAAATGTTTGGCACGGCCCAGGACATCACGGAACGAAAACGCTCCGAAGAAGCGTTGAAGCGAAGCCAGTTTTATCTGAGCGAAGGACAGCGCCTCGCTCATATGGGAAGTTGGGCATTCAACGATTCGGGTCACTATTGGTCTGATGAGTTGTTCAAAATCTACGGCCTGGATCCGCAGAATGGAGCCCCAACGGTTGAACAATATCTGGCCCTCATCCATCCGCAAGACCGGGCCTCTATGGCCGAAACCATTAGGCGCATGCAAGAAGAACAATGCGGCTTCGACCAAGTAGAACGAATCATTAGACCTGACGGCCAGTTGCGCTACGTGCGCGCCGTGGCAGTTCCCGTTGTGGAACAAGGGCTTTTCAAAGGGTTTATCGGTACCACGATGGATGTAACCGAGCATGAGCTACTGACACAGGAATTGCGACGTGAGCGTGCATACCTCACAGAAGCGCAAAGCCTCACTCACACTGGCAGCTGGGCGTGCAATCTACTGACTCGAGAGATATTTCATTCATCAGACGAAAACGCGCGCCTATATGGCTTCGATCCCAGCCAAGGTGCGATTCCGTTCGACCGTTTCTACAACGCGATCCTTGCAGAAGACGAAGTGGCCTTAAGAGCAAAACTTGAGAATGCGATCCGCGAAGGCGCGGACTATGATGTCGAGTTTCGGATTCGCCGTACCGACGGCACAATCCGATTCCTGCGTGGCATAGGACATCACAATCCTTCTCAAGAAATCGGTCAGTATGTCGGTATCACCATGGATATAACCGAACGAAAGCGTGCCGACGAGGAGCGCGAAAAGCTACGGCAGTTAGAGGCCGATCTTGCTCACATCAATCGCGTCAATATGATGGGGGAGCTCGCCGCCGCCCTGGCGCACGAAATCAGGCAGCCCATAGCCGCCTCAATCACCAGCGCCAGCGCGTGTTTGCGATGGCTAGCCCGCGATCCACCGGACCTTGAAAGGGCGCGAGCGGCAGCAGCAAGAATTGAGCAAGACGGAAACCGCGCTGCCGATGTGATCAACCGTTTGCGCTCCTTCTACATGAAAGGTGTTCCCCCAGAGCGCGATATGGTTGACATCAAAGAGATCGTTCGAGAAATGACCGCTTTGCTTAGGAAAGAAGCTGTCCGGCACTCCATAAAAATCCACTCCGAACTGGACGAAGATATGCCTAACGTTCTAGCCGACAGGGTACAGCTTCAACAGGTGTTCCTGAACTTGATGTTGAACGCAATTGAAGCGATGAAAGACACCGGAGGAAAGTTGACGATTGGTTCCCGACCGACTCTCGAAGGTGAGATCGTGGTGTCCATCGGAGACACAGGCGTCGGATTGCCGGCAGAAAATATTGAGCGGATTTTTGACGCCTTCCATACTACGAAGCCACAAGGCACGGGGATGGGCCTGGCTATAACCCGTTCGATCGTGGAGGCGCACGGTGGGCGAGTGTGGGCCACTGGCAATCAGGATGCAGGCGCAACGTTTCATTTTACCATTCCCGCCAAAGGTGGGGCAGACGCATGAAATCCGCAGCCGTTCCCACAGTTTTTATCATCGATGACGACCCAGGCATGCGTCAGGCGATCCACGATCTTGTCGAGTCGATTGGGCTGCGCGCCGAATCCTTTGCGACTGGTGAGGAGTTTCTCGGGACGAAGCAGATCGGCCGCCCGAGCTGCTTAGTTCTCGATATAAGGCTGCCTCAGATGAGTGGACTCGATTTTCAGCGTCGATTGGCTGAGAGTGGAATGCAAATCCCGATCATCTTCGTCACGGCGCACGGTGACATTCCGATGTCTGTCAGGGCATTAAAGTCAGGCGCCGTAGAATTTCTGACGAAACCCTTCCGGGATCAAGACCTCCTAGATGCAATTCAGCAAGCACTTGGGCGCGACCGCATCGCGCAAGAACAAGAGGCCGGGACTCACGATCTGCAGCAGCGATATCGTGCGCTTACTGCGCGAGAGCACGAGGTAATGACGCTCGTCGTGTCCGGGATGCTCAATAAGCAGATAGCGTCTGAAATTGGAGCCAGCGAGGCCACAGTAAAAATCCATCGAGGCAACGTCATGCACAAAATGCAGGCAGCATCGGTGGTTGACTTGGTGCGCATGGCCGACAAGCTGAAACTGTCTCCTCGCAAGTAGCTCGTCCGAATTGAAAGCCCGTCCAGATTTCCCCCGCCTTTGCATCTAGTCGACTACCACCAAAGTCGTAGTTCGTACGACTAAGAGCTGATTGTTCACTCATCTCAATACGGTTAGGCTTTGCCTGTGAGCAGCAAGCAAAGTTCGAGACTGATAGCCATCGTCGACGACGACAAGTCGGTTCAAACTGCCTTGCAAGATTTGATTGAGTCGGCGGGGTTGTCTACGGTCTGCTTCGGCTCCGCGGAGGAATTCCTCAATTCCGGAACACAGGATGAGGCTGGATGCCTGATCGCAGACATTCGGATGCCGGGCATGTCCGGCATTGAACTGCAGGCAAAGCTCAAGTCGGACCGGTGCCGCATACCGATCATTTTCATCACGGCGCATGGTGACGCCAGGATGCGGATCCAAGCCATGCGTGACGGGGCTGTGGAGTTCTTGACGAAGCCCTTCGACAACGCAGTTTTGCTCGAAACGGTTTACGCCGCGGTTGTGGACCACCCCGAGATTTCCGGCCTTCGGAATACGAATCAATGACAGCGCCAGATCAAGATCGTCGGGTCCGCAGATTCGAGCAGATCGTAGGCAATAGCCCGGCTCTGAGAGTTGTGCTGGAGCAAGCCGAGCGGGTCGCGGCGACGGATGCGACCGTTCTCATTCAGGGAGAGACCGGCACTGGCAAGGAACTCATCGCGCATGTGATCCACAATGCGAGCACTCGCAGCGGTCACCCTCTGATCAAGCTCAACTGTGCTGCAATCCCTTTCGACTTGCTCGAGAGTGAACTTTTTGGTCACGAACGGGGAGCCTTTACCGGAGCGATCGCGCAAAAAATCGGCCGTTTCGACTTGGCTGATAAAGGAACCTTGTTCCTCGATGAAATCGGGGACATACCTCTCGCGTTGCAACCCAAGCTCCTCCGCGTTCTGCAGGAACAGGAATTCGAACGGCTGGGGAGCGGGCGCACGCATCGCGTCGACGTGCGTCTGGTCGCCGCGACTCACCAAGACCTCCAACGAATGATGACGCGTAGAGAATTTCGCAGCGATTTGTACTATCGCCTGAATGTATTTCCGATCACGCTGCCGCCCTTGCGGGATCGACGCGAAGACATTGCGCCACTCGTGCAACATTACGTTGAACTCTTTGCCCATCGAATGGGGAAGTCTATTAGCACGGTTCCCGAGGAATTCGTTGACGCCTGCAAATCCTATCCTTGGCCGGGAAACATTCGAGAGCTTCAGAACGTAATCGAACGCGCCGTAATACTATCGAACGAAGGTTTCCTTCCGAATCTCCTACGGCCAACTCGCCCCCCCTTAGATGTCGTATTCCCGCCGAGCACCCCGCTAAGGGAATCCGAACGGATCCTGATCTTGGGAGCGCTAGAAGCCACGGGATGGTTGGTCGGCGGACCTTATGGTGCCGCTGCGCGGTTGGGAATGAAACGCACTACCTGGATCGCACGGATGAAGAAGCACGGAATATTTCGCCCCGCGGAGGACAGCAGCTTCGAACAATCCCTCGACAGGAATTATCCAGCGGCCGCGCGCAGTTAGGTGCTCTCACCCTATAGCGTGCAAACCGAACGATCTCGTATCGGCAAAAGCGCTGGATTAACGACCAGTTGAATCAAGAACTCCTGGGTACTCCGCTTGACGCGCAGTCCAAGGCTCACGCTTAACGTCGTCGCGGACGAAGGATTGCGCGGCCGCCAGCTCGGGGAAATTCCAGAGGACGGTGCCAAAGAGCAGGAGAGAAATGAACGGAACGCAAGAGGCACGAGTTGCAATCAAACTACCTTTCACAAGATCTCGATCGTGCCAAACGTCACAGTGCCAAATCGGCAGGATTGGCGCTGGTTCTCGGATCGCTTGTCGCCGTATCTTGATAAAGCTTGTTGTCACCAAATTCTTCAGTCTTCACATCGTCATCGCTGACCCCCGAGGAAGCGAGCAGGTTGGTCATCCCAGTGACCATTCCCGATGGGCCCGCGATGTAATAGATCGGTCCGTTCAGCCAGAGTAGATAACGCTTGAGCATTTCACGATTGATATGCCCTTTTTCATAGGGCCAAGCGAGGGTTCTATGCCCGGTCAGTGTTGGAATGAGAGTCAAATTCGGATTCTGCTCGGCCATATCCTCGATTTCTTCGAGAAATGCGGCGTCTTCCACTTCTCGGTTGGAATAGAACAAATACGATCTGTGTGGCAAGCGTTGTAGTGTGGCCTGCTGGACGATGCTGCGAATGGGAGCAATCCCGATGCCGCCAGCGATAAACACCGCAGTCCGGGTGATATCGCTATGAAGTGTGAACGATCCCCTGGGACGGCTCACGGTGAACTGCGTACCAAGAGGAGCAGTCTGCAACGCGGCCCGAAAGGCAGTTCTGTGCATTCGCATCGCGATCATTACTGGCCTTTTGTCCAGGGGCGAGCTCGCGAGTGAAAAGGTCCGGAAATTGTCTATTTCACTTCCCGCGGCTGGGTGCGAGAAGGCAAAATCGGCATGCTGCCCAGCCCTGAATTCGAAATTGGCGCCATTTGTGTCGAACCAAAAGGCCATCGTATCTTTGGCGATTCTTTGCCGATCCACTAACCTCATTTGACACTCAGCCATGAGTTTCTCCTTCGCCGGAACCCTGTTTGATCTTCATTCGAGCTCACGCACTCCAGCTATGTAGACCAGATTTCCAGAGCGTTATTCCGACCATCGTCGCGGCGATGGAAATCCTCTTCTTCTCATGACTCCTTGATTTCATTTCCGAAATAAATGGGGCACATACCAGCGGGCATAGGTTGCGAATCCCAAAAAGAGCACGACCCACCAGAGCACGAGCACAGTTCGCATCCAGGCCTTGTATTCAGTGATGCGAAATTTCTCCGGCAAAACGCTCGTGCCCGCAGACAGCAAGATGTATAGTGCCGCGAGTTCGGTGACGATTCCGATCGTTGCGTGCGTCGTCGCCAGTGCGTAGTAAGCCCTCCCGAACTTGGCCGGAATCCTGGGAAGCACATGAACGCGGAATGAAGGAATCATCATCATCACGACTACAGCGAGGTTGAAAAGCACGATGGCGGATTGGCACCACGCGTGTTGCCGAAAGCGCCGCTTGCGAGCAAGCCTGGCGCCGGCCAACAGAGCTATTCCCATGGCGATTTCCAGGGCAAGGACAAAGTCGGCAGCGCGCGGAGCCTCCGTTTCAAAGAATGTTTCTATCAACAGATTGTCTCCACGCAGACTGCCGACTGCGTCCCGTTCATGTTTCGGTAAGAATCTCGCGTGGCAAAGTGGGCAGAACTTATTTGGCAATTGAGGGAGAGATGCTAAGGTCGCACGTCTGTGTCACCCATGAACACCTCCCAGCGTCGTCGGCGCGACAACACTCAAAGCCGCAAACGCGATCGGTGCACCGTGTTTCGATACAACTCCTCAGTACCCTCCATACGCGTTTCGCGAAGAGTCGCTTCCGCCAATCACCGGGCATGCTGCGAATTCTCGAAACGACTCGCGCCCCTTTAACAATGCGTTCGAATCCTTCCTTTTTAGCAGGACCACACTTTGCGTCTTTGTGTCGACCCCGTTGACTCCCGGCGCCCCAATGCACACGTAGATTCCCGAGGATTTCTGGTCGAGAACCTTGATCGCCAACTTCCTCACTCCGTCCGCCGCCTCGACGACGGCTTCATTGTCGTTCAGCGTTTGCGTCGCGAATCCGTAATCCGCAAACGTCTTTTTTCCTTTTACCTTCTTTGCCCAGAACCCAGACGGCAGCGAAGTTACATCCAGCTTGTTGATCACAAACTCCGCTACTTTTTCATTGGGGTATTCCGTTTTATTTCCCGCCATGCCCAGGGGTACGTATGACAGGATCAGAATCGTCAACAGAACTTTGGTTTTCATTTTTCATTCTCCTTATCCGCAAATTGGACTTCTCCGAATCTTCCTTACAAACGCCGCCAGCGCTTCTCTTTTTGGCGAATCCCCGCCCGGTCGGCTTGGGATACCCTCCACATCGGAAAACGTCTATCCTGGCCCATTCACTCCACTGAGAAAGCCGCCAAGGTGTCCTGTCAGTGCAACGATGACTACGGCCACAGCTTCGATCGGCAAGCGGTATCCGGGCAGGATCTCTTCGTGTTTCCGTCGGGTTCTCATATGGATGAACCAAACCACACAGATCAGGACGCTCGACACCGATCCCATCACTAGATGCATCAAGAGGATGCCTTTCAGTTTTTGGCCCTCAAGTTCCCACTGCCACGCAAGAATTCCAGTGACGACCACGGGTAAGGTTGCTATCGCCGCGACGAGCAGGTTGTAGTAGGCCGCCACAGCCAGCAGGCGCTGCCTCTTCCATTGGGCAAGGAAATCAAAGAAGACACCGATGATAAACAACGCGATCGGAAAGTGAATCAGCACGACGTGCTGTGCATGCTTCGCGAAAATGATTGTTTTAATGTCAAAAGGATGCATGGTCGCCCCGCGCTCACTGAACGACGACTTTGCCGGTCATCTTCGGGTGAATCGAACAGAAGTAGGGATAGGTTCCCGCTCTGCTGAAGGTAAAAGAGAACTTTCCGTCTGTTTCGAGCACTTTGGATTTGAACGTCTTCGATTCATCCGTGCTGACGACCGTGTGAGGGATATCGTCACGGTTGATCCACGTCACCGCGGTCCCGACGGGCACCGTTAGCGTTACGGGACCGAAGCTGAAGTTGTCGATCTTCACCTCCATCGTCGACATCTTCTCCTGCGCGTTTGCTAGATGACTATTCTGACTCGTACCGAAACCTAGCGTTCCCAGCAACAGTGCCGCCGTTAGACTTGCAATAGACACACTTCTCCTCATGCTTCTTCTCCTTTTCTTATCTGTCTCAAGTTCGAATTGTTTTCTGAGTTTGGCTAGGTCTTGCTCACGCGCTCACGCGAGCGAAGAATCAACCACCGCCAGAGCGTGACTTCCTTGTACGTAGTTCACATCGGTGATGCCGAGGACGCTTTTCAGTTGTTCCGCTGGAACTTTCATCGGGCCCGGCGAATCGGCTTTGCCCGGCGCCGGTTGTGGAAATGCGGTTGATGCCGCGGTATGAAACGTCACGTTTCCTTCCACCTTCTGCATCGTCTGGTGGATATGCCCATTGAGCACCGTCACCGAACCGAATTTCTTCAAATACGCCAGTGCCTGCGCGCTATCGTCCGTGCCCCAGCCCCATTCCGGATAAACGGACCACAGTGGAATGTGCGCAAACACAACAATCGGTGTGCTGTGCTTCAAGTGTTTTACATCGTCTTCCAGCCACTCAAGCTGGTCGTGGCCCAGCGTTCCGAGCCCGCCGGCCTTCAAATTCATCACATTGACCAGCCCGATGAAGTGCACGCCCTTCTTTTCGAAGCTGTACCATCCCGCGCCCTTGCTGCCTTTTCCGTAGCGCTCCAAGAACTGTTTCCCATCGTCACTCAGGACGTCGTGTTCACCGGGTACGTAGAAGACATCCTTAGGGGTCGCGCTTTTCAAGATCTGGTCCACCGTATCAAATTCTTCGGGCTTTGAGAGATGACTGATGTCGCCCGTGTGCAGCATGAATTCTGGTGCGCGCGAAAGGACGTTGATCTTGTCCACTGCTGCTTTCAGAGTGCCTGCGACGTCCGGATTCGCCGGCTTGTTGAATCCCATGTGACTGTCGCTGATCTGAACGAAGCTCAACTCGCCCATCATGTCTGCCGTGCTAATCTCTGAAATTCGGCTCAAGCTGTACGAGTTGAGCACCCCGCCTTTCATCACGCAAAAGGCACCCGTGCCTGCCCAGGCCATGCACTTCAGGAATCCCCGCCGGTCAACTCCGTCGTGGTTGTGGTCAATCAGGAGTTCATCTTTTTTCTTTTCGGACATCCTAGCCCTCCATACCTGCTTTTTTTACGCCGTCTCTAAGCTCTGCACGTGCCGTTGGGAGTGGCAGCGCGGGATGATTGGGGGGTGCCCGCGCCGCCATTGAACGTGCTTGCGTCCATCCAGACCGAGGCAGCGCCTCTCTTATTCCAAATTCTCGGCGTTCATATCTCTCTTTGCATGTCCGTCACAACAAGTCCCCGTCGAGAATAAAATCGCCGGTTGTCTGGTTCTTACGCATGAAGCATCACTGAGCAGGGGAAGTCTTTGAACGATTTTGATGCCGAAGACCGACAGCGCTTCGAACAGCTTGTGCTGCCCCATGTCGATGCCGCCTTCAACCTCGCGCGTTGGCTGTTGCGAAGCCGCGCAGATGCCGAAGATGTCGCTCAGGAAGCCTTACTTCGCTCGTACCGTTTCTTCCGTGGCTTTCATGGTGGAGATGCGCGCGCATGGCTGCTCCAGATCGTGCGCAATACTTGCTACACATGGCTGGAGAAGAATCGCCCCATGGAACTAAGCATGGAATTCGACGAAGAGTTACACACGCAGACGTGCGGCACACCCGAAACGCTCGCTATTGCCGGTGATGATCGCAAGCGTCTGACCCTGGCTCTCGAGACGCTGCCGCCGCGCTTCCGAGAAATTCTTGTCCTTCGAGAGCTCGAAGGCTGTTCCTACAAGGAGATCGCTGCAATCACTGCGATCCCCATTGGCACAGTTATGTCCTCGCTCTCCCGTGCGCGCCGCCAGTTGCAGTCCGCGTTGGTAAATTCTCCTCAAGGAGCTCGTCCGTGAGATGTGATTTTGCCGACTCTCTGCTTCAGGGCTATTTCGACGGTGAGCTGAGTGGCCGCAGGGCTGTTGAATTCGAGCGTCACCTGCGACGTTGCGCCCACTGTGCTACTGAGCTTGCCGATCTGGATTTGTTGCGCGATAGATTGCAACTCGCCCAACTCTACGAGCCTGCCACGGCCGCGCTGCGGCGGAAGATTAACGGCCCTCTCCACGCAGTCGCACCCACGACTGCTGTGTCACGGCCTCTCGTTTGGCACTGGCTGGCAGCAGCGGCCGCACTACTTTTCGTCGCGATCTTACTGTGGAGAGTCGGTCACGGCGTTCGCGGTGACGACTATCAAGCCGAACTTGCTGGAGAAATTGTCGATGCGCTCGTACGCTCGCAACAGCCTGGCCAGATGAAGGGTATCGCCTCCAACGATGAGCGCGTTGTGCAGGGATGGCTCGGCGGTAGAGCCAGGTTTGCTGTTCCTGTTCGTGATTTCACAAACGACGGTTTCCCGCTGAAGGGTGGGCGCGTAGACGTTATTGAAGGCCACGCCGTCGCAGTGCTCGTCTACGAGCGTAACGGACATCCAATTAATGTATTCATCTGGCCCACACCGGAAGGGGACAGTCCACCGCGCACGGGTTCCCTGGAGAGCTTTCAATGGGTTGACTGGCGAAAAGGCAAAATCGAATTCTGCGCGGTGTCTGACGGAAGCCCTGTGGACCTTGAGCAGCTCCGCCGGCTAATCAATTCTTTCGCGTAAGCAATATTGCCGTGCAACTCGATTTCTAGGGTCGAATTTGAGCACACCATCGTACGAACTGCGAACACAAATTCAAGAAGTCACGCATTCAGTTTCTCCTTCATCTTTAAGCGATGCGGGGAATAGAACATTGGGAACACGGGTATTCGGAGATGAAGGCAATCGAGATGGGGAAGGGATCAAAGATGTTGAGAACGTCAATCGTAATATGGATTGTGCTATTCCTACTGGCTCTAAACGTAGTCGCCTTCGTAACTCGCATCATTGAAAAATACAGACTGGCCGATCGCTTATCAAAACCCTTAGAAGGAACCGTCTCCGCCGCGCGAACCCGTCAGCCGACGGTATCGAGGCATCAACAGAGCCCGCCGACACACCGGTAGGGTTTGTCTGCCTTACCTGAGCCGATGTTGGGGCACCACGATCAGGGAACTGTACAACAAAGCGTTCGGGGAAATAGGGTGTCAGAGATGAATGCAGAAGGAGGTACAAGAATGGAGAAGCGGGCCAGAAAGCATGGCAACAATTGGGTGATTACGGTCGAAAGCAGAAACGACCAACACCAGGAAATCATTCTGGCAACAATCGCCAAGCGTGCCTACCAGCTTTTCGAACGGCGTGGGTACGCACACGGCTTTGATTTGGATGACTGGATCACTGCTGAAAAGGAACTTCTACAGAACGATTTCAATGGGAACACCTCCCAATTTGATTTGTTCATCGCGTCTCCGCGAGATCCGAAGGTGACCACAATTCTTAGCATGACAACTCACAGCATGATTGTTTTTCGCAGTCAGGCTCGACACGCCGGAGAGGTCGGTGGTGGGCCAGATATAGCATCTGTCCACCTCTTTCCAGAAGAAATTGACACAACTAAGACTAATGTGAGCGGCGTGAATGGGCTCTTGCACGTGCAGGCTTCAAAGAAGAATCATAGAAATTCAACCTGACCGCGCACTCGTTTATCAAGCATCGTCAACCGAATTCGGATTCTTTATGAAAATCTTTCCTGGTTACGAGGCCAACCTTCAGAAACTAACTCCTTACCGATAGATAGACTCTCCGGACAAGAAAATATTCCACATGTTTTTTCTCTGAGCAAAAAAGGAATAAAGCAGCAGGAAGCTTAGTTACTGCAAACAGAGCATTCTGATTGTGATGCTCCTGCTTGGTGAAGTGCAGAAACACAATGCAATGGAACCTGGTTGCTGCAATACCTTTGATGGCCAGGCTCACGGAGTCAAGCAAAGCGTCGAACGATCTTAAATAAACGAGAGGATCTCAAAGGATGAAAAAAAGAGCAGCAGTGGCAGTGCTTTTGTCTTGCTTTGTCTCTGGCTTATTTGCAGGAGGCACCATCGCGGATGAGATTGCGTTCTTGTCTTCGATTGTCGGATCGAATCCCGGCGTGACAATCGCAGGTGTGAAGAGCGGAGGCGCGCCCTGGGTGGTCAATCACGGATTCGCAGTTTTGAATGATGATGGGCGTCTGCGCACAGACGTGCACGGCCTCATCTTGCCGAACCTGGGAAGTCCTGGGCCCGTCACAGCGATTGCCGCGAGCGTTGTATGCGGAGACGCAGTGGCTACAACCTCTGATTCTGTACCACTGAGTGTCGACGGCAACGCTGAGATCCATGCGAAATTGCAAGTGCCATCCCCGTGCCTTGGTACGGTCGTGCTGATTCGTGCGACGGCTTTCAACGGCACTCCGCTCCCGGCTCCTGGGCCATGGATCGCGGCCACGGGCTTAACCAAAGGTTCCGATTCCGATCACGACAAGTAGAGCCCCAGCTCTCTGCTCTGCATTTGTCTTATCACGCGCCGCCAAAGTCACATCCAGAAAGGAAGAGGAATTAGTGATGTCAAGAATCTTGAATGTGTTCGTTCTGCTGTGTGTCGGTCTTTCGAACCTGGCCGTCGGTCTTTATGGTGCTTCCCCTAATGACGAGCATCAACGTGCAATCGACTCCTCTGTTCAGCCGGTGAACCCGGTTGTTCAGTGGAATAGAACACTTCTCACAATCGTTCGCACGCCGGGCGCGCAACCACCAACGGTCCACCCTACCCGAAGCTTTGCGATCATGCACGCCGCGATCTACGACGCAGTAAATGCCATTGACAGAACGCACCGGCCATACTTGGTCCGCCTTTTCGGCGTGCCACGAGATGCTTCGCAGGAAGCGGCCGCAGCTGCGGCGGCGCACGAAGTTCTGGTGGCACTGTATCCCGCGTTTCAGGCTGCACTCGATACCGCCCTGCAGCAATCCTTGGCGCAAATTCCGGATGGTAACGACAAGGCTGAAGGTATCCGTATAGGACAAACAGTTGCGGATCGCATCTTGGCCCTGCGAAATAACGACGGCTCGAATGCCAAGCCGATTCCCTATGTTTTCGGGACGGCTCCAGGAGATTACCAATCGACACCTCCGAATTTTCCGCCCCAGCCGCAATTCACGCATTGGTCTCGCGTGACTCCGTTCGCGCTGGAGCGCGCGAGCCAGTTCCGGCCTGGTCCTCCTCCGTCGCTTGCCAGTGATACGTACAGCGATGCTTTCAATCAAATCAAATCCCTCGGGATCGTGAACAGCACAACGGCCACAGCCGATGAGGCATTGACGGGACGGTTTTGGAACGGGGCCATACAAAACTATTGGAACGAGATTTCGCAGACGTTCTCGCAAGCGCACGGTTTGACGACGGCGCAAAGCGCCAGGTTGTTCGCGCTTCTCAATCTGAGTTTTGCCGATGACGTGATCGCCTTCTACGACGCCAAATACACATACAATTTCTGGCGGCCAGTAACCGCGATTCGGGCCGCGGATACCGGCATTAACCCTGAAACCGTGGCGGATCCGAACTGGCTCCCGGAAGTCGGTAAGACCGCCCCCGACCCATCCTATCCGGGTGCCCATGCGGTGATCAGCGCTTCCGGGGCAGAGGTTCTGGTTTCCTTTTTCGAGCGGGACCATGCCGAGTTCAACGTGACTTCCGAGGTCCTCCCGGGAGTAGAACGATCCTTCACAAGCATTTCCGCCGCTGCCGAAGAAGCAACGTTAAGCCGTATCTTCGGTGGACAGCATTTCCGTTTTGACCTGACCACCGGACAACGGCTGGGCCGCGACGTAGCAGACTTTGTCTTGGATAACTTTTTGACTCCCGCGCACGGGAAAGACGAATCCGACGACAAATGATCGGATGCGGCGATGCGCCATTGATGACCGTATTTAGAGTCGTCAAAGGTTGTGGCTTGTTTTCCGAGATTTACCTTGCTGGGAGATGGAGCTTGAAACGCGGATTAAGCTCAAGTCAATTCAGCGAAACGTGTGATGCAAACGATTCGAACTCAATTCTTTAGGTGAAGGGGAAAAATGATGAAGAAGTCAGAAAGCAGTGTAAAGCATGCAACAAACCGGCGCGCGTTTTTGACGAACGGAATGGTGGCAGCGGGAGCCGCAACGATGGGCGCCGCGCTGTTGCCGGGTACCTCGGCGGCCTTCGGCAGAGAGGAGGACGACCACGCACCAATCACAAAAGGCGATATCGCAATTCTGACCTTCCTGAGCGCTTTGGAACAAGTCGAAGCCGATCTGTGGATTCAATATGCGGAACTTGGCGGAGCCACGAATCAAGGTCTCTCGACGATAGACCTGGAGCTCAACGGTAAGAAAATCGTCACCGGGTTGGCTCCTAATTACATTACCGCTCTTGAGGTACTGGATGGCGACATGCCGCAGTACATCGCGGACAATACCGACGACGAAATCAGCCACCACCGGTTTCTCAATAATTACCTCGCGTCGAAGGGTGCCAGGCCCATCGACCTGAGTGAGTTCGCCACTTTGCCGCCTAGCAGAGTCAGCGGAGTCCCGCCGACGGGACGCCTGACCAACTTAAAGCAGCTCACCGTCGACACGACGTGGTGGACGCGCTACCGCAGCGAGACGGCAAACCCAGATTTCGGGGGCATTTTCGAGAACGCCGTTCCGGATCTCGCGAAGGGAAGACATCCCGCTATCCCGGTGGACGATGGCGACCTCATCCTGAACAACGACGGCAGCATCCCCAACCACCTGCAGGCCATTGCCAACACTGCGGGCTTCCACTTTGCATTCATCGAGCAAGGCGGCAGCAGTCTCTACCCAGCGTTAGCTCAGAAAGTGACCAATCTGGAAGTCTTGCGGGTTCTGTTGAGTATCGGTGGATCCGAAATAATGCACTTCCAAACGTGGCACGACAAGGCGGGCAACGCTACCAACATCACCGACGGTGATCTTTCGTTTCCGAACCTGAATAGCGGAGTCGACCCGAATCCGAAAGGCGCTAGTGTCAACCCAGCTGACGACTTCCAAACCAACCTGATCATGCCGGAGCCGACGCTCTTCCTGAATGCAAAGCTTGGCCCGGTGTCCATAATTCGTCCGACGTCTACGGTTCAGGGTGGCGCAGTGGCCTCCGTTGTCAGCTTCGCCGATGATGGGCTCTTCCTCGATCCAGCTACAAACAAGAATACCGGGATCGTGGACGTGCTAATGCGGCTCGCAGAAGAAGCAGACGAGGCACGCCGCAGGTTTTGATATCAGAAATTAACTACTCATACGACCGAGAAGATCAATGAAAAAGCTTGCGAAGCGTTCACTCTTGCCTGTTCTTCCCTCGTCTCTGCTGGGGCTCGCCCTATGGTTTTCGATGCCCCCTGCGGTTCGGGCCCAAACTCAAGACGTACAGGTCGTCGAAATTACGGCAAAGAAGTACGAGTACTCAAGCTCACCAGTTCACGTGAAGAGCGGTACCAAAATTCGGCTCAAAATCACCGCCGCAGACCACGATCATGGTTTCAAGATTTTAGCCGTTCCAGATGGCGCTCTACCGAATGGCGCCGATGGGCTAATTTTCAGTTCGGCACAGGAGTGTTGGCAACTCAAGAAGGGAGAAACGACCACGATTGAGTTCCTGGCTCAAACGCCGGGCACTTACACGTTTAAGTGTTGCCATACCTGCGGTCTCGGGCACAAAGGCATGAAGGGCCAAATTATTGTCGAGCAGTAGGATGTTGCATTTCAGGATGGAGATAAACGCTTGAGTGCGCGGAAATGACTGAGGTGAATCGCGGAATAGGACCGAAGGAACTTCAGTCGTCGTTATAGAAACGAGCTATTGATTACGAAATTTGAATCCTCACCTGAAATAGAAAGAAGGGAACATGATGCTTTCGCGTTGGATGATACGGTTTACAGGAATTGCGACACTTTGTATGGCGGTGTGCGCTGCTGCATCTGCTCAGTATGGCGGAGGCGGGGGAGCAGGTGGATCCGGGGGCACTGGCGGGACTGGGGGATACACCGCTCCACCAGGGGGATACAGCTCCGGCAAAGCAATTGGAATTGGGGTTGGAGCGGCGGCTGGCGCCGCTGTCGGCATCGCTCTTCTTGTCCGACACCATCATCACGCCGCAGACAAAACGCAGACATATGTTACCGGCTGCACTCAGTCCCTTCAGGACGGAATCAGTCTAACGAACGAGAAGGACAATCAAACCTACTCGATCATGTCCAGTAGCAACCCCATCAAAGCAGGCGAGCGAATGACCCTTAAGGGGCTTGTGGTGGCGATCGACGGATCTGGAAATCTAAAGTTTCAAATACAAGGCCTGATCAAGGACTACGGGGCTTGCGGACAAGCATCGGCGTCCAGCTCGATGTCTCCGATCTCAAGATCTCTAAACAACTGAACGACGAATCCGCGGCGGCGTTTCCGAAGTTCGCGGGCGGGCAGTGCCAGATCGAGTAGCAATTGGACGGACTGTTTCGCTTGACCGATGCTGTATTTGAAACGATACGGTTCGTCGCCAAGCGGCGGAGTCTTTGAGCCGTAAACGGAAAGACATGACGAAAAATGTTTTCTTGCTGAGCTTGGCATCACTTCTTTTCTCTTGCTCACTTCTCGCGCAAGCAAAACATCACCACACTGAACCGCTCGAGAAGATCGGCAAAGTTTCGTTTCCCACCACCTGCGACGAGTCAGTTCAAGAGGGATTTGAGCGCGGAGTCGCCCTTCTCCATTCCTTCTGGTACGAAGAAGCTCAGAAGAGTTTCAAGGAGGTACTCGATCAGGATCCTCATTGCGCCATCGCCTATTGGGGCCAAGCCATGAGCATCTATCGTCCCCTTTGGAACCGTCCCTCCGCTTCCGATCTTCAGAATGGCAAGAAGCTCATTCAAGCGGCTCAAACCATTGATGGCAATTCACAGCGGGAGCGCGATTACATTGATAGCCTCGCAGTCTTGTACGGCGACGATAACCGCGACTACCAAAAACGCTCAGCAGATTATTGCCATGTGATGCAAAGACTTTTCACCCGCTATCCAGAAGATCGGGAAGCCGCTGTATTTTACGCGTTATCATTGCTCGGGTCGCAGCCCGATAATGACAGTAAGTTGGAGAATCCTAAGAGAGCCATCGCAATCCTTGCCGAACTCTTCAAGGAGGTGCCTGATCATCCCGGCGTAGCTCACTATTTGATCCACGCTGCCGACAATCCTCATCTTGCGGACTTGGGTCTGTCGGCCGCGCGCCGTTACGCGCAAATCGCTCCCGCTTCACCTCATGCCCTGCACATGCCCTCTCATATTTTTGCTCGCCTCGGCTTCTGGCAAGAAGACATTCAATCGAACCTCGCCTCCATCGCTGCGACGCGTCGATCCTCTGGAATGCACGTCGGAGCCGAACATCAGATTCACGCCATGGACTTCTTGGAGTACGCCTACCTGCAAATCGGTGAAAACAACAAAGCGAAAGCCGTCGTCGATCAATTGGCTGCCATACACGCGGACGACGTCGATCCGGGTCTCGATGGATATCTGGACAGAATGCGCGCGCATATGCCCGCAATGTATGCACTCGAAACGCGTCAGTGGAAGGAAGCTTTGGCGCTCCAGCCCCCCGCAGGCGCTGAACCCGGTAGCCGAGCGATCAGCTATTGGGCACGCGCGGTCGCCGCGGGTCATCTGCGCGATGTACTCGCCGCCCGTGCCGCCGTGCAGCAATACGACGCCATGGTCGACGCGGTTCGGAAGTCGAGCCATCCCTATCAAGCTGATTACATGAGCACGAACCGCGATGAGGCTCATGCCTGGCTGGTTTTCGCCGAAGGAAAAAATGACGAAGCTCTTAGCCTCTTGCGTTCCGTAGCGGACAAACAGGACGCGGAAGGCAAGGGAGAAGTTGAGCTGCCCGCGCGCGAAATGCTCGGAGACATGTTCTTGGAAATGAGTCGTCTGCGGGAGGCTCTGGCGGAGTACGAGAAATCGTTGAGTACTGACCCCAACCGTTTCGATGGTCTCTACGGCGCTGCTCGCTCTGCCGAATTACTCCAACTACCACAGATCGCTGCTCGCTACTACACGCAACTCCTCAATAACTGTGATGCACTCTCCGAGCGCCCAGAACTGTCGCACGCCAAAGAACTCCTCGCTAAAAATTAACCGAATCGTGGCCTTGCTCGTCAGATTTCGATTTTACTGATTGAGACCAATGCGGCGTACAAGCTCCTGGAATCGCGGATCGGAGCGGAGGGGATCGAAGCCAGGGCGCAGGAGGACACCTGGATTAAATCGTTCTTCATAACCTTTTTCGAGCCAAGACATCGCCTGATCCTTATCCCCGAGAGCTGCATAGATCACGGCAATCTCCGAGGCATGCGAATAGCTAGGGTCCGAGCGCTTTTTCAGATCGCTTAGCAGTTTTGCCGTTTCGCTCCTCTTGCCGGATGCGGCGTAGGCGCGAGCAAGATTAGCCATGACCGTCGGGCTTCCCCCGGAGAGCTGTGCCGCTTTTTGCAGTTCTGCAACCGCTTCGTCGTTCATATGTTTCTGGAGGTAGGCCTGCGCGAGTTGATTATGTGCGAGAGCAAAATTAGGATCCATTTCGATCGTTTTGCGGCTCTGCCCTATCGATTCGTCATACGAGTGCGCAAGAACAAGAAGCTCCGCCAGATCGGCGTTAATGATGAGAGATAGCGGATCCAGGTCTTCCGCTTTTCTCATTTCCGCGATTGCTTCGTTATACCGGCCCGACAGACTCAAATGCCAGGCATACCAGTGGTGAGCGGTTGCGTAGCCTGGGTTCAGTTCAATGGCTCGTCGGAATTCCTTCCCGGCGGAGTCAAAATCCCAGTCGAAGCCATCCAGGCAGAACGCAAGTGAGTTATGGGCTTCGCCGAGGGCACCGTCCAATTCCAGAGCTTTGATCGCTGCAGCCTTTGCTTTGGGGAGTGCCTCCTTGGGCGTCATCACCGCATACTGCCAGTCTCCCAAGAGAGCGTAGGTGTCGGCCAAGCCCGAGTAAGCCTGGGCGTAGTTGGGATCTTCGTCGATGGCCTGATTGAAATAAGCCAGAGCGACCTTCAAACCATCCGCAGTGCGCTTATTCCAGAAGTAGCGTCCTTTGAGAAAGGACTCGTACGCTTGGGGATTAACCACCTTGACGTTTTTCAGCGCCGCCTGTTCCTGCGGATTCACATTGATCCGAATTTGATCTGCGATAGCTCTGGCCACCTGGCTTTGGAGCGCCAGGGTATCCCGCAATTCACCCTGATAGCTCTGGGACCACAAGTGTTTGTCAGTGGGGGCTTCGATCAATTGCGCGGTGATGCGGACCTGCTCGCCGGAACGGAGCACGGTGCCTTCGACGACAGCGTCCACATTCAGCTCGCGAGCAATCTGCGGCAGGGGCTTACGCGCGTGCTTGTAGCTCATCACTGAGGTGCGCGAGATCACGCGCAATGCGCTGATCTGTCCGAGATCCGAAATCAACTCGTCGGTCATGCCATCAGCGAAGTAGTCCTGAGACGCATCGCTCGAAAGGCTTTCGAGTGGAAGGACGGCTAGGGAGCGAATGACAAGCGAGGGGTGGTACCAGGAATAGAGCTTCCATGACGAAAGAGAGGCCACCAGTAGAAGCAGCACGGACGCCGATATTTTCCACCTAAACGACGTCGAGGGACGCCGCGCGGGCGTTGCTGGTCTATCAGCGGGATACGCCTGGTCAGCTCCGCCAGGATGAAGTTGTGCGGCGAGATCCGGGCTGCGATCAGCGGCCGCATCGCCACCTTTGACCTCCGCGAGGAAGCGGTATCCGCGACGGGCAACAGTCTCGACAAAACGGGGACTCTCGGCAGAGTCGTTAAGCGCCTCACGAATTTTGCTGATGGCTTTGTTGAGTCCGTGGTCGAAATCGACGAAGGTGTCCGCGGGCCAAAGTTTTTTCTGAAGCTCCTCGCGAGTTACGACCTCGCCTGGGTGCTCAAGCAGGATAGCCAGGACTCGGAAGGGCTGCTCCTGCAACCGAATTCGTAAGCCATGCTTACGCAATTCGCCAGCGCGAGGATCCAGCTCGAAAACCCCAAAACGGAGCCGCACGCGGTCTTGAAGGTTCTCTTGCATGGAGAAATTAACATTCCGGCAAAAGTGAGTGTATCACTTGGTGAAGTTCGCGTGAATCCGAAGCGGGGACATCTCCCCGTAAGCCTTTTGTGGAGGCAAGTTTACCTGGGGACCTCCATTCCAGCGGTAAAGAACTGCCCGTCCATTGAATCGATCCCAAGTCCAAACCATAGTGATGCCTTCGTACGAAGTGCTAGGGGCGCTCTGCGTCGCAAGGAGGTTCAATGCTCGAGCACAACCAGCTTCAGACTTTTGAGCAGGCCGTGCTGCCGCATCTTGATGCCGCCTACAACCTAGCTCGCTGGATGATGCGCAATGAGCAAGATGCTCAAGACGTAGCCCAAGAAGCCTACTTACGCGCTTTCCGATTCTTTACCAGCTTCCGCGGCGGGGATGCGCGTGCCTGGCTCCTGAAAATTGTTCGGAATACCTGCTATACCTGGCTGCACGTTAACCGGCCACTGCAAGACGCCGCCGAATTTGATGAGAACTGTTTCCTGCCTGATTCTCGCGCTCCTAATCCAGAAGAAGTCGTATGCCAAAACGACAGCGCCGCTCTGCTGCGAACGGCCCTAGAGAAGCTGCCGCCGAATTCTCGTGAAGTCCTCATTCTGCGCGAACTGGAGGGAATGTCTTACAAAGAGATCGCAGATATCACCGGAATGCCTGTAGGCACCGTGATGTCGAGCTTGTCGCGCGCGCGCGGCCGCCTTCGTCAGGTTCTGACAACCCTTATGAACGGAGATCCCGTGCAAAGTTCACGGCGAATGGCAGCTGTGAACGCATGAATGCGTGTGCGTAACCGGAACATTGCGGGTCTGTAGTCATTATCGCGACGGCGAGGACAAACCTCGAGCTTATTCGCTCGGTCTGAATTGATGGAGGCGGAACGCTCGATGAAGGGAAAAGACTGATAGAGGTTTCCATTAATCTTTCTCTGCGTAGATACGCTGCGAGAAACGGTCATAACTTGGTGACCGAAATACTCACATTTTTATTCCCGCCTCCTAAACATCCTTGCATCGGGGAATTATCCAAGAGCGTGCGTGGTCTTACACGCTGAAGACAATGAAATGTCTCGCAATTCAAAATCGCAAGGAACAAGGAGATTTGAAATGATCTGGGCTCGGCATTTGAAATTAGTTACGAAGTTGGGCATAGCTGCTCTCGCGCTGGCGGCTTTGGCGACTAGCGGAAACGCGCGGGACGCACTCACAGGCAAGTTCACCCTGCCATCTGAGACTCACTGGGGAATCGCCACGCTGCCGGCAGGCGATTACACTTTTGCTCTGCCAACCACGGGCTTTCCTTACACACTTTACGTTCAGGGAAAGGGAGTCAGCGTCATCATCGTGGCCTCTGCGGCTGACGAAAAAGTTGTTTCAGGCCATGCGCAATTGAACTTGGTGAACATTGCCGATGTACAGAACGTCGAGACATTCGAAGCGCCGGAACTAGGGCTGAAATTTAGCTACGCGACACCCAAACAAAAGCACATGGGGCGCAAGGAAGCCCACCAAAAAATGGCGCCACAGACCTCGCCCGCATCGCAGGTCAGTGAAAACAAAACATCCATCCAAGTCCGCACGACGGGTCGCTGAAGAAAAAGTTATGCCAGTCACTGCGAACCCCAGGTTCAGAACGCTAGTGGTTGGATCCATGGTAAGGCCCACTGTAGAGAAACGGCGTAGCTTAAACCGGGATCCGCGTCCCAGCACGGAAAGCATCTCGAAGAAGGCTGCGCCGTCAGTCTCTACAATCACCAGCGAAAAGTTGAGCGAGACGGAGGCCATCCGGCGAGCCCGAAACGGTGATCGGTCGGTATTTGAAGACCTCTACCGCTTACATAGCCGGCGCGTTTATGCGCTATGCCTGCGCATGGTAGGAAACACCGCCGAAGCGGAAGATCTGACTCAAGAGGCTTTTTTGCTCTTGCTCCGTAAAATCCACACGTTTCGCGGCGAATCGGCCTTCTCCACTTGGCTGCACCGGCTGGCGGTTAATCTCGTGCTGATGCGCCTCCGCAAGAAGTCTCCACCAATCGTCTCGATCGAAGCGACTCCCGGCCCCGACGATGAAGCCGTCTCACCAAGCTTCGATATTGGAGCGCCTGATTTGTTGCTGGAGGGATCGATTGACCGAATAAATCTCGAACGCTGCATTCGGCAATTGCCCGCAGGCTACCGCAAAATATTTGTCTTGCACGATATTGAGGGGTACGAGCACAACGAGATCGCCGAGATGTTGGGACGCTCGGTAGGCGATTCGAAGTCGCAGTTGCACAAGGCTCGTACGCGATTGCGTGAACAGCTCCACGAACATGAGCGTGACGAGGCGCGCAATGAGCGCTTGGCAGCGGCGAAAATCCGTACCCGATCCGCCAAACTCGTCACGTATGCGATCCGGAACGGACTCGCAAATATTCCGTAAAACTCTACTTCTTCGAGTTTTGGGCTTCGATCTTATCGATCACGATTGCCCTACAGATTTCATCCGTGAAAATTGCTCTACGCGGCGGCGGTTTGGAAAACGCTTAGTTCCTGGATGAGTGCCAGGCATTCGGTTGAAAGCCGAAAGCGCGCAGACTGGCTGTAAGTGCAATCATGCATTGTTTCGCGCGGTCGATTTGCCCCATTATCTTTCGGTGGAAAATGTTGCTGCACAATCGCAAAGCCCTTGGCGTCCTCTTCGCATTCCTCTTTTCCGGAATCTTTTGATCGCGGACCTGGTTTCGGATATAGGTACGTTTATGCAGAGCGTGGGTGCGGCGTGGTTGATGACCTCGCTCACCACGAGTCCGATGTATGTAGCGCTGATTCAAACAGCGAGTGCACTCCCGTTTTTCGTTCTGGCTTTGCCAGCCGGTTCCATCGGAGATATTTTTGACCGTCGCAAACTGATTCTACGGACCGAATTGTGGATGCTGGGGATGGCCATCGTGCTCGCGGCAACCACGATCACCCACACAATGACTCCGTGGTTGTTGCTTGTGTTGACCTTTGGGCTTTCGGCGGGTGACGCGATTGAAGCCCCGACGTGGCGAGCCATCTTCCCGGAGCTTGTGCCTAAAGAGGATCTGACACCAGCGCTGGCGCTGAACGGAATTGAATTCAACCTGGCTCGCGCAGTCGGCCCCGGACTGGCAGGACTGGTCATCGCGGTGGCCGGAGTAGGCACGGCGTTTGTGCTCAACGCGCTTTCTTTCGTCGGAGTAATCGGTGTAATCGCGCGTTGGAAACGGCCTGCGCGAAAAAGCCAGCTTGCCGCGGAGACCCTAGGTGGGGCGACAATCGCGGTGTTGCGTTACGTGCGCTATTCGCCGGACATTCAGAAGCTGTTGTTCCGCTCGGCCTCCGTGATTTTCTTTTCGAGCGCGTTCTGGGCGCTGCTCCCTGCAGTAGCAAGACGGTTGACGGAGAGTTCGCTCGGCTATGGATTGCTGCTCGGGTTTTTCGGAGTGGGTGCGGTGATCGGAGCGGTGGTGCTGCAGCGCGCGCGAAACAAATTGTCGATCGAGTTGGTCGTGTCCGGAGCGACAGCCGTGTTCGCAATTGTAATTCTTGCGGTCGCGACTCTGCACCGATTACCGTTGCTGTGCTTTCTGATTTTGTTAGGAGGCGCGGCGTGGACGGTGTTCATGTCAACGTTCAATACTCTGGTGCAGAATCTTGCGCCCGACTGGGTGAGGGCGCGGGTGCTGGCGATTTACCTTTTTGTGTTTCAGGGAAGTGTTGCACTGGGCAGCACGCTCTGGGGCGTTGCTGCGGAACATACGAGCGCAAACACAGCGCTGCTGTTTTCGAGCATTGGCATTGCCGCTTGCCTGGCGCTTCCCGTTATTGCGCGATTGCCAGCGGCACGGGGTTCGCTGGAGGCCTGGAACCATTGGGGAAAGCTATCGATGGTTACGCAACCGGAACCCGGCGAAGGCCCGGTACTTGTCGCCATTGAATACAAAGTTGATCCAAAAAACGTTCCGGAATTTTTGGACGCCCTTCACGACTACCAGCGAATTCGGAGGCGCGACGGCGCCATGCGCTGGGGCGTCTATTACGATGCCGAGAATCCCGGCGTATATCTCGAGAATTTCGTTGTGGAGTCCTGGGCGGAACACACGCGGCAGCACGATCGATTTACGGTTGCGGACAAGGAGTTCGAAGAGCGTGTGCTCAGTCTTGTTCTCGAGTCTCCGAAGACGCGGCATTTTCTCTATGCGAACCGCGTGGAACAAGTGCAGCGGGGCCAGCAAACTAAACAATGAATTCGAAGTGGAGACCCGAACAGCTACTGCTCGTAGTCTTCGACGACATCTGGGGGACGAATCTTCGCCTGATTCGGGTCCCGTCCGAACTCGCGCAACGCCCGGCGCTGGCGAAGCAAATCCCAATACTGGTCGAGCTCGATCTTGATCTTCTCTAGTCGGCCGCGATCCTCGTCCGTCAGTTCCTGTTTTGCGTAGAGTTGTTCTTCTTCTTTAACAAGCCCGTCGATGTGACCGAGTACGGAAATATCCTTGCTGTCGTTCGCCATGAGATTCCCTCGCCAAAAATGCGCGGCAGCCTTGCTGCTTTGGCCAGTGCTCTAGTGAAAGCGGCCGCCACGACGCCACGAGGTTACCACGACTCCTCGCATCGTTGCGGTCGCCTGCCGGTCGTTGCACCATGCAATACCAAAATATCCCCAATACCATTGCCCAGTTGTTTCGTTCCCGTGCCTCTGGCGTTATCACTCCAGCGCGGCAATCGCCTAGATTTCGATGATCCCGCGTTTCATGGCAATGGTTACGGCGTGAGTGCGGTCGTTCGCCCCGAGTTTCGAGAGAATGCTCCTCATGTGCGCCTTGACGGTTTCCTCCGAAATGGAAAGGTGATCGGCGACGATTTTGTTGGCGTTGCCGGCGGCCACCTCGCGCAGAACCTGTATTTCACGCTCGGTCAACGCATCATCCGAGTGATGTTCCGCCATTCCAACAGCGACTTCCGGCGGAATTCTTTTTTGGCCAGAGTGCACGCCCCGAATGGCCTCGGCCAGTTCCTTCCGAAGCGTGTTCTTGAGTAGATAGGCAGAAGCGCCCGCTTTGAGCGCGCGCACAGCTTGGACGTCGCCGCTGTACGTGGTCAATACAATGATGCGGGCATCTGGAAATTCCTGGCGAATGGCAAGAATGGCGTCGGTGCCATTCATGACCGGCATCTGGAGATCCATGAGAGTCACGTCGGGGCGATGAGCGCGAAACTGCTCGATGGCCTCGCGTCCGTTGTTTGCTTCCGCAACGAGGGTTATGTCCGCTTCGCTCCCCAGAACCGCGGCTATGCCTTCGCGCAATACGGGATGATCGTCGACGGTAAGAATTCGAATGGGATTGTTGGCCGTCATAGTGGTTCACCATCAGCGCCGTTAGATCGCCGAAACCAGAATCTCTTTTTCTTGACGCGGCCTGCTTGATAGGCAGATGCCGCCGGAACTCTCAATTCTACTTCCGTTCCCGATCCTGGGCGGCTCCAGAACTCCAGCTGCGCGCCAATCCTGCTTGCGCGTTCTCGCATTCCTTGCAGGCCCCAGTGGTCATCCCGGCCGCCCTTTTCCAGAATGGCCGAATCAATGCCACGCCCATCGTCGCGAATCCGCAAACGAAACTGCCGGGCATCGTACGTGATTTCTGTTTCGACGTGAAGGCCCCCGGAATGTGTAAGAGCATTGGTGAGCGCCTCACGCCCGATGGAATACGATTCCTCAAGGACCAGAGGGTGCAACTCCCGCGCAATTCCCTCTACAACGGCCTTGAAGGTCATCCTGCCATGCGGCGATTCTTCTGCGACGCGGCGGAAAGCTGCCGGCAAGTCGCTGAGTGATTCTGCGGTGCCGCGCAGATTGCGAACGCGATCTCTTCCTTCTGCCAAAACCTGGTCGGCAAGGTCGAGCGAATCTTCCATGGCGCGGCGCGCCGGTTCGTCACGGGGGATTTGCTTTGCGACCGCAGCAAACTTGAGGATCAGCCCCTGCACGCTTTGCAGAAACGTGTCGTGCAAGTCGCGGGCAATTCGCTCTCTCTCTCCAAGACGCTCTTCCATACGTCCACGCACCAGCCGGGCGACTTGTTTCAGCCGCAGGTCATAGATTAGATACAAAATCGCCAACACACTCGCGATGCACAGCGCCAGAAACCAATTCGTTTGGTAATAAGAGGGAGAGATGTTGAATTCGAGGGCGGCGCCTGTTTCGTTCCACACGCCGCTGTTGTTGCACGCCGCGACGCGAAAGCGGTAGTGTCGCGGAGGAAGATTGCTGTAGAACGCCTCGCGGCGATTGCCCGCATCCTGCCAATCGCGATCCCAGCCTTCCAGCTTGTATCGAAAGCGAACCTTCTCCGGCACCACGAGACTCAGCGCCGTATAGTCGATCTCCATATCTCGCAGCAGTGCCGGCAATTTTAATTGTCCGCTTGCAGCGCCAGCTGAATCAGAAGTCGTGTCGTAAACCGTGCGGTCGGCCGTGACTTGTTCGATGTGCACCGGCGGCGGAATTTTGTTGATAGGAAGTTGATGGGGATCGACGACGCTGACGCCGTCATTCGTCGCGAACCATATCTTCCCATCCAGGGAGCGAGCGACCAGCGAATGGCCACCGCCTGGATACGCCCTGATTCTTACTCCATCGGAACTGTCGAAAACCGTAGCTCGGATTGTCTGCTTGGTATCTTTATCTTTGTCGACCGCGGCGGCCCAAGCGTCCACCTCGGATCGTGCAATGCGCACCAAGCCGCAGGGCATGAATAGCCAAAACGAATGGTCGTTGTCTTGGATCACCCAATGAACCGCGTCACAGGGCAGTCCGTTCTTGCTGGTCATTGTGACAACGCGGCCATTCTTCAACCGGCTCAGCCCGCCTTGCGTCGCGGCCCAGACTGTACCGTCGGCGTCGAATCGAAAACGGCTAACCACGCCCTCGCCCAGCCCGTTGGCGATTCCATACGATGCTTGAACCTTGCCATTACCAAAATATGTTATGCCATGCTCGTAAAATCCGATCCATAACCCGCCCCGTAAAGGATCGAGAGCTAGAGCGGTTGGGAAGTCCTTGCGCCCCAAGTCCGTCCACGCAGTTTGCTGAACTTCACCTCGCGCAGACAACCGAAAGAGCCCGGAGTTCAGCGTGGCGATCCAGAGATTTCCCGCACTGTCCTCGGCAAGCCCGCGCACCATGCCGGGAATCCCAGGTACCGAAACGATCCCGCCCTTCTCCAGGTAGCCGACTCGGTCCACCGTGCACACCCAGATTCGTCCGCGAGAATCCTGAAACAGAGAATGCGGCGCACGTCCGCTAAGCCTCTTGTCACGTTCGCCGTAGGTTAGAATTTTGCCGTTATTCCATCTTTGCACAGCACCATCAGCGAACCAAACGCTTCCATCCCTGTCCGCCAGAACGGAACTAACGACCGCCTGAGACAACCCCTGACCTACAGAAAACGTCGCAACGGTAAAGTTGCGAAAACGGTCCAGGCCGCCGTTCGTAGCGACCCAAAGATCGCCTTCGCGATCCTGAAAGAGCGCCGCAACGTGATCGCCGGAGAGGCCATCGGACAGTGAAAACATATCGCTTCGTCCTTGGTGTACATGCACAAGGCCCAGCGATTGCGCTCCGATCCACAGACCACCATCGTGGTCCCGGAATATCCGATTGGCCCGGAACTGGTGCGCACTGCCGAGTACCGAATACGCCTCGGTTCTGCCGTCAACGAATCTGTAGATTCCTCCTTTCCATCCCGCCAGCAGTGTGCCATCAGGGTCTTCTCCCAGAGCTTGTATGCCGTCCGGCTGACGGGCCAAGGGATAGAATTTTGGAGGACCAGGTCTCCATCGCCACAGCCCGCCGCTCACTCCCGCCCACAGGTTGCCCTTACTGTCCTCATACAGACTGAACACGACGCTGCCGAAAGTTCCATCCCCTTCGTAACATTGCACGTTACCATTCTCAATAGTGCAGAGCTTCCCGCCCGTGACAGCGCCCGCACTGGCCCAGACAGTTCCCTCGTGGTCTTCAACAATTGCGTTAACGAAGCTTCCAGCAAGCTCTGGATACCGGGTTAGTCTGCCGTCCTTCAAACTTGCCAGCCCTTTGAGGGTGCCAATCCAGAGCGTCCCGTCGCGCGTGACCAGCAAGCTCACGATGTAGTCGGAAGGGAGATGCAGGCCAGCTGGCGGCTGCCACGAGACCACACGAACACCATCGAACCGAAGCAGCCCGAATTCGGTGCCCAGCCAGAGATACCCGTCTGGCGTTTGCGTAATGGCGAAAATACCGCCTTTGGTAAAACCGTCGCGGATCTTCCACGCCGTGTGCGCGTATTGACTGACGTCCAGCGCGGGATCCAGCGCCCATCCACGCGGGCACACCACCAGCACCATCGCCGCCGCCACGATGCAAACCGCGACAATGTGTCGTCCGCGTCTATGCTCAATCCCCATCACGCGCACATCTTACTCTCATTCTGAAAACCGGCATCGCACCTGCCACTGAAGAAAGCCCACCGGCATGGCGGTGACTTACAAATGTCATCCCGAACGCAGTGAGGGATCTGCTTTCTCGCCCGCCATAAGTCAAAAATTTAAACTGACCCACCACTCCGACACCTTATGCCCTTGACAAATGGTCGGATACCATGCTATTACCAATGTGTATAGTCGCTCATTCGAAAACTCCGCGTCAGCCCTCCTTCCGCAACTCCTCTGTTTTTACACTCTTGCAAAACCCTGTTCCCGCAACTTCTTTCTTTTGATATTCATACAAAATGACCGGGGGTGTGGGGCCTCCTTCCTGTGTGCTCTCTCCTCAATCTTTCGCTCTTTTGCCAACGCCGGCAACTCATCTAGCTTTTTTTCAAGAGCTTGCGCACTCTTTGCGGAAAACAACCGGGGTGTATCCCAACTCTTCCCAATGTGGAACTGGACCTCTTTGAGAGAAAACCTACACCCCTATGACGGTAACCAACATCACTATATAGAGGTACCCATCCATCGCTTTATGGGGGTATTGACCAATCCATCCGCCGGCAGTAGCCTCTCGCCTACGCTTTGGAACAATATGCGCAAGACCCCCGCCTTCGCTCTCCTTCTATTGGTTTTGTTTCCTGCGGCTCTTCGCGCGCAATCCACGAACGCATCCCTCACCGGACGCATCACCGATTCAACCAAAGCCGCAATCGCCGACGCAAAAATCGCCGCTGTCAGCACGGCCACAAACGTTCGTTACGAAATCTCCAGCAACGCCTCTGGTGAATACTACCTGCCGAATCTTCCGCCAAGTGCTTATCAACTCGAAATTGAAAAAACCGGCTTCAAGAAACTAATCAAGCCAGGTGTCATGCTCCACGTCCAGGACGCTCTCGAAATCAACTTCGAGATGACTGTTGGCTCCGTGTCGGAAACCATTACGGTGGAAAGTGGCGCACCGTTGGTGAATACGGAGTCCGCAACGGTCAGCACAGTCATTGACCGTACCTTCGTCGAAGGTCTTCCTCTCAACGGCCGGAGTTTCCAAACATTGATCATGCTTACGCCGGGTGTGGTCGTGACCCCTACGGCCTTCAACGACCAGGGACAATTCAGCGTGAATGGCCAGCGCGCGGATGCCAACTACTTCACCGTGGATGGCGTCAGCGCCAATTTTGGAGTCACTGGGTTCTTTCCGTTGCTGCAAAGCGGCAGCGGAGCATTACCTGCGCTCACCGCTTCGGGCGGGACCAACAGCCTTGTCTCCGTGGATGCCTTGCAGGAGTTCCGCATCCAAACCTCCTCCTTTGCTCCGGAGTTTGGTCGCACCCCCGGCGGCCAAATCTCCATCGTTACCCGCTCCGGCACCAACCAGTTTCACGGCACTGCTTTTGAATATTTTCGCAACGATGTTCTGGACGCCAGGGATTGGTTCGCGAATTTCAATCATCTGCCAAAACCTGCGGAGCGGCAGAATGACTTCGGAGGAGTGTTTGGCGGCCCCGTCTTCAAAGACAAGACCTTTTTCTTTTTCTCATACGAAGGGCTGCGACTGCTTCAGCCGGTGACGCAGACGACTGCCGTACCGGACGCAGCATCGCGGCAACAAGCTTCTGCCGCTATGCAGCCATTCTTGAACGCGTATCCTGTCGCCAACGGCGCTGTGGCCGGTCCGGGACTGGCCCAATTCAACGCCAGCTATTCCAATCCCTCGTCGTTGAACGCCTACAGCATCCGCGTCGATCACATCATCAACTCGAAGTTGAGCTTGTTTGGCCGCTACAATTACTCTCCCTCAAACCTGGACCAGCGGGGGGCTCCCTTCACCTCAACGGCCCTCAGCACGAGAGATTTGGAAGATGCGGCGGTGCATACATTTACGATAGGACTCACAGAAGTCATCAAGCCCCAAATCAGCAACGAACTGCGCGCAAACTACAGCAATCACAGACTCGGCACTGCATTTGATTTAGATGATTTCGGCGGAGCTATAACCCCACCCAATTCACTCTTGTTCCCAACCGGATTTTCGCCTACGAACAGCGCTTTTTTATTGCTCATAATCGGCGCGGGTGAGTACGGTCAAGGCGAGGCAGCCACCGACGAGCAACGCCAAATCAATCTCATCGACAATCTGTCCGTCACCAAGGGCAGTCACCAATTGAAGTTCGGCCTCGATTACCGCTGGCTCTCCCCCTTCACTAGTCCGTTCGCCTACCGGCAATTCGCAGCGTTTTCAGGAGTAACGTCGTGCTCCGCGCAGCCATGTACCGAGAAAGCTGGATACGCTCTTTCTGGTACGGCATCGTTCGCTCAGCCCGCAACGTTTGAAGCTACAGCCCTACTCTCACAAAACCTCTCGTTTTACAGCCAAGACACTTGGAAGATCACGCCGCGATTGACAGTCACGTATGGCCTGCGGTGGGACATCAACCCACGGTTGAAGGGCAAGAACTCAGCGAGTGATCCGTTCACTGTGACGGGCCTCAGCAATCCCGCAACGATCGCCTTGGCGCCTCGCGGTACTCCCCTCTATGACACCACCTATGGAAATGTAGCCCCACGAGTAGGAGTTGCCTATCAGCTAAGCCCGCCGGGGAATTGGGAGACCATCCTGCGCGGCGGGTTTGGCATCTTTTACGATCTTGGTTCCGGTTCGCTGGGAGGCTTTTCCAGTTTCTTTCCTTTTGGCGCCACCAAGACCATCAAACCGTCACCCACGCCTTGTCCCTCCGGTACCACGGGTATTTGCTTTCCGTTGAGCGTCGGCGCCGCCGCTCCTCCTCCCCTCACAACCAATCCACCAGTTAACACCATTCTTGTTGCCGACCCTCATTTGAAACTTCCGAGGACCTATCAATGGAACGTTGCCCTCGAGCAGTCCCTGGGAAGCAGCCAAAGTCTGTCTTTAACCTATATTGGCGCGGTTGGGCGCGACTTGCTGCGCATAACGAACCTTTCGGACCCGCCGAATTTTCAGGTCATCGAGTTAACCGATAATACGGCGACATCGGACTACCACGCTCTTCAGTTCAAGTTCCAGCGGCGTCTATCGCGAGGACTGCAAGCGCTCGCATCCTATTCGCTCTCGCATTCGATTGATGTTGCCTCGACCGACTCAACTGCCAACGAGTTCAACACGCCGGGCGCCCTTGCCAGTCCGCATGTGGACCGCGGTAGTTCGGACTTTGACATCCGGCATTCCTTCACCGCCGGCGTGGCCTACGATCTGCCCATGCCAGCTGGACAGAAGGCGCTTCATAAGGCATTCGGTGACTGGTCGGTTGACAGTTTCGTTTTGGCCAGATCAGCTCCCCCGGTCGACGTTGTCTCCGGAGTCGTCTTTGCTGCCGGCGTCGCTCTCAATCCCCGCGCAAATGTAGTCCCAGGCGTGCCGCTCGTGCTCTACGGATCGCAATTTCCTGGCGGCAAGATTTTCAATAAGGCAGCTTTCACCGCAGCGCCCGCTGGCCAACAGGGCAATTTCGGGCGCAATGTCCTGCGCGGCTTCGGTGCTACACAATTGGATTTCGCGTTGCAGCGGCAATTTTATGTCACTGAGAAGGTGGGGCTTCGTTTACGTTCGGAGTTCTTCAACATCTTTAATCACCCGAACTTCGGCAATCCCAACAGCACCCTAACCAGCCCTCTCTTCGGCCATTCGACGCAAACGCTGGCAAGCAGCCTGGGTTCCGGCGGCGCTAATGGCGGTTTTAATCCTCTTTACCAGATTGGAGGTCCTCGCTCGATCCAGCTCGCCCTCAAGCTTCAGTTCTGAATCCCCCAAAAGAGGTATACAGACATAGCTTCAAGTTGGGTAGGCCCCGAGATACGAAGTCCCTAAGCTTGAGCGTGTGCAACGACTGTTTTCGATGTTCCCCCAAGGGGGGCCGGGCATTGCGTTAGTGCTTCTACGCCTTTCTGTAGCGGCAGCGTTTTTGCTGAACGCGCAGACTCGTCTCAGTGCGTTTTCCACTTATTTGCTCATCGCGGCTATTTGGCCGTTCGTGATATTGCTCATACTCGGATTCTTAACGCCGATTTCTGCGGTGGTGGCATGCGTGTCCGGAATCGCGGAACTAGTGATTGGTTCTCACTCAGACCACTCCACGTTGGTTCTCACTGTTGCATCAATATTGAACGCCGCAGCCCTTGCACTGCTTGGACCAGGCGCTTATTCGCTGGATGCATGGCTATTTGGACGCCGCGTGATGGTCATTCCTCCGCGCAACGACAAAGACTAGGTCCACGATGATTGACCGAAAGTGGTAGTTCGAGTCGCCCCCGCAGTGGTACCCCAAAACCGTCCCATCTCGTGATGTGGTCCTGGAAGCATTCCCTCATAGTGCAGGACGGAAGCTAGCTAAATCGATGGGAGTGACATGCCATGGAGAAATCATCAAGTCCGAATCGCAAGAGCAAGCCTACGCCGATTGCGTTGGACTATCGTGAGCGTACGGATGAGAGCCTTTTGCAGGTCGCCAAGACTGGGGAGTCAACGGCCTTCGGTGTTCTTTGCGAGCGGTATTCAAAACAGCTTATTCGCGCCGCACTTCGTGTAACCAGGAACCGGGAAGACGCAGAAGATGCAGTTCAGAGCGCACTCCTCAACGCATTTGTTCACCTGACCAACTTTGATGGCAGATCGAGTTTCTCAACCTGGCTCACGCGCATCGCAATCAATTCGGCGCTGATGATTCTGCGCAAGAGACGAACTTTGCTTGAGATTGCCACGGAGAGCGCGGATGATTTCGCGACGGGCGCAGCTGCCCATGAAGTGGCGGACCACGCGCCAAATCCAGAGCATCGTTACGCGCAGAGCGAAGAAGAAAAAATTCTGAAAAAAGCCGTCCGGAACCTCCGGCCGAGCCTGCGAGAAATCGTGCACATTCAGCACTTTCAAGAGTGCTCGACCCGGGAGGCCGCGAGAGTGGTGGGCATCTCGGTTACGGCGGCAAAGTCAAGACTGTTTCACGCCAGAGCCGCGCTCCGCAAGTCATCGGTGCTAAAACGCATGTGCAGATCTCGGTCCAGCGACGGGATGCGTGCCCTATCCGCAGCGTAATGGTTCGCGAGAAAAGTGCGGCAGCGGCCGAGGTAGCGAATACCAACGAGCTTGGGCGAATGTCGAACCTTCATGAATTCTATTTTACGGGCAAGGATGGTTTGCCAATCGCGTGTGGGCGCTGGCAAACTAAACCGTGGTCAGGTTTGAACGAACCTCGTTGTTTGCTTTCCAAACTTTTGCGTGATCAATTTCATCACAGTGAGGCCTTATGGGCGCGACAGCACCAGCACCATTGAATCCGGCAACGACGCCGGCTTCTACACCCTCGGCTCAGTCAGAGCATGCGCAAGCACCGTCTGCTAAGCCGAAGTGGCAAAAGTTTGGAATCCCTGCCTTGGTCCTATTGCTCGCAGCCGCCGTGGTTGCCACGGTCACTTGGAACTGGAATTCCTGGGAGGGCGGACGCATCGAACAGATTACGGACGATGCATACGTTCGAAGCGATCTGACTCCTCTAAGCACAAAAGTTGCAGGTATCGTTCGTGAAGTAAAAGTTTCCGACTTCCAAACGGTTCACAAGGGAGATCTGCTCGTCGAACTGGAGCATGACGACTATCAGGCTCAAGTAGCTCAGGCGAAAGCGGCCGTGGAAGCAGCAAAGGCCGCAATCGAAAACAATCGCCGTCAGCGCGATCTACAGAACGCACGCATTGATCGTGCGCTTGCGGGAATTGATCAGGCAAAGGCACAGATCGCTGCAGCGCAAGCCGGCAAGGAGGGAGTCCAAGCCGACGTGGTGCGCACGAAGGCGGAGCGCGCCAGACAGGAAGCGCTCTACCAGACCCATTCCACTACGCAACAGAAACTGGAGCAGGCAACTGCCGAAGAAGGCCGCCTCACCGCCCAGTTTGCGAGCAGAGATGCAGATCTTGATCAGGCGAAAACTCTGTTGAGAAGTAATGAAATAGCAGTCACTGCCGAGCAGCGCACAAAAGCGGTACTCGAATCGCAAGAGTCGCAGCTCATTGCGGACCTTCATGCCAAAGAGGCCGCGCTCGACGTGGCCCAGGTGAATCTTGGCTATACGAAGGTATTTTCGCCAGGCGACGGCACTGTAGGTGAGAGGCAAGTGCGGACCGGACAACTGGTCTCACCGGGCACTCAGGTTCTGACTTTCGTTTCAGATTTCAAATGGGTCCAAGCGAACTATCGTGAAACGCAACTCACTCATATAAAGGTAGGCGATCCGGCGGAAATCAGCGTTGACACATTCCCGGGGCAAAAACTCAGCGGCAAAGTTCTGGAGATTGCACCCGCAAGCGGTTCCCAGTTTGCGTTGCTTCCTCCCGACAATGCCACCGGAAACTTTACGAAGGTCGTGCAGAGGGTCCCAGTAAAGATTGCCCTTGACCCATCTCCCCTCGCCGCTCAACTGCGTCCGGGACTTTCCGTTACCGCGACCGTCCGTACGAAGCGCTGAGGGGGAGTTTCTAATGGCTTCAGCATCCGCTGTTCTCCACCCTCCGACAAAGCTGCAACTCGCTAAAGCGATTGCCGGAGTCCTGCCGTCCGAACTTTCAAAGAGCCCGCTGATCGGCATTTTAGGCGTTGTGATAGGGGCAGGAATCGTCACGCTCACGGGCCGAATGCTCACTCTCGGCCTCGCCGACCTCAAAGGGAGTGTGGGCATCAGTTTTGATGACGGTGCTTGGATCGGTAGTGCGTTCAACGTCGCGCTTATGTTTATCGGTCCGCTCACGGTTTACATCGGAGGCTTGCTGGGTCCGCGCCGCGTGCTTCTAGCGGCAGCTGTGTTGTTCACTCTCATTTGCGCAGGGCTGCCATTTATCCATAGCTACAGTCTCTTGCTATGCGGGCTCGTGCTGGCGGGACTCACCTCAGGCACGTTTTACCCCCTCACTCTCACCTTCGCACTGCGCAACATCCCTTTACCGTATCTTCCGTTTACCCTGGCGCTTTACGCCACCTCCGTTGACGGCGCGGTGAACATTGCGCCTTCGCTTTATGGCTGGTATCGGGAACACCTTTCGTTCCATTGGATGTTCTGGAATTCCGCCATCATTACGCCGATTATGATCGTTTGTATTTTCTACGGTATTCCCGCTGCCCCTCCGCGAAAAAAGTCAGGTGCGCCACCGAGCTTTGTTGGACTCCTCTATGCGAGTATCGGCTTCGCCATGTTATTCGCGGCCCTCGATCAGGGCCAGAGGCTGGATTGGTGGCGTTCGGGTCTGTTCAATGCGCTTTTCTTCGGCAGCCTCCTCTTCCTGTTAAGTTCTCTAGTGCGCCGGCTGCGAAGCCCGAATCCGCTGGTGGACCTGCCCTACCTGCGTCTGTGGAATACGCAGCTTCTCGCGATTCTCCTTATGTTTTTCCGCTTTTGCCTGCTGGCCACGATCATTATCATTCCGCAGTCGCTTGCTGTCCGCGGTTTCGAAGCCTATCAAATTGGCCCAGCCGTATTTTGGACTGCCGCGCCTCAGCTTCTGATTGCGTGCGTTGCCGCGCTACTGTTGCTTCGAGGCATTGATTCGCGTCTTCTGTTTGCGACGGGATTCGCTTGCATGGCTTTGGCAGCGGTTCTTAACGCGGAGTTTACCAGCGCCTGGTCGGCGTCGAACTTCTATCGCACCGAGTTGCTCATGGGCGTGGGCCAGTCATTTGCCTTCATCGGGCTGGTTTCCACGATCGTTCTGCAAGCGCTTTTTACCGGCGGGCTATCGAAGCCGCAGTCGGCTCTGACCTTCTCTGCTCTCTTTCACGTCGTGCGCCTGCTCGGTGGTCAGATCGGAGTTGCGCTCATGACACATTTCATAGCCATACGGGAACAACTGCACTCCAACCTTCTGGGTCTTCACGTTCAACAGGGGAACTGGGTCGACGACGCGGCAATAAGGCAAATGGCTGCCGGACTCTTCGCAAAATCCGCGGGGCCGGCGGCGGCGACCGGCAGGGCAGTTGGACTTATCGGTGCACGCATCCGGTTGCAGGCGTACAGCCTTGCGTTCATTGATGGATTTCATTTGATCGCCTGGGCTTGCGTCATCGCGCTGCTATTGATCGCCTTGCTTCGGAAAGCTCCGCTGAATTACCAGGAACTTGCGTATCCGAGCGAAACGGAACTTGCCACACAGGGAGAACCATGAACTCACGCTACGTATTATTTTTTGCTCTTCTCTTGGTTTTGCCCGCGCAAACCTTGACCGCGCAGGAAAATGAAGCTGCACCGACCCGCCACATCACCGTTAACGAGGCGGTTGATATGGCTATGAAGCACAATCACGTCGTTCGCATCGCGGGTCTCAAGATCGAGGAAAAGCAGCACTCCAAGGATGTTGCTCGGAGCGCATACTCCCCGCTGCTGCGCAACGACAGCGGCGCACTGCGCGTAACCGACACACAAAACATAGAAATACCAGTGGGCTCGCTGGGCACTGTGGGCGGAACGGCGATTCCATCGCGTTCAGTGATTCTGAACCAGGGCGGAAAGACTTTTGTCACCAGCGGCACGTCGCTTACGCAACCGCTTATGGAGTTGCTGAAAGTCAAATCCTCGAACGACATCGCTCGCGCGGAGCTCTCCGCGACGCGGGACAAAGAAAAGCAAACGGAAAATACCGTCGCTCTCGCGGTTCATCAGCTTTATTACCGGATTTTGATTGTTCAGGCTCATCGCGAGGCGATCCAGGCAAAAATCAAGGCGGCCGAAGGCCTGAACAAAGAGCGCATCGAACAAGTGAAATATGGCAGCACCTTGCAGGAAGAAGCCATCGAGAGCCACGCGCAAACGCTCGAATCAAAACAGGATCTTTTGAGCACCGATTTGCAACTGTCTGATTTGACGATGCAGCTGAATGACGCCATCGGACTGCCCCTTACCACGCAACTGGTGCTCGATGCAGGCGTCAAACAGGTTGGGAACACGTGCGAGAGGGAGGAATGTTTGCGAGTTGCGCGCGAATCGCATCCAGAGATTGCCGAGGCGCAGGCGGACGTGGAAAAAGCGTCGGCGGCAGTGCGTCTCTCGAAACGCGAGTATCTGCCGGACGTCGAAGCTTTTGCGCGATACAGCTATCAGAACAACGTCCCGTTCCTTGCCCGCAATTTCGGGACATTCGGCGTTCACGTTGGCTTTGACATTTTTGACGGAGGCAAGAAGCGCGCCACAGTCAAGGAGCACAATGCTCAGCTTGCGCAAGCGCGCGAGAATCTTGCCCGCGTGACGGAAGAAGTCGAGCTCCGAGTCCAGACTGCCTACAACAAGTTGGAACGAACGCGTGAGATGGTAAAGGTCTCAGAGGAGCTCCTGACGTTTCGAACAGAAGCGAGTCGCGTCCTGGTGCGCCAGGTTCAAGAAGGAAGCGCTCTGCGATCGCAACTTGATGCCGCCACCGCGCACGAACTGGATGCCAAGACGATGCTTCTGCAATCGCAACTGCAGTTCATCGAGGCGCGAGACGAGATGACCGAGGCGATTGGGTCCCGGCCTGACTGATGCAAAGCAGCGAGAAACGAGTTTTCGGAACCCAACCTCGTCTCACCAAAGATCGCGACGACAAAGCGTCTTCCTGCCGCTGATTTTCGGCAAAACTTATCCGGAAATACTCCACCTAATACTGCTTTGGAATGGCGAAGCCGTCCTTTACGCATTTGCGAGGCGGTTGAGTTTCTTCGGGATTCCGTCCAGGTTTTCTTAACGCAATGTCTGTAAACGCCATCCATCGGGCGCACACGGACCAAAAGTGGTACTTCGTGCCGCCTCCGCAGTGGTAGTTCTTGTCGCCTCTGCGGTGGTAGCCCAAAACCGTCCCATCTCGTGATGTTTCCAAGGGTTTGTTCCCTCATATTACAAACAAGAATGGGCAGCAGTGGTTGGGGTTCAGATGTTCAGGATGAAGATGTTTGACAAGAAAGTCGCTGTGAAGTCGGCAATCAAACTGGCGCTCGCGGTATGTCTGTGCGTTTCGATCGCGTCGGGAAGACAACCTCAGAACGCCACCGGAAAAGTAGAAGGCGTAGTTCTCGTTAAGGATTCCACAGGGAATTCTTCCTTTATGCCGGCAGTGAAAGTCCGTTTGAATGGGCCTTCCGCCATGGAAACAACAACTGACGAGCGCGGCAAATACGTGTTCGTGGGCGTGCTTCCGGGCAGCTATGTGATTCAAGCGAGTTCAGCCGGATTCGAGGTTGAGCAGCTGATTGTTGTGGGCGCGGGAAAGACGGAAACGGTCGAACTCGAATTGAAACCGGCGGAGGTAAAAAGTTCGGTCACGGTCACAGCAAACGAACAGGAGGTCAAGCAACCCTCGCCTTCGAGCACGGTCAGCGAGAAAACGCTCCGCGATGCGCCGAATGCAAATGAACGATTTGAAAGTGTGCTTCCTCTTGTTCCGGGAGTGGTTCGCGGCCCAGATGGACTCATCAACTTAAAGGGTGCTCGTTCGACGCAGAGCGGCGCGCTGGTCAATAGCGCGAATGTGACGGACCCGGCGACGGGGAGTCCTGCGATCAATTTGCCTATCGATGTTGTTTCGTCCGTTCAGGTCATCTCCAATCCTTACGATCCACAATACGGAAAACTTACCGGCGCCGTCTCCACGGTCGATACGAAAACAGGGAATTACGACGGCTTTCATTTCACGGCACAAAACCTGGTTCCGCGGCTGCGTGAGCGCGGCGGTTCGATCGTAGGAATCGGCGCCCTAACACCCCGAATGACATTTACCGGTCCAATCATTAAGAACCGGCTGGCGATCACCCAATCTTTCGAATACCGCTTTGTTCGAACGCCCGTAAACAGCCTCCCGCCGCTCGAACGCGACACAAAGCTGGAGAGTTTCGATTCGTACACACAGCTGGATGCCATCATCAACTCAAAGCAGACCGCAACAGTTTCGGTCGCGCTCTATCCGCAAAAACTCGACTACTTCGGCTTGAATACATTCACTCCGCAACCTTCCACTCCTGACTTTCACCAGCGTGGATACCAGATTTACGCACAACATCGCTATCTGACCGGAGAGCAGAGCATTCTGACGTCACAATTCAGCTATAAAAAATTCGATGCGGATGTCACCGCGCAAAGTGACGATCCTTATCGACTCCTTCCGGACACAACCGAGGGGGGATTTTACAACCGGCAGGCGCGGCGTAGTTCACGCGTTGAATGGCAGGAAAACTATCAGTTTGCGCCTTTCCACTTTTTTGGTGTGCATCAGTTTAAGGTCGGACTGAATTATGCGCATTCGTCCTATGACGGAAGGCAGACCTTTCTGCCCGTGGTGATTGCGGACGCGTCAGATACTGCCGTCGAACGGATTACCTTCACACATCCAACCGTTTTCGGCATAGACCAGAGTGAAACCGCTTGGTACGCGGGAGATCAGTGGGCGGTGATTCCCCGGCTGACTCTGAGCCTGGGAATGCGATTTGACAACGACACCATCACGAGCACCACACATACCTCTCCGCGAGCTGGCTTCTTGCTTTCGTTGACAAAAGACTCCAAGGCGCTTCTCAAAGGCGGAGTGGGAATTTTCTACGACAAAGTGCCGCTGATGATTCCGGTATTTGAAGAGCTTCCGGATCGCACGACTACCTTTTTGAATCCGGCGTCGCAACAACCGATGTATTCCACGTTTTACCGGAATCAAATCACGGGTGAACTTAAAAATCCGCGCAGCACCAGTTGGAATGTGGAATTGGACCGGCAGGTCCTTTCAAATTTGCTCCTGCGCGTGGCATACGAGCAGCGCAACACGGCCAAGGATTTTATTGTTTCTCCACTCGTGCAGGGAACGTCAGGGATCTTGGCGCTTTCAAATGGCGGCAGTGACTCTTACAGGGAATTCCAGGTAACGACCCGCTATCAATTTCGTGGAAATATTTTCAACGCTTCCTATGTTCGATCAAAAGCATTTGGCGACCTCAACGACTTCAATCAGTTTTTTGGAACCCTGGGGCAGCCGGTAATACAGCCGAACGGCCGCGGCCGATTGTCATTCGATGTGCCCAACCGCTTCTTGCTTTGGGGAGAGATCGCAGGTCCCTGGAAGCTGACAATGGTTCCCGTCTTTGAGGTGCACACAGGGTTTCCGTATTCCGTCGAGAATGAATTTCGCGAATATGTTGGGCCGCGTAACACGAACCGGTTCCCGCGATTTGAATCATTCGATTTGCAGATTTCGCGGCGTTTCCTTCTCCCGCTGCCGCACAAGAAGGTACGGGCTCGAGCCGGCATTGGGGCCTTTAATCTTTTCAATCATTTCAATCCCCGGGATGTGCAAATGAATCTGGCCAGCGCAGATTTTGGCGGATTCTTCAACAACAACTGGCGCCAATACCGCGGGAAATTTGTTTTGGAGTTCTGATATGAGATTCAACTACCTGATTGCTGTTCCATTCCTCTTCGTACTCTCCGTCGCTTCCGCGGCGGCGCAAGAAGCGTCGATTCCTCCAGCGCACGAGATTGCAGCGCGGATGGTTGCACGTGACGCACAGCGCCAGGTCTCGCTCGATGGCTATGCGGGAATGCGCCGCTACATTCTCATAAACGACCACATGCACAAGCGTGCGGAGATGGTGGTACGAGTCAGCGGAGATCCAGATGGAACGAAGCATTTCGAAGTTGTAAGCGAAACCGGATGGAAGGCCGCACAAAAGCACGTCTTGCACAAGATGCTGGAGTCAGAATCAGAGACGTCGCGGCCCGAAGCTCGGGAAAAAACGCGAATATGCGCCGAGAACTATGACTTTCAGGTTGCTGGGACAGAAACGGCCAACGGTCGCACAGTTTACGCCGTCGACGTAACTCCAAAGCGCCGTGAGAAATACTTATTTCAAGGCCGTATATGGGTCGACGCCGAAGACTACGCTCTAGTTCGCGCGGAGGGCAATCCCTCAAAGAACCCGTCGTTTTGGACCAAGAGTGTGCATTTCGTTCACACATACGAAAAGAATGGTGCGTTTTGGTTTCCGGTCACGACGGAAAGCGTGACCGATGCACGCATCTTTGGCGTAACGAATCTGACTATCGAATACTTTGGCTACAAAGCGAATGCTCTGTCTGAGCCCAGAAATTCTACAGAAATCGCACAGCGGGGAACGCGGCCGTGAACGCGAGCGCCAAAAAAATCGAGGCTTTCCTGGTTGCGGTGGGAATCGGGTTGTTCGCCATTGTCGTCTCGAAAATCGGCTGGGGCGCCGCTTTGCACGAACTCCGCCGGGTTTGGATCGCGGTGCCGCTGCTAATTGGACTCAGCGTGATACGCCTCTTGCTGCAGACGCAATCGTGGAAGCTCGCGCTTCAAGAAGAGGGGGCGCCGTCAAGTTTCGGCGAACTGATAGGCATTCGCATGGCTTCACAATGCATGGGCTACTTGTCGGTTTTGGGACCCGCCGTTTCCGAGCCGATGAAAATCAAGTTGTTAGGGAACAACTGGAAGACCTCAGCGACCGCAACCCTCGTTGATTCGGGTGTCTATTGGTTTTCGTCCGCCCTCGTTGGAATTGTTGGATGCGTCGCGGCGGCAATCGTCCTGGCCCACAACCAATACGGCGCGAGCCTGTTTGCCGTCGCGGCTCTATTTATTCTCTCCGCCACACTGCTCTTCCGCCAGAAACCGCTGCTTTCTTCCATGATTGGGCTGAGTGGGCAACGTGCTCCCCAGTGGCTCAAAAAAGGTGCCGAACTCGAGAAACAAATCCGGACGTTTCGTGAACGGCATCCCAATACATTGCGCTCTATGATGAACATGGATCTGGTCTGCCAGGTCCTTCTCGTTGCCGAAGCTGCCATCGTCATTTCATCCGCAAAATTACCGGTTCATATTCTGACTGTCCTTGGAATTGAAGCAGCAGTTCGCGTCACAAAAATGGCCACCGGATGGCTTCCAGCCCGCATCGGCGCGGATGAGGGAGGAGCCGTGGCCGCCTTTGTCGCATTCGGTTTTTCTCCGGCGGCCGGGTTGATGCTCGCCCTCGCGCGGCGCTCGCGCGACTTGTTGTGGTGCGTCCTGGGGCTCGGCTGGCTTGCCTGGAAGTCTCGCCAGCGAAGCAAAGAACAAGCTGCGACGGAGGTTGCTTAACATGCAGGTAATCGTAGCAATTGCCGACAACCAGGAATTGCAGCGGCATGGCGGAGCCGCAGAAGCCTTGCTCCGAGATGTGTCCGGAATCCCTCTTCTGATCCGAATCATTGCGACTGGAATGCGAGCAGGTGCGGAACGCGTGCTGATAATTCATCGCGAAGAGCTTCCCGCTGAGATCGAAAATGTTCTACGCACGGACAAGATCCTGGCGCGACTGCGAGGTCTGGAATTCCTGAAGGTTCCTCAGTTTGAGCCAGGTTCTCCCGCAAGCTGGCGCAAGATATCCGGATTCATCGAAGAAAACTTCCTGTGGCTTCCCTGGAACTGGGTTACCAACAAACACGGCCTCGCTAATTTACCCCTCGTCAAAGGACGGCCCATGGCGTGGGATCGTCCCATGCAGTTGTCACGCGCCGCCGTTCTCTCATTTGATCGGCCAAGGCCGATGCCCAAGGTCGTCGACAATGGTTCAGTAGTCACATCTCAAAGTTCAGCGAACGCTGCTGAGCGATGGTTGGTGGCGCATTCCGGCAAACCGCTGGATGGAATCTATTCGAAGTTCAACCGCTGGCTGTGCCGTCCGCTCGTTCGTGTGCTCGCACACACTCCCATCAGCCCTAACATGGTCACGTTCGCCGGACTGATTGTTGCCATCCTTTCCGCATACTACTTTTCTTTGGGGACGTATTTCGCTTCCTTCATTGGCGCTGTGCTGTTCTTCTTCTCCGGTTTGTTAGACGAAGTGGACGGCATGCTCGCCCGCGTCCGCTTTTCAGATTCCGCGCTGGGCACCTGGCTTGAAGGCACGGTCGATAACATCAGTTATCTGCTTCTGTTCGGCGGAATCACCATCGGCCTCTATCACCAACGTGGCCCGCAGGAAGTTTTGATTGGCGAAGCCGCGCTTGTGGGATCGATTCTCGCCGTGGCTGTGATTTCTTGGCAACGAAAACGCTCGACCCAATCCGACAGACCACACGAATATCTCGGCAACGTGTACAAACTTCTAGACAAAGATCGGGGCAATTGGATCTCTCGCAGCGTAAGGGAAGCCCACATTTTCTTGAAAAAGGGAGTATTCATCCACTACGTAATGATCTTCACCGTGCTGGGGCTGCTCCCCATTCTTCTGCGATTGGCTGCGTTTGCAAGCAATCTCACTTGGATTATCGCTCTTTACTTCAGCTACCGATTTTTTCGGCGCCGGACAGCGGGCGTCGAAACTGTTGAACTATCTAAGGCCGCATAGGTGATATATGAAAGCATTAATTCTTGCAGCGGGACGTGGTACTCGAATCCGTTCGGTTCATGCAGAACGGCCGAAATGTTTGATTTCTTGCGAAGGGGAAACGATTCTCGATCACCAGATTAACGGCTTGCTCGCGGCTGGCGTCCGGGAAATCGGGATCGTCGTTGGTTACGAAAGCGAACAGATTCTGAGCCATGTATGCGCACGATACGCGCATAATTTAGAGCAGTTCCAGTTCCTCTTCAACCCGCGTTTTGCCGAAACGAACAACATCTATTCTCTTTGGGTCGCGCGAGCCTGGCTGAAGGGCGGCCCATTCATGGTCCTCAATGCAGACGTTCTCTGCGATCCTGACATTTTGAGGCCGGCTGTTGCCGCCAAGGCGCCAATCTCCATGATTGTGGACCCGGAATGGCGGGACGAAACGATGAAGGTAATCATGCGCAGCGGCCGAGTTATCCAAATGAGCAAGAAAATCGCTCGCGAAGAATACAGCGGAACGTACATCGGAATCACCACGTTCTCTGCTGGTGTGCAGCAGCGATTCTTCCGGTCGATGCACAAACTGGTTTCGGCTGGAAGGGTCAACGAATTTTTCAACGTTGCCGTACAGGATTTGGCCGATGACGGAGTCATGGTAGGCTCGACCAGTACGAACGGCCTCCCCTGGGCGGAAATCGACGACCCGGCGGACCTCGCGTTTGCTCGTGAGCATGTCTTTCCAAGACTGCAATATGCGGCTGCCGCATGAATCTTCGATGGACCAGATCGCTTCGGGCGGCTTTGCCCCGCTTCGTGTTCAGCTTTGGCCGCGTGATTCGTTCCGCGTCGTGGATTGGAATATTGAGCGCGGAACCAAACTCGCGGCAATTGTCGAATTCCTGAAGAAGTGCAAAGCGGACCTGATCCTTCTGCAAGAAGTTGACCTGAACGCAAAGCGCACTCACCATCTCGACATCGCGCGCGAAATTGCGCAGGCCTTGCAGTTGAACTTCGTATTCGGCCGGGAATTCCAAGAACTAACCCAAGGCTCGCGGCAATCGCCGGCTTATCAGGGGCAAGCCACTCTCTCGCCTTGGCCGATCAAGAGTTCCCGTCTGATTCGCTTCCAACGCCAAACGGCTTTTTGGCAGCCGCATTGGTACTTGCCCCGAGTCGAACCGTTTCAAGAACGTCTCGGAGGTCGCATTGCGCTCGTAGCCGATGTCGAGATTTCGGGCCGGACATTGACGACCTACAACCTGCATCTGGAAAGCAAGGAGAGCGACGCGCTTCGAGTGTCGCAATTAAACGAAGTGTTGACCGAAATTGCCTCAGGCAAGAACAACCAGCTGGCGCTTGTTGCCGGCGACTTGAATTTGAATGCTGTTGAGGGGGAAGCGGCCGCCGCGTTCAAGCAGGCTGGATTGCGTGACGCTGTTGGATTGCCGAACATTCGGACACGGCCACCGCGCGGAATGCTTGATCAAGGCCGCTCGATCGATTGGATATTCCTGGCTGGTGAATTGAAGTCCAGAGAAGGTCAAATCCACGGCAATATTCGTGCCTCGGATCATTTCCCGGTCTCTTTCGAACTGGCTTTTCCCTGATGGGGCCTCTGGAGATGTTCAGGCTTGTTTGCCAATGGTCAGCCGTGCATGGACTTGACTAAACGCGCTATCATGTCGCCCCAACTTTGGAACTGTATGAATTAGGCGTTCATCGAATGAGGCAGGCCATGTTGCGATCGAAACCCCGTTTGCAGCAAGCAAAGTCAATTTTCTGGCGATACGGCCTTGCTGTGGGTTCCGTCGCGATAGCCCTCGCGCTTGCGCTATTGTTGAAGTATTTCACCTTCCACGCTATAGAGCTTTCGTTTTTCCTTTTTGCGATCGCTCTCACTGCTTGGTACGCCGGCGTGGGGCCGGGTGTGCTGGCGATTGTGCTCTCGACCTTGTGTTTCGATTACTTCTTTACCGCTCCTCTCTACACTTTGGCAATGAGTCTTTCCGACATTCCGGCCGTTTCCGTTTTGATCGCGTTCGCGGCACTGATTACGCGATTCAGCGCTGTTCGACGTCGGTTCGAGGACGACCTTCGCGAGGCGCGTGACCGCCTTCAGATCGAAGTGATCGAGCGGACGCGGCAGGCCAGCCTGCTCAACCTCACGCACGACATGATTTTTGTTCGCGACATGGACGACGTCATTACGTATTGGAATCGCGGCTCCGAGGAATTGTATGGCTTTACGTCGGAGCAAGCGGTTGGCAACCGCTCTCACGACCTCCTGCGGACTGTTTTCCCAGCTGCCATAGAAGAGATCAACGAGGAACTGCTGCGGACAGGGCGCTGGGAGGGCGAACTGAAACACACGAAAGCCGATGGTTCTGAGGTGGCGGTGTCAAGCCGATGGTCTTTGCAGCGCGACCAAGAACAACGTCCCGTCGCTGTCCTCGAAACCAATAACGACATCAGCGAACGAAAACGCAGGGAAGAGGAGGTTCAAAGTCTCAACCAGGAACTAGCCAAACGCTCAGTAGAGCTGGAAGCCATCAACAAGGAACTGGAGGCGTTCGCTTACTCCGTCTCCCATGATTTGCGCGCGCCCTTGCGTCATATCTCTGGCTATACTGAGCTACTGCAAAAGCAGATTTCCTCGGCGGTAAGTGAAAAAGGGCAGCGTTACATCACAACGATTCTGGATTCCGCCAAACGGATGGGGAACCTCATTGATGATCTGCTTTCCTTTTCAAGAATCGGGCGCTCTGAGACGCAAAAGACGCTAGTCAATCTTGAGCAGCTCGTGAAAGAAGTGCTGACTGAAGTGCGCCAATATTCCGAAGGCAGACAGATTGCTTGGAAAATTGGCACTCTGCCGGCAATGTATGGAGACCGTTCGATGCTCAGGCTGGTGCTGGTCAATCTTGTTTCAAACGCAATGAAGTTTACGCGCACCCGAAAACAGGCCGAGATCGAGATCGGAAGTATTGACGGAAAAGGGGATGAAGTGGTGGTATTCGTTAGGGACAATGGCGTGGGCTTTGATATGAAATATGTGAAAAAACTATTTGGTGTATTTCAGCGGCTGCACTCCGCTGATGTATTTGAAGGTACGGGCATAGGGTTGGCTACGGTTCAGCGCGTTATTCATCGCCACGGTGGCACTGTATGGGCCGAGGGCATGGTAGACCAAGGGGCTGCGTTCTATTTTTCGACTCCAAAACCACAAGGATATTTATGGAAACCCCAAACAAGCTAGGACGCATTCTGATAGTGGAAGACGATCCCAAAGACGTGGAGCTTACTCTCACTGCGCTTGAAGAATACAACCTTGCCAACGAAGTCGTTGTTACCCGCGACGGGGAGCAAGCCCTGGATTATCTCTATTGCCGCGGGGAATACAAAATGCGCGGCAACGAAAACCCGGCGGTGATGTTGCTGGATCTGAAACTCCCCAAGGTTGATGGCCTGGAAGTGTTGAAACAAATTAAGTCCGACGCGGATCTGAGGATGATTCCGGTGGTTGTACTTACTTCGTCCAGGGAAGAAAAGGACATGGTGGCAAGCTACAAACTTGGAGTGAATGCCTATGTGGTGAAGCCGGTTGACTTCCATGAGTTTGTGAATGCGATCAAGGAACTCGGAGTTTTCTGGGCCGTGATCAATCAGCCGCCGCCGGGAAGCGTTAGAAAATGAACAACGACCGCCTTCTGCGGATCCTGTCGATTGAGGACGATCCCAGAGACACGGAGTTGATTCGAAGTCTGCTGGAAACGGAAGACATCGTTTGTGAAATGACGCGGGTGGAGACGGAAGCTGCAATGCGGGCTTCCCTCGATCGAGGCGCCATTGATGTGATTCTGGCTGACTATTCGCTCCCTTCGTTTGACGGACTCTCCGCATTGAAGCTCGCCTTAAACGTCTGCCCGGACGTGCCCTTCATCTTCGTGTCAGGAACGCTTGGCGAAGAGGTGGCCATCGAAGCTCTAAAAATCGGAGCGACAGATTATGTCTTGAAGACGCGGCTATCGAGGCTCGCGCCGTCGCTGATGCGCGCCCTCCGTGAATCCAGGGAAAGGGCGGAGCGCAAACAAGCCGACGAAAAACTACGGCGGAGCGAGGCTTATTTGACCGAAGCGCAGCAATTAAGCCGCACCGGGAGCTTCGGCTGGGACGTCTCTACCGGAGAAATTTACTGGTCGCAAGAGACCTTTCGGATATTCGAATACGAGGCGACAACGAAAGTCACGATTGAACTGATAATGCGACGCACCCATCCGGAAGACAGAACGATTGTGCAAGAACTCATTGAACGCGTCTCGCGCGAGAAGACGGCGTTCGAGTTTGAGCATCGACTGCTGATAGACAACGGATCAGTTAAGTATTTACAGGTTATGGGCCGGCCCTCAGCAAACGATTCTGGCAGCCTTGAATTTATCGGAGCGGTTACGGATATCAGTGAACGCAAGCGCACCGAAGAGGCTTTGCGGCGGAGCGAGGGTTACTTGGCTGAAGCGCAGAGGATGGCGCGGAGCGGAAGCTGGGCTTGGAACGTGCGCACGAACGAAGTCTTTTGGTCCCCGGAGATGTTTCGCATTTTTGACTATGACCCCGACAAAATGAAACCTACGATGTCCTGCTTTCTTGGAAGAATCCACCCCGAGGATCGTCCTCTGGTCGAGCAAAGGGCGAAAGTAGAGTCCACTCAAGTGGGGATCGGGGACTCTGAGGGTGATTTCAGAATTGTCATTGCAAACGGAACGATAAAGCGCCTTCATTCGATCGCTCACGCGGTGCTCGATGAGTCCCGGCAAATTAGTGAAGTCATTGGCACCACTATGGATGTGACCGAGCAATACACAGCAAGAGCGGCTTTGGAGACAGCGTTCAACCAAATAAAGAAATTAAGGGATCAACTCCACGAAGAAAACATTGCTTTGCGCGAAGAGATTGACCGCTCTTCCATGTTCGAGGAAATCGTTGGCGAATCGTCGGCAGTGCAAGGCGTTTTGGGGCTCGTGGCTAAAGTCGCCCCGGCCGATTCCACCGTCCTCATTACCGGGGAAACTGGAACAGGTAAAGAACTGGTTGCACGAGCTATCCATAAACGATCACGCCGCGCTGCCCGCGCCTTCGTGAGTGTGAACTGCGCCGCCGTGCCGCAGTCTCTGATTGCCTCGGAGTTATTCGGTCATGAAAAGGGTGCGTTCACAGGCGCGCTACAGCGCCGGCTGGGCCGATTCGAGTTGGCCGAGGGAGGCACCATCTTCCTCGACGAAATCGGTGAGCTCCCTGCCGAAACGCAGATCGCTCTTTTGCGCGTGCTCCAGGAACGGGAATTCGAACGCGTGGGGGGCAGTAAGGTGCTCCATGCGGATGTACGCGTGATTGCGGCAACAAATCGCGACTTACAGGCTTCGATTGAGGCTGGCTCGTTCCGCAGCGATCTGTATTATCGGCTCAATGTTTTTCCGATTGATGTGCCTCCGCTCCGGAAACGACGGGAAGACATTCCCCTTTTGGTCCAATACTTCATTGATCGCTATGCCACCAAAGTGGGTAAGAAGATTAGTGCGATAAACAAAGCGACACTCGCGACACTTAAAGCCTATGACTGGCCCGGAAACATCCGCGAACTTCAAAATGTAGTTGAGAGGGCCGTTATTATCTGCGACACGGAGACCTTTGTTGTTGACGAGAGTTGGCTTTTTCCTTCAGGAGTTGCCGAAGAGCAGCCTAGTCCGCAGCAACTCCTTAAGATGACTGCATCAGAGGAGAAGAAGGCCATCGAAGATGCTCTGGCCGTAACTCGAGGCCGGGTTTCGGGCCCGGCCGGAGCTGCCGCTCGACTGGGTGTCCCCGCCTCCACCCTTGACTCGAAAATTAGAGCCCACAAGATCGACAAATACCGCTTCAGATCGGTCTAACCATTCATTTTCTCGAAAAATCACGAACATCGTGAATTTCTGAATGCTCAGCGTGTATAAATCTCATTAAGTATTTTATTTTCAACGCACTAATAATGGAACGCGGTATGCAGTCTATCTGGCGTGACCTTGAGAATTGGAAGATCCAGTGACCAGAACGTGGTTGTCTTTACTCTCAGTGGTCGCATCGAAGAGCAACATCTTTCGGAGCTACATCGGCTTTTCGACGCGGAAGTGGATGCAAACATCGCGGTCGATCTGAAAGAGGTAAGACTCGTTGATCGAGAAGTCGTGAAATTTCTCGCAGACTGCGAGTCCAAAGGGATCAAGCTGCGAAATTGTGCAGCTCATATACGCGAATGGTTGAATACGAGGAGAGAGACAAGCCATGAACACTGAATTTGAAGCGTTGACGGCTGCGATGGTAACGGGAATAGACGTTAGAGGTGATGTCGCGGGAGTCATGCGAGGTATGCCACTAATGCTCCTCGGCCCCGATCGCGAGCAAGCGTATCGCGAACATGATCTCCGATTGGAAGAGCGCCGCAGGGAGCGCGCTCGAATCGCACGAGAATTGCACGATACGTTATTCCAGGGATTTCTCGGAGTATCAATGTTGCTTCGCGTGGCAGTCGAGCAAACGCCGAGTGATTCTCCTCATAAGCACTCTCTTACGCATGCGCTGGATGTGATGCATCGCGTGATCGACGAAGGCCGCGTCGTTCTGCAAGGTCTCCGTTCGTCGGCCGCTCCTCGCCCCTGCTTGGAAAAGGCCCTGTGCGGTCTGCAAGAAGAGCTTTTGTTTGACAGCAAAGCACAATTTCGAATCTTCGCAACCGGAAAAGAAAAGACTTTGAACCCAGAACTGCGCGAACAGGTTTATTTTATTGCTCGCGAGGCGGTGGCTAACGCCGTCCGTCATTCCGGGGCGACCGCCATCGAAATCGAAGTTGAATACACGAGTCGCCGGTTGCGTGTAACCGTGCGCGACAACGGCTGTGGAATGGACCAGCAGGTGATCCGTTCAGGGCGGAGCTCCCACTGGGGACTCTTGGGAATGCGGGAGCGGGCAGAAAGCGTCGGTGGACAATTCCGGATTTGGAGTAAAGCGGGTGCCGGGACAGAGATTGAAACCTGCGTTCCTCTCGAAACGACGATCCCAAACTAATAGCCCAAGTCTCATCAGGCTAGAAAAAGAAAATCAGCAAATTGGGCGAAACCTGCGTCTCGAAAGTTATGGTTCCCACAGCATCTTAAGAATAAGACATCGCGCCCACGATCTCAGAATTGTTTGGGGCGCGATCTCGGCGGAATCACAATTTCGCGACGTCCAAAAAATCGAGCATCCAGCGAGAATGAGCCTGGGCCCATCATTGCAAGTGACAATGAGATAATCGCTACCTCTAGCAGCGCCCCCCTCGAATCTAGAAGCCTTTCCCCGGGTGACACAAACCAAGGAGTCGAAATCGCGAGGATGCTAATTGTCGTTACGAGACTCGCGGCAGGGGTGACGAATCCTATCAGCACGCAGAAACCACTGGGTATTAGGGCCGCCGCTCTGAGGAAAGACACCCATGTGAACGATTCAAGACATGCGATTCCTTGACCCAGCGCCGTTACACTCACAGTCAGCCGCAACAACAGAAGCGCTACGGCAGACTTCCCGCCTGGAAAAGTAGAAAACCAGCTTCGCACTCGCCTATTCCTTCGACAGTCCAAACTCCGCCATGCTAAAGGTTAGACAGGTTCCCGAGTCTTGGAAAACACGACAATTAGTTATTTTTGGATACCCATTTCGAGGTATGGACTCGGACCAAAAGCTCAGTCCAGTTGAATGATTCCACGCCGAAGACCGATCGCGACAGCTTGGGTGCGATCGTTTGCTCCTAGTTTATCCATGATGTGCTTAACGTGGACCTTCACCGTTTCTTCTGAAATAAACAGTTTTTCCGCAATGTCCCGGTTTCGATTCCCGCCGGCAATCTGCTTTAGCACTTCGACTTCGCGTTCTGTGAGAGACTCATCGCCCATGTGTTCGGCCAGGTGTGCGGCAACCTGCGTGGGCACTCGCTTCTTCCCGGCGTGAACCTGACGAATAACTTCCAGCAGCTCTTTGGGTGGCATGCTCTTCAGCAAGTATCCACGGGCGCCCGATTCCAGAGCCCGGTCAATTTCCACGTCTCCTTCAAAGGTAGTAAGCATGATGACTCGAGCTTCAGGGAACTCATGCAGTATCGAACTCATCGTATCTATCCCATTCTGGTCTGGAAGGCGCAAGTCCATCAGGGTGATGTCCGGCCGAAATTTGCGAAATTGTTCGATCGCGTCGCCCCCCGTGGCTGCCTGGGCAACTAGCACCATATCTTGCTGGCTGCTGATGATCATGCCGATTCCCTCGCGCAGAAGGGGATGATCGTCAACGCTCAAAACTCGAATTTGGCTTTGCGTGCTCATCGCTGTTCCTGCGAATCAGTTTTCTCTGACATTTGGGGCCGCAATGATCGAAGTCGAAACATATTCAGAAATTTGGATCGGCGATCCGAAAATTCAGGTTGATAAACAATGCTTCCTGGGATGGAAAGTTCAATCCTCGTACCGGCTGAGGCGCGGCTCAGGAGTCTCAACTTCGCTCCAATCCGCTCCGCCCGCTCCCGCATACCGGACAAGCCCCAATGCCCGTCGCGTCCCTCGCGGAGTGTCTGAGGATTAATTCCGGAACCGTCGTCGCTGACATTGACATGCAGCCAATCTGCCGCATATTCGATTTCGATTTCAATCTCTCTTGCGCCTGAATGCCGGAGTGCATTTACAAGCCCCTCTCGGCCAACCAGGTATATCTCATCACGAATGGAGGGCTGCAGCTTGCGCGGGATTCCTTCGACAATGACACGAAGACTGGCCGGATCTTCTATGGCCAATTCTTGCGGGATCGCGGAAAAAGCCTGTTCCAGAGTTACTGAGCCGTGACTTGAAGAGCGAAGCCCTCGCACTGCGTTCCGCCCTTCGTCAACCACGCGCCCCATGAGCTGAAGGACTCGATTGACGAGAGGTTTTGCCGGCGATTCAGCGGCCAACTGCTCATTAGCCACGTGCAGCTGCATCGATGCGCTCAACAAACCCTGCAAGAGTGTGTCGTGCAGCTCCTGTGCAATGCGCGTCCGTTCCCCAAGGCGTTCTTCGAATCGAACGTTTAACTGCTGCGTCAACGAGCTGACGCGCAGGCGAACCAATGTCAAGATCAATAGCGCGAGAACAAAAGCAGCAATCACGCGGAACCACCAGGTGTTCCAAAAGACCGGCTCAATGGTGAAGGGAATCGTGAGTTCAGTGCTGCTCCACTGTCCATCACTATTGGACGCGACAACGTGGAAGAGGTACGAATCGGCATTCAGGTTTGTATAGTTCGCTTCGGGATTGGTGAGTGCTTCGCTCCATGTCTTATCAAATCCGTCTAGTTTGTACTTGTACTTGACGCGTTCAGGAGCGGATAAGCTGAGTCCGGAGTAACTAATCGTGATTCTCTGAGGATTTGGTGAAATGCTTATCGGACTCTTAACGGATACAGAGACACCGTCCACGGACAGCCCTTCCAGATGAAGAAGGGAAGGAGGAGAACCAGCACGAACTCGGTGTGTATCAACGGACGATAAGCCACGGTTCATAGAAAACCACATTTTTCCCGAACCGTCGTAACCAACCGCTCCATCTCTTTTCACACCGTCCGTGCCGCGAAGTCCGTCTGCGATGCCGAATTCGCGCACATCTGCCGCATTGAAGTGCGTCCGAAACACCTTCTCGCGGTTTATCGTCCCAATGTGATTCGAAGTCGAAATCCACAAAAATCCTTCGGAATCTTCCTGTATGCCGAAGATTGGTTCGCGCAGAAGGTCCGGTCCTTGGGATGGAGTCCATATTTTTCCTGAGCGAAACGCAGCAAGGCCATTCATAGTGCCGATCCAGAGCGTACCCGCCGAATCTTCGAACAGGCAAACGACATCGTCCGACGGCAATCCATCCTTTTCCGAATAAGAGGCCCAGCGATTGTTCGAAAACCCGCTCAGTCCGCGCGGAGTCGCAAACCACATCGTGCCACTCCGGCTCTCGATGATTGACGCAACGGTGTTGGAAATAAGACCATTCTCCGTCGTGAATGTGTCGAATTTGCCGTTCTTGATTCTCGTAAGGCCCGCGCTAAGCGTCCCTGCCCACACCGCGCCGTCGTGGGTGAGTTGGACCGTGTAAACGCTGTTTTGCGCAAGTCCATCGGCCTTCGTGTATGTCACGCCCTGCCACTTGCCGGAAATATTTTGAAGGTGAGTGAGGCCTCCAAGTTGTCTTCCAACCCACAGGTTCCCATTCCCGCCAGCGATGGAATACACAACATCTCTTTCGAGCCCGGCCTCGCGAACTATTTCCACAACACCATCCTTCAGCCAATAGAGACCGCCCTTCATAGGAGCAAACCAGATGCGCCCGTCGGTGTCTACATGTACGGAGCCATTGCTGTCGCTTGGTAGGCCGTTGGATACGTCATACGTCGTGAAAACAGTGTTGCGTAGGCGCAGCAGGCCGCGCGGAGTCCCCGTCCAAACATTCCCTTCGCGATCCGTAAAAATCGCGGTCACGGCGATGTCATCTTGCGTGTTTTCCGTTTTCGGCGTGAAGTTGGATTCAGGGTCGAGACGATACACACCTCGATCCGTCCCAACCCAGATGTTGCCGTCGGGATCCTCTGACAAGGAAAGGATTTGCCGGCTCCGTAAGGAAGAGCTATTTCCAATCTGAGTGAGTTCCACGCCATTCCAAAGCAACAGTCCTTTATCCGTTCCAATCCACAAATGCTTTGCATCCTGGGACAGCAATGCATTGATTTGTCGTTCGCTCAGCACTTCACGCGCTGCAGAAATCCTACCTTCGCGAAGACGGAACAGACCCAAGTCGCGAGTGCCCAGCCAATATGTTCCATCAGCTCCTAGAACCATCGATGTCACCACAAAATTCGGAAAATGTGATGGGCTTGCGATGCCGGTAAATTTGCCATGATCAAATACCACGATGCCGTTGAGAATGGTTGCGAAAATGGCGCGGCCGTCCGGACCGAGGCACATCTGTGTGACGGCAACCTCCGGAATGTCGAACCTGCTTGTAAATTCCTCAAAGTTTCCATCGCGATAACGCAGTATTCTTGCCCCCTGCAGCCGGACCCAAAGATTTCCTTCGCCATCGCTGAGAAGGCCAAGAACCGTTTCGAAGGAATTGCCGCTCGCGGTTGTCAGCGAGAGTAAGCGAAAATTTCGCCCGTCGAACCGGACAAGCCCCTTTTGTGTTCCCATCCACAAATAGCCGTCGGGAGTCTGCGCGATGACATTGATGGTACCGCCCGGGAATCCTTTTTCGCTCCCCCACTCCTCCTGCAAATATTGTGACAACGGTTTGGACTGTCCGTTTGCCACACGGGGAGAGGCGACATGGACCGCTGCGAAGACACCGAGGAAGCCCGGCAGCAGCAGGCGACTCCGGGAATGCCACCTACGGAAGGTATTCAAACTTCTCAATGACGACCTCAGTTTGTTTCTGAAGTGGAATCGGCGAGCTGTTGAAGATATAGAGGTTCATGTGAACCGTCTCGTTTCCGGGCGTTGGAATTCCGGCAGTAAAGGAGTGTTCCGCGATGATGTGCGGGCTTGTACCTGTTCCTTGGATGGCGCGAAACGAAAGGTTGTCCGGCTGCCAGCGAACGGAATACGTGATTCGACCGGCCGGAGCCACAAAGCGGGACACGTTTGCGGGCACGTAGTAGGGCTGCACGATGAATTGCGCATTCCTGTTGCCAGGATCGCCCCATCGCGCGATTTCGATGCCGAACTCCCTATGATTTTGTTCATCAGCAACGTCGTCCCACGTGAACATGCTCATAACAGCGGCAGGTTCCAGGCTGGAAGATTCGCGCACTGTGAAACGATAAGTCCCATAACCCAGACTCCGTGTCAAATTCACTTCCGCACAGTGCCATTTTCCAGAATCCATCGCGATGCGGAAATGCATGGCACCGGACTCATCGGTCCAGGAGTTAGCGGCGTCATACAAAGACACTCCCCCGCCCCTATTGCTTGAAGCTGCGCGCACTTTCCAATCGTAACCGCTGAAATGAAGCATCTTGGAGACGGAAAGAGGGCCTGGGAGTCCCTTTACGACGGCCACTGCTTTGACAGACCCGCCCTTGGCAGGCAAATTTGCGGTCGTCGCGGTCGGTTGAAAATCTGGTCCCACGAGCAGGGCAGCGTATTCCCATCCGTAGTGTGTCGTGCTACCCCAGGTGGAATTCTGTTGAATCGGAATGAATGCTTGATTAATGTCCGGCTGAATCCACCATTCGCCGCTCTTGGCAAAGAGAACTATCTTTTCGTCTCGTTGCGCTCCGCGGACGCGTCCCTCGATTCTGGTAGCCGCATCCGGTCCGCCTTCCCTTGCCTCGGGAACCTTTGTAAATTCGATACTGACCTCCCCCGCTTCATTGCTGCAGCCGCCCGCGAAGCACAGGATAAAGCTCAGCGAAGTGAGGAGGAGTGAACAGCCACACACACGCAGTCGCAGCCGCGCAAGTCGCATTTGATGTGAAGGAAAGCTTCTCATGACCCATCAGCCGCTAAAGTTCGATGTTTGGATGGACATTCGTGCATTTATGCCAAGAACGCGCACGCAGTATACACCCTCGTTTTTGATTTCAGCTGCACAGTCAATTAGGAACGGCGTAGACAAGTCTCGGGCGCTGAATCAACGCGGGCAGTACCCCGAAAGAGGCATTTCGCAATGACACTTTCGAGGTACAAGGAAATTTCGGGGCAGTGACGCAGATCTTCGGTTCAGGTTAGCAACTTTCAGATTGCGCAGATTCCGATCGCTAGCTACCGGTTGATACTGTGAAATTTTCATGCGTGATTTGAGCGGCCTTCTTCGCGAAGTCATGCGTGGCTCTGAGATTTCCGCCGAAGAACCGCACCTTACCGTTTACGTCTCGCTCAAGAAGCACGTCCCCCTTCGCGTTCGTGAACTGGCAATGAATGGTTATGGATGTTGCTCCGGCAAACGTTGTCACCTGCCGCGCTCTTTCGCTGCCAGCCTTGAATCCGCGGACCACGCTGTGAAGAACAACAAGGTCCGTAGTGCTCGCTGCGTTGCTGTCGCCATCTCGGTAAACGCGCGGAAATCCTTTCTGCTTTCCCATCTGGCGAATGAGGTTTTCGTAGAGGGCAATCTGGAACTCCGCCGGCAATTTGATTTCGTCGGATTGGATCATTTGAACTTGGATCGCCCCAGCTTTGATCTTGGCCGGCTGGCTTTGCTGGGCGAACAGGGAAGAGGCAGCCAAAAACAACATGGACAAGAACAGCCAGATAGCCCGCAGAAGAAGGCGCGTCATTGTTTTTTCTCCTTGCCGGTTGAACTGGCGGACGGAACCTGGGAGGCGTCTGTTTCCGCCGCTATGGTCGTATGCGCCCCTTGTGCCACAAGCTCCTTCTTGATCTGATCTGCGCCACCGACTGGCATGGTGAAAATGACGCCGTGCAAGCTTCCATCGGCGTCGCGATACTCAATGGCGAGCGTGTCGATCTTTTTCCGGAATAAGCTCAGGAAGCGGCCACCGCCGTAGGGCGCTGCCATGCTCATCATTCCAATTGTTTTGCCAACTGCCTTTTCGGAATCAGTGCCCGTTACGACATCCAGAATGGACTTAGCGCTGACATCGGAGCTCGCCTTGCCGCGAACAAAATGTAACTGTCCGTTCTCAACGCCAAGTGCGCCTTTTGCATTGTCTTTGATGCCTGTCAGACCAATGAGGTGAACGGCCTTAATCGATCCTGAATTCTGTTGCGCTTTGGCTGGGGAAACAGCCAATTCGCCAAGAAGCAATACGATTCCAAAAAATAAGATCATCTTTCTGCGCATCATTCGGGCTCCCTGTCCCTCAGAATTGAATCCCTCTCAACGAACATGTACCACCATCAGAGAAGCGTCATCGGTTGGCATGCCGTCTTGCCAGGCAGCTACGCCGTCCAGAATTCCCTGTTTCATCTCAACCCCAGGCCTGAATGACAATTTACGCACGATTTCCTGAATCCCAGAAACACCAAGCATCTCTCCCCTCGAATCAAACACTTCCGTCAGCCCGTCAGTGTATAGGACGATGCGGTCGTCCGGCTCGAGTTCTACTTCCGTGTCATTCGAATTGTCAACTGCGTTGGGCAACGCGCCGAGAATCGTATTTTGTGATTCGAGAAGTAAAGGATCTTGCCCACGACGCGCCAGCATCGCCGGTGGATGACCCGCTCCCGCAAACATCATACTCAATCGGCAAGCGTCGATGCGCACTGCGGCCGCCGTGACAAACATTCCCGATCCGCAGATATCTTCAAGCAGGAAGCGGTTTAACTCCGCGAACATGTCGGTGAAAGGCATGCCGCTGCGCAAGTGTGACGTTGTCTCGGAATAGATTCGGTTCGCGACCAGCGCTGAACCGATGCCGTGACCGGAAACATCGCAAACGAGCAAGCTCACCTGCTCGCATTTTTCCGCATCCACCACCACGATGTCGCCCCCGATCGACCGCGCAGGGTGATAGAAAGCATCGACGTTCATTCTGCCCGATACAATGGACTTCGGCGCGAGGCTTTTTTGCACGCGCTCGGCTAACCGCAGGTCCTCCTCGATTTCCATTTGGCGTTCTTTAAGCCTTGCATTGACGCAACGAAGTTCGTCTGCGACTCTCACTTGCTCGGAGATATCCGCGAACGTCACGATCCCAATCTGGTTTCCCTGGTTCTCGACTTTTCGCGAACTGATGATTACTGGCAAGCGGCTCCCGTCTTTTCGGGGAAGCACAAATTGATATCGGTTCTGGCCGTCTCGAGATCTGTCTTGAATTCGCTGCTCGACAAAATCCCACTCCTGAGCGGAATAGAATTGAGCAACCTTAAACCCAACCAATTCTTGGTTCGAAATTCCAGTCATTTCGATGAAACGCGAGTTCGCAAAGACAATCCGGTGTTGATCGTCCGTGATGACGACTCCTTCGGTAAGCACCTCCAATACGTTCTCGGTTTGCGCCAGCCAATCGATACAAGCGTTCTCCATCGTTCTGAGTGTTGCATGTTTGCTTCCAAAGAAACTCTTCTCGAAACAAATCGCCGATCTCCTCTAGTCTCAACAGATATAGCCCGCAATGAGATTAAGCGCAGAGGAAGGCGCTCGCCTTGACCCCAAATCGCGGCGGGGCGTTGACTCTAACGTCTACCTCATGACGCCCGCGTGCGATACTCTCCGGCCGTCGGCTGTATTTTCTTCTTGCCTTAATGATTTCAATAGCTTGCCGTGGCCTCCGCTATTCGTGCGGTTGGCAGGTTTGTTGCAATACTCTCTCTCGAGAGTCACCGTGCGGTATTGCCTTCGCAATCGCTGCGCCAATCCGCTTCGTTGACTGCGTCGTCTGGGATGTGGTGCTTACAACAGAAAGCAAACAGAAGGCGTTCAATTACTGAATGCAATCCAAGATGTCTACTTGAGTCCCGCTGTGACGGTTGCCTGAGAATGCGAGCGCCCAATTCGCGGATGTGTTCGTTGGCTATTTTGTCCCTGAAACTATAAAAAAGAGATTGATCGGCGCAAAAGCAGGTTAAAAGACATCGATGCTTCGTCTTCCGCGGATGTTCCGGTCCATTGAAAACCGCAATTACCGCCTCTATTTTTTCGGGCAGATGGTTTCTGTGCTCGGGAGCTGGTTGCAGTCGGTTGCCCAAGCCTGGCTCGTATACCGGCTTACCGGTTCTACGTTCCAGCTGGGGCTCGTGGTTTTCGTTGGGCAAGCGCCGCTGCTGCTCCTGTCTCCTATCGGGGGATTCATCGCAGACCGCTACCCGCGCAGATGGGTCGTTGTGGTAACGCAAACACTTTCGATGTTGTTGGCCTTTGGCCTGGCAGTGCTTGTGCTGTTGGGGCAAGTCCAAGTCTGGCAGATCCTGGTGATTGCTGGTTTGCAGGGGATCGTCAACTCAGTGGATGTCCCGGTGCGTCAGGCCCTGGTATCCGAGATTGTCGAGGCCGACAATCTTCTGAACGCGATTGCACTCAGCTCTTCGGTTTTCGGCAATGCGAGTTCTTTGGCGCCTCTCATTGCCGGATTTCTTGTGGCAACCATTGGAGAAGGCTGGTGCTTTGCGATTAATGGGGTCACCTATCTGGCCGTTATTGGAGGACTTTTGCTGATGCGCTTCAGGGAGGAGCCGAAGAAGCAAGAGAAAGAATCGGCCTTCTCGCGGATTCGTGAAGGATTTCACTTCGTGCATGATACCGCGCCGATTCAGCGCATTCTCGTAGTGTTGGCTGTGGTAAGTCTGCTCGGCGCGCCATTCACTGTGCTGATGCCTATTTTTGCAGACAAAATCCTGCATGCCGGACCGCGGGGACTGGGTTTTCTGATGAGCGCAAACGGCGTGGGTTCCCTAATTGGGTCGCTCTTGCTTGCGTCGAAGCGCGGTCTTTCAGGCTTGGGACGCTGGGTCGTATTCGGCTCCGCGGGATTCGGAGCTGCTCTCATTCTTTTTTCTCTGTCGCGTTCTTTCCCGCTTTCCTTGTTGATTCTGGCTCCCGCAGGTTTCTGTTTGTTCTATGTAACGACCGCTTCCAATACTTTGATCCAGGCCATGTCCCCCGACGCATTGCGCGGCAGAGCCATCGGCATTCTGTCGATGTTGATACTCGGAGTGGCTCCTCTCGGAGCGCTTGTGGCCGGTTCTCTTGCGCAGCGGCTCAGCGCACCGCTGACAGTGGCCGCGGGCGGACTTGCGTGCATCGTGGGAAGCCTCGCCTGTCTGTTCAATCTGCCGGCGCTCACCGTGCAGGCAAGGCAATTAATCGCCGCGAATTTCATGTCTGCCGAAATTCACAAATAAGTCTCAGAAATTGCGTATCGCTTCCTAAGCCCTTCCGCGTTGTTGCGATCATTTGTGCCGAGGTCTTGACGGAAACGTCAAAGGCATGACGCGTTCAGTTGGTGTGAAGCGGTAGAGCAGTACTGCGTTTTCTGCATTTTATCCATTTTCAATAACTTACAGCGAGATTTGCATTCCGCGGATTGGCAAGTTCGTTGCAACACTCATCAAGCATTTGCGTGAGCGGGCCAGCGCATATTCAGGAGGAATGTTTGCCAAATCGACTGCAGGGAAAGGTCGCTGTCGTAACAGGCGGTGATCAGGGAATCGGACGTGCAATCGCGGAGCGTCTGGCGCAAGAAGGCGCGGACGTCGCGATTTGCTATCGCAAGAACAAAAAGGGAGCAGATGAAGTGGTGGATCAAATCGTCGCCGGAAAACGGCGCGCGGCAGCGTTTCAAGCCGACGTCGGAAAGATTTCCGAAGGGCAAAGATTCATCGAAGAAGCAGTCGCGAGCCTCGGCAAAATCGACATCCTTGTTAACAATGCCGGTTTGGAGAAACGCGCGGACTTCTGGGATGTGACGGAACAGGATTTCGATGCAGTCCTGGACGTCAATCTGAAAGGCATGTTTTTCATAACACAAGCGGTGGTGCGTCATCTTCGACAGACAAATCGTTCCGGAAAAATTATTAATATTAGCTCGGTTCATGAAGAACTGCCGTTCCCTCACTTCGCTTCTTACTGTGCGAGTAAGGGAGCGATCAAGATGTTGACGAGAAACCTGGCGATTGAGCTTGCGCCGAACAAAATCACAATTAATTCGATTGCGCCTGGTGCCATCGAAACGCCTATCAACACCAAACTCTTGAACGATCCGGTAAAGCTGAAGGAATTGCTGGGTAACATCCCGCTCGGACGGCTCGGAAAACCCGAGGACGTCGCTGGTCTGGCCAGTTTTTTGGCTTCCGACGAATCCGACTACATGACGGGATCAACTTTCTTTGTTGATGGCGGATTGTTGTGGAACTACCAAGAGCAATAGTTGAATCCGATTCAAATGAGATAACGAGGAATCATACACAACATGAAATCGAAAAGTGGATCCAGCGCTCAGCCGATCAAGATGGTGATTGCGGACGTTGACGGGACACTCGTCACACAGGAAAAGGTGCTTACGAAACGCGCAATTGAAGCCGTGTGGAATTTGCATGGCGCAGGAGTTCAATTCAGCGTCACGAGTGGGCGCCCTCCGCGTGGCATGGCCATGTTGATCGAGCCGCTGAAACTCACTCAGCCGCTTGCGGCATTCAACGGCGGCGTGATGATCCAGCCAGATCTTTCGACCGTCATTCACCAGAATTTTCTGCCGGCTGGCATGCCGGAGAAGGTGATCGCGGCCATCGAGAACCATGGTCTGGACGTGTGGGTGTACACGGACATTGGGTGGTTCGTGCGCGACCCGAACGCGGCCCACGTCGCCCGCGAGCAATGGACTGTGAAGTTTCCGCCGACGGTAGTCAGGACGTTTGCGGGACTCCTCGGCAGCGTGGCAAAAATTGTCGGCGTCAGTGATGACTATGACCGTGTGGCGCAATGCGAGAAGGACGTTCAGGAAGCCGGAGGAGCGCACATTTCCGCGGCGCGCTCGCAGCCCTATTACCTCGATGTGACTCATCCACAGGCCAACAAAGGCGGAGTGGTGCTGGCGATGTCCAAATTGCTGAATATTCCCGTCGAAGAGATCGCAACCATCGGAGACATGCCCAATGATGTTTTGATGTTCGAGAAAAGCGGCGTGAGCATCGCGATGGGAAACGCGAGCAAGGAAGTTCAGTCAGCGGCCACCTACGTCACCTCCACAAATGAAGAGGAAGGATTTGCCAAAGCCATCGAAGAGCTGATTCTGAGCAGACAAGCAGCGAAAGCGTAATGCCCAGACGAACCGGACGAAAAGAAATCCGTACCATGTTTTCGGGGAAGAACGAAGAAGGCATGATAAGTCTGCCTTACGTTAAACGCGTGTTTTGGGCCGTTGCGTTGATGGCCACGCTGGTCATTACCGCTGCCGCGCAGCAATCTGCTACTCAGCAGCCCGAAGATCTACAAAAGCAGTTGGAACAGCTCAAGCAGCAGTACGAAGCGACCACCCATGATCTCGAGCAGCGTATCGCTTCGCTGGAGCTGCAAATTCAAAAGCAAAAAGAAGCGAACGAAAACGCAAAACAGGGAACTGCCAATGCAGTAGAGCTGGCCGCTCAGCAAGCAGCTCAAAAAGCTGTCCTGGGACAGTCGGATCAGGTCGGAGCAAAGTATCAGGGCCAACTGCCTTCGGAACCGACGTATGACTTGCTGAATGAGGCGGACACGAAAATCGCCAAGCTGCAGGAGCAAGTCGGTGCTTTCGAATTTCATGGCTACTTTCGCTCTGGCTATGGACTCAACAGCAAGGGCGGTTCGATGATCGCGTTCCAGGCGCCGGGAGCGGACGCCAAATACCGCCTCGGAAATGAAGCCGAAACCTACGGAGAATTTATTTTCGTCAACAACTGGTTGAACCCCGAACACAACGGCGACAAGGCTTGGATAAAAACGGAAGTGATGATCGAAGCCAACACTTCGAATTCCGCCAGCTACGCAAACTTCCCCGGCAATACGGGAAACGATCAATTTCGTTTGCGGGAAGCCTTCGTGCGCGCCGGTCACATCCTGGAGAGCCAACCGGATGCGAAATTTTGGGCCGGCGAACGGTATTACCGCCGCCAGCATATCGAAATCAATGATTTCTATCCTTTGGACATGAGCGGTTACGGCGCAGGCGTCGAGGATTGGAATCTTCGCATTGGCAAGATGTCCGTAGCCTATCTGTCCGGCGCGAGGCCGGACATCGTCACTCAAAACGGGAACTACGCGAAGAACAATATCGACGTACGACTTTACGATTTAAAAGGCCCGTTCGGGTTGTGGGGCATGTGGTTTGATTTCGCGAACGCGAAGGGCGGCACCACGCAGGCCGGCACGGCAATTCCCACCGCTAACGGTTACGCGTTCGGAATTCGGCATCAGCGCCTGGAATGGCATGGCGGCTACCATACCTTCTCGGTTCAATACGGCAAGGGAGCCGCTAGTAATTTCAGTACCTCCCTCGATGATCCAAGTCCTTTCCTAAAAAGTTCCGAGCGATTGCTGATTGCTGAACATCTGCTCATTCAGCCCAACGACCGGTTTGCAATCATGCCGATCTTCATCTTCCAAAGGAAAAGAGATGGACAGCCGGGCCATGGTTTCAACGATTGGGCTTCGTTTGGTGTGAGGCCGGAAGTCTTTTTCACGAAATATCTTTCGCTTGCTTTCGAGGGTGGTGCTGACCATACCGAAGGATTTGTTACGACGCAAAACGGTGACCGGCAATTCGACGGTTGGCTGCGCAAATTTACGATCGCGCCGCAAATCGGAGCTGGCCGCCAGTTTTTCAGCCGCCCTGTACTGCGCTTGTTCATGACGTATGCGAATTGGTCCAACGGTTACCGCGGATTAGTTGGCGGAATCCCGTTCCAAGACAGAACAAGCGGTCTCACGTACGGCGTGCAAGCGGAAACGTGGTGGTAACCAGCGGCGCGCAGAAGAATTTTGGGAGAGAAAAAATGGCGACTCCAGAAATTACAAGCACGGCAGCCGGTCAGACAAAGGACATTCCGGCCGTATCGACGGCGCCGAACTACACACGTCCTCTGGCGATCGTCACTACGCTGTTTTTCATGTGGGGATTTCTGACGTGCCTGAACGACATTCTGGTACCTCACCTGAAATCTATTTTTGATCTTAGCTACGCGCAAGTCATGCTGGTGCAGTTTGCGTTCTTTTCCGCGTATTTCCTGTTCTCCGTACCATGGTCGAAAATCGTGAATGGGATCGGCTATCAGAAAACGATGGTGGTCGGCCTGCTGACCATGGCTTGCGGAGCATTTCTCTTCGTACCTGCGGCATCCGTTGTTTCCTATCCGTTGTTCCTGACCGCACTGCTCGTTTTGGCGGCTGGGATCACAGGGCTTCAAGTATCGGCCAACCCTTATGTCGACCTACTTGGAAAACCGGAAACGGCTTCAAGCCGCCTGGATTTAACGCAGGCGTTTAACTCGCTTGGGACCACGATCGCGCCAAAAATTGGAGGATTGCTAATTCTGAGCGCGGCGCCGCTGGCGATTGAACAGCTAAGGCAACTCGCGCCGCAGGCTTTGCATGCGTATCGCGTGCAGCAAGCGTCGTCGGTCAAGCTGCCTTACACGGTAATCACGGTAGCGCTGGTTTTGCTCGCAACTCTAATCGGCATCGTCAAATTGCCAAAAATCGAATCCGCAGTTTCGCGCCCTGGAGAGAAAGCCGGTGATTCGATCTGGGCGCACCGAAATCTTCTACTGGGTGTGGTGGGAATTTTCTGCTACGTCGGGGCTGAGGTTTCAATCGGAAGTTTCCTCGTGAATTACTTCGGGCTGCCCGAAATCGCAGGATTTTCCACCAAGACCGCGGCAGGCTTTGTGTCTTTCTATTGGGCGGGCTCGATGATCGGAAGATTTCTGGGAGCGCCAGTTCTGAATCGCATCAAAGCGGGATATGTGCTCGCACTGTGCGCAATTTGCGCAGCAACGCTAGTCAGCGCTTCGATGCTGCTGAACGGACACTTAGCAATGTGGAGCATCCTGGCAGTCGGCTTTTTCAACTCAGTCATGTTCCCCACGATCTTCAGTCTGGGAGTGGCGGAGCTTGGCCCACTTACGGGAAATGGATCGGGCATTTTGAACATGGCCATTGTAGGAGGCGGAATTTTGCCAGTAATCCAGGGCGTGATCGCCGACCATGTTGGCATTCACCACGCATTCTTTCTGCCGGTGATTTGCTACTTATATATCTTGTTTTATGGACTGCGCGGATCCAAACCAAACAGTGAACGGTTCGCGCTGGCTCAAAAGTAGAGTGCGTTTGAGTCTAGTCCTTCCAACTGGCTTATCATTATTATTAGGGAATTATTGGGGGGTACCCCCCCACCCCTTTTTCGTAAGTGTTGATTCTAATAGAGTTAAAGCCTTTTATTTTGATAGAGTTCTGTAAGTGTTCATTCTAAAGAGCTTAGAGGGTTCCTTCGCTAGCCGAGTCGTTATTGCCCATTGCGTGGCGCAGCAGGCCACCCAAAAAAAGAAAAGAGCGGCAGGATAAGTGCCGCTCTTGTAATCAGAGATTTACCTGACGGATATAGTGCCACAGATGATAAGGATCTTCAAGGTAAATTCTGGCCTGTAGCGGACTACTTCAACAGTTCCTTAGCGTAGCGCGCGGGAACGGCGAGGTTTGCCCCGCCGAAGCCCTTGAGAGTCGCAAAGTTTATCGCGATAACTTTCCCATCGCGATTGAACAGTGGTCCACCAGAACCGCCGGAAGTTGTAGCGGCATCGTGGACAATCTTGTTGTCGAGCACGTCGCCGACATGGCCTTGCGTGGTGGTGGGCCGAATGAGGTGCTGCAAAGCGAGTTGCGCCATGATTCGGTTGATGTTCTGCGCACCGCCCACGATTTTCTGGGCCGCTTCTGGACCTTGCCTGGCGAGAATTCCTTCGATTCCTGTCGGATAGCCAATCAGCACGACAGGTTCTCCGGTTACGGCGCCTTCGGCACGATCATCCAGTTCGAGCACAGTGGAATTGGGAGGAACTGCAGATTCAAGCTGAAGAGTAGCGACGTCTGCCTGCGAAGAAATGCGATCTAGTTTGGCACGCAGCCCCTGCGTTTTGCCCGGGAAGTAAGCTTCGTAAGACAAGACGTAGGCGGTTGCCCCTTGGTCGAGAAGCGGCTTCACCTCGTCGTTCTTCCACCACGGCTCGACGACGTGATGATTGGTGATGATTTTTCCAGTGCGTTTCGCCAGAAAACCAGTTCCGAAGACGTCAATCTGGAGATGAGGCCCGGCACCGCCGTCATCGAGCTGAACCATACCTTTCTCATCCACCAGCGGCTTGCCTGTTGCGTCGACGGCGATCTGGAGGGGGTGGCCGGATTCCTTGTCGAGAAATTCGACAACTACGTGAAGCAGGCAGACGCTTGGGCCGTAGTCACGGACGACGGTTTCGGCAATCGTACCTGCACTTTCGAGAAGTTTCAGGCGATGTTCTGTGGTCACAAGCTGATGTTCCAGGGAGTCGGCGTCGAAGCTGCCGGCGGCGACGCCATCGCTCAGCTGTTTGGATTGCGCCTTCCAAGAATCGTCCGTGGCCGCTGCGGAAAGCGACTGTCCTTCGATCGGGCCGGACGCAAGATGTGTGTGAGGCAAAAGCTGACCTTGCAATCCCAGCCCGCTACCAAGACTTGCGACTTCAGCCTGCAGTTTACGAGTCTCCTTGCGCGCGCCGCGGCTGGAGAAACCAAGATAAATGGCGGCAAGTACAGCAGCCATACTAAGCACGAAAATGGCTGGAATCAGACGCAAGGGACGATTACCTAGAACGCTGCGCACCGATTTGATGGCGATTTCCGCAAGCTGCTTTTGCTGCGCGGCGTAATTGAGGATTGTGTCGAGCTTTTCCTGAGGATGTCTCTCCCTGAATTGCGCGCGGATCCTGGCGGCAAATTCCTCGGTCTCGAAGGGAAACGAGATGACGTCATCCGCGCCGAGATCGAGACTGCGGGCACGCTGGAGCGCACCGCCATGAACAATCATCACGATCTTAGGGGGAAACTCCGTCTTGGGGTGGGCCTTGAGCTGCGCGACCAATTCGCGACAACTCGAGGGGGTCGCTTTTGTAACCAACACTTCGGGAGAGAGCGCCAGCACCTGATCAGCGGTCAAACCATGATCCGAGGAGACCTCAAATGCCGGATCTGCTAGAGCTCTGTTGGCAGCTTCTAGGGAATCCGTGTCGAGATTGAGCAGCAAAATACGCATCAGATTCTGACCACCGGCTCGCAAATGCCTTGAGACTCAAGGGGGAGTGAAATGATCGGCCCATTTAGCTCGCAATCTGGGTGCGATTTGCCTCACTGTATGCAATTTTCTGGATCAACCAATTGGCGATTTTGTCTGCTCGGATACGACCCACAGGTCGTGAATCTTCCTTGCTCTGGACAACCGGCAACCAAGAAATGTCGTGATCGAGCATTGTGGAATAAGCCACAAGCGTCGAATCATCAAGGGCCACTTGTAGTCGATTCTCGGACAGAAATTCCGTCAGCTTGTGCTGGCTCATATCTCCCCGTCTGTCCGTCGGAATGACAGCGACGCGAGCGACAATCTGTTGGAGGTCATTGCGGTCGAGGGTTCCCCACAGATGTTGAGCCTCGTCGAGGATGATTAGATCGCCCGAGTGACTTTCGTTCAAGGCGCCAATCGCATCGGCGAGAGTCGTGTCTTTATGGAGAAGTTTGGCGGGAAGAGGGTCGACCAGTGAGGCGAGCGGTTCGCGCTCTAAAAGCGGTTTGACCTCTGGCAAGCGATTCCAGAAATCACCTGAGCGGTGAATGACGGCTCTGGACAATATTTCGCGAAAAGATGCGAAAGTTCCCGCGATCTGCGAAAACAAGGCGCTGCCGGCTTGGCGCAAGCGAACTGGGGTGCGGGCACGGATGCTTGTTTCATGGGGGCGGTTCCCCAGCAGAGCAGACTCACCGAAGAAATCACCCTTTCCAAGGACAGCAAGGACTTTCGGATCGGTATTCTGTGCGGCTGTTTGCAGGATTTCTACTTCGCCCTCCTCGATGACGCTGAAGACCAGACCCATCTCTCCCTGCCGCTGGATGAAGTCCCCGGGCCGATAGTAGGCGTGAGTAAACTGTTGCGACGAATCGGTATTGAGGAAGCTGAGATCGCGCGGAAAGAGCACGTCCCAAGCCCAATCCAAGGCGACTTTCACCCTGCGGGACCATGTTGGTAGTTTGAAGAGGTAAACACCGCGCCACAGAAACCAGGCTATAAAACCTGAGAATCGCATGCCAAACATTTCGGCAACAGCCGAGTAACCGCCGATAGAGCAAAGCTGACCAAGAACTTTGAAACGGAAGGGTCGCGTGGGCTCGCCCTTCATCACTCGAACGAGATTAAGGGCCGCCTGACGGCCCTGCCGTTCGGCGAACTGGCCGGTAGGAGCCGACGGCTTGTTGTCAAAGGAATTGACGATGAGGGCGCAGTCACCAACCGCCCAAGCGTTTGTTTGCCCTTCGATTCGCATTTCCGGCGTCGTGCGAATGCGACCCCGTTCTTTGGGGATATTGAGATGGTCTACGAGCGGAGAAATGGCAGTGCCGATGGTGCAGACTATGGTGGCACCGCCCAGCATTTTTCCGTTGTTGAGCTCGATTCCTTCCTGGGTCGCCGCTAGCGCGCGCGTTTTCAGCATCATCGCGATGCCGGCTTTTTGCATCTTCTTTCTTGCGAATTCTGCGAGGGTGGGGGCAACCTCGGGGAGGATATGCTCTTGTGAATGGACCAGCGTGACGGCGACATCTTCTTTTCGAAAATTGCGGTAGAAGCGCGTGCTGCTACGAACTAGCTCATTGATTTCTCCCGCGACTTCGACTCCGCTGAAACCTGCACCAACGACGATGAAGCTGAGGTGCCAACGCCGGCGATCAGGGTCGCTGGTTGCTTCGGCTAGTTCCATCTGGCGCACGACATGCTGTCGCAGGTCAATGGCATCGCGCATAACCTTGAAGGCAAACGCATGCTCGGTCATTCCGGGAATGAGAGTCAGGTTGCTTTCGGCGCCACAGGCAATCACCACGTGGTCGAAATGCAGGCGCGCGAGAATGCCGGTTCCATCGTCAAATTCAATTTCGGAAGCGGCAAGATCGATCCTTTGCACGCGTTCAGTCCGACATTCCACGCCAGGAAGCATCTGCCGCAGCGGGGTCGCGGCGGCATCGCCATTGATGGATGCTCCGGCGACATCCGCAAGGAGCGGGTGGAACACCATATGATTCTCGCGGCTGAAAAGGAGAATTTCACACTTAGAAGGTGGAAGCTTTCCGCGGAGGGTCTTGGCAAATTGGACAGCCGCAAATCCGCCCCCTACGACGACTACTCTGATTGGATTCACTTCTTCGCTCCTTTTTCTGTAAAGAATTAGTCTTGGCTGGCGTCGGAAGGACGTCTGATGCCGAGTCGTTTCATTTTGTAAAACAAGGTAGTGCGTTTCAGGCCAAGCCGGGCGGCTGCTCCGCGCGGACCTCCAAGTTTCCAATTGGCGCGCTGACAAGCGGAGCGAATCTCCTGACGAACTTTGTCTTCCAGCGTGGGGCTCGAAATCACAGGCGAGGCGGGTTCGCATTCTTCGGGCGGCTCCGGATTGAAGACGCCGTCCGTTGACAGGATTACGCCGCGAGCGACGTAGTTTTGCAGCTCTCGAACGTTGCCCGGCCAGGAATGACAAACCATAGCTCGCATGGTCTCATCCGGAATGGTTTCGATAAATTTGTCCATGGAGTTTGCGAACTGCTCGACAAAATACCTCACGAATTCCGGAATATCTTTTTTCCTTTCGCGGAGGGGAGGAAGGGAAATGGGGAAAATATTCAAGCGGTAGTACAAATCTTCGCGGAATTCACGGTCCTGGACCATCTGCCGGAGATCGCCGTTGGTTGCTGCGACGATTCGAACATCCACTCGCGTGGTGCGCGTACTGCCAACAGCTTCGAACTCTCGCTCTTGCAGCACGCGCAGCAACTTAGGCTGAAGCTCGATGGGCATATCCCCGATTTCATCGAGAAACAGCGTGCCGCGATCCGCCAACGCGAAACGGCCGGCGTGCGACGCGACCGCTCCTGTAAACGCCCCTCGCTCATGTCCGAAGAGCTCGCTCTCGAGAAGGCCCGCGGGCATGGCAGCGCAATTCAGCTTGACGAGATTTTTACTCCGACGCGGACTGAGCTCGTGAATGGCCCGGGCGATAACTTCTTTGCCAGTACCAGTCTCGCCAGTGATCATGACGGTGGCGTTGGTACGTGCCACGGCCTCAATTTGGGAAAGGATGGCTCGCAGACCGCCGCGGCGTCCAACGATCGTCTCCAAGAAAGAGCCGTGTGGGCCCTGCGGATTGACCACGATTGGTTTGTCGTGCCGATAGGGAGCGGCAGGGACGGCCTCAAGTGTATTTTCTGGGTAACGGCTAAGTTCCACGGCATAAGCTGGGATCGACATCACATCTCCCTCTAACTTCATCAGGTAAACAGACACATAACTGGCAAATCTTGCTCATAGTGCCGGAATTGCCTTAAGCGGCGAGCGGGACAGCTGTGAATTGGGCCGAGATCGGCGTGACGAAAGGCGTTTGTGAGTGTGCGGGGCGCGGATCCTTATCCCTGAGGAAGGCCAGCCCTTTTCCACCCGGATGCCGGTCGATAACGATGACATCACCTGATTCCACTTGCGCCGTGGCCAGCAACCTTGAAATTGGAGAAACCACGTAGCGTTCGATAGCGCGCTTCAGGTGGCGCGCCCCGTATCTTTGATCTGTCCCTTCTTCAAGGAGAAACTCCCGCGCTTCGCTGGTAGCTCGAAACAAAAAGGGAGCCGCAGTGCATTTCAAGATGCGCCTTTGCACCTGCTTGAGTTCCATGTTCAATACTTCATCGAGTTCTTCCCGCTTCAAGGGATGAAAAACCACTACGTTATCGAGCCGGTTCATGAATTCGGGTGAAAAGTTTCTGCGCGCCGCTTCTACTGCGGTGCGCTCGACCTTTTCATCGAATCCTTTCGCTGGCTTGTCGATCGCATGTACAAAACCCATTCCCCCGTGCATGAGTTCCGAGATCTCCGCGCCTCCGAGATTCGACGTCAGGATGATCACCGTCTGAGACAAATCCACCTTTCGGTTGTCGCCAAGGGTGAGCGTCGCTTTGTCCAACATTCCAAGCAGCAGCTGCCACAACGCATCGCTGGCTTTTTCGATCTCGTCAAAAAGAAGAAAGCTCAGCTTCAGCTCGTCGGTATGATGCGCCGTCAAAACTTCCTGAGTAAGTATGGGATGGGTTTCCCGGTGTCCCAGGTAGCCTGGGGGAGAGCCAATCAGCTTCGAAATTTCATGAGAGTGCTGGAACTCAGCACAGTCCACCTTGATTATGGCCGCCGGATCACCGAACAAAATCTCCGCAGCTGCTTCCACAATGCGGGTCTTACCCGAACCTGTCGGTCCGAGAAAAAGCAGGTTTCCGACAGGACGATGCGGAGAGCGCAGTCCGGCACAAAAGACCTGATAGAGCTCGACAAGCGCTTGCACGGCTTCGTGTTGCCCGACAATTCGATGCCGCAGCGCATCTTCAAAGTGATTCGAAGCGGAACTCCGCCGATTCGGGTCCAATTCCTTTGGATTGATGGCTTGTTTTGCTGTTGCCATGGGGTCACCTTCCTCGTCGAACTTCTGAAATCTTTGGTAGAAGAGATGCAATTTCAATCTTCCAAATGTTTCGTGCCTGATTGTGCAAGACAGAAACACGGGAAACATCCCAAGATGGAGTGTTTTTGAGGTACCAAGGAGGGCTTTCCCGGATGTACCACGAATGGGGTAAAAGCTTCGCCGGTGCGAAGCAATGGTCCAAGGTGACCGGAAAATGCAAATCTTCTGCGGATGTTTGCGTTTTTTGAATGATCGGAGAGCGTGACCGCGAGCGCCTTTCTTCAGACCTCCAAAATAGTTGCGACTGTCCGCGATGCGCGGGAATCCAAGTCTTCGCAAACGAAATCCGAAAGCATCGAATCTCAATTCATAGAGAAACTGCGAAGCCAAGGTGCTGAGGGAAGGGAAAGCATCGGGGAAGGAGGAAGCGGATGCCCGAAACCATGCAGAGGACGGATTGGAAAGCGATCATCGGACGCACCGCTGGGATTGCTGTTCTTCTAGCAGGGATGTTTTTGGCGGCGGGATTGTGCCTTGCGAATCCGCAACACGACCATCCTGTTTCGAGCATTTTTGATCCGCGCTCGACGCCGGCAGACTCGGTCAATCGTCTCGCCCTTTTTGTCCTCGCCATCACCGGTGTGATTTTCGTTGTCGTCTTCACCTTATTAACCTATGCAATTTTGAAATTTCGTCAAAGATCGACCGGTACTAACAATGAGCCCGCACAGGTGTACGGGAGTACGCAGATCGAACTGGCCTGGACCATCATTCCCATTCTGATTGTTGTCGTGTTGTTTCTGGCTTCGGCCCAGGTGATTCATGCGGTCCAGGATGCGCCAATGCCCCCGAGCGCCGTCGAAGTCACTGCAATCGGGCACCAGTTTTGGTGGGAGTTTCGGTATCCGGCGCTTGGTGTCGTCACCGCAAACGAGCTTCACATTCCAGTAAGCGATTCCGCACATCCTACGCCGACATTCTTGAAGTTGCTTTCCGCGGACACCGATCACAGCTTCTGGATTCCGCAACTTGCGGGAAAGACGGACTTGATTCCGAACCGCGTCAACCAGATGTGGCTGGATCCGCGCGAAACGGGCCTATTTTTCGGGCAGTGTGCGCAGTATTGCGGGACGCAGCACGCAAAGATGCTCTTGCGCGTTTACGTGGACAGTCCAGAGGATTTTGCCGCCTGGGTCCGCGCAGAAAAGCAATCGGCGATTCAGGATGAAAAAGAAGCCGCGGGAAGGCGCGTCTTCGAGACGACAGCCTGTTTGAACTGTCACGCGGTAGGCGGAACAAACGGTACGGGGCGTTTCGGCCCGGATCTGACGCACTTGATGAGCCGCCATACGATCGCGTCCGGCGCGGCCGACAATACGCCGGAAAACCTGCGTCTTTGGATCCAGAATCCGGACGCCATTAAGCCCGGGTCACTCATGCCGGCAATGAAATTAAGCGACGCCGATCTGGACGCGCTCGTGCGCTATCTCGAGACGCTGCGGTAGCTAAGGAATTTGGAGACGAATATGTCATCGGATGCGATGGCCATTCACAGCATGGAAGCACCGGGCCGGGCCTGGACCCAAGTGGCGCATGAGTGGGTAACCACGGTCGATCACAAGCGGCTAGGGATTCTTTACATCGTCTACGCTCTGCTCTTTCTCGTCATTGGCGGAATCGAAGCCACGATCATGCGGATCCAGCTGATGTATCCGCACAACCACTTCGTTTCGCCGCAAGTTTTCAACCGCATGTTTACGATGCATGGTACGACGATGATCTTCTTCGTAGCCATGCCCATCCTGTTCGGGTTTGGGAATTACCTGGTTCCGTTGATGATCGGCGCGCGGGACATGGCGTTTCCACGCCTGAATGCGTTCAGTTTCTGGCTGACGGCACTCGGTGGATTCCTCCTTTACTTCAGTTTTGTGGGGGGCAGCGGACTTTACGGCGCGGGCAACGCACCGGACGTGGGTTGGTGGGCGTACGCTCCCTTAGCCTCGCGGGCGTTTTCGCCAGGTCACAGTTCAGACTACTGGACCATTGCCGTGCTGGTTTCGGGATTCGGCAGCATCGGTACGGCGATCAACATCGTTGCCACCATTCTTTGCATGCGGTGTCCTGGGATGACTCTCAACCGTATGCCTTTGCTGGCATGGCTATACCTAGTCATGTCCGGGATGGTTTTTCTTGCAATTTCGCCGCTTACTGCGGCTCAGATCATGCTTTGCGTTGATCGATATCTCGGTGGACACTTCTTTGACACGCAGGCCGGAGGCTCCGCAGCGCTTTGGATGCACTTCTTCTGGATTTTTGGTCATCCGGAAGTCTACATTCTCATTATTCCCTCGTTCGCGTTTGTATCCGAAATCATTCCGGTGTTTTCTCGGAAGCCCATCTTTGGGTACCCGGTCATGGTGGGGGCCACCCTGTGCATCGCGTTCGTAAGCATGAGTGTGTGGGCGCACCACATGTTCACCATCGGGATGAACTCCTACGCCAACAGCTTTTTCACAATCACGACGATGGCCGTGGGCGTACCGACGGGGATCAAGATTTTTAACTGGCTGGGCACCATGTGGGGCGGAAAAATCGAGTTCAAGACACCCATGCTGTTCTGCATGGGATTTCTGTTTCAGTTTTTGATTGCAGGTCTCACCGGAGTGATGCTGGGCGCGGCACCTTTCGACTGGCAGCTCGGCGGTTCGTACTTTGTGGTCGCGCACTTTCACTACGTGATCGTGGGCGGAATTCTGTTCGCGGTCTTTGCCGCGTTTTATTACTGGTACCCAAAAATTACGGGAAGAATGCTGAACGAGGCGCTGGGCAAAATTCATTTCTGGCTGTTCGTGATTGGATTTCACGTCTGTTTCGATCTGATGCACGTTCCCGGACTGCTCGGAATGCCCCGGCGTATTTACACGTACGAGCCAGGCCGCGGGTGGGATTTGTTGAATCTTCTGGTCACGATTGGTGCGTTTATCCAGGGCATCGCCATTTTGGTCTTTGTGTGGAACATGGTTATTTCCTACTTCAGGGGGCAGAAGGCAGGGAACGATCCCTGGGATGCGTGGACTCTGGAATGGTCCGCGAGCTCCCCACCTCCCGCGTACAACTTTGCATCCGTTCCAACGGTTGCCAGCCGGCGGCCGCTATGGGATCTAAAGCATCCGGAAAACCCTGATAGCCTCGTCGAGTGAGGGAGCGAATTATGAGCGCAATGACAACAACGCTTCCCGAAGTATCGGCCGCCTGGAAACTTCCTTATCGCGGCAAAGTTGCGATGGCATGCCTCATCGTTGCCGAGTCAGCAATCTTCACGATTTTTGTCGTCGCTTATCTCTTCTACGTCGGAAAGAGCCTCAGCGGGCCAACACCGCGCGAAGTGCTCGAAGTGCCAATCTTTAACACGATCTGCCTTTTATCCAGCAGCTTCACCATTCACTTCGCGGCAAGATTTCTGCATTTGGGGCGGCGCGGGGCATTCCTTGCGCTGTGGCTGTTGACGATAGTTCTAGGCGGAATTTTCATTTTCGGGACCTTTCAAGAATGGCACCGGCTGATCTACGAACACGGCCTGACGATCTCAACGAATCTTTTTGGAACGACTTACTACTCTCTGGTTGGACTGCATGCGACGCACGTAATAATCGGTTTGCTATTGCTTAGCGTTACGTTTCTCTTTGGGCTTGCAGGTCGTGTCGGGCCCGAGCAATCGCCTCGCATTGAGGTCATTTCCATGTACTGGCACTTCGTGGACGTCGTTTGGGTTGTTGTCTTCACGGTGGTTTACGTTCTCGGGCGCTGAGGAGAAGAAATGGCGACATTACTATCCACAGAACAAGGAACCTCGGTCCGCCAGGCGCAAAGTGAGATTGAAGTGCCCTCCTCCACTGCGTGGCCGCTTGTTTTGGCTTTCGGTTTCACCTTGTTGTTTGCCGGCCTTCTCACGAGCGTGTCGGTCAGCGTACTCGGCGGCGTTCTTGCTTTGGCCGGATGCGTTGGCTGGTTCCGGGAAGTTTTCCCACACGAGCACGAAGTAACCGTGCCCGTTCTGATAGATGACTTCCGCGCAACCACCGAGCGCCGCACTGTGGAACGGCTACCCTTCGCGCCCGAGCAGCTGCGCGCCTGGCTGCCTCTCGAAACCTATCCAGTTTCAGCAGGTATAAAAGGAGGCTGGGCGGGAAGCGTCGCCATGGCCGTGTTAGCCTGCGCTTACGGGTTGTTGAAGACTGGAAGCATTTGGTATCCGATCAACCTTCTTGCAGCGACGGTCTCCGCTCAAGCGATAAAGCTAACCCCTGAACAACTGAATTCGTTTCATGCGGACAGTTTCGCGATGGCTGTGCTTCTCCACGCTATCGGGTCCACTTTGGTGGGAGTGCTGTACGGCGCGATGCTTCCCATGTTCCCGCGACGCCCGATTGTGCTCGGTGGATTGATAGCTCCTGCTCTTTGGTCCGGCCTGTTGTACACATTTCTTGGCCTGCTCAACCCTCTTCTGGAAAAACGAATTGACTGGTGGTGGTTCACGGCTTCGCAAATAGGCTTTGGGATTGTCGCAGGGCTCGTTGTTGTGCGGCAGACGCGGATGCGGACTCGCGAGAATGTGCCGTTCGCGGTACGCGCAGGAATCGAGGCTGCAGGAATGAATCCGCCGCGAGGCAGCGGAGAGGGACGCCAGTGAAATCGTTTCGCCATCTTTATATGCTTGTGGCGCTTGGTGCGGTGCTTCTCTCTGGCTGCGCTTCGCCGCATGGCCAGCCTCGCAGAGACTCGGAAGTGCTGGCGCCAAGAGACGTTGCGGATTTTACGACTTTGTATTCGCAAAACTGTGCGGGTTGCCACGGCGCGGAAGGAAAAGGCGGGGCAGCAATCGCGCTCGCCGATCCAGTTTATCTGGCCATTGCGGACGATACGGTGGTTCGCAAAGTGATTGCCAATGGTGTTCGCGGGACTGCGATGCCCCCCTTCGCGCAGACCGCTGGCGGGATGCTGACGGACAAGCAGATCGACATCATCACAAAAGAAATCCGGTCGCGATGGGGCCGGCAGGGAATTCTAAGCGGAGCCGATGCGCCTTCCTACGCAGCAAAATCTGCAGGCGACGCGCAGCGAGGCGAAGCTGCATACAAGATTTACTGCGAATCTTGTCACGGTCCGGGCGGTCGCGGCGGACAAAAGGGAAGCGCCATCACAAACGATTCTTATCTGGCGCTGGTGAGCGATCAGGGCTTGCGCACCATTGTTATCGCGGGGCGTCCCGAACTGGGAGCGCCGGACTGGCGGGGAAACGTATCTGGCAAGGCGATGTCGGAACAGGAAGTCACCGACGTAGTCGCCTGGCTCGCCTCACGCCGAGTTCAAAATCCAGGGCAGCCATATTCCGCTTCGAATAACGCACAACACTAGGAGTCTGATGATGTCGAATGAAAATACAATCTCCCGCCGTGGCCTCTTTATGAAGATGGGCATTCTCTTCAACGGTTTGGTGGCGACCGCACTCGCCGTGCCAATTGTGCGCTATCTGCTCTCGTCCATCACGCGAGGGAGCGCGGGCGGCTACCTCTCCTGGGTTCCTCTTGGTAGCGTCAACGAATTTCCTGAAGGCGAGACACGGCTCGCCACGTTTCAGAACCCGTACGTCACACCGACTGATGGCAAAACGGTGGACACGGCCTGTTGGGTGCGGCGAATTGAGGGGGAGCAATTCCAGGTTTTTGCAGTTAACTGCGCGCACTTGGGTTGCCCCGTGCGTTGGTTTCCGCAATCCGGGTTGTTCATGTGTCCGTGCCACGGTGGAGCCTATTATCGCGATGGTTCGCGTGCGTCGGGTCCTCCGGAACGCGGGCTTTTTGAATATCCGTATAAAGTTCAAAACGGTCTCGTGACGATCCAGGCCGGTGAGCTGCCCACACCAGGTGGCAGCGCGGCTCTGCTCGGAAAGAAACCCCCATGCGCCGCCTAGCGCAGCTTGGGGAATGGTTCGACCGGCGGTTGCAGCTTGCGAATCCCATTCGCGAAGTTGCCGAACATCCCGTGCCACGAAATACCGCGAGCTGGTGGTATGTCTTCGGCAGCGCCGCGCTCACTGTATTTATCCTCCAAATCGTAACGGGCATTCTTCTTGCGCTGATTTACGTGCCATCGGGCGCCGAAGCATGGAGCAGCCTGCAAACTCTGAACCATGACGTGACTCTTGGTTGGTTCGTTCGCGCGCTTCATGGATGGGGATCCAATTTCATGGTGGCGATCGTCCTTATTCATATGGTTCAGGTTTTTCTGTTCGGCGCTTACAAGTTTCCGCGCGAACTCACCTGGATCGTTGGCGTGTTCCTTTTGCTGATGACACTCGGAATGGCGTTCAGTGGGCAAGTCCTGCGATTTGATCAGGACGCGTACTGGGGATTGGGAATAGGCGCTTCGATCGCAAGCCGCGTTCCTATCTTCGGTCCCATGATCGTGAAATTGATGTTAGGCGGGCCAATTATCGCAGGCGCGACACTCTCGCGATTTTTCACCCTGCACGTATTCGTGATTCCGGGAATGTTGATTGGCTTCGTGTGCCTTCACCTCCTGATGGTAGTGAAACTCGGAATCAATGAATGGCCGATGCCTGGGCGCATCGTAAAGCGAGCGACTTACCTCAGCGAGTATCACGAATTGACGAAGAAGGACGGCGCGCCTTTCGTTCCCTATGCCGTTTGGAAGGATATGTTCTTTGCGGCGTTTGTTCTGTTGGCAGTTGCGGCATGCGCCGTGTACTTCGGTCCGTTTGGTCCGACGGGCCAACCCGATCCAACGATCATCCAGTCCGTACCAAAGCCTGACTACTTTTTTTTGTGGCTGTACGGTTTGCTGTCATACTTGCCACCTTCGATGGAGACGCCAGCTCTCCTGATTGGCCCCGTAGTCGTTATCGCGTTTCTTGTTTTGCTGCCATTTCTTTCCGGAGAAGGAGAGAAGAGTTGGCGCAGGCGGCCCATCGCAGTTTTGACAGTCCTTCTGATTGCAATCATGCTAAGCACACTCACCCACCTCGCTGGATACACGCCATGGAGCCCGCACATGAACGCTTGGAGCGGCGATCCCGTGCCGAATCGATTTCTGCGCGGTACGACAGCGCTTGAACGGCAGGGCGCGCTAGTGTTTCAAGTCAAACAGTGCCGCAACTGCCATGCACTTGGGGATGCCGGGGGGCAGCGAGGTCCAGCTTTGGATAGCGTTGCTGTTCGCCTAACGCAAGACCAACTCATCCGGCAGGTAATACAGGGAGGCGGCAACATGCCTGCCTACGGAAAAAATTTGAGTCCAGCGGAGACGACGGCGCTGGTAGCGTTCCTTGAGACGCTACATCCAGCGGGGCAAACGCCTGCGCGGGACGCGTCGCGCGACTTTGTACTTAATGACGGCCAAGAGAAGCACCCGGCTGAGCAGCCATAGAAAATTCTTTATGCCTTCCGCAGGCCAATTCGCGATGGGATCCTGGACGTTTCCTGTTTCGCTCACCATAGGGATGTTACTGATGGCTGCGTTGTACTTGCGCGGATGGTTCCGCCTTCATTCTTCCTCTGTGAATGTCATAACGGCCTGGCGGGCTGTCAGTTTCATTGCCGGATTGTTCTTGATTTGGGTCGCCATCGGCTCGCCTCTTGCTTCGCTCGACGAGGAATTGCTTACAGTTCACATGATTCAGCACCTGCTGTTGATGACTTTCGCTCCTCCGTTGATCCTGCTGAGCGCACCTCTGATGCCGCTCCTTCATGGTCTCCCGCAGCGGTTTGTGCAAGCGGTTGTTGGCCCGATCTTCCGGTGGCCGCCAGCGCAGCGGCTTGCGCGGGCGCTCGGGCGACCTGCGTTTTGCTGGTTTGCAGCTACCGCAGCGTTGATCGGTTGGCATGTTCCGGCGCTGTTCATGTTCGCCATGCAGTCAGAAACGTGGCATGCGATCGAACATGCGTCTTTTCTTACAACCGGTCTTTTTTTCTGGTGGCCTGTGATTCGGCCTTGGCCGAGTGCGCCAACGCCGGCGCAGTGGCCCATTCTTTTGTATCTTTTTCTGGCCACATTGCCCTGCGACCTACTTTCGGGATTTCTCGTGTTCTCCGAGCGCGTGGCCTACCCCGTGTACTTCTCCACATCGCGGCATTTCGATCTATCCGTTCTCGCCGATCAGCAGTGTGCGGGCGCTCTGATGTGGACCTGCGTCACTGTTGTTTACCTCGTGCCGGCGGCGATTCTCACCACGAGGCTGCTCTCACCGCGGAGTTCGCATGACGTTGCACTGCCGCACGCTGCGCACAGCGCGGAGGTTATCTGAGCATGGCGACGGAACCGATGCTTGCTGCACTCGATGTAGCCGTCGTGCCACGACCTCGCTTTGCGGGTTTCAGAGTTTTATCCGACTACTGGTCTCTAACGAAGCCCGAAATAAATTTCCTCATTGCCGTTACAACAGCAACTGGCTTCTGGATGGGCTCGTCCGCAGCACTCACCCATTTTCCGTGGATCTCGTTCTTTCATACGCTCCTCGGCACAGTGCTTGTTGCCAGCGGCGCCGCGAGTTTGAACCAGTTAATCGAAATGCGTTTCGACGCGCAGATGCGGAGGACGGCCCGACGGCCGATCGCTTCAGCGAGAATCAATCCTTTACACGCACTATGGTTCGGAATTTCGGTGTCCCTTTTGGGTGTTGTGTATCTAGCGGTCGCCGCAAATTTGTTAACGGCTTTGCTGGCAGCGCTCACGCTAATCAGCTACCTGCTTTTTTACACGCCACTTAAACGAATATCCCCTCTGTGCACGCTGGTTGGCGCCATTCCCGGCGCAGCGCCCATGCTGATTGGTTGGGCGGCCGTGCGGGGAAGCTTGGACGCGAACGCCTGGGCGCTTTGGACAATCGTGTTCCTTTGGCAATTTCCACATTTCATGGCCATTGCCTGGATGTACCGCGAGGACTATGCTCGCGCCGGATATGCAGTTCTGCCGCGAGGTGAGTCGAGGAATCACTTTGTTAGTTGGCAAACTGTCGTGGCGTCATTGGCGCTCCTGCCGGTTAGCCTGATTCCCACAATTGCTGGTATATCGGGATTGCCGTATTTCGTAGGGGCTCTCGCCTTCGGAGCAATCTTTCTTTACTTCAGCGCGCACTTCGCGCTTGACAGGTCAAACGCCACGGCGCGACAGCTGCTACTCGCTTCCATTTTTTATCTTCCCGCCGTTTTTGCATTGCTCGCGCTCAATAAGAAATAATGCATAGCAGGACAGATTTCGCGAACTCGGGATCTCCCGTGACGAGAGACGAACGCGCAACGTCCATTACGAAAGAGCAGTGATCTGAGGCAAGAATGCCGTCGATGGTGTCTGCAGGTGGAAAGCGGCCGGTTGCACGTTTCGCCTGGCTAGTCGTTGCGTACAACATTGCCGTCACTCTTTGGGGCGCATATGTGCGGGCAACAGGGTCCGGCGCCGGTTGCGGTAGCCGGTGGCCTCTTTGCAATGGTCAAATCCTGCCCAACGCAGCCCAGTCGCAAACTTTGATCGAATTTACGCACCGAATAACCAGCGCCCTTGCCCTTGCACTTGTATGCATTCTGGTTGTTTGGTGCTGGCGACAGACATCGAAAGGCGACTGGGCCCGCTACTCGGTCGTTTGTGCGGGAGTCCTCCTGCTCAACGAGGCGGTGCTTGGCGCCCTTCTTGTTTTGTTCGATTATGTTGGCGTAAATCGATCGGCGGGACATGCTGTTTTTCTGTGCTTCCATTTTGGTAATACGCTCTTGCTGCTCGCTGCGCTGGCCCTCACCGCAAAATGGCTTTCGGGTGGCCACCGCTTTGTATGGATTGGGAAATCATACGAGCGAGTTGCGTTCGGAGTTGGGTTGGCTAGTGTAATGGTGATTGGAGTGACGGGTTCGCTGGCGGCACTGGCGGACACGATCTTTCCGTTGGAATCCCTGCGGTCGTCGCTGATGCAAGATTTTTCGTCAACAAGTCATATTTTATTGCGGTTGCGGGTTTTGCATCCAGTTGCGGCAGTGTTGGGCGCAATTTATGTATTGTGGATAGTCTTGAAGTTCTCAAAGAAGCTAGAGCGCTCTGCGTGGGCATTGCCCGCTATTGGTACCACTTTGGCGGTGCAGGTTGCTCTCGGTGCGATGAACGTGCTTCTGCTTGCCCCTATCTGGCTCCAAATCGCACACCTTTTTGTGGCGGACTTTTTTTGGATTCTGCTCGTCATTTTATCCAGCGAACTTTGTTTGAGGCCGGACGATTCTCAATAGCCTTTCACTTATTGCGGATGGTTCTGCGAGAAATGTATTTGGCGATATCTACCTGCTCCTGGAAGGAATCATCAGCCATCCAACCGCGGCGCTTGCCAACGACAGAACTTCGCAGGACACCATCAGAGTTCGGAATCCAAAACCAAACGCGCGGGAGATTGAACTGCGAATTACCGCTCCGGTACTTTTCACTGATCCAGTGAGCCAAGCGCCTGCGAAAGATCGAGGCGTCCGTTCCCAAGATTCGGTGTGAGTTGCTTTGCGTGTGCGATTGCCTGTGCGGCTCCGGCTGGGCCGAGGCTGACGTTGGCGTTGAGTAAGAGAGACGCTCCTCCAGACACAAAAGGTGCGCTGAAGGAAGTACCCCAACCTGCTGCGTAGGTTCCGAATGGATAGGTTGTAACGATTCCTTCTCCGGGAGCCGCAACCCATACATCTGAACCATAGTTCGAAAAACTGGAACGAGTGTCGAGATCAGACGTGGATGCCACTCCCATCACATTCGCCAGGGACGCCGGATACACGCATTCGTTTTGTCCGTCGTTGCCGGCGGAAGCGACGAGAATCACGTTGTTCTGATTGGCATAACCGATGGCGGTAGCCATTTCTTGCGATGAGGCGGTGAAATCGAAACTCATGTTGATTACGTTCGCGTTGTTTTGCACAGCGTAGTAGATGGCGCGAAGGATGTCGGACAAATAGCCTGTGCCGTCAGAGCGGAACGCCTTCAGCGGCAAGATCATTGCGCTTGGAGCAACCAGATGGATTACTCCAACGACCATCGTGCCATGGCCAAAGGCGGCATACGGTGTGCCATCGAGAACTGCTGCAGTTGATTGATCCAAGACCGCTGCGGTTGATTGATTTACGATTGCGGCCTGGCAGTCGGGGCAGGGAGCTGGCGGCGTGAAAGGATAGTCCAGTAATTCCGATGCCCCTGGCTGATTTCGCGTAAAGTCGTAGCCTGTGAGCAACACACCTGCCAAGGCTGGATGAGTGGGATCTACACCGGTATCAATATCAGCGACAACTCCTGCGCCTGTTACATTGAATGAATTCTGCGCGTCTGAGACGCGCACGATCTGCGCGGCGGGCTGGTAGGCGTAGCCATACCAGACTTGATTACCGGAGAGATCTACAAGATTCGTTTGTAAAAGTTCTCCGGGAATGGTTGTAACCGTTGCCAGGCTACTAGTGATAGTAAACAGTTGATCGAGCTCGGCATGTATAATCCCCGGCACAAGTCGCAAGAGGTCCAGAAACAGGTTTGGGTTTATGAGATTCGAGGTGGTAACCAGAAACACTTGGCCGAGTGTTCCGTCCAGAGTTCGCACAACCGAACAGGTGTGGAGCAGGCAGACTTGCTCCAGTCCAGAAAGCCCGAGGTTGGTTCGTACAACGAATCTTCTTTCAGCGGCGGCGGGCTTAGGGGTCAATAACAGGAACAGACCGAATAACAGCCATGAGTAGCGCTTCATTCAGGACGCCTCCCCTCTGACAATCTCGTTTAGATTGCAAGAAATCTACCTGTTAATGCTCAACAAGCGAACCGGGGGTGGAGCGGGTCGGCTGTCATCAGTAAAAGAGCGACTGCTAAGGTGAGAGACAGTCGACGCTCCAATTATAGAGAAATTATAGGGAAGTGGACAACAGTTGTAACATGTGGCGGCCATATTTCGTTGGGTCGGTTGGTGCACCAAGCAAGTGTGTGAAATTACTAATCATCTGCAAGGCCATTCTGCATCGTGCCAAAAGAATTCCCACGAGTGCTCAACTGTGTTTTCTGGTTAGCTGTCCGTGTTTAGCCTTCCATGGGGATGGACACCTATAAGCACCGGATGCGCAATTACATACAGGGTTGGCATGCATTTGGGAATCCGTGCTGAAAGGATGCTCCGAATGGCTTTTGTCTTGCAAACGGTCCGACCAAAGGCTGCTGGGAGGAACAATTGAGAATGCCTCGAGAAAAAACAAGAAATCTTTTCGTTCAGACTATCAAATTGGATTCTGGCGACCCATATAGCACAGCGGTTGAGGAGCCCAACTTGAACGAAAGCGCGAGCCCAGAGAGCCGGAAGTTCGAAGTGCGTTGTCACGCTGGAGACGCAGGGCACCTGGAGGTTGCGAGCGATTCTGTTTCCGTACGAATCGGCCAGCGAATTCGACGCAATGGCGGGGAGGAAGTGTGGGGTTCCTTGCTCGTGGAATGTAATGAAAAAGACGATGGGTCGTTGGCGGTCGAGGTGCTTGTGTATCACCCCGATTGGGACGAGCCTTTGCGAATTGCCTCCATTCAATCCGATCCTTCTGAAGGAGTTGCACGGAGATCAATTCTCAATTTTGATTTTCAGCAGAAGCGAGCCTGAAGCTGATCTGGGAAAGAACTTTCAGGCTTGAGCCAAATTTTGGTTGCGCCTCTTAGACAGAGCCATTTTTCGGGTCATAAGCAGCAAAAGCTTCCTGTCTTCCTCTGTGACTTGCCCAAGTAAACGTGAGAAATTGTTTAGAAAATGCGTATCTCTGCCAGGGTTTCCATGCGCGGTTCTGCCATTCATCCTTTGATTGAGAGCATCGGAGAGGCCCGGCGGCATTTCGCCATCGTAGAAGAGCTGATACATGGGAATTTCAAGCGCGCGCGCCATTTTTTCTAAAGTTTGAATGGCCGGAACCGTGTGACCGTTTTCAACGCGCGAGATGTAGCAGCGGAGCAGGCCAGTGCGCTTTTCGATCTCACCTTGAGATAGTTTTTTTTCTTCGCGGATAGTTCGCAAACGATCGCCGATAATCACGATGGTCTTGCCTCCATTCTTTGCCCCTGCTGGAAGAACCTCGAATAACTTATTGCGAAATCATTTAATGATAGGCAAATAGCGCGTCGCAGTTATTTTGCGTCTTTGATTGCTTCAGCAAACGAGGCTTGGGACTCTAACTGATGGGTCGAAGCAGAAAGCGCGGCTCCATCCTTGGTGGTGCTTAAGTTCTTCCCTGCGTAGGTTGCTTGCCGAAGCAAACGACACGCGCTGACTGGCGATAGCGCTAACCCTAACGAGAAAAAGGGAATAAGCCTTGTTGGACGAAGCCAAGTGAGAGGCTGCCACTTGGGTTTGCGCTTTAGGTGATTGTTATAGAAAGCATAATTATAGAGTGATAAATAATTGTGCTTCCGGGCGCACTTTTTGTGATTCCATTGCAGGAACTGGGCCAATCAAGCCCAGATTCTGCAACTTCGGAGGTTTTCATGTTTGACAAGCAACTTCATCGATTGACGATTGCTGTGTTGACCCTGGTTATCCTGGTTGGACCGTTTACGTGTTCGATGGATCGGTGTTGGCAAAGTGTGCAGGCCGAAATCGTGCCGCTGCAACTTCAAGTTACGGATGGAGGTGACCCATTTCCCCTGCCTCCCTTGCCTAGGCCTTGGAGCGCGAGTCTTCTGGCTGTCTGAGAAAAATTTCCACAGGAAGCATACCAAGCAGGGGGAAGGTGTTCCGCGCCTTCCCCCAATTTTTCGTGGTAGGATGCGCCGCACTGAGCCGTTATGGGCGCGTACCTCATTTGGTGGAGCAGCATTGTCCTCGAGATGGCTCTCCTGTTGCGGGCGGCGCGGACGGGACTCTTCAGAAAGTATCCCTTTTTTTATGTCTATATCTTCTGTGTCTTTCTGAAGGAAGTAGTCCGTTTGTTGTCTTATTGGTTCGCGCCGAACTTTTACGTGCAGTCGTATTGGCTCTCAGAACTGGCAACGATTGGGGCAAGCTACGGGGTAATTATAGAGATTTATAGAGGAATGCTTGAGAGCAGTGCTGGAGTGGCACACGGCGGACGAAGATTGCTGCTCTTCGTGTTCGTGCTTGGCGTATCTGCCGCTGCCGCTGACTTGTCGAGCCGAAGAGGCGTCTCGTTTGTCCGGGTGGTGGCTGAGCTTGCCCGCGACTTTCGCTACATAGAAGGAGCACTGCTCCTGGTCATACTGTGGCTCTTAGGGCGATACCGGATTGTAATGGAACATAACCTCTTCGGCTTGATAACTGGGTTTTCGCTTTGGGTGGGCATAAACATAATCAATTTGGCGCTTTTGTTCTTGCCCGGCAACGGATACTCAGTTGGATTGAGGCAAATTCTGCCCATCACTTACGTCATCACGCTTGTTATTTGGTGCGTGTCGCTGTGGTCTTTGCCACAGGAGCCGGTCCCTCCATTGGCTCGTTTCCGCCTGACTTCTGGAACTTCTACGTTCTGAAGATTGACAAGGGCGAGAATCAAAACGCTTTCTTCAGGGGCTAAAGCCCATTGAGAGCGATGGACATGCATCGGGGCTGAAGCCCCGACCTCCTAAAGAACAGATAGAACTGATTTTGGGGACAGCTTCGAGATCCCATACTGCGCAGGCTCCGCTCGGTCTCTCAAAATGACCCAGATGCAAAGTCCGCAAATGAGACATAAGAGTTTTCCACAAGTTGCTATCAGAAAAGTACTCAAAAACGAGAGGTAAACCAAGCAAAGAGAAGACCTACTACATCTCCTCAAAATGTTCGTGGTAGGATGCCGCGCATAGAATCGATATGGGCGCGCAACTCATTTGGTTAGGCAGTCTTGCTCTTGAGATCGCCATTCTATTTCGCGGGGCTTTAGCTGGGCTCTTTAAAAAGTATCCGTTCTTCTATGCCTACATCGGGTGTGTTCTCCTGAAAGGAAGTCTTCGTCTGGTTTTTTATCGATTCGCGCCTGTTTTCTATGTTCAGTCATCTTGGTTCGCCGAGCTGGCAACGATTGTGGCCAGCTATGCTGTGGTCATCGAGATTTTCCGATGGATGTTCAGAAACAGCCCGGGAGTGGCAAACGCCGCGCAAAAAGCCCTTCTTTTCGTGTTCATGCTTACGGCGTCTTTCACAGCCACAGACCTGTTGAGCCGAAAAGGTATCTCTCTACTCCGGATGACGGCTGAACTCAGCCGCGATCTTCGCTATGTGGAAGGCGCGCTACTTCTGGTCATGCTGTGGCTCTTCGGGCGATGCCGGATTTCGATAGGGCGGAATCTTTTCGGCTTGATTGTGGGCTTTTCGTTTTGGGTGGGCCTGAATGTGATCAATTTGGCACTTTTGTTTGCGCCCGGCAATCGATATTCAGTTGGCTTGGCGCGAGTACTGCCGATCACCTACGTCATCACACTGGTCATTTGGTGCGCAGCGCTCTGGTCTTTGCAACCAGAGCCTGCCCAGCCTGCCGAAAACACGATCGAAAGGGATTACCAGGCGTTCGTGGCAAAGACGCGAACAACTCTCGGGCGTCTACCGAGCCGCATTGCGAGGACGCTGCAGCCATGAGCGGAATCATTCCCATCCTGATTCTTGGCGCCTTCATTTTGGTTTTGGCGGGCCGGCTGCTCGTGCAGCAGAGGGCCGCGAGACCGGCAACGCTGGAAGACTACGTACAAGCGCGAGCGGCGCTTGATTCCGTGTTTACGGAGACGAGTGCGATCCGGCGAATCTTTGCGAGTGAAGATCTGGAATTCATTTTGCGGACGGGAACACCAGGCGTACAGCGTTTCTTCCTGAAAGAGCGAAGCATGCTGGCCATACAATGGCTACGGACCACGCAGGGGCATGTTGCGCGGCTTATGAACTTGCACCTGAAACTGGCAAGCTACACAACAGAGCCGGATTCGAAATTAGAGTTCGCGCTCAGCGCAAGATATTTGGGCTTCAAACTTACATCCAATTTCCTGCTTATTTTGATCCGGTTACGAGGGCCATTTGAGGCGGTAAAGATAACTGGCTATACGCTTAACGTAGCGGAGCATTTCTGCTCCGTCTTCAGCCTGCGACTGGAAAAGGTTGACGCGACAAGGCTCGGTTCCGTTTAACAAATCTGAAGACGCTCTCACGATCAGGTCATTTTGGGATGGTGAGTGCTTGCTTCACCAAGCAGAAGCGTAGGTACTGCTCTCTTGCACCACAGATGTTGTAGACATATGGGCTGGGAGGCGACCTGCGGGATGCGGACCCCAGCCGTTAGGTTAACCAATCCAGTGATAAGTTCCGTAGACATTATGTGAAGAATTATCTAGAATCTCCTCTCTCTCGGAGAGCGAGGTTGGGACCGCGTTGCATCCACCAACAGAAAAGCACAATCGCGAGGCGCTCGCAGAGACGATCTATTTGGTTCTGCGAAATGGCCGCGGCGGTGGATTTTTGGGAAAACCGGGGGAGCAGAGCGGTTCAATGCCAGGCAGTACATTCGCTTCTGAAACAAAAGTGCCTGAAGGATTGCAGTTATTGGATAGTATGGCGCATTTGAGTCTAACAAGATCAATGATCTGAAAAAAAGCCCCATGGATCCTGGAACCCGCCTAAAGGACGTTCGCACCAAGCTGGGCATCACTACGCGCGAAGTTGCTGTGTTCAGCAGAATCATTGCGGACAGTGAAGGGAACGAGGAGTTTCTCATTTCCAGCCCCTGGCTGACACAGATCGAAAACGAGAAAGCAGCACTGCCCAGTATCTACAAGCTGTTCACCCTCGCCAGCATTTACGGTCTGAGTTATCCCCAGGTTTTAGGATTATACGGCGTCGATACAAAGAAGGTGATGAAGTATCAGGCAGAGCTGCCGATTGCGAAAACGCGCCTAGCCGAATACAACTCGGAAGACTTGCCTGCGTCCATGGAAATTCCCGTCCGGTTCGACGCGGGTCTGAATCTTAGCCACACGAACTTGCTGTCCCGCATGATCGAAACTTGGGGAAAAGTGCCGATCGAATTCATTCAGCACCTCGACCTGCGCCACCGGTTGTATGGCTTTGTCGGATTCAAGGACTACACGCTCTATCCACTACTCCGACCCGGCTCTTTCCTCGAAATCGACCCGGATATCAAGAAGCCACGGCCACGCCTAGCCCGGTCGGAATTCGACAGACCAATCTATTTTATCGACCTACGTCATGAGTATGCGTGTTCATGGTGCGAGTTGGTCGAGGACAAGCTGATTCTTTTGGCTCACCCGCTATCCCCCGTCAAAACGCGTATTTTTGTGTTTGAAAAAGAAGCAGAAATTATCGGCCAGGTGACAGGCGTGGCGATGCGGATTGTGACGTCTCTGCCGGAGTCGGGAGCTGAGATTTCAAAAGTGTCATCGCAATCCTGACATTTGATCCGAACAAGGCAGCGCTCAGAGGATCACAGTCGAAGGGCACCGCAAAACGATAGACTTCGAGCGATTCCCATGAGCCGACCGTTTTTTCCAATCGTTGAGGAACGGTTTTCAGGAAGCGTGCGACCTGTTGAACGAACAACTCTAGGGGACAATCGGCGAGACGGCAGAAAACTTCGTTGTGACATGCAACAAGCGCCTCGCGAGCGGCTTGCTCTGAAAAAGCACGGGCAAGGCCGTCATGATGATACTCTCCCGTGTTGTAATCCCTCATGGAAGCCAAATAGACAAGGCGGCCGAAATCGTAGCCAATCGGCGTCAATGTGCGCCTGATCAGATCCTCCTTGGCCGCTTCCACGTCCATGCGAATAATTGGGCTGGACATCGCCATGGATATTACTCAAAGGTTCCGACAAGCTGAAGGAATATTTTGAGGCTGGTTTCAAAAGCAAACGAAACAATTGCCGGCTCGTCGAAAGTCCCTTATTGGGGGCGGTTGGCTTAACAAACAGTTCCAAAATGGAAAGGTGAAAAGAATATTCGTACGCGGACTACTTTCCCGTGCAGGCGAATCTTCTTTTTTCAAAAGAGAACAGGGCGCCTGACATTGCACACAATAAAATCATTGACAGCTGCAACTAATTCCTGATAAATGGCTTACACATGGTCGTTTATTGTCCTCAGGCGTATCAAAAGTACGCCTCCTTTCCCCAAGAAGTTGAGATTTATCTTGCGTTCAAGGCGACTTAGCATTAGATAAATATGCTTGCTATAACAACCAGTGAAGAAAAGTGATGCTCTTGGAGATCGCACCCTTGCGTGGGAACAACTTGTAATGATTGATAGGCCAAACTGCGAAGGCCAATTGCGTACCCGCGCAGAGCTTGCTGATGCTACCGACCTTGAACTCGTTCAGCAGCTGGGATTTGGGAACGGCGAAGCGCTCGCCGTAATGATAGATCGTTACCAACGCCTGGTCTTTAGCATTGCGATGCGCATCGTCAAAGACTCCGGCGAAGCAGAGGACTTGGTCCAAGGGGTTTTTCTAGAAATTTACAGGAAACTGAAACTATTTGATGCTGCGAAAGGCACTTTTAAAGTGTGGCTATTGCGGTATGCCTACACGCGCAGCATGAACAGGAGAGACCTGCTCGAGAACCGGAAATTCTATTCCACAGTTTGCTTGGAGGAAGCGTCCACGCCTGCGATTCCGAGCAGGGATTTGTCCCGGAAAACGTTAACGGTGTATGAGTCCGCCAGGTTTGTGAAACAAGCTCTGGATATGCTGCGCCCAAAGCAGCGAAAAACTATCGAGCTTGTCGCGTTGCAGGGGCTAACTTTCCAGGAGGCCGCGAGTGTATTGGGTGATTCAGTTCCAGCGACGAAGAATTATTATTATCGTGGAATGACGGCATTACGTAATATGGTTTCTGATCGAGTTAGCGCCGCGGAGCCATGCGAGCAGCAGGTCTCGGTTGTTAATGCAAAGTTCGAGGTGCCAAATCTTAAAGCACGAACAGCTTGAAGAACTCTGCGTTCTAGCAGCTTCCGGCGAGATTGAACCTTGCGATTTGAGGCGAGTGCGGGAGCATTTGCAAGAGTGCGAGGCGTGCCGCCTTCTTTTTGTAGAAATTGGTGAACTTCATTCGCATCATTTGTCATTTTTGTCCAATCCGGGAGTTGAGCAAGATTCGGCGCGAGAAACTCGAATCAAGAATTCGATTTTGGCCGCAGCTCAGATGGAAGGAGCGCGTTTTGCGGAACCAGTAGAAACAATTCTTTACGAAAAGCCGAAAATCGAGCTCATCGGTCGATTGAACTCGGGCCGAATCTGGTTTGTGGGAAGCGCTCTGTGTTTAGCCTGCGCCTGTCTTGCGCTAGCTGTGACGTGGCGGCAAGCACAGAGTTTGCGAAGTCACCTGCAAATGTCGGCGCAGCAAACTACAATATTCAGGGCAGAAAAAAATAAGGTAGAAGCAAACGCTGCGGAAAAGGAATCAGAGAAGCAAGAAAGCCAAGAAATCGATCTGTTGCGCGCCCAGGTAGCTAGCTTAGGAGCTGAGCGTTTGCGCCTCGAACGAATTTTGCAGGAGCAGTTGAGCGAGAACGAGAAACTTCAGAAATCCGACGCGGAGCGGCAGAAAGAATTAGGCGGGCTTACGGATGAATTACAAAACGCTCGAACTGCTGAGGCTCGAGTCTCGCAGAAACTTGAACAATTGAATATGGAACGCGCAAGCGAGCAAACTGCGATCGCGGCACAAAATCGCGAAATTCGCTCTTTAAATGAAAGGCTGGAAGAGCAAGCAGCAGCTCAGGATAGAAACCGTGATGTGGTTTCAGCGGAGCGGGATTTGCGTGAATTGGTGGGAGCGCGGAAGCTGCATCTTTTTGATGTCTCAGATACGGATGGAGATGGAAAGACAAGAAAGGCGTTTGGCCGCGTTTTCTATGTTGAGGGGCAGGCACTTTTGTTTTATGCCTACGATCTTTCAGAGAAAAATTCAGATACCAGCAAATATGCCTACTATGTCTGGGGGAACAAAGACGGAAATCTCAACGAGGTTCGCAATTTAGGCACTCTGAATCGTGATGACCCGACACAAAAGCGCTGGAAGTTGAGAGTGGACGATGGAAAAGTGCTTACAGACATAGATCGAGTATTCGTTACCGTGGAGACCGTGGCCAAGTTGGGCCCTCGCCCTCATGGGAAGCAGATTTTGTATTCATTTTTGGGAGCGCCGCCGAACCATCCTTAGCAGCTAGTTAGCTCCCATTCCAAACTGGGACAGTATTGGTGTCTTCCTGCTAAAACCAATTCTCTTCATCAATAAAACAAAAGTGTCTTATCCACAGTTTGTTTCTTCGTCGGTGAAAACATCTGTTTCTCTCTAACTGCAATCAAGGTTAAGGGGGATCAGGATGATTTCACATTGTTTCTGGGTCAAAAGCGGGGGTACATTTGCTCGCCTCTTGGGAGCCGGTCACTTCTTGGGGAAGAGATATCGCCCTGCGTTTTTTTTGGCAATCATTCTGATCCTTTGCTCGCCGGGATTTGCACAGATGGAAACGGCGACAGTTTCGGGTGTGATCACGGACCAGTCGGGAGGTTTGGTGGCAGGGGCCGAGGTCCAAGTGACGAACTCGGAGACGAACGTCACTTCGCGGACGATTTCGAATCAGTCCGGCGTTTACCTGGTTACAGGCTTGAAGCCGGGCCGTTACAGGGTCCAGATTGCCAAAACCGGATTCAAGGGTGTCACGCTGACGGATCTAATTTTGAATGTGCAAGATTCCGTTAGCCGAAATTTTTCGCTCCAGGTTGGTTCCACTTCAGAAACCGTGACCGTCGATGGCAGCGGACTAAACATCAACACGACGGATGGGTCCGTCAGCACTGTTGTGAATCATAACTTCGTTGAGAAGATGCCGCTCAATGGCCGCAGTTTCCAGGATTTGATCTTGCTCACGCCGGGAATCGTCACAAATAGCCCTCAAGGGCAGATATTGGGCGGACTTGGTGAAACCGGCGAATTCAGCGTAAATGGCCAGCGAACAGAGTCGAATTATTACACAGTCGACGGAGTTAGCGCGAACACGGGCGCCATGTTTGGAAGCTTGATTTTTCCGTCTGCCAGTGGCTCCCTTCCAGCCTCTACAACGCTGGGCACAACTCAAGCAATTGTCTCCGTGGATGCGCTTCAGGAGTTTCGGGTTCAAAGCTCGACGTATTCCGCAGAGTACGGCAGAAATCCCGGCGGGCAATTCTCTTTCGCAACTCGTTCGGGTACCAACCAATGGCACGGCACGGCTTTCGACTATTTGCGGAACGATTTTTTCGATGCCAACAACTGGTTTAATGATTTCCGCAAGCAGGCAGAGCCGCCACTGCGTCAGAACGACTTCGGCGGAACGCTGGGAGGCCCTTTTCGGATTCCGCATTTATATAACGGAAAAGACAGAACATTCTTCTTCTTTTCTTACGAGGGACTGCGATTGTTACAACCACAACCATCTGTCGTGAGTTTTGTGCCAGATGCATCGCTGAGGGCGAATGCGCCACCCAACGTGCAGCCGATCATAAACGCCTACCCCATTGCGAACGGGCCTGATCTGGGTGGCGGGGAAGCCGAATTTATTGGCACGTGGTCAAATCCTAGCAACATCGACGCCTATAGCGTCCGTTTAGATCATTCGTTAAGTGACAAACTGAAGTTCTTCTTCCGCTTCGGTGGCACGGACTCGGACTCGCATACACGCAACAGGTTTGGGTCTCCGGCGTTCGTGGCTGCAGCTAATTTTAGTACGCGTACGTATACGGCGGGTTCCACTGGGATGCTATTCGGTCAACTGAGTAATGATTTTCGCTTGAACTATTCCACGACTGATGTGGCAGGCGCCACAAACATAAGTCCTTTTGGTGGGGCAACGCCCGTCGATTTTCGGCAACTACCGGGGTTTTCATCGGCCGTGGACTTCGGGGTCAACATCTTTTTTGCCAGCGGAGATCAATCCATCTTTAACCTCGTCGCAACCCCCCCCGGCAAACAAAGGCAGTTCAATTTGGTGGACACAATCAGCCTCACGCGTGGGGCACACACACTGAAATTTGGAGTGGACTGGCGAAGACTCATGCCCGAGGCGTCTTCTCGGCCTAACATTACCTATTTTTTCTTCGAACCGGGGGCGCTGGAATCGGGAACCGGTTCTCTCTTGTTCGCTACAAACTCTGCTCCAAATTATGCGGTCTACACCAACTTTTCGAGCTTTGTGGAAGACGAATGGCGGGCGACATCCAAGTTGAGTTTCTCGCTTGGTCTTCGTTGGGATGTAAATCCGCCGCCTGGAGGAGCCCACGGCGTTCTACCATACATAGTGGAAGGCGCCATTCCGAATACGATTACGCTTGCTCCGAAGGGCACGCCGCTCTGGAACACTGGTTGGCATAACATTGCCCCGCGATTTGGAGCCGCCTATGTTCTCCACAGTGGCTCTGGTCACGAGACCGTTGTTCGTGGAGGGGTAGGGATTTTCTATGATACGGGACAACAGGTTGGTGGGTCGGCATTCCTGGGACCCGGATTCTCCACATTTAATACCCTCTTTTCGTTCCCTTTTCCGACCCAGGCTTCGCAGGTAATCCTTCCCATCACTCCGCCGACACTGCCTCTGCCTGTTGCCCAATTCGTGTACGGTTATCCGCGGAATTTTCAGTCACCCTTCACATGGCAGACGAATCTCAGCTTGCAACAGGCTCTCGGCAAGTCACAGGGACTGACGGTTTCTTACCTAGGAGGATTTGGCAGAAAGCTCATCGAACAGAACCAGATCCTGTTGAACAATAGCCCCAATTTTTGCACCGCCTTTTGCACTTTATACTTCGCGCAAAATGGCCTCACCGCGGACTACAACGCGCTCCAGGTTCAGTTCCAACGCAACTTCAGTGATGGATTCGCGATGCTCGCATCCTACACGTGGAGTCATTCGATCGACTATGGATCAAGCAACCTTGAACTACCCTACGTCCGAGGCAATTCAGATATTGATGTGAGGCACAATTTCTCTGCAGCTTTCTCGTATGATCTGCCCGGTCATTTTCAGAACCGCCTTGTTCGTGCGCTCATTCAGCACTGGGGGTTGGATGATCGTTTCACGGCCCGCACTGGTTTTCCAGTAACGGTTGTCGGCCCACAAATCCCTGATCCGGCAACAGGGAAATTGGTTCCGCTCGGAGTGGACATAGTTCCAGGACAACCTCTCTATCTGAATGAATCACAATGCTTGCAGGCACCCCCCATAGGATTCGGTCAACCTTGCCCCGGGGGACGTGCAATCAACCCCAACGCGTTCAAATTGCCATCTGACTGCACCAATTTGTTTACCTGCTCGACGGCCACGCCAGGAAATGCGCCAAGGAATTTTGTCCGCGGCTTTGGGGCATGGCAAATGGACTTCGCTGTACGGCGAGAGTTCCCGATTCACGAGCAATTGAAACTTCAGTTTCGGGCGGAAGCATTCAACGTCTTCAATCATCCGAACTTTGGAATGGTGAACCCGAACTACTGTTCGTTGGATCCCACATCGCCCGCATATTCGGCGGGTTGCATGTTTGGACAAACGCAGGCAACGCTGAATCAGAGCCTAGGCATTTTAAGCTCTCTGTACCAGATGGGCGGGCCGCGCTCGATGCAATTCGCATTGAAGTTGATTTTTTAGACTGGGGCTGGAGAGTGAGACTTCTTAGTTTTGTAGGAATATGTGTTTCTGCTGTTCTCTCGTCGGCGACCTTTACCCGCGGTCAGCAACTCGTCCAGACCTCGGGCGATCCCTCGAGTACAAGCAAACGTTCGGTTACCGTTGCAGACACAATCGAAATGACACGCGTGGCGGGTGATTCTCATTACAACGTCGCGTACCCTGATCCACGTCCGCCACTGGCCTATTTTTCGCCCAACGGCGAAACGTTTCTCGTTGTGCTGAGGAAAGGAAATTTGGAGCGCAATACAAACGATTATTCGATGCTTCTGTTCAAGACGGATGAAGCCTTCCATTCGCCTAAGCCCAAAGTCCTGGTGAAAATGTCCTCTTCTTCCGATCAAGACGCAATCCGCCAGGTACAATGGATTGACAACGCAACGATTGCCTTCATTGGGGAGAACGTCGATCAGATATCTCAGGTTCATACATTAAACCTCAAGACGGGCCTGCTCGAAAAGCGAACGAGTCATTCAACCAATGTTTTGAAATACCAAATAAGTATAGACACAACCGATATTCTCTTTAGCGCCGAAGAGCCCAAGACTGCGAGCCACGGGTCTGACGATCCCAAGCGCGGAGTCGTGATCACAAACGAGATGCTTCAGGACGTGATTACTGGAAATATAGGTGTGCAGCTGCCTGGCAATAGTGTCTTCTCGCAGAAACGCGGCTTAAAGGAAGTAAGATTGCCGGAGAAGGACTTGCCGCGGAAAGAGGACAAAGACGCACGAAAGCCGCCAATCGAGGTGAAGCTCGAACAAGACTTGAATACGCCGCAGAAGCTTTATGTTTTCGATCCGAAAACCAAACAGGAATCGCTCCTGCTGGACCTGAATCCTCAATTCGCCGAATTGAGGATTGCGAAGCCACAAATCATTGCATGGAAAGGCACGACAGGAAAAGAGGCGCACTGTGCGCTCTACCTGCCAAGCGACTACGTGCCCGGAAAAAGATACCCGCTCGTGATCCAGACACACTATTTCAACACGGATGTCTTTCTGATAGACGGCCCTTGGGGCAGCGGCTATGCAGCGCAGGCATTGGTTGGCAAGGGGATTATTGTGGCTCAGGTGGGTGAGCTTTTGGAGTTGGGCGAAGAGGAGTCTGAAAAGGTTCTCGCGACGCGGGACGAGGCGCCTTACGCAATGGCCGACTATGAGGGTCTCATCAATGAGCTCGATGCTCGCGGTCTGATTGACCGGGAAAAAGTGGGCATTTTCGGATTTAGCCGCACGGTCTATTACGTCACGTATACCTTGACCCATTCGACTTATCCATTCGCGGCTGCGATCCTAGAGAACGGTGTCGACGAAAGCTATCTTCAGGCCTTAGCTCTTCGTGAGGTCGAACAAGAGTGCGAACGCATCTACGGTGGTCCACCGTATGGCGAAACACTCGCTTCGTGGACCGTAAGCTCGCCTGGCTTCAATCTGGCTAAGGTGAAGACCCCCGTGCGAATCATGGATCATGGTTACGCTGGTGCCATAGAGCAGTGGGAATGGTTTTCTGGCTTAAGGCTCCTCCACAAGCCAGTTGAGATGGTTCTGCTGTCAAATCCGACTATGGGAGAACATCTTTTAAAAAAGCCTTGGGAGCGGATGATTTCGCAGCAGGGCACAGTAGATTGGTTTTGTTATTGGCTAAAGAATTATGAAGATCCTGACCCTGCGAAAACGTCGCAGTATCAGCGCTGGCGAGTTCTGAGGCAACAGTATTTAGCAGGGCTATCCAAAAATATTCCAACGGATCTCACGCGCAAGTAAGGCAAAGCACTACTCATCAGCCTCGTATGCGGCTATGCTTATGTAGTGAATCGCGGCATCAAGTATAAACGGGCAGCCCTTGTCTGTAGGTCTTTGACCTTGGATAGCTCGAATCGAACTAAACAGAATCGCCTCCGGTTTGTTGTATGACATGCTTTTTTCTCCTTATTGATTTTCGATCATTTATTTTCAACCCTGAGGTTGACTCCCGCCGGAAGTACTATGACAATAGTGCAGTCTCTCGACATTGCGGGACTGCTCCGGCGGTCGGAGCGTCCCGCCTTTGATGCCGAGAAACTCTCAGTTAACACGCGCCTGCAACCATATAGTCTGGTCGAGGGCGATAAGTAACGAGAGTCTCCCAACACTGCTCGACGTAAGGGACCTATTCATCGGCCTCGTACGCGGAGCTAGTCTGGTGCAGTTGCGCAGAGTCGATAACCAGCGGGCAGCCCTTGTCGGTAGAGCTCTCGATGGCTCGAATCGAACTGAACAGGATCACTTCTGGTTTGTTGTATGACATGTCTTTCTCCTTATTGTTTTCGAACATTCAACCCGCAAGGGTTGAATCCTTTTTAAAACCATTCGAGTTCAAAAAAAACAGCACATCAACATCTTGGTTACACTGTACTTGTCAGCGAACAGATTTCTGAAGAGCCTGGTTCGCCTAACCTTTTGCTGAACATGTTTTTTACTGCACCTCTCGCTTATACTCGTCGTAGTGCATCTCGACGTATTTTTTCCGATCAAGCTCTGCAAGACTGCCTTTTTCCATGGCTTCGCGGATTTCCGCCGCGGTTTTGCCGACTTTGGATTGTTCGTATGCGAAAATCACTCCCCGCTGGCAGACGTGGCAATTAACGCCATGATCGCCCGTGTAACAATCGAGCAGACTCTTATGGCCTTCTTCCTTATCGCAATAGCAAAAGCAGGGCTCCTGATACAGTAGTTCGCGGATCTTTGAAGCGATGTAATAGGTAACGAAAGCTGCCTTGTTATCCACGAACTTCGCAGGGTCCAGCGTTGGTGGCAGAGGACCTGTGGGTGGGTCTTTATGATAGGCATGCGGGCCTTGGGGGAGAGCTTCCGGTTTTTGGGGCGTCGCTGGGCTTGGACTAGCCACTGGTTCAGCAGGCTGAGCCTGCTGCATTGCGAATGCTCGTGCCTGTGGATTTGATGCAAATGCTACAAAGATTCCCGCTATGGAGAGAAGGGTTGTTACGGCTGCGATGCTCGTGCGGTATTTCATCATAGGGTCCTGCTTTCTTTATTTTCAGACTGCAAATGCCTTCTCTCACCGACCACCCAATGATTCGCCCAGTTTTTTTGTTGCACGTCTGTCGTACCCATGCAGCCGGGAAGAAACCCTTGGCTTCTGAGGCATCGTAACCAGAGTTCGATAACCAGCGTACGCATAACACCGATAGTGGGAATTTCCTTGCCTTGGCGCGCCTTTTGCATGGCCCCACAAAATATTTCGCCATCAACTATTCCGAGTGAATTGGTTGCCATGTGTCGACTGAATTCGACCAGGTTGGCCCATTCCGTCGAAATGGCGGCCATCGGTCCCCTCGACACGTAGGCTTTGCGCTTTCTGTTCAAGAGCTCGTCGGGAACGATGCCGATAAGAGCACGGCGCATTAGGGAGCGGCGCTGGCCGGGGCGGACAAGTTGCTCACGCGGAACGGCGTACATGAATTCGTGCAGGCTGCGATCGAGATACGGATAACGTTTCTCGTAGAGCGGCTCGGAAGGCAAAGTATCGCATCCGAGTTGTCTTTGCAGGGCTTGCAACGTGGAAACGCTCTCTTGAAACGTCGGCAGAGGGCCAAACAGCTTCAACATACTTTCGTACCCGTGCAAGGCCGCTTGGTTGCGCTTGACGAAGCCTGGTGTCAACCAAGGCGCGGGCCGCTTGTATTTCGGGACACCAATGAGAGCGGGAGGGAAAAATCCACGGGCGGCTTCAAAGAAAAGATGGAACCAGGGTTTTCTTTTGTTGAGTGCCCAGATTTTCAGCTGGTGGGCGAGCTGTCCAAATTTGGCTCTTGCGATGAGGTCTTCTAGTTCGGGCGCGGGAGTTGGAACGCCGCCTGTGACTTCGTCGCCACCGATGCCGGAGAGGACTATGCGGTTTCCTTGGGAGAGCATGCAGGCTGCGAATTGGCGGCTGGCTTCCGATGGGCGACCGTTGCTTGACCCCGGACTCGCAGCGAAGTGATCCTTATCTATTTCCAAGTTGAATGGTTCTTGTTTACCAACATCAATATGTGTGCCAGTGCGGCCGCGCTTTTCTTCTACTTTCGTGAAGTAGGGGCGCTCGTTCCAGTTGGGTTCGGAGTCGTCGTAGTAGGAGACGGTATCGAGGCGCGGTGTCTCCGCGGCGCCATGGGCGATGATAGTGTCCGCCATGCAAACGATGGAAGAAGAGTCCATGCCGCCGCTGAGCTCCGCGAGAATGGGGCTGTCAGAACGAAGTCGGCGTCGAACGGCTTCGCCGAAGACGGCGCGGAAGTGTTCTTCGTATTCGCCATCGGTGCGGTAACGGATTCTTTTGCTGGGGTCGAAATCCCAATACTTGCTGACGGTGTGTTTTCCAGGACTGATGACGACCGAAGACGACGGCGGCACGGAATGAATTCCGACGTAGGGCGTCAAATGAGCGGCAGGGAAGAACGAGAACCAGCCGGCGACGTACTCTTCGCAAAGTTCAAATGTTTTTCCAGCAAAGAGAACGAGCGGATCGAGAATTGTGCTCCAGGTGACTTGCTCCTTGTCGAAGGCATAATAAAGATGGCGCGTGCCGATGGGATCTTTTGCCAGAGTCAGCGTGCGAGTTCTTGGGTCCCAGATGGAGAGCGCCCAGTCGCCGATGAGCTTGGCGAAGCAGGCGGCGCCCCATACTTCGTACGCCGCGCCGACGATGGCAACATCAGTAGAGGCAATCGTCAGAACATCGGTCAAACTGCGGACAAGCTCCTCACGGTTATCGAGACGCCCATCCAAGGTAAGGACTGCGCCAGAGGAAAGAATATGAGGTTGTGTTTCGCGCCGGGATTCTCTGGTTGTGTGGAAAGCGCGATGGAGAATGTGGGTATTTGAATTCTCGTAAGATCCCTCATTGTCAGGGCCGTAAGGAGCCAATGCCGGCTTGACCTTCTCAAGGTAGTTTTGCTTTATCGGCTCTCCGCTGAAATTCCATCTTCCGAACTGAACGCTCATTTTTTGTTCCCTTCAAATACAGAAAATGCGCTTAAGCAACTAGCAGCGATCCAGAACCGCGTACATTTCTGGTGTATAAGGCTTGTCGTTGACGACGCGCCCGCCCACTTCGACCCATGCATGTGCTTTGAACGGCATTTGTTGTGCGCCGATGACCATCTGCGCCTGGATGCCATGTTTCTTTAAGAGACAAGCTGTTGCTGCAGATCTCTGCAAACAGAGCGCTTCTTTCCAATACCAAATGCATGCCATGTCTACAGCGGAACAAATACGTTCCACGGCATCTGCAGGTAGGTTTTTTTCTTTGACCGGACAATTGCGAACCTTTTCATAGAGAGCCGCAAAATTGCCCCGGGCCAAATAAAGATCGAAATGAATCAGTTTCAAATACGCTTTCAAGACGAGAAACGACATGACGGCAACGCTCCTTCACACAGGCAATTGCAGCTGATCGCAAAGAAATGCCATGCGATCCGTTAATGCTTCAATCCGTTCGCTTAATGGAAGGACAGGTGAATGTCCGCGAAACTTGCTGTAGTCGAGAAAAATGGGGTGTTCGGAAGCGTTTGCCGCCTGCAATCGGGCCGTCATTTTTCTGGCATGAAGAGGATTGCAGTTTCGGTCTGCATCTCCGGAAACGACCATTGTGGCCGGATAGGCTACGCCTTGTTGCACTTGGTGGTATGGGGAATACTTTGCGAGCGCAGCGAAATCTTCTGGATCGTCAGAGGTTCCGAACTCATCGCGCCAGACATGTGCATTATCGAACAGGTGATAACGCAACATGTCCAGCATCGGAACCATGCAGACGACGGCGCGAAACAGATCTGGTCGCTGTGTCATTGCTGCTCCAACGAGAAGCCTGGAATTTGAGCCGCCAAAGATAGCCAGTTTTCTTGGATGAGTTCGTCCGGTTTTGATGAGCCATTCGGCCGCGCAGAGGAAATCGTCGTAAGCAGTCTGGCGATTGTGCCTTTTTGCGGAGTTATGCCACTCCACACCAAACTCTGAGCCGCCGCGAATGTTCGGCAGCGCAAACAAACAACCGCGTTCCATGAGAAAGGCGACAAAGGTGCTGAATTGTGGCGTCATGGAAACACCATATCCGCCGTATGAGGTCATGATCGTCGGGCTATCGCCGTTTTGAAGTGCGTCTCGGTTTCCCACGAGGTACATGGGAATTCTCGTTCCATCTTTGGATGTGAACCAGATTTGGGAATGGCTGTAGTTAGCAGAATCAAAGGGAGTGGGCTTTTTTGTCCACAACATACGGCCGCCGTTTGCAACTGACCAACGAAAAATTCCAATTGGCTCCGTAAAAGATTCTGATTCGAAGAGCACTTCTTTGTCATGCTCTGAGCCGCCAATCAAACGAAGCGTTTCATCTTTACGGATGTCCATTTCCCCGACTTTCTTGCCGGAGAAGTCCAGGATCACGACGGTGTGAGTCATATTCTTCATGTAGGAGACAAACATGCGGTCGCCGGCGATCAGCCAGTTGCTGATGGGCACATCGCACTCGGAAACGACATCAATCCATTCGTGTTCTCCATTTTCGCGAAGGCGAATCTCGACGATGCGGCGGTTCGGCGCATCGTGATCTGTAATGGCCAGGATCCGGTCATCCATTAGTCGCAGGCCAAGCATGTAATTGATTCCGCGAATAATAGGCGTCGTCGGAGTTTCCTGGTCAAACGGCTTCAGATAAATGTCCGTAATCGTCTTGTCGAGGAAGTGACAGACGAAGAATCCGAGCCGCTTCTTATCGGAAACCAGCGATAACCGAATCTTTTCGTCTTCGCCGGCAAAAAAGATTTCTTGATCTTCAGAAAAAGATGTCCCGAAGACGTGTTTGTACACAGCACGATAGAACGGCCTTTTTGCGTTTACCGCTTCGTGGACGTAGTAGAAACTTTTGGCATCTGGCGCAAAAGCAAAACCGCGCAAATATCCTCGTGAAAGAGAGTCGGAGAGGCGTTCTCGAGCTTCGATATCCAGAAATTCAAAAGTCCCCGTTCGCTCTCCCCCTTCTTTCACCTCATACAGGAGTAAACGGCCATCTGGCGAGACACGCAGCGGCTTGACTGCGGTGTATTGGCCTGTCTCCCGCATAGCGGGATCGACTAAAAGTTGATCCTCGCCGTCTGCGCCATCACGCATGTAGATGCAGGGCTGCTCTTGATCTGGTAGGCGCTTTCGGAAGAAATAGCGGCCACCAGCGATTTGCAGGGAATCGTAGGTTTCGACGGCGAGGAATTCTCGAATGCGTTTCCGTATCCGATCGCGTCCTGGAATGCTCTCCAGATAGGACCGCGCATAGAGCGTCTGCTCTTCAATCCAAGCCCGCGTTTGCGGAGAATCCTGATCTTCGAGCCAGCGGTACGGGTCGGTGACGGAGACACCGTGGAAGATCTCCGCCGCCGGCTCCACGGCTGAGTAAGGCGGAGGTGTCATCAATTGGGGCATTCCACCCTCCGCCGCTGCAGCAAATCTGCTTCTTGTTTCATCCGGCGTGTTAGGCTCCGCAAATAGCCTTGGAATCCGGGAATCTTTAACCGTTCTGCATCACGCCAGACATTGCTGGACACGGCATACGCATAAACTGCCAAAAGGGGTGAGAAAAGACAGGCCTCTGCCATTTGCGTCGGCGACGCAATCGACCTCAATGTTTTGAGATAACGAGTTCTTAGGTCAGCCTCGAATGGCTCGAATTGCGAGTAGTCTTTTCGCAGATGTGCGAGGAAGTATTCAAACGTCAAGAAGGGAAGGCCGACGTGGGCCTCGGCCCAGTCTATGAACACACACCGTTCAGCTCCGAAGATGATGTTCCCTGGATTAAAGTCACTATGGCCCAGAGTCTCGGGGAGCTGCAATGCCGTCACGCAATTTAGAGCGTCTTTTACCGTTGTTCCGAGTTGCTCCAATTCATTGCGATTGAGAATTTTGGGTGGGCACTTGGTTTGCTGCTTCATTAAATTGGCCATGACTGCAAGGAATGGATCGACTTGTTTAAGAAGCCTTGAAGTACTCAAGTCCCTGCAACCCGCTCGCAAAAGTTCTTCGGTGTTACTGATGGAAGCAATTTGAAGTTGTGCGAGAGCCTCCACGGCGGATTGCCAAGCCGAAATACGGCTCATCTCGTTCAGCGAGGCACCGCCCGCACCCTCCATTAGCCATCCGTGCCATTCAGGCTTTGTTGCGAGAACCCTGGGAGCATAATTGGGGAACAATCGCGCCAGTGTTTGCGAGATGCTGTATTCGCGGAGGTTTGGTTCACCCACGGCCTTGAACCAAACGGGATTTCCGGTGGTAGCAAAGCGAATCAACGAAAAGGTTTCGCAACCATTCAACTGCTTGTGAGACTTTAGTTCCATTCCGAGTGGCTGGATTACGGTCTGAACCCATTCTTCAAGACCGCGCATCCATCCGACTCGGCAAAACGGCTCTTGAGGTCCAGCACAAATTCCATGAACTGCTTTGCGATAGCTCGCATTCAGAGCTTGGCGTTCTTGCTTCGGTAAAATTAGATTCGAGAGAGCATGATGGATCGTGAACCAATTCGTGTTCCGGGGGTGTTGGCGGATGCCGTCCTCTGATTCAAGCACTGCGAAATAACTTGTACCGGACTTCTGTTCGAGCAGCTCAGAAAACAAAAAAACTGTGGACATGCCCCAGTTATTCAGGACAAGGTTGGTAATTTCCTGCGCTGGCCTTATGAATTGCGGAATTTCAATTTTTGGCAGCTGGTGTTCATTGCCCTTGGACTCAAGCAGTACAGCTGTTCCTGAGGGATCGAACACGATCAATCGATAGTTGTCTTTGTCTTGAAGTTTGGCTGGCTGGTCCTGCGCTGCAGTAACGAGTTGCATTCCCTGTCCTTGAAAACCCATATAGTGAGCTCCGCGATACCGCCGTTTTCTACTTGGATCCCGGGTCTCGCGTGGAATCAGCGGGCCGCTTTCCGAAAAAATTACAGAATAATCCCGAAGGCTTATGACTGACGACCTTCCGAGGGCTTTCCGATTCATTTGGCTCGATCAGCTGCTGCTCTTTGAGCTGTTCCAGGAATTCACGGACGTCCGCCAAGGTTTGTCCTACCGGCACGCCAAATTCGGATGCCAGCCCATTTGCGATTTGTTCTTGGGAACGTCCGTCAGCAAGGCCTTGCCAAATGATCGAACCGATCGGATTGAGAGTGATCATTTGTCCTCCTTTGATGTTCATAAGAACTGCTCCGTCTGGAGTTTTGGTCGTTCGCACATGCCTCGAGATTTTCATGGATCAACCGTGCAAAGTTTTTGTTTAGCAGGAAACGAAATTCTCGCCAAAATCACTGACAACGCGGTGATAGTGCGCCCTGTTATTTAGACCGTCAATTGAAAATAGGGGGACCTATCCGGCCAAAAGGTGTAGTTTGCGGCCATAATTTGCTATTCCTCGGCAAGGGGCAAATTCTGAATTGTTTTTTTCTAAATCGCGCCTGAGGAGATGGGGAAGGCTTTCTGACTACCGTTGTTCGATGTCGGAATGTTATACAAGTGTGTGTACAGGCCGCCTCGATGCACGAGTTCCTCGTGTGTGCCTTGATCTTCGACCATGCCTTGATGCAGCACGAATATCCGATCAACCCATTTGAGCGCAGAGATCCGATGAGAAATAAAAAATATCGTCTGATGTGGAAAGTGTCTTGCTAAATTGCTAAAAACTCTTCGCTCAGAGGGAGCATCAAGGGCTGAGGTCGATTCGTCGAGCACCAGCAAGGCTGGGCGCTGAAGAACCGCGCGAGCCAGGGCGACTCGTTGCCGCTCGCCACCGGATAAGGCATTGCCTCTCGGTCCAAGTGGTGTATCCCAACCGTCTGGGAGACGCCGGAACAAGTCTTCAAGATCGGCAATTTCAACGGCTTGGCGCAATTCCTCCGTGGTCGCGCTTGGATTGCCAAGCAAAAGATTCTCCCGTAAGGTTCGATCGAAAAGTATCGGCTCTTGCATAATGTAGCAAACGCTCGATCGAAGACTCTCTAGCCGAACAAGCCGGACATCAATTCCGTCTATATATGTCGTTCCACGCTCCGTGTCGTACAGCCGCGCAATCAATTTCGCTATTGTGCTTTTGCCGCTGCCGCTGATTCCCACGAGAGCTACTTTTTCGCCCGCTCTCACCTTGAGGCTGATATTCGTCAAAACTGGCCGATCATGGTTATAAGAGAAAGTGACATTCCTCAATTCACTATCTCCCCGAACGAGAGCGGGCAGCGAGATTGCCCCGGGCCCTTCTCTTACAGTCGGGATTGCTTGAATGACTTCCAGAATTCTTCGAATGCTTACGCTCATGCGATTGAGCCGCGAATATATTTCCACAGCTGCATTCAGAGGATCGAAGAGCCTGGCCATGTAGCTATATGAAGCGACTAGTCCTCCAACGGTTAGGGCGCCGACAAATACTTGATAACTTCCGTAACTGAGAATGGTAATTGTGCCAAGCGCGATGATTGCCATGTAGGAGGTTCTGAACATTATTTCAACTAGGTTCCGATGGTTCAGAGCGTTTGTTCGAGCAATAGCTCTTTTCTGGAAAGCTCGTGTCTGTTCGGCTTCCTGATGCAGAAGCTGAATTTGTACGACCGCTGTGAGGTGTTCCTGGAGAAAGCTGCTCTCACGGCTGGACTCTCGCTGAGCCGATTCTGATGCTCCTCGCAATCGACCCTCAAAGCTTCTTCTGAATAGGAAAAAAAGTGGGATCAAAGGAAGAACCAGGCAGGTGAGCTTAAAATCAAGCACGAACATAGTCACAACAACAAAAACCGCATTGAATATTGTTTGCAATGCATACGGCACCAGGCCAGAGCCCAGTTCTGCTACTTGATCAACATCCTGTTCCAAACGATATAGCTTCTCTCCGACAGGAGTTGTTTCGTGGTAGTCAGTAGAAAGGCGGTTCATTTGCTCCAAGATACTGAGCCGAATTCGCATGACGAGACTCTGAACTGTGCGAAAACTTATGAAACCTGCAAGAGCCGAAAAGCCAAGACGGCACACGTAGATCCCCAGAAATCCTGCTGCGGCAAGAAGTAGCAAGTGGAAATCTTTTTTGGGAAGGATGCGATCAATCAACCACTTAATCAGCAAAGGATCGAGCAGGAACATGAGACTGCTCAGCACCATCAGGAACATGCCAAAGAGATGGGCACTCAAGAGCGGTCGTACCTGACGCGCAAACCATCGGAACTGTGAATTTTGATTCACGGTCAAGGGCACTCCCGGAAGCTTCAGTGTGCACACTGAAAAAAGGAATTCAGTAAACGACTTCTAAAGCTCGTTGGTCTCTTTTCACTCTCATTGAAAGAATGAAAAATTGAGATATTTCACCGGTGTAAAAAACTTTAGCTTCCAAAGTGAGTACCAGCTCAGACGCAAACGATCTAGACGAGAAGCGCTAAGCGCATCGTTCCATCGCTGGCTTTCTTGCTAGACCGCATTCACTCTGTCCTGAGAGTTTTCGAAATTCTAGCGGGCTTAGCCCAAAAAAGTTCTTGAAATGTCTTCTGAACTGGCGCGGGTTTTGAAATCCCAACTCTGCCGCAATGGCTTTGACTGGCGTGTTCATTACTTTCAGTTGTTCAATCGCAACAGACAGGCGCCTGTTTTTGGCATAGTCTCTGATACCAACGCCAGTCGCGAGCTTGAAGAGGCGCCGCGCCTGCCGGCTCGACATGGATAACCCAAGTTGCTTGCAAAGATCCGCAAGATTCCTATGTCCTTGACTCGGATCCGTATCGATTAACTCTTTGAGTCTCTTCGCTCGCCAATCGATGTAAGTCGGAGCTTTCTGCTCGGGCCGGAGCTTTCGGTCGAAGAAGGCATCCACGCTGCCCAAAAGTTCTACCAACGGACGCGCATATGTTTCTGCAGTTTCTTCCATGATGGTTGTCCTTTCCCAAGGTGAAGGCATGAACAGACCGGCTGAGGCTCCAGCGCCTCAAACGCTCTTCCATTTTCTCTATCAAAAACCACACGCGACTTTCCACCTCCTGCTTTCAAATTCCTCCTGCCGTAGTTCTAGAAGATAAGTTGTTATTTTTTCTCTCTACAACGCCTATGCTTTCCAACTCATTCAAATATTCGGTAATGTCGGATTCCAATTTTTGCCGGGAAACATCGAAGTGCGTTTCCAGAGCATCGGCAATTCCTGCGATGCCGATTCCGGTTTGGCTTGCTTCGATAGTCACCCATATACGGGCGGCCACTACATTCAACCGGTAGCAAAGCCCTTTTCTAACGTCGAGCAGCACTGCGCCATTTGCGCTATGCGTCAAACGGATGTCGGAAATGATTTCCCAGCGATCGTTGCCACGGTGCACTTCTTTGCTCCAGGTCCGGCCTCGTGAGTAAACTGTGTCCACACTTGAAATAACTCAGAAATACTGCGCAACAACTTCAGACAGCAAGGAATTCAAGGACGGCTGGAAGTACGTTCCCCTTGTTGCACGCCATGCAGCGTACGGATGTCAATTTCTACTCAACCAGGCAGAAGCGGCTGAAAAACTCGAAAAGTGGTCGCTTAAGCAAACGGCCGATAATCAGGAATTTTAGGGAGCCGTAAACGGGCTCCGTCTCGTCTCATTTCGCTTGGTTTTCCGGTCGAAAAACGGTCTTTTTTCTTCGTTTTGGAAGATGCGTCCAGCGCTACACAAAGACTAAATCTGTTTTTCCCGGCTCGATCACACAAAGGGATGCTTGGTAGGGTGACCAATGTATTTCTCTTTGAATAGAGCCAAGCGCGTCCAACCTTCGGTCGCTGCGCCCGGCAGAAAAGTTGCTTGCAGTACCGAGAATTAAAGTGTTGAGAAACGACTGATTCAAAGCATTGCGATCCGTTGTCACCTGAAGTCGATTCGTCACGAACGGACTAGAAGGTCGACCGGCAACCAATATCAGCATGCGGATTCCAGCAAAGGAGTAGAGGTATGTTTGTTCGATTGCAGGGCTATGGCCTGAAACCGAGGCCACACCAATTAACTGGGTATCGACCCACGCAGTCATAGCATCCATAAGGTAGATGCAAATCCAGAACTCGAAAGGAAAGAGATGACCTTCAGTGCGAGGCTTTGCATGATGGTTTTTTCGATCGCCGTCCAAAAGAAAAAACTATGGACGCCATCGTGAAGTTCCTCTAGACCTGCGTCACAAAGTCCGAGGCAGCAAATGGATTCACCGAAGGAAACCAAACAACGAGCCGACCTGCGAGACTATTTGGCTGCTGAGCGAACATTTCTTGCTTGGGTTCGCACAGGGCTCGCGCTAATGGGCTTCGGGTTCGTTGTAGCGCGCTTTGGCCTCTTCCTGCAGCAGGTCCAGATTTTTCAGCAGCCGGTGAGCCTTCCTCCGACGGGGCTGTCACTATGGTTTGGAACCGGTCTCATAGTAGTCGGTATCCTCGTCAATCTTTCTTCCGCTTGGCAGCACGTTCGTCTCGTTCGCCAGCTGGACAACGGTGAAACCGAGTGTTCACGCCCATTAGCCCAAGCCGTTGCAACAGCGATATTCCTGGCGCTGGTCGGAATTGCGATGGCCATCTACTTGGTTTCCGTTCGCGGTTCCGCGAACATTCACCACGAGAGTCATTTCGAAAACAACATTGAGGAGAGACTCATGGCAACTGCGATCAGTCGAGGAATCATCGATAAACCCAGCAATCACACGGTGGATCAGACCGTGGATAGGTTGAAGAATATTTTGCAAACTAAAGGAATCATGCTATTTGCATTGGTTGACCACAGTGGTGAGGCGGAAAAAGTGGGAATGAAAATGCATCCCACCAAATTGCTGATTTTCGGCAATCCAAAGGCTGGAACACCCTTAATGCTAGCCGCTCCCAGCATCGCCATTGACCTACCGTTGAAAATCTTGGTATGGGAAGACGGCCAGGGAAAAGTTTGGGTGTCTTACAACAGCCCGGATTATTTGAAAGAACGGCACAGTCTATCGCAGGATTTGTTGCAAAACATTGCGGTCGTAGAAACGCTGGCCGCCAAAGCAGGCGAGTGACCACCCGCCATCAAATAGGCAGAATGAGTTTTAGTTTTAGTAGGGAAGAAGGAGAAAAACATGAGTGCACAATCGAAACCAACACCCCTGCTGCCACCATTCACCAGAGAGACGGCAATTCTGAAAATCCGTGCAGTCGAAGACAACTGGAATTCGCGCGACCCGGAAAGAGTTGCACGCGGTTACTCGCCGGACTGCTATTGGCGAAATCGCTCCGAATTTATCCATGGCCGCGAAGAGGTTGTCGCCTTTCTAAAAAGAAAATGGGCGGCGGAACTTGAATACCGGCTCATCAAGGAGTTGTGGACCTTTGCAGAAAACCGGATTGCTGTGCGTTTTGCCTACGAGTCGCATGGTGCATCTGGCCAGTGGTTTCGATCTTACGGGAATGAGAATTGGGAGTTCGACGCCGCTGGGCTATCCAAACTCCGTTACGCCAGCATAAATGACCTTGCCATCCGAGAAGAAGATCGGCTTTTTCGCTGGCCTCTGGGCCGCCGTCCTGATGATCACCCAGGGCTTACCGATCTGAATCTTTAAGCGAAATCGCCAATGAACGTGTGCATTGCCGAGGTCAGGAAGCTTTTCGGCGAAATACGGGAGGAACAAACGCGAGCGCTGTGGCTTCGTTTGCCGCGAGTTGAATCTGGAACGCCATCACATCAGCGGAAATCGGATTTTGATATTCAGCAAGAATGGAAGAAAGCACGTCCTCGATAGAGGCGGAACCCGTACGGAAATTACGATAAATGTTCACCACCAGTGCCTCGGCTGCACCGGGAGTGAGCAGCGATGGAATTCTAGATTCCAGAGAAGGGAAGAGAGCTGGCGGAATTGCCAAACCACGCTTTTTCGAAAGCATCGTGATCAGGTCAAAGCCTTCGCGCGGCGTTGTAGTTGGGAAAAGGGGAATCTTTACGTCCACTCGGCCGGGGCGCTTGAGGTCAACTTCAATCAAATCGGGTCGGCTCGAAGCGAGAACCCAAATGACGCGTCCGCGATTGGTGCTGCTTCCCATTTCTTCTGCAAGCATGGAATAAATGCGGCCGCCAACGCCTGAATCGCCGCTTGAAGCATCACGGCGTCCTAGAGATTGGTCGGCTTCGTCAATAAAAACGTAGCAGCGGCCCATCGCATGAATAAGCCGAAAGATTTTTTCTAGATTGCCTTCGCTGCTCCCGACCCACTTGTCGCGAAAATTTTTCATCTTCACGATGGGAACACCAGCCTCGCCAGCGAGGCACTCAACCATGAATGTCTTTCCAGTGCCTACGGGGCCGCACAGCAGATAGCCTTTGGGCAACGCAGCGACATCATTTTTCTTCCAGAGTTCGATATCTTGGCGAAGCCATATTTTGATTTTGTCGAGGCCGTAGAGGTCGTTGAGAGTGCGCGACGTCTCAATGAATTCAATTAGGCCGTTCGTATCCTTTTCGACCAGGTCCTTTTTCAATTTTGCAAGATCGGCGGATGCCAATCGTTCTTTGCGGTGCTCTTTAGTCTTCACCATGCTTTCGATGGCGCCGAGCGTGGCACCGGACAGTTGCTCTGCTATAGCTGGCAAATCGGATGCAAAATCGGCAAAGGCCGTGGAACACTGCGGAGCTATTACGCGAAACGCGTCCAAAAGCTGCTCCGAATTTGGCAGATTGATCTTTACACGCGCCGCGCGTGGATTGTTCACGATGAGTGGATGGAGGTCGGTCAGGTTCTCCGTTAGCAGAAAAGAAGCGAGCGCATGGTCGGCAAGAAGCGATTCGCTTGACCAATCACGAATCAGAGAGGCGAGTGCATTCAGATCGTAGTCGAGGCCGCCTTGCAGCGCCGGAACCAGCAAGTCCGCATTCTTGATGATGCAGGCAATTTGCAGCGTTGGTTGATTCACGCGAGTGAGGTTCGCGCAAAAGCGAAAATATCGCGTAAGCGTTTCAATCGCAGGGCGCGGCGCTTTCCAGTCTTTTTGGCTCTCCTGAAAGTGTGGCCACTTGGAAAATGTCTCAGCGCCTTTTTCGACGCGTATTCCATTTCCGAGGTCGTAGCTAAGCACAACGTCGAAACGAGCAAGCAAGGCGCCGAGAAGAAAATCGGAAATTCCGCCAAGTTTCGGAGACGCAGGGCCAGGAAGCACCATGCGATCGCTGATATTGCCGTACACAATGAATTGGCTCGCTGCATTGCTCTCATAGAGCTCAGCGAGTGTACGTGCCCAATCGGGAAGCTGAGAAATGGGGCTCACCGTCGGAGAAGCGTTGGTGGGAATGATGGGTACTGCCATCAGGAGCGCTCCGCCGTTGCAGTGCGAGTGCCGGTGGACGGTTTTGCGTAATCTCGATCAAGATCTGCGACCGTGGATTCTGCGTCACCAAACATGCCGCCGCTCACCAAATCGCTTGCAAGCTCCAAATCTGTTGAAATGGTTTGCGGCTTGCCCTGCATTGCTGCGTTGTCCAGGATCAGGTCCACCTGAGATTCAACGCGAGTAAGATCGCTTTCCACTTCTTCCAGCGACTGCTCGCGGCGATGCACATTGTTCAGGCGCCGTTTCAAGATATCGAGTGTAGCGGCCTTTGATTGTCGAAGAGCCGCGGTATCCTGGTTCTCTTTAAGGTTGGCTTCCAGCGCTTCAATTTTTTGTGCAACCGCTTCCGGCGTGTCGTCCGTTCCCGCAGTCATCAAATGAAAGCGGGCAATCATCAGCTTCAAATAAATCCATTTCAGGTTTTCCAAAGCCTGCTGATTCGTATCAATCACAAAGTCGTCCGCCTGCGCGTTCCGATACACTTCGATGACTTTGTCGCATTTTCGGTCTAGCGCGTTGAGTCGGTTTTTGTCTGCTGATGGAAGAAGTTGAACTAGAGAATTGCGCTTCGCCTGCGAATCGCCGGAAGAGATCTGTCGCTCTTGAGCATCAACCACGTTCTGAAATCGCTTATTGAATGCAAGCGCGGGAACGATGGTGCCTTCCGCGGCTAGGCCCAGGAACCAGAAACCGGGATGGCCGAATCCGAGAATGAAAAAGCCGGCGGCCACAAGGGCGTTGACTGGCACGCGCCCGAGCGCTGGAACTTCGACACCAACGAGAAAGGCGGCCTTCAGATAGCGCCACACGATAACTTTATTCTACCCCAGCGTCAGTTCTTTTCGGTTTGAGGTCCCATAGTCTTAACGGGGCCTTCGGTTGCGCCGCTGCTTGGAGTCGAACCATCAAGCGCGATACCTTCCTTTGCCGCGAAATCGGCCAACGCCTGATCGGCGAGAGCATTCTGTTCGGCTTCCTTGATCTGCACGCCGGACAGGTCCATGGAATCGCGAGCAACCCGCGCACGGCCAGCCGCCTTGGTACGTTCTTCTTCCACCATATTTTGCAGGCGATCGAGAGTATCGCCAGAGCCGCCAATGGTGGTGATCATGCCGGAAGCCATTTCCGTGAGCTCAGCCATGGCTTGCTTCATCTTCATGTCGCTGATACTGGACTTGAGCGCTTCGATTTTGGCGCGGGCGCTGCTGACGGCGACGTCGCGCGCTTTAAGCAAATCTTTATAAGTGGTTTCCGCCTGCTCCATCTGTTTGCGGTTTTCCTCTAGCTCACGAGTTACCGTCTGCAGCCGAAGTGCATACTGTCCCGCTGCACCACGATTGCCGGCGCGCAGGTTTGCAGAAGTTTTCGCTCGCAGGTCTCGTTCTTCGGTTTCGAGCTTCTTGATTTGGCTCATCAATCGCTCGCACAATCCCGCATGAGAAGCCAAACCTTGGTTGTATTGCGCGATCTGTTTGCGAAGATTCTCCGTTTCGACTTCGAGCAATGCTTCGGGATTCTTGCGCTCGAGGCCGGAGATGAAAAGTCCAAAAAAACCGCGGATCAGATTGGCCAGCCGTTCAAACATGCCCTGATTCTCCTTTGCTGCTGTGCCGGGCGTAAAACTAACGATTCGCCTGACTGCGCTGCCAGCTTTGCAACAGATTGTTGACGACTTCGGCTCGAGGCGGCTCGCAAATTTTCGCAAGATCCACCCTGATGCCGTAGTCGGCGTACCTGACGAACGGGCTATCGGGAAACTTTACCGGAACATTCGGATTCGCGGGGCGAAATCCGTGAACTAACGATTCTTTTTGGATCGGCTCGCTGAGCAAAAAATTGAGAAACGCTTCCGCGGCCTTACGCTGGTCCTTCGAACTCCACGGAGCGTCAATGATGTAATAAGGATTGTCGTTCCACGCGTTGTATTCGGGATAGACGATACGAAGCTGTCCCCAGCGTCCTTCCGCATTCTTCAGATAATCGATCGCAACGCTCTCATAGACGAGCAGCGCATCGTACGAAGATGGTCCCTTGAGCACCATCTCTTTCATCATGTTACCGGTGCTGTTCGAAAGCCCGCTGACGCCTCGCTCCATGCTTTGCAGCCAATTCTGAAAGCCCACATCCAGGACATCTTTCAGTTGGAGGTCTTTTGTTTTCTTTTGATACGAATACGCGGCAAGAACAATGGCCATCAAGCCAGAATTCGATTCATTCGGATGCGTATGGCCAAATTTAAAAAGGCCCCAGTCCGGTTTCTGCGCAATCGCGTCCCAGCCGCCCTTTTCCTGAAGTGCCTGATTTACAGTGGCAAACGAAAACGTCTTGTATTTCGGCAAAAACGCTTGATAACGCTCGTCCCACACGACGAAAACCATCGGCGAGAGCGCGATTGGCTCTTCCTTAATAATCGGATTCTGGCTGTACTTGACCTGCCATTCCTGAACGAACGTATCCTTATATAAAGCACTGGCTGGTGACCACACCTGAATGCGCTGATCTCCGTTCAATAGCGCATGAGCACCTTCGAGCGAACCCATGGGAATCAGATTAATCTTGATTCGCTTTCCTTCACGCGTTTTGGCGAATTCTTGCACGGCCCATTCGAGCCACCGTTGTTTTTCCGTGCCGTAAGCAATGCCGACTTCAACTTGATCGCCACCGCCCGTTAAAGAATCGAGCATTCCGCCTGAGGAACTGGAACTCTTGCCTTTATTGTTCGAACTACCGTTATTGAAGAAATAGTAGGCGCCCCCAGCGCACAAGATTACGAAGAGAAAGATGAAGATTTTGCCGAGTGCGGTTAATTTGGGGCTGTCAGGCATTCGCTTGTGAAACCTCTGTTCGACAGAACTCCGTTAGCAACTCTTCAGAAGAACGTCGAAATATCTCGAAACACTTCCACTATGTTTTGCGGAGTGCCTTCATAAAACTTGGCCTGAGTCGCATCCGCAATCTGCCGCAGGATATCTTTCTGGGCGTCCCGACCGTAAGCGATGGTAAACACGTGGATCGCTCGCGTCTCTCCGTTGTATTTAATACGTTCCATTAGCTCAGTTAATTTCATCTTGCTTGTCGTGTCTTCGCCATCGGTCAGCACGACCACTGCCTGGATTTTGGCATCGGGATTCGGCACTGCGGCCAGGTGTTGGTAAGCAGAATCGATCGACTCGTAAAGCGCTGTTCCGCCGCTTGCAAAAAGGGAATCGATCTGTTGGAGCAACTGCCCGCGGCCTTGCTTCACGGAGATATCTTGCCCGTCCCAATGCAATTCTGAATTGAAAGGCAGAAATGAAAAAGTGTCACCGTCATCCAGCAATTGAACAAGCTGTTTCGCTCCGACCTTCGCATTCTGCATCTTGCTCTCTTCCCCCATGCTTCCGGAGGTGTCCAGAACGAGCGCAATATTGGAGTGCTTCTTCTGTTGCTTCCAAAGCTGCAGAAGCGAATTGATCGCCTCTACCGACGGAACTTCAAGAGTTGTCTTCGGCTCTTTGGGATCAATCCCGTGCGCTGAATCGAGCGGCGCGGAAAGTGCCACATCTACCGAAGCCGGACGGAAGCCATACTGCATCGCTTTTTCCTGCTGCGCGCGCCCTAGCAAATATTGAATGTAAATCTTTGCAGCTTCGCGATGTTCCGGAGTCACCCATTCGCGTTCAACGACGCCAACGGGATGATCGCTCCAGAACGTTCCTTCTTTCGGATAGATTGCGACGATGGGGAAGGGCATGTTCGTCTGTGAGTAAGACTCGACAACCATGCTTTCATAAAGCACGGCAGCAGAGAGATATTCCGGCCCATTCGTGAACATCTTCCGGCCAAAAAATCCAGTGGAGCTGCCGTAATGAACGACACTCTGTTCAACGCCGGCAACAAAAACCTTTGTTTGCTGTTTCCCGAGATCGTTGAGCGTCAGCCCGGCAGTTTTTCCTGATGCTGCGTACGCTTCCGCAAAAAGTGAAATCAGACCGCTGTTGCTGAATTCCGGGTGAGTGTGGCCGAATTTGAATTTTCCCCATTGTGGATAGCCATACGCCTGCCAGCCTTTATCGTTACGCGACAGCGCCAAAATGTCGGCCCAGCCAAGCGGCCTCTTACCCCAGCCGATCGCCTCGGCCATGGGCTTCCACATGGCAATAACAACAGGAGATAAAACCAAATTGTCTGTGCTGGCAATCAGATCTTTGCCCGTCTTCGAACGTGACTCCGCGTTCCCTAATTTAATGAAGGCTGCGGAAGCGGGGCTTGCGAGATGCGCTTGTAGGCGCCCTGAAAGAATGTTGTCAATCGTTTCGCCCGATCCCATCGGCATCGCGCGAACAAAAATCCGCTTGCCACTCTGTGTCTTGGCTTCGCTGCGATTGAAGGTTTCCGTTACGTCGTTAATCCACTTTTCTTTTTCGGAGCCATATGGAAATACAAGTTCGAGCGCTCCGCGAGGCGCGGCCGACGGAGTTTCGCCACTGCTGGAAGGCTGATTCTTACATCCGCAGAAAAAGAGAATTACGCAAAATAAAGTTACAAAGGAGACCGGCGAACGGCGCGCAGGCTTTGACGCTTTTGCTGGAAGGCAATTTTGCAAAAATTTGAAAATACGGATACCCGGCTGTGCAAAGTATCTGGCTACCTCATTCTACCTATTTCCGGGGAAATGCAAAGGGAAGCTACCAAGCTTTCTGGTGAATGTTAATGTTGTGTGAATGAGTTCGATGAGTCCCATAGTCTCCAACGACTACTGACAATCGGCCACTGCGTTTCGGTGTGTGAGAAATCGTTCACCAGTTTCAGTTTGCGGATTTTGCCATGAAAGTTTGCGAAACATTCGTTTGGTTTCGCGCATCCAATGAGTGCTGGGAGGGCAACTTTCATGCAAGGCGCATTAGCAAAACAAGTTTTTCCCGATCGTCCCGCCGCAAAGTCCGGCCAATTGCTGATTGGCAACGATCTTCGCGTCAATCGCCTCGGCTTCGGTACCATGCGTATCACCGGCAAAGGAGTTTGGGGTGAACCGTCTGACCGCAGGGAAGCGATAAGGGTTCTTCGGCGCGCCATCGAACTGGGCATCAACTTCATCGACACTGCCGACTCTTACGGTCCACATGTTAGTGAGCAGATCATTGCCGAAGCTTTGTATCCTTATCCTGCAGACCTCGTTATCGCCACGAAAGGTGGCTTCGATCGTAGTGGCCCTGACCGTTGGACCGAAAACGGCGATCCTAAGCATCTTCGCGAAGCCTGCGAGGGAAGCCTTAGCCGCCTGCGCCTTGAACGCATCGATCTTTATCAGCTCCATCGCATCGATTCGAAATATCCCGCTGAGGATCAGCTTGGCGCCTTAAAAGATTTACAGTGCGAAGGCAAAATCAAACATATTGGTCTTTCGGAAGTGAGCGTTTCCCAAATTCAGGACTCGCAAAAAATTGTTCCCATCGTCTCCGTGCAAAATCGTTACAGCGTTACCGATCGCGGCGCCGAAGATGCGCTCAAGTTCTGCGAAAGGGAAAATATCGGATTCATCCCATGGTTTCCGCTCGCAGCCGGCAAACTATCCGCCGCAACAAGCGCGCTCCATCGCGACGCCGAGGAAATCGGCATGTCGCCCTCTCAACTTGCCCTGGCCTGGCTTCTCTGGCGCTCGCCCGTCATGCTGCCTATACCGGGCACATCTCGCGTCGACCATCTCGAAGAAAATGTAGCCACGGTTTCGCTGAAAGTTCCCGATGAAACCATGCAAGAGCTAGCAAAGCTAACGTAGATTCCCCTATTGCCACAGCGAGCCAATCGCAGAAATAAAAATCACGCTCCAAGTAAATTCGTGTGAATCCGTGTGTAGCCGTATTCCTGTGCCCAAAGTGTCAGTGGAATCGCTGCCAGATCATCGGCTTCTGCGACGGCATTTCCATCCTTAGTCAAATCGATCGTCCGCAAATAATGTTTGCATGTGTCGCAGCACTCTACGCGAATGTGTGGAAACTGCTCCGCCACGTATACCGGCAATTTGTCCTCTCGTTCTTCCCCACACGCGGGACAAAGTATTCTGCGAAATCCCCACTCATGCGCACAGAAGGCACACTGCAAGAATCTTTTTCCGCCGTCGCCTTCCGGTCGCAGCACTCCAAGCAGGGGAAGAGAACTGCACTTTGGACAAACATACTGCGTCCCTTCGATAGCAGTTTCTATTATCGCCTCACCGATAAATTCCGCGTAAGCTTGCAAAAATCCACGCGCCAGGAATTCCTGCAGCCCGTTGCGACTACTCTCCGATTGCGAAGCGCTGTTCTCATCTGCCGTTCCGCCAGTTGCCCAATAGTTGCTAAGAAGTTCGATCCATGCCGCTGACCCTTGTTGAGAAAGCTCGGATGCGGCGGTAGCCAGAGGTCGCGGTGCGTTAGCTTCCACCAGCGCCAGGAAATTCGGATAGCTTGGCAGCAAAACCATGAAGTTCAGTTCAGAGCGCAATTCACCGTCTGGTGGCGCAATCGGTTCGTCGCCCCAATTCTTGGTCAGAGTCGAAAACATCTCTTTCTGAAATTGCGCGATTTGGCTGTACAGCTTCAGCGGCTTGGCGGCAAACGCATACGCTGCAGCAAGTTGTTTTGCTCTCTCAATCCGCTTGTTGTAATCGGAAAGTTTTTGGCGCCCAATCGTCATTTGCGCGGCGCAGAAGAGGATCGGCCCACGATCTCTTCGTGCCATTTCGGATGATAGCGCTTGGCGAAGTGCAATGACACGTCGCCTTGCACCATCGAATCAATCGCTCCGCGTTCCGCGAAAACACTCATATAAATGTGGATCATGAAATTTGCAATCGTCGCCAACGCTACAACGGGATGCAGGAACACGGCAATGTAGCGTAACCAGCGCAAATTCCAGGGAATGCTCTCGGGGAACCACAATACGAGACCGGTCAATAGCAGGAGAATCGCGCTGTAAAAAAAACTCCAAAACAGGATTTTCTGGCCTGCGTTATAGCGGCCTGCGGGCGGCATCTTGTCATCTTCGTTCTGAACATAATATTTGAGCGACCGCCACCATTGCTTGTCCGACTCTGTGCTATGCATTTGCCCAGACCACATCGAATACATGTACATCACTGCTAAAAAAAAGATCAGTCCAATCCATGGATGAAGGGTTCGCGAAGTTTGCCCGCCGCCGAGCATGGCCGCAATCCAAAAACACCATGGAGACCAGAACGCAAGGCCGGTCAACAATAGATAAATGTAGGAAAGAGCAGCGGTCCAATGGGTTAGCCGTTCGCTAAAGTCGTAGCGGAGCACTCGCCCATTTGGAAGGATTTCGTCCGGGTGACTCACGGTTGTGCTCCTTCATGTGGCGTCTTCATCGCCTCTTCTCGCTCTTTCGGCCCGAACCGCAAGTAGTGCACAGCCAGACCAAGCAAGCCGCCTACCATCGCAATATTCCCAAGCCATTTCAGCGGCCCTTTCCACAATTTCACCATCAGCGGAATGCGCGGATTGCTCGGCAAGCCGCCATAAAGTTCCGGCTGCGTCGCGTCGTGCAGCACATAAATCACTCCTGTGCCGCCAACACCTTGCGGATCGTAAACGCCTGCATTCGGAAAGTTGTAATTGTCTTTCAACTGTTTCGCGCGCTGATTCGCCAGCACCAGCATGTCTTCCTTGCTGCCGAAGTGCAGGCAGCCTGTGGGACAAGCCTTGATGCAAGCAGGTTCAAGCCCTTCGCTCACTCGGTCCGTGCACAGCGTGCACTTGTAGACGCGTTTCGTTTCTTTGTTGAATTTCGGAATGTTGAATGGGCACCCACTGATGCAATATCCGCAGCCAATGCACTTATCCTGCTGAAAATCCACAATGCCATTGGTGTACTGGATAATCGCGCCATCGGAAGGGCAGGCCGCCAGGCATCCCGGATCCGCACAGTGCATACACTGATTCTTCCTCATCAGCCACATCAACGAGCCATCTTCTTTTTCATGCTCGTTGAACAAAATCAAATTCCAGTAATTCCACCGCGTCTCCGGCATCGTTTGATATGTGTTATCAAACGTGGTCGGAGAGAACGGCATGTCGTTCCATTCCACGCACGCCACTTCGCACGCCTTGCAGCCAATACACGTTGTCGTGTCCACCAGCTTCGCGACTGTGTACTGGCGCTGAGTATCCTCGCCGGGAATGCTCCCGGCGTGACCAGATATTTTCTGTACGCGAAGCGTGGCTTGGCTCATCGCTTAAACCTTCGTCACTTTCACAAGGAAGCCCTTGAACTCCGGGGTGTACGCATTCGGGTCAATCACGGTCGGTGAAAGCATGTTTGCTGGCGTTTTTGCGGTCTTACCTTCGTCTTCCGCAATTCCACGGAAACCCCAATGAATGGGAATTCCAATCTGATAAGTTTTCTTCCCGTCGATCTGCATCGGCTTGATGCGTTTCGTCACCATCGCCTTCGCAATGTACTCGCCGCGCGCGCTTTCGACTCTTACGCGGTCGCCGCCCTGAATCCCACGCTCCTTCGCCATCTCTTCCGGAATCTCCACGAACGGCTCGGGCACTAGCTGCACATTCATCGGATTGTTCTTCGTCCAGTAGTGATAGTGCTCGGTCAGGCGATACGTCGTACAAACGATGTCGTATCCATCTTTCGGCGAGCCGTATTTGTCCGCAGGGGTTTTGAATTTCTTCACTACCGGATTATTTGTTTTTTTCGGGTGAATCAAATTGTCAGTGGGACTCTCTATCGGTTCGTAAAATGTCGGGAACGGCCCATCGGCGAACGCTCCAAGTGGCGCGAACAGACGTCCCACTCCCTCCGCGTTCATGATGAAGGGCCCCATATGATCCGCCGGTTTTGAATCCGCTTTGAAGTCCGGCACATCATTGCCGACCCACTTCTGTGTCGCCTCGCTCCACCACACTTGCCTGCGCGAAGCATCCCAGGGCTTGCCATCAAGGTCGCACGAAGCGCGGTTGTACAGCACGCGCCGGTTCGCTGGCCATGACCATGCCCAGTTCTGGTGCACGCCCATTCCAGAAGGATCGCTCGCGTCGCGCCGGGCAGTCATGTTTCCCGCTTCCGTGTATGACCCGCAATAAATCCAGTTTCCGCAAGATGTGGTGCCGTCATCCTTCAGCCACGCGAATCCCGGCAACTGGTTTCCCGCTTTCAATTGCGCTTTTGTCGCCGGATCTTCCGCATCCACACTCGTCCTACCGTTAATTTCCTTTAGCACCTCAGCGAGCGAAGGACCCGCGGGATTCGTGTAACTCCATGTCAACTTCAGAATTGGGTCCGGGAATTTTCCGCCATCCTTTTTATAGAGATCGCGCACTTTCAAGAAAATCTGCGCGACAATATCTTGATCGAGCTTGCAGCCGGCCGGAACAGGCAGAGCCGTATTCTTCCATTGCAGCCACCGCGCGGAATTCGTAAACGTTCCGTCCTTTTCCGCAAAACCCGCGCACGGCAGCCGATAAACAGTCGTCTGAATCTTTTTTTGTTCGTCCGCCGTGATTCCAGGCGCTCTCCAGAACTCGCTCGTCTCATCCTCGTAAATTTCTCCCACCACGAGCCAATCCGCCTTCTTCAGCGCTTCAATGTTCTTATTGGAATCGGGACCAATTGCCACGCCATTCATGCCGAAAGCAAAAATCCCTTTTACAATCCCGTTGTACATGTTGTCCCACATCTGTACCCAGGAATAGTTCCTGTCCACTTTCGGCAGGTAGTCGTACGCCCAACCGTTTTGTTTTGTCGCCGCGTCGCCATAAAATGCCTTCAGCATGCTCACGGCAAATTTTGGTGTATTCCCGTAATAATTAAAGGAATCCCAATTCCCCGGCTTGGACGGCTTCGGCGTAATTCGCTTCATCCACCCGTCAAAACTTCCGTCCGCAGGCGTCGGCACTTTCAAATATCCCGGCAGGTTGTCGAAAATTCCTGCCATGTCCGTCGCGCCCTGAATGTTCGAATGGCCTCGCAGCGCATTTACGCCGCCGCCTGCGCGCCCCACATTTCCCATTAGCAATTGCAGCATCGCTGCCGTGCGGATGATCTGCGTCCCGAAAGAATGATGAGTCCATCCCACCGCATAAATAATCGTGGCGACTTTTTTCATGTCGCCCTTGTCGCGAACCGAAGTAAAAAAATCCGCCAATTCCAGGAATTTCGCCTGCGGAATTCCCGTGACCTTTTCTATCATTTCCGGCGTATAACGCGAGTAGTGCTGCTTCAAAAGCTGGAAAACACAGCGCGGGTCCTGCAGCGTCGCGTCAAATTCCGTTTTTTCCGGCAACGGCGGAAGCGTCGGAGGCGTTCCCGGTTTATTTTGCGCGGCTGGCGCGCCTGCATAGTTCCAGCTTGACCGGTCGTACGACATCGCTTTTTCGTCGAAACCGGAAAATACGCCTTCGTCTTCCGGTAATTTAAAATCGCTCGAGACGATGAATCCTGCGTTGGTGTAATTGACGACGTAATCCTTCGCGATGCGCTCCTTCTCAATCGCGTATCGAATCATCCCGCCCAGAAACGCAATGTCCGTTCCCGCGCGAATCTGAGCGAATTTATCCGCCACGCTTGCCGTCCGCGTGAATCTTGGATCAACCACAATCATTTTTGCGTTTCGATTGCGCTTGGCCTCAATCGCCCACTTGAAGCCGCAAGGATGGTTCTCCGCTGGATTCCCGCCCATGATGAGCATCATGTCGGTGTTCTTGATGTCTACCCAGCCGTTGGTCATCGCCCCGCGTCCGAATGTTGGTCCCAAACTTGAGACCGTGGGGCCGTGTCAAACCCTTGCCTGGTTTTCTAAGTGAACAATTCCCAGGCTCCTCATGGATTTCACGACAAGATAGTTAAACTCGTTTGTATCCGTACATCCGCCCGTGAATGCCACCGATTCTAGACGGTTTACCGTATTGCCCTTCGCATCTTTCTCAATAAATGTGTCGTCGCGAGTCTTTTTCACTTTCGCTGCGATCTCGTTTAACGCCTGATCCCACGAAATGTCTTCCCATTCCGTTCCGCCTGGCCGGCGAACTTGCGGCTTGATGATCCGCCGGTCGTTCATAATGTCTTGTTCGAGCGAAGAACCCTTCGGGCAGAGCGTCCCCCGATTGATCGGATGATCTGGATCGCCTTCCACGTGAACCACTTGTGGAGTTACGTTCTTCGCGCGGTCGCCAATCGTATATATGATTACGCCGCAACTTACCGAGCAGTACGGGCACGTCGAGCGCGTTTCATTGGCTCTGGCAATTTTTAGGGCGCGAAGTTCAGCATAGGCGGGTTGTAAATCGAAGCCAAAAAGTGCGGCGGCCGCGCCCCCCACTGTAGCTACTTTTAGGAAATCTCTACGAGACGCCTGCATTTTCGCTCCCCTGAAGCGGAAAATAGACGCGCGGATATTGTTAATATTCTCTTATCAATTCAAAGTCAAGTTAAAGTCGAACTACCTCCCATTCACCTTATCACGAGAGTATTCAACTCGACTCCGCAGTTTAGATGCACTGGCTCTTCCGAGCAGATACGGATTTTTTTAGATTTTTGAACAATTCTGGTTGGATGGGGAGAAGGTGAAAAAAAGGCCCTGCAAGCCAATTAGGTTTGCGGGGCCTTTTTATTGTTCTCGAAAACTAGTGGTCGTCGTGATCGTCTCCGCCGTCCCAATCGCCTCCGCCAGTATTAGTACTGGCATCGAGGATCGGTTCGGAAGAACGCAAGCTCACTCTGCCAATCGTCCGGTAGTCTCCAAGCCCGTTCTTGGGTTTCGGTGTGTGATACCCCGCAAACAGGATGTTAATTGTGCGATCCCCATCGAGCGCTCCGCTCGGTGCATACACGCGGCCCGAGAAGAAACCTAGTGTATTTCCCACCACGGCAGTGCCCGCAGGTACTGTAACTGGTGTGCCTGTGGCCGAAGGTGCTCCGTTTGAATCCACCGTGAGCGTGAATGGTGCCGTGGAAACGACCGGGTTGTTGATTCCGTTCACCACCGTCCAGTGAATCAGGTCCTTTGACTCTGCATAGCCGATGTATTGGAACGCATCCGAGTCTCCGCTGAAGCAACCGCCGCCAGAATAGAGCAGCCCGAAGCGGTGTCCCGCCAGCTTGAGAATTGTCCCAGCCGTTGCCAACCAGCGCGTGCCGGTTGCGGATACGGTCGTCGGGTCATTCAAACCCTGCAAAATCCCATCGTCCTTAAAGTTGATTCCGTCGGTCGTTTCCGCCAGACGCAAATAAGTGATGTCGTCGTTCACTCCCGTCCCAAACGGATTCGTCGCGTAGTAGTTGGCCCAGAACGTGTTGCACTGCTGCGAACTCGGCAGCGCCGTCGTCCCGGTATTGTCGCCGTTCAGGATTTTCTGTTCATAGATAATCTGCAATGGCCAGCTACCCGGAACCACACCCAAAATCCCATCCGGATTCAGCAAGCCAGTCGTATGAAAGGCATTCTCGGCTTGGCTCGTTGTGGCATCCGTCGGGCCGTCGTTCATAGCGGGTGCTCCATTCAGCGGTAGTCCAGCCACAGGCGACAGCTCGTGAATGTACAAATCGTCCGAGTCGATATGATTAACTGCGCGGTCAAGCGTGTAAAGGTAAGTGTGCCCCGCGATCTTGATGATGAATTGATGCCCCTGCCCGTCATCATCGCCGTTGTCGCTGTTGTTTGGATCGGGTTTGTTATCTTTGTCGCCGTCTGGATCCTTCTGCACCTGATTCGGGCAGGTGGTTCTCAACTCTAGAACTTTTTGCTGAAAGGTCCACGATTGCCCGGCATCATCAGAAAACGCTGCCGCCACCGCTTCGTCAGTGTCTTTCGGACGGTAATCGAAATATCCTTGCAAATGTCGTCCGTTTCCGGACACAACAGGGAAGTAATAAGGTTCCATTCGCTCCGTGCCGGGATTGCCAATCTGATTCCCCTTGCTGTCGCAATATCCGGCTGATTTAAGTCCCACAGCCGCGCCGGATTGCTCCAGAGTCCAACCGCCGCCGGTAATGGTCGTTTCCGTCGGTGCGCCATTCCGCGTCCAACGAAGGTGGTCCCCATCCGCATGAATCGCTAAAGTGCCAACTACAAACGTCGCAGCCACTACGGCCAATTTCAGTACAAGCTTCAAGTGTTCCTCTCTTTTTCTCCGTCAGGATTTAAAGTTTTTCAAGATTCGGGACGGTGCGCACCAAGCTGCCAGAGCCTCGGACAGCCCCGGATGAATTGATTGTGAAAGTTACATTACGCTTTTCTTGTTTCTTGTCTGACCACGGCGGCTGCGTTTGACTCAGTCCAGGAGATTCTTAGCTATCTCAGTCGCTGACACAGCAGATGGTGCTTCAAAGCTGCACTTCCAGTTGTGCCTCTGCAAATCGCCCAGCCCATCAACGCGCCGGCTGGATGTACGCGAGGCCAGTAATTTTTTACATAGTGGAGCGCGCTGAATTTTTCCACCTGTTTTCCACGTCTTGTAATTGCAATGAGTTAGCCCTCATTTAAATTTGGTGAATTTCTTGCAATGTTTCTCCTCAGGTTTGTCTGTCCCAGGCCTCGTCTCAATCCACATTTTGCGTACTGAACGTATTAGAACTCACTTGGTTGGCCATTTTTCGAGCGTACCGCGTCGGAAAGGCAGACATGCGCACTTCATTTCGTTTTCAGGATTCCAGAACTCTTTTCACGCTTGGCTTTTTAGCGGCGGTTTCCCTCGTGACTTTCATGGCAGTCAGCTGCAGTGGCGGCAACACTGCTCTGCAGACTTCTTCCACAGGCATGGTTCAAGTCAGCATCAGCGATCCGCCGAGTTGCATGCCGCCCAGTGGTCAATTTACCCACGTATTTATTACCGTTCGCTCGGTCCAGGCGCATACCAGTGCCGCGGCCGACGACAATACTTCGGGTTGGCAGGAACTCGCCCCGCAGTTGGCCAATCAACCTATGCAAATCGATCTCTTTTCTTCCCCGCAAACAAACTGTATCCTCGCTCAACTTGGTTCCGCCAGTCTCCCCGTTGGTACCTACCAGCAGATTCGTCTCCTTCTTCTTTCCAACTCTCCTTCAGCACAATCCGCCGTTCCTTCTTCGAATGCCTGCACGGGTAACGGTTTCAATTGCGTGGTCCTGAGCGACAACTCCATCCATCAGCTCGACCTCAGCAGTCAGGACAACACCGGCCTCAAAATTCCTCCAGGCCAGATTGTCGGCGGCCCTATCACCGTCGCCGCAGGTCAATCCGTAGACCTCAATATTGACTTCAACGCCTGCGCTTCCATCATCCGCGAAGGAAACGGCGCGTTTCGTCTGAAACCTGCGCTCACCGCGGGTCAGGTCAGCGCAAATAATTCTGGTATCAACGGCCAAGTCATTGATGCCGTCACTAAAGCTCCCATCAGCGGCAACGTCCTCGTCGCAATCGAACAGCCGGATAGCTCCGGCGTTGACCGCATCATGATGGAGACCACTGCCGACGCGAACGGTAACTTCCGCTTCTGTCCCCTGCCGAGCGGCACGTTTGACATCGTTGCCGTCGCCGTAGCCCCCAACAATCTCCCGTACAACGCAACCACTGTTATAAATATCCCCAACGGTACGAATCTCGGTGCCATTCCGTTGCAGCCGGAGACTGGCGCGACTGCTCCCGCTACGCTCCAGGGTTTTGTCACCGCGACTACCGGAACCGCCGCTGCGTCCGTAGACGTCAGCATGTCCGCGTTGCAGCAAATTTCCTTCGGTTCGCCCGCTGTCACGCGGCAACTCACCATTCCGCTCGAATCGATTCAGGCTACCCAAACTTCATCGGCCACCGCTTCGACGGGACTGATTTCTCTTTCCTCTACTACGAACTGCCAGACGGGCACTCCGGCCAATTCGAACTGCGCGCAATATACGCTCGTTGTTCCGGCCAGCAATCCCAGCGTCGGCATTTTTTCTTCATCAGGCTTCACTTACTCGGCGCCGGCTCCCGCTCCCGTTCCGTTTACCGTCGATGCGCGTGCGGCAGTGCCGAACAGTGGCGGCACATCCAATTGCTCTCCTTCGGAAATCATGACCACCACGGACATCAACAATGCAGCCCTTGTCGTAGCGTCCGCGACCGTTACAACTGTCGCGCGCACCGACTTCAAAGGCTGCTCGTGAACTTTCGGTTCTAGCTTATTCTTCGCAGCGACAAACGGGCCGCAAGCAATTGCGGCCCGTTTTTGTTTCCAGAAAATTTTCTCAATGGACGCGCTCCGCAGAATTTTCATTTCACGGTATAATTAAGGGCTATGCTTTCGGTCAATAACGTCTCTATGCGGTACGGTGCCCGCGTCCTGTTCGAGGACGTCACCTGCACCTTTTCGGCGGGCCGTCGCTACGCCATTACTGGGCCCAACGGCGCCGGTAAGTCCACTCTTATGAAGATCTTGACGGGCGAAATCGAGCCGACAAGCGGTTCGGTTACACGCCCCAAGCGCATGGGCGTCTTGCGTCAGGATCAGTTCGCGTTCGACGCCTATCGGGTTATTGACACCGTCATCATGGGCAACTCTGTTCTGTGGGCTACACTTCAGGAACGCGATGCACTTTACGCCAAGCCCCACGACGAACTGACTGATGCCGACGGCATGCGCCTTGGTGAACTCGAAGGCATCGTCGGCGAAGAAGGCGGCTACACCGCAGAAGCCGACGCCGCCATTCTCCTCGACGGCCTCGACATTCCTTCCGAACTCCATGAGCGCAAAATGGGAGAGTTGCAGGGTGGACAAAAAGTTCGTGTGTTACTCGCGCAAGCTCTGTTCGGCAATCCGTCCACTCTACTGCTCGACGAACCCACCAACTATCTTGACCTTGATTCCGTCCACTGGCTGCAAGACTATCTGACTAAGTACGAAGGCATCCTCATCGTCATCTCGCACGACCGCCATTTTCTCAACGAAGTCTGCACGCATGTCGCGGACATCGACTATGAATCCGTCATCATGTACACCGGCGGCTACGACGACATGGTTCTGGCCAAGACGTCTGTTCGTGCGCGAATCGAATCCGAAAACAAGGTGCGCGAAAAGAAAATTGCACAGTTGCAGGATTTCATCGCGCGCTTTTCCGCCGGCACGCGTTCCGCTCAAGCCACCTCGCGCAAAAAAGAAGTCGAGCGTTTGCAAACCACCGAACTGGCTAGATCCAACATTCAACGCCCGTTTATCAAATTCGAGTTGAACAAACCTTCTGGGCGTCATCCGCTCGAATTCAAGAGCCTGAAAAAATTCTACGGCGATCTGAAGGTCATCAACGGTTTCGCAGCGAACGTGGATCGCGGCGAGAAAATCGGCCTCCTCGGCCGCAACGGTGTGGGAAAAACTACGCTGCTTCGCTCACTCGTTCGCAATGCGCCCGGGTTAATTGATGATGCCGACCGTCATTTCGGCGTGGACGGCGGTACAGTGCGCTGGGGCCACGAAACCAGTGTCGGCTACTTCGCGCAGGAACACGATCTGGACAAAACTTCCAATACGACCGTCATCGAGTGGCTCGCCCAGTTCGATCCGCTCGCCGGCCAGCAAACGCTCCGTGGTTTGCTCGGCCAAATGCTCTTCAGCGGCGACGACGCAACCAAGCCCATCAAGGCACTCTCCGGCGGCGAAACTGCGCGAATTCTTTTTTGCCGTTTGATGCTTCTGAAACCCAACGTTCTCATCTTCGACGAACCATCCAACCACCTCGACCTCGAATCCATCAACGCGCTCAACATCGCGCTCCAGCGCTACGAAGGCACCGTCTTCCTCGTCACTCACGACCACGATCTTCTCGATGAAGTCGCCACGCGCATCTGGAGCTTCGACCATGGTCACATCGACGATTTCAAGGGACCTTACGCAGACTTCCTGACGGATCAGCAACGCAGAGCCGCCCAAGCCGCCGGCGCGCGCCGTTAATTCTTGCAGGGTTGTTGATTCCGGCTTGCCCTTATAGGGTCCGCCTTCTAAAGCGGACCGTCTGCTCGCACTGTTTCTACAGCTGAAGCTTGAATCTGAACTGCGAAAGAATCATTACCACAGCCCAAATGAAACTTGTAAACAGCGCTGCTCGAATGACGCCATACCAGCCGGACGTTCCCCCCGCCGTCAGATGCCAACCAGCTGACGTGAGGTAAGCGACGTACGGCAGAAAATAAGCTAGGAGAGCGTTAGATCCGATGGGTTTTGCAAACCACGCCCATCGCGAATTCCCGTTTTTGTCCGCAACCCAATACAGCAGCCAGAAAATCAAAATGTTGGCGGAGATGCAGTAAAGGCACCAGGACGGCGTGTCGCGAATTTTTGAAATTCCGAACGGCCGAAGCGCGAAGGCGCCGCCGAAGAAAACCGCCGCGGAAGTGAGTGCCCACCGCGTTTTCTCCCGAAACGTGGGAGCAAATTTGTCGTCCAAAAAAATCAGCGCAGTGAGCAGCCCGGCGAGCGTAATCGAAGAAAGGCCGGCTTCGAATGGTTTCGCAATCGGCGGCCAGTGATTCATCCAGGCGAGGCGGCCGGCAACGGATATCGTATTGATCGTAACCAGCACGACAAGCGCGACAATCAGCGGCGCGAGCCTTTTGCGAAACAAAAGATAGAGCCCAGTCACTAAAAGATACGCCCAACCTAACAAACCGAGGATTTCCCAATCGGAAAAGTCCAGCCACGCAACTCTTCCATCCGCAGTAACCCGTCGAAAAATAGTCATCAGACCAAAGAAGAGAACCCCGCCGACAATCCTGAGTAGCCGGTAAAATGTAGATTTGCCCCGCCCCTCCGGATAATGTGCGCACGCAAGAAAAATAGATAGAAATCCTAAAATTGTCCACGTTTCTGAGGTCGATCCCGTATGTTTTGCGTCCACCTGGGGAGCATTGGAAATAAAGAGTCCAAGCGCCACTAGGGTCAGAGAGCGCAAGAGAACATGCCCCCATAATCTTGCCTTGGACCGCTGCCTTGCCATACGCTGATCGAGAGCGAGCGGAATGGACATCCCCATTAAAAACAAAAACGCAGGGAACACCATGTCCACGTAGGTCATGCCATTCGCTTCGCGAGGCATGTGATTGGTCCACCACGGCAATCCGGCGACGAAACCAAGGTTGTCCACGAAAATCATGAGCAAAACGTTCAATCCTCGAAAAATGTCGATGGATTCAACGCGGGAGGGTCGTTCAGCGCCTTTGTCCTGCACGAGAATTCCTGCAGCAGTCTGATTGGGTGGGACCAAGAGGTGAGTCCAGGAGGCGAATTATATGTTAATTTCTAACTTCTGGAATATCCCAGACCCGAAAGAACGCCACGCATATACGCGAGGCTTTCAATCACCCCTGGCATCGGATCTTTCTCGTTAATTTCATATTCCAGATCAACAAAGCCTTTATATTTAATGGAAGCCAACGTTTTGAAAATCTCTCGCACCGGCATTTTCCCTTCACCAACGGCGACCTGGCTCTCTTTGCTCTGAAAATCCGACAGATCCTTGATGTGCATGTTGAACAAACGCGGTCCAACTTCTCGAATCGCTTGAATCACGTCGGTTCCTGCACGCACCGTGTGGCCGACGTCAATGCAGCAGCCGATTCTTGGGTCTAGTCCTTTCACCGCTTTTAATACATCAAGCGGTGACGCCCACAATTTATCTTCCGGGCCATGATTGTGAATCGCGATGCGGATGTCATACTCCTTCACGAATTTTTCAATACGCGGCAGCGTCGTGGGAGCCGGGTCGCCGGAAACGATGACGCCGACGCCGGCGCGCTTGCAATATTCAAACTTCGCTCGAATGTCCTCATCCTCGTCTTTCGGAAAATAGATCGTTCCCGCCGCATGGAGTTTGATTCCCGCCGCGGCGTAGTCCGCAAGGGCCGCTGCTTCCGCTTGCGTGTCCATCGGCAGATGATCTTTCGTGTCTTTGACATTCAGGTCAGTCACGCCGGCTTGTTTCAGAAAAGGAATCACCTGAGCGCGATTGAAATTTCGGAAAGTGTAACTGGCGATCCCTAGACGAATCGGCGATTCCGTATCCGCCGCCGGAACAGCCAGCAACTTTGCGAAAGCGCCGTGTGGAGTTGTGAGCGCAGCTCCAGCAATCGCTCCCGATTTGACAAAATCTCGGCGCGAGAAATTATTTTTCTCAGACATGCAATTCCCACCCCTTTTCGTATTCGCGCGCCCACATTTTCATAGCTTCGGCGTCGTTCTGAATCTTTCCATCCTTCGTATCCAGATGCAGTTCGCGATTGACGATCCACGCGATGTTGGAAAGCTGCAGCATCGTGACCGCAACGTTTCCGACCGCTATGGGCGCATTCAGCTTTTCACCCTTACGAATGCCCGCGATGAAATTCGCAAAATGCGCATCAGTCATCGAATCGCGCCCGACCAGATCGGCCGAGGATGTCTCGCCTCCCGCTTTTACCTCGCTCGTCTTTTTGCCGTGCAGGTCATACATCTCATACCCATCGCGGTCCACAACCACCGTGCCGGTCGTTCCCATAATCGCTGACCCACGATCTCGTCCGTAATACCTCATCCCCTGACAGCTCTTGCCTTCCCAGGTAAGCAGCTTGTCGTCGTACTCAAAGCTCGTCACCAGCGTGTCGTAAAACTGCCAATCGTCCTGAAATTGATACCTGCCGCCCGACGCCGTAACCCGTTTGGGATAGTCCACGCCCAAGCACCACCGGCAAACATCCACTTCGTGTGTGCCATTGTTCAGCGTTTCGCCCGTTCCATACACGCGGAACCAGTGCCAGTTGTATGGGTGCACGTTGTCTCGATACGGACGTCGCGGCACTGGACCTTGCCACAAATCCCAATCGAGGTAGGAAGGCACTGAAACCTCTTTTCCCGTACCAATCGATTTCCTTGTGTTGCTGTACCAAGCCTTGGCCATGTACGGCCTGCCGATTTCTCCTGCGCGAATTTTCTCAACGACTTCGATCGTATGCCGGGAAGAACGCTGCTGCGTTCCCATTTGCACCAGCTTTCCATACTTCTGCTGCGCCGCAACCAGCATCGCGCCTTCCGCGGGATTGTGGCTGCAAGGCTTCTCCACATAAACGTGCTTCCCCGCTTGCAATCCCGCAATCGCCATCGGTGTGTGCCAGTGATCGGGGCTAGCGATCGTGATCGCGTCCAAGTCCTTTTTCTCAAGAACTTTTCGAAAGTCTTTCTCCGTCACAGCCGGCTCGCCCATCTCTTTTTCCGTCGCATCGGCAAATTTCTTCAAAATGTTGCTGTCCACGTCGCATACGTACGAGACGCGCGCAGCGCTCTTGTTCGCTTTAAGTGATGAGAGGTGGGCGTACGCGCGGCTGTTCAAGCCAATCACCGCAAAATTCAGCCGCTCATTGGCGCCCATAATTTGGGCATAACTTTTCGCAGTTGTGCCCACGGCCAGACTCGCGGCGCTCACAGCCATGCCATCAATAAATTCGCGTCGTGTAACCATCGGAAACTCCTTTGGCGGAAACCGAAGCCGCCAGTTCGCCGGTGACAAGATACATCAAAGTCTCCCGGCATGGAACTAGTTCCATGCAAAATGTATTCTGCAATCCCTTCACACGAATCCTCGTTCTGCTCGACACAAGCTACAAGTATGGATGGAACACTACAGCGAATCCTTGATTGTGGTCAGCACGCAACAAAAGTAGGCTTTAGGTGTTTGATCCTGTGTGGGGCCGGGCAGCAGGGCTGCTTGGCAATGAACGAAAAAGAAAGCTAATCGACCAATCGTGGAGCCAATTCGCGGTCAATTTTACCGCGCGGAGGGCATGAACATGAAAACTAACCTTACCAAGTGGATTGGAACTTTGTTGCTTCTGGGCACGTTTTTTGTCGGAGCGCCGTCAGTGTTTGCTCAAGTAGAAGTCGGAATCAGAATTGGCGCACCACCACCGCCGCGCGTTATCGCCGTGCGGCCGGTAGCACCTGGTCCCGAATATGTGTGGATCGATGGTTACTGGTATCCAGGGGGAGGCCATTATGTCTGGCACCGTGGCTACTGGACCCGCCCGCCGTACGAAGGGGCGCGCTGGATCGGTCCTCGCCACGACGGTGAACGATTCTACGGAGGATACTGGGATGGTCCGCACGGTCGATTTGAACACGACCATCATTGGGATCACGACCACGACCGTGACCATGGCCGTTGGCATGATCGCGACGATCATGACCACGATCGCCACTAAGAGCTGAGCGGCTTATTGGAAGCAATGAGCTGAATTCAAGCGGGAGACTGTTTTTCTGAAGGACAGTCTCCCGCCAATCTTTTCTGCGAACTATTTTAAGGGCTGTTGTTTCTCTTCAGGTTTGGCTTCGGATTTTTCCGCGGGTTTTTCCGACGTTTTTTCTTCGGGTTTCGCTTCCGGATGTTTCACTTCGCCGTAACGCGATGCGAGCCACTCACGCACTTCCTTCGGATTGTATTTGAACGGCCCCATCCCACCGCGATATGCGATTCGGCCTGACTCATCAAGAATGTAAAGCCGCTCTGGCCATGCAGCGTAGGCGTCATTCGCGGCGTTGGACATATCATCCACGCCGAAAGGAATTGGGAAGTTGAAACGCTTGGTGAAATCGTTCGCAATAGCAAGGCGCTGCTCGAGCGTTTTCGGTTGAGCGTAACAAACATCATCTTTGACATTCGACTTCATCTGCCATTCATCGGTGGGATGCGCTTCGCGGACGTACACCGTCAGAAAATCTGCGTGATCCTTATAGTCGTTGTAGATTTGCACGACGTCGCCAACCTGGCGACGAAAAGGCGGTCAAGTAAAGCTGCCGAATACAAGCACGAGCGGCTTGCCGGCTGAACGCTCTCGAATACGAAAATGGTCCGAACCGTTGAGTGCGATAAGGCGCACGTCAGGAGCAGCGTCCCCGATTTTCAAATTACCGCTCCGCATGTGCGGGAATGCATAACGCACCATGAAGAACGCGTCTTTCGGGCTGCCGGCCATCACGCTGAGTACAGCGAACGCGATCACGGCAAGCGCGCCCAAGCTGATACCCACCCACATGAAAAGTTTCCTCACGAAGCACAGCTCCAATTCAGGTTGTGGCACAGAACTTTATCAACGCCGTTCCAAACGAGACATAGTGCTTTTGCACTAGTCATGATGCTTGTTGAGCAGCTCCGGGCGAAGCGCCTTGTACCGTTCCAGCGACTTTTCAATGATGTTCAGCGCGGCATAGGCGGGGCGAATCTCTTCCACCTGCACCTGCTTTCCTTCAAGTTGTTTGTAATCTTGAAAAAAACGGCGCAGCACCAACAGACGATGAGAGGGAAGGTCGCGCGCTTCGATGTACTCGCTGAATTCCGGATCGTTGGTCGCGACGGCGATAATCTTGTCATCGCTCGCGCCGGAGTCGATCATCGTCATGACCCCGATTGCGCGCGCTTTGATCAACGCGAGTGGCTGAACCGGCTCCTGGCATAGCACAAGAACGTCGAGAGGGTCGTTGTCCTCGGCGTATGTCTGCGGAATAAAGCCATAATTCGCCGGATAGAAAACGGCAGAATGAATGATGCGGTCCACTTTGAGCAGGCCAGTGGATTTGTCGAGTTCGTATTTGACGTTTGAACCGAGCGGAATTTCAATGACGGCCTGGAAGTCGCGCGGAATCTCAGGACCAGGAGAAACGTCGTGCCATGCGTGGACCAAAGGAGCCTTCCTTGAACGGGAGTACGAATCACCATTATCGCAGGAGCAGGAGCGAAGCCGCCAGTGGCGAAAATAATGGATAGATTCAATATTACGCAACGTTGACTTCAGGGAATGCAGGAAGTATCTTGCGATGGTTCGCTGCGATAGCATCCGGATTTGGAGATTCCATGTTCAATTTTAGGGGAAATGCGCAGTTGGCGGCGCGAGTCGTGTTGTGCGGATTGTTGGTGTGCGCGTTGCAGGGACCAGTAACGTTTGCGCAGGAGAGCGAGCAAAAGCCTGCGCTCGACGAGGTGAAAGCGCATTACACGAAATACGAATTTAGAATTCCGATGCGCGATGGCGTACATCTGTTTACTGCTGTGTATGTGCCAAAGGACGTCGCGGCAGGGAAGACGTATCCATTTCTAATTCAGCGGACGCCCTACAGTGTGGGGCCATATGGCACGGACAACTATCGGAAACATTTGGGGCCGGCAGCTGTGTTTGAGAAAGACGGCTTTATTTTCGTGTACCAGGATGTGCGTGGACGTTTCGTGAGCGAAGGCACGTTCGTCGAGATGACGCCACACAAGGACGCAAAAAAATCTGCGAAGGATGTGGATGAGAGCACGGATGCGTACGACACGATTGATTGGCTTTTGAAAAATGTTCCCGGAAATAACGGCAAAGCCGGGCTGTACGGGATCTCGTACCCTGGATTTTTTGTCGCTGCGAGCATGATTGATTCGCATCCCGCTCTGAAAGCGTGTTCGCCACAAGCGCCCGTCACGGACCTTTATATGGGCGACGATGCGTATCACAACGGCGCATTCATGCTCTCCGCTAATTTTGGTTTCTATACTTTCTTTAAGCCGCAAACGACTCCAGTACTTCCATCCGGGCGATTTGGCGATTTTGATTTCGGCACGAACGACGCGTACGACTTTTATCTTCAGATGGGACCGCTCGCCAATGCGAAAGCGAAATATCTAAAAGACACAAATTTCTATTGGGACAATCAAGTCGACAATCCTGTTTATAACGATTTCTGGAAGTCGCGGAATATTTCCGCGCATTTGAAAAATGTAAAGTGCGCGGTGATGACCGTCGGCGGATTGTTCGATGCGGAAGATATCATGGGGCCGTATCGAGTGTTTCGCGCCGTCGGCGAGTCGAATCCGAACGCGCCCAATGTTTTAGTAGAAGGGCCGTGGTTCCATGGAGGTTGGGCTGCGCCAGGTGGCGGGGACCATCTCGGGCCAGTGAATTTCGCGGCGAAAAATTCGGACTATTTCAACGAAGAGATTCTGTTGCCGTTTTTCCGGCAGTATCTCAAAGATGCGAGCGACGCGAAGTCGGCAAAGATCACTATTTTTGAAACGGGAACAAACGTTTGGCGGCGTTACGATTCGTGGCCACCGAAAAATGTGGAATCACGCAAATTGTATCTTGGCGCAAATGGAAAACTGTCGTTCGATGCGCCGAGGGACGCCGGGTTCGATGAATACGTCAGCGACCCTGCGCGTCCTGTTCCGTTCGTGGAAACCTTCGACAATGAAGTTCCGCGCGAATACATGACCGCGGATCAGCGATTCGCATCGAAGCGGCCGGACGTGTTGGTGTACGAAACCGCGCCCCTGGAAGAAGACATCACGGTTGCGGGCGAAGTGACGCCGCGTTTGTGGGTGTCGTCTACGGGAACCGATTCGGATTTTGACGTGAAGTTGATTGACGTGTACCCGATGAATTTTCCTGACCCGCAGCCGAATCCGAAAGAGTTGCATATGGGCGGCTACGAACAACTGGTGCGCGGCGAACCGTTTCGCGCAAAGTATCGCAACAGTTTTGAGAAGCCGGAAGCTTTAACGCCGAATCAGCCGACAGCGCTGAATTTTTCGTTGCCGAGCGTGAACCATACTTTCAGACGTGGACACCGGATCATGGTGCAGATTCAAAGCACGTGGTTTCCGCTGACCGATCGCAATCCGCAGAAGTTCGAGGACATTTCCAAAGCGACCGAAGCCGATTTTCAAAAGGCAACCGAACGCGTCTATCATGGCGGCGCGCAGCCATCGAGCCTAGAGCTGCCGATTTTGAAATAGTGCCGACGAGCGAATCCGTTTGTTAGGCACCGTAGCGGCTGGCAGTCTTAGTGGATATCCCACCCCATTTTTGCGTAAGTGCGGAATATGCGGGACTTAAAGTCCCTTGTTTTCACACACTTCTGTAAGTGCGGATTCTAAAGGAGTTACAGAGAGATGAGAGGATGCGGGAAAATGCGGGAGTTTGCAGTGTGTTTGATTGTCGAAGAGCGGTGACGACGGTCCAGCCGTCGCGAGATCGTGGCAAGCAGTATAGAGTAGAATGCCTTTGTTGTCAAGAAGATTATATTAACATTATTTTTAATTCGAATGGAAAGGGAAAGTCGCCCCGACTACTCTTCGGGTTCAATTCCGTCTGGTGGAAGTATGATTTTAGGCGCATTCGGGTCTTTGGCACTTTCAGCAGCCAAGTCACGGAGCACTCGCAGAGCCTCCTCCAGGTCTTTTTACACCGACTTGAAACTTTGCCACTCTAGCGGCTCGTCGCGAAGCTCATGATCCCGTAAACGGAGAACGCGAGTTCAGCCCACGCTGCCGCTACGAGAGCGAGTGGGGCAATAGGCGCCTGTGGTTCATTCCCGTTCTGCACGGAGCGACTAGGGCGCCGCGCTACAGAAATGCAGGCCAGCATCAGGAAGAATCCCGAGGACCAGCAGATGTAGTCGAGAGTGAAATCCGTATTGCGTCCGCGCGGTGCTTGTGCGAGGAGAAATGAGAAAAGTAGAATGAGCGTGCCAATAGAGTAGCTCATCCAGAATACAGAGCGTTTGAACGTCATGGTAAGCAGCCTGCCGGCATTCTCGTTTCTATTTAGGACGGGTGGCCGGTAGCCTTCCTCTGAGCGTTTCCCACATGTGCAAACGATGAGAGGATACCACTTTCACAAAACAGAAAAGGTAGAGCGATGCGGAGTGTGCCCCGTCCTAGGTGTTGGAGGGCGGGTCTTTGTTTGGGTCTTCGGTTGCGCTTGGCAGTCTTCGAGGCCGTGCGGGTTGCAACGCTACGACGGAAGCGATGACCCGCACTTCGTGACCTTGAGCCTTAAGTCCACATTGTGATTGAGTGTGATTGAGTGTGATTGAGTGTGATTGAGTGTGATTGAGTGTGATTGAGAGGGGACTTATCCCTGTCCGAGAACTGGACGTGGGGCCAGTAGGCAGAGGGGAATTGAGGTTTCATACTGGGACCGTATCCAGTATGGACCACCGCCATTCCAAGTCGCATAAGTGGCTCCAAATAAAAAGGTTATGGCTTGCCTGGGCGCTGGTTCGCGGCGCGGTTTTTGTGGCTGGGTGCGGAGCGGGTGTCGTACAAAAGACGCAGCCACCGGTTCAGCCTCCGGCCGCGGGAGTTTCGGTCAGCGTGAGCCCGACGAGCGCGAATGTGCGCTCGGGGGATTCGTACACATTTAAGGCGAACGTCAGCGGCTCGACGAATACGAGTGTGACGTGGTCCGTGATTGGAACAAGCGGCGGATCTTCCACAATGGGAACGATTGATGCGAGCGGGAAATACACAGCGCCTGCAAGTTTGCCGAATCCTAATACAGTGACGGTGAAAGCGACGAGCGCGGGGGATTCGAGCGCGAGCGGGACGAGCAGCGTGACGCTGATGAATCCGACGCCCACGATTACGGGAATCAATCCCGCTTCGACAAATATAGGAAACTTTACGTTGACCGTGACGGGCGGCAAATTTGTGAGTGGCGCGACGGTTTTGCTAAATGGCAGCGCGCTTTCAACGGCAGTAAATTCCTCAACCCAATTGACAGCAACAGGAAATGTGGCGAACGCGGGAAATTATTCCGTGAGCGTGCAGAATCCTGATCCGGGCGGCAGCACATCATCGAGCGTGAATTTGACGGTGAATGGCGCGACGCAGGCGTCGAGTTGTTCGGGAATGTCGCTAGGGCAGGGCGCGAGCTTGAATGGATTCCGGCCGTTTCCGGATGACAATCTGTGGAACAAGGATGTTTCCGCCTCGCCGGTGGACGCGAACTCGAACGCGATCATCAGTTTTATTGGCACTGGCGCAGGCGTTCATGCGGATTTTGGCGCCGGACAATATCAAGGTTCGACGATCGGGATTCCGTACACAGTGGTGGGCGTACAGCAATCGCTGACGCTGATTGATTATCAAGCATATGGCGATGAAAGCGATCCTGGCCCAATGCCAATTTCGCTCAGCGCGCCGATCGAAGGCTATCCAAATCCGGGAACGGGCGATCGGCATGTGCTCGTGCTCGACAATGTGAACTGCTTCTTGTACGAACTTTTCAGTTCGTATCCACAAAGCGCAGCGTGGAACGCCGACTCCGGAGCCGTCTGGGATCTGACGGCCGATGAACAGCGGCCGTGGACATGGACCAGCGCGGATGCGGCGGGGTTGCCGATTTTCCCTGGGCTAGTTCGCTATGACGAAGTCGCAGCGGGGCGGATTCCGCATGCAATTCGTTTCACAGTGAGCAAGAGCAAAGCGGCGATGACCCCACCGGCTTCGCATTGGGCAGGCAATTCCACCGATCCGAATGCCCCTCCAATGGGAATGCGGCTGCGGCTGAAGGCGAGCTTCAATGCGTCAAGCTATTCGGCAGCGAATCAGGTAATTCTAGCTGCGATGAAAAAGTACGGGCTGATTTTGGCAGACAACGGCTCTTCTATGTATATCAGCGGCGCCCCCGACGATCGCTGGGACAATAATGACCTGCACAATTTGGGCAATTTGAAAGCGTCCGATTTTGAAGTGGTGCAAATCACGCCGCTTTATACTTCTGCGAACGTGCCGAGCGGAATTGCACCGCAAATTTCAAATTTGAATGCAAGCGCAACGAACGTCAGCGCCGGAACGAACGTAACAATTTCCTGGCAAACCACGGGCGCGAGCTACGTGATCCTTTCGCCGGAAATTGGTGCGCTACGCGGAACGAGCGTAATCGTGAAGCCAACGCAAACAACAACGTATACGGTTTACGCGACGAACGCGTTTGGGCAGACGAAGTCAGCGATTACGATTACCGTTCACTGAGGCGAAGTGGAAGCAGGTATCTCCGGCAAATTGCACTGTCGGAACGACGCAATTTTCAATTCGGAATGACACAGCTTTCAATTTAGAGACAATTTGTCAGACGGTTTTCTTGGACCAGGCACCGAGGATGGCGCCCATCAAGCATAAGCCGACCAAAACATAGCCTTCATTGATGAGAAACAGATTGAGTGGCCGCATTTCGTACATATTCGTCGTGTAGGTCACGGGGCCGACGAGACCAATCCAGAGCAAAACGCCGAGCGAAGCGCCGCGCGCAGCGGTTGTGGCATTGCGCCAGGCGCAGAGCTGCGCGAGGACGAAGGCGATGACCAAACCTAGTATGAATGACATGACGTAAGGAAACGCGGACGCCGCGCCCTGCATCGCAGCAGCTTGTTCCTGAGAGATGTGCTCGAGTTGCATCCATTGCTTACCGAAAAGCAGAGCGAACCAAACGGCTCCGAGCAGCCAGTAGGCAACGGCGGAAACGATTACGGCAAGGTAGTTTGTTTTCATGGGCGCCTCTTGTCAGAACAAATTTGGAGTTGCGCGAGTCTGACTTGGACATCGAGCAAAGTCAATCGGCGGATGCTTTCGCGCTAAGGCACGACGCAGAGAGACGCATGTTCTTAGCCGTCGAATTGGAACCAACCCAAGCGTCGAACTCTTTGGTCTCTTGTAGTATGCCGCGTTCAAATACAAGCTTTACATCAGGAAATTTTCGGCTAGGCGCGGGCTTTGCCAATCATCTCTTCCCAAATTCCCTTTGATTTGAGAATCAGCTCGATGAGTTCGCGTGCGGCACCTTTGCCGCCGTTTGCTTTCGTGGTGTAATGTGCGATTTTTTTCACTTCCGGCACAGCGTTACCGACGGCAACGGCAAGCCCTGCCAGCTTCATTACGGGAATATCGGGCAAATCGTCGCCTAAAAACGCAACGGCCGTCGCGGGAACGCCGGCTTTCGTCAAAATTTCCTCGAACGCAGCAACCTTATGCGGCTGCTTTTCGTAAACGAACTCTACGCTCATTTCTTTCATGCGCCGCCGAAGTGCAGCGCTTTCGCGGCCTGTGATTACGCCTAGCCGCAGTCCTGCTGTTCGCCCGAGCGTCATGCCCTGGCCGTCATGCGCGTCAAAAGTCTTAATCTCGATCGCAGAGCCATCGGGCTGCGAGAGAAGCGTCACCGAACCATCGGTGATGGTGCCGTCAACGTCCATCAGCACGACCTGAATTTGCGCAGCGCGCTTCTTGAGAGCAGGCGGGATCTTCGCGGAATGGGCAGCCAAAGGTTCCTCCATGGGCCGAAATGAGAAAAAAAGTGTATCACGCTGATCGCGCTAACTTTCCGCTTTGGAATACTTTATAGAAATTATAAAAAAGCGCTTGACCCTGACGTAACGTCAGACCGCATTTCTTATTATGGAGGCGGCCGTGGAACGCAGTAGCAAAGAGGCCAAAGAACTGTATCGGACGCAAGAGTTCGCCAAACTCGCTGGTGTCACGGTGCGGGCGCTGCACCATTATGACCGGCTCGGATTGCTCAAGCCGAAGCAGCGCACGCGCAGCGGATACCGCCTGTACAGCGATCGGGACTTCGCGCGCCTCGAACAGATCGTGGTCCTGAAATTCCTCGGCATTCCTCTGAAACAGATTCGCGGATTGCTCGAAGCCGATTCGAACCTCGCCAAAGTGTTGCAGCGCCAGCAGGAAATACTCGGAGAGAAGCGCAGGCAGCTCGATAAAGCGATTCGTGCGATCGGTAACGCGCAATACGCAATCCAGTCCCGCGGCGAGCCGGACTGGAAACTGTTTCAACTTGTGGTGCAGGAGATCGAAATGCAAAACAATCAGGAATGGAAGCGCCAATACTTCAGCCCGGAAGCGCAGGCGAAGGTGGCAGAACGCAGAAGGTTGTGGTCACCGGAATTGCAAGCAAAGGCGAGCCAGGACTGGAACGATCTGTACAAGGAAGTGGAGGCTTGCCTGAACGAAGATCCGGCCGGCTGGAAGGCCCAGGCGCTGGCCGCACGCTGGAGGTCGCTTGTCGAACAATTCACCGGTGGCGATCCGGAAATCCAAAAGGGTCTGAACGCCATGTGGAATGATTCAGCCAACTGGCCAGCAAACGTGCAAGCGCAATCTTTTGTTCGTCCGGAACTTCAGGCGTATATGCGCAAGGTGCTCGAAGCAAAAAAGTAGCTTCCGCGCTTTTTTGGAAATGGTTCGGTAGAGGTGTGCGCTGGGGCTACAAATGTTCGGCCAGGATTATCACGGGTATATCACGCTGGATTTGAGCAGCGAACGTGCCGCTTGCGGGAGTTCCTCGCAGGCGGCATCTATTCTTTGAACGGCACCCAAACTTCCATGTCACCGAGACCGGTTTGTGGATTGAAATGCTCGCCGTAATATTCGAGGAGCCCCAGAGATTTTCCCTCACTGCGCGGAAGAGAGGGTGTAACGACGCCCATGCCGCACAGTTTTTCAATAGTCGAAGAGAGCTGTGTTACATGCCCATCATGACGGAAAACCTTGTACTTGTACGCCGGGATTGGCAGTTTTTTCAACTAAGTGGGGACATCGGCAAAACTGTTCACGCGAACCGCCGCCATGTAATCGAATTTTTCGGAAATCGGATCGGGGTTGATGATAATGCCGTAGGCAATAGATCCCACCTGACTGGGGATTTTTCCCAAATAAGGCACGAATTCCTGCCATAGTTCGGGAATGCCTTTCGGCGAGTTGAATTCACCGCTGAGCCCGGTCATCAATATTTCACCGGGATTTTCGATTCGAATGGGGACTAGTTGGCGTTCCGTTGATGTAGACATCGCATCCCTCCTCCGCCGACAGAAATTCTAAACCAGTTGCAGGCCCCAGAGATCGTGGAGATGAACGACCCCGAGCACGCGGCGCGCGTCGTCAACGACGACAACACTGGTGATGCGCCGCTTTTCCATGAGTGTGAGTGCCTCACTGGCGAGAACGGTTGCTTTCACCGTTTGCGGATTCGGATTCATACATTGCGAGACGTTCATGCTGAGTGTTTCGCCTCCGTGTTTTTCCATGAGGCGGCGAAGGTCGCCGTCGGTGAGAATTCCGGCAAGCGTGCCATCGGCGTTGATGATGGTGGTCATGCCGAGTTTTTTCGCCGACATTTCATGAAACGCATCCGGCATGGCGGTTTGTGGCGAAACTTTGGGGAGCGCTTCGCCGGCGTGCATAACTTTATCCACGCGGAGCAATCGTTTGCCGAGGCTGCCAGCCGGATGGAGCGCGGCGAAATCGTCGTGGCGGAAGTCGCGGCGATCGAGAAGGGAAACGGCCAGTGCGTCGCCGATAGCCATGGCGACGGTGGTGCTGGCGGTGGGCGCGAGATTGAGCGAGCAGGCTTCTTCGTTGACGCTGGCGTCGAGGACGACTTCACTGGCTTGTGCGATTGTGGATTTGGGATTGCCCGTGAGCGCGACGAGCGGAATTTCGAGGCGTTTAAGCGCGTCGAGCAGCGTGATGATTTCGCGGGTTTCTCCACCGTAGGAAACGGCGAGCATAACGTCGCCACGAGCGATCATGCCGAGATCGCCGTGCAGCGCTTCAGCGGGATGGAGAAAGAACGATGGCGTGCCTGTGCTGGAGAGCGTGGCGGAAATTTTCTTTCCGACGATGCCGGATTTTCCCATTCCCGCGACGACGACTCGGCCTTTGCAGGCGAAGAAAAGATCCACAGCGCGGTCGAACGTGGAGTCGAGGCGTGCGAGTACGTCCTGGATAGCTTGCGCTTCGATGCGCAGGACGCGGCGCGCGGTGTCCTGGCTCATGCGTCGCCCCAACTGCGAACGAGTTGCGAAAGTTGTTTCATACGCGCGAGAAGGGCAGGGAGTTGGGCAAGCGGAAGTGCATTAGCGCCGTCGGAAAGTGCGGCCGAAGGATTGTCGTGCGTCTCCAAAAATAATCCGTCCACTCCCGCCGCGACCGCCGCGCGGGCCAGCGGCTCAATAAATTCCGGCTGTCCACCACTTGAGTGACCTTGCCCGCCGGGAAGCTGAACCGAATGCGTTGCGTCAAAGACGACGGGATAACCGAATTTTTTCATCAGCGGAATCCCGCGAAAATCTACAACGAGATTTTGATAGCCGAAGGAACTCCCGCGTTCCGTCAAAATAATTTTCGAATTGCCAGTTGATGCGACTTTCTCAATGGCGTTTTTCATGTCCGCTGGCGAAACAAACTGCGGCTTCTTGATATTAACGATGCGTCCCGTTTTTCCGGCAGCGACCAAAAGATCCGTTTGCCGCGCGAGGAATGCGGGAATTTGCAGAATATCCGCGATCTCGGCAGCCGGTGCAGCGTGCGACGGTTCGTGTATGTCGGTGAGAATAGACAGTTTCAGGTCCGATTTAATTTTGCCAAGGATGCGCAGGCCTTCTGTGAGACCGGGACCGCGAAAGGAATTCACGGAAGAACGGTTAGCTTTGTCGTAAGAGGCTTTGAAAATGCAAGGAATGCCCGCATCAGCAGCGATTTTCGCGACAGATTCTGCAATTTTCCGGGCGTGGGATTCGGATTCGATAACACAAGGTCCTGCAATAAGGAAGAGAGGATCATCCCCAGGATAAGGGGGCAGGCCCGTTCGATTTCGATGAAATTCCATCATTGAGGAATTGAAGATAGCACAGGGCTGTGACAAATCGCTGACCAACAGCGCCTTCCGCAGCTCATTTACGCTGAAGCAGTTGGTGCGGCACGAAGCGCGACCGGCGGCCGGGTCGGATCGGCTGCAGACGCATGCACTTTTTCAGAAACCGCGGCCTGTTGGGCGGGGGGGCGCGTGATCGCTTTTCTGTGTTCGATCGCTGCACCTACGAACGCCGCAAAAAGCGGATGCGGCTCAAGCGGCTTGGATTTGAACTCCGGATGGAATTGGCATCCAAGAAACCACGGATGTTCCGGCGCTTCCACGATTTCGACGTAATTCTCGTCTGGCGTGCGTCCTGTGATTTTTAGTCCCGCGCCGACGAGCGTTTTTTCGTATTCGCGGTTGAATTCGTAGCGATGACGGTGGCGCTCGCTGATTTCTGTCTTGCCGTATGCTTTGTGAGCGAACGATCCCGGCTCCAGCTTGCAGGGCCAGGCGCCCAGCCGCATTGTGCCGCCCATTTCATCTACACCGAGCAGTTCGCGCAATTTATAAATCACGCGGTGCGGCGTTTGCTGATCGAATTCCGTGCTGTTTGAATCTGCGATCTTGGCCACGTCGCGCGCATACTCAATCGTCGCGCACTGCATCCCCAGGCAAATCCCAAAGAAGGGAATCTTGTTCTCTCGCGCGTATTGAATCGTATAAATCATTCCCTGAATGCCGCGTTTGCCGAACCCGCCTGGCACCAGAATTCCGTCGTAGCCGTGCAGCCGTTCCGCCGCAATTTGCGGCGATTCGATCTCTTCCGACTCAATCCAGTCGATGACAGTCTTGTGGTTGTGTGCCAGCCCGCCATGCAGCAGTGCTTCGCGCAAACTCTTATACGCGTCTTCGAGCTGCACGTACTTTCCGACAATCGCAATCCGCGCCTCGCCCGCGGGATGGTGCATCCGCTGCACCAAATCAATCCACGGCTGAAGATTTTGTGGTCGGTCTTCCAAATGCAACAGGCGCAAAATCTGTTTATCCAAACCTTCGCGGGCCAGTTCCGCAGGCACCGCGTAAATCGTGTCCACGTCTTCCATGGAAATCACGCACGATTCCGCCACGTTACAGAAAAGCGCAATTTTTTTCTTCAGCTCGGCGGGAATGTGCCGGTCGCTGCGGCAAAGCAAAATATCCGGCTGAATTCCAATGCCCAGCATTTCCTTCACGGAGTGTTGCGTTGGCTTCGTTTTCTGCTCACCCGCTGCGGCAATGTAGGGAACCAGCGTCACATGAACAAAAAGTGTGTTTTCCGCACCAAGCTCCAGGCGCATCTGCCGAATCGCTTCCAAAAACGGCAAAGACTCAATATCGCCAACCGTGCCACCAATCTCCACGATCACGACATCCACATCCGCCGAAACTTTTTTGATGATGTTTTTAATTTCGTCCGTGACGTGCGGAATCACCTGTACGGTTTTTCCGAGATAATCGCCGCGCCGCTCTTTCGCTAGAATCGTTTCGTAAATACGCCCCGTCGTCCAATTGTTGTCCCGCCGCAATTTCGCGTGCGTGAACCGTTCATAGTGTCCCAAATCCAAATCTGTCTCCGCGCCGTCTTCCGTCACAAACACTTCGCCATGCTGAAACGGGCTCATCGTGCCGGGATCAACGTTCAGGTACGGATCGCATTTTTGAAGTGTGACTTGGAAACCGCGACTTTCGAGGAGACAACCGATGGAGGAAGCTGCTACGCCCTTACCTAGTGAGGAAACAACACCGCCGGTAACAAATATATATTTTTGCGCCATCCGTGTAGGCCGCACAGGCATTCAGCCAATGTGTCGGACTAGTTCGACCTCCGCAGGATTGACGTACACATAATTATGGGCATGAGCGGCCCATCTGTCAAATCCAACCCTTCGCTCCCGCAAAACGGAATATTTTCTGCATAACGCGAGTCTTCGAAACATTCCGCGCCAATGTGGGTTTAACTACACGGATGGATTCGCTTTGGCGCCGACGTGTAAGGCTCGTGTTGTATTTTTGTACGACACAAGCAATCCCGCGGAAACCTTAGAAGGCCAAAGTACCGTCTAAACTTGTGGGTGAGTTTCTCGCCGGAAGAATCGTGAACTCGATACTGGCCGGGCTCTTGCGGCGGAATAAATCAAACTGAGGAAAATCATGAAAGCAACCAGCTTTAAGCGAGCGAGCATGGCAGTGTTCGCAAGCGCAGGATTGTTTGCGGGGGTGTTTCTTCTCGCCTCTGTAGCCAACGCGCAACGCACCGCAAAAACTGTAGCCGCAGCGCAATCCAACGCCGTTGCCGAAGGCCGCAACCATTCGCTTTACGATGCAAGCAAAGAAGTCTCGCTGCAAGGCACCGTTGCAAAGTTCACAGAAAACTCCACCGATCTCCCAGTGGGCGCGCACGTCCTCGTACAAACCAGCAGCGGGCAAATTGACGTACATCTTGGCGATCCGCGCTTCCTCAAAATGAACAATTTCTCCATTTCGCAAGGTGCCAGCATCCGTATCATCGGCGAGCCGGTCACAACCAATCAGGGCACATTCTTTCTGGCGCGCCTCGTCCAGCAGGGCACGCAAGTCGTAGCTGTCCGCACCACCCAGGGTTTCCCACTTGCAGTCGCTGGCCTCCGCGCCACGACCACGTCATCCAACTCCAATTCGCAGGGAGGTGCACGGTGAAGCGCCTAAGCCTCCTTCTCACGCTTTTTGTTGCAGCCTTCGGCACCGCCTGCAGCGGCGGCAGTTCCGGCACGCTTCCTCCTCCCACCGGCGGCTTTGCCAACTCTAGCCTCAAAGGCCAGTATGCTTTCATCATGACCGGCCAGGCTCCCGACGGCTTTATCGCTCGTATCGGCTCGTTCACCGCGGATGGTAACGGAAATATCTCCGGCGGTCTCGAACTCGTCAGTACCGCCACCAACGCGCTGCAAGAACTTACCTTTTCTACCAGCACCTACGCAGTGAACGCCGACGGTCGCGGCGCAATCAACTTGACCAATCTCACTGGCACAATCTCTTTCAGCATCACCATGACTTCCACCACGAACGGCTACATCTCTGAAACCGACGGCATCACCGGCACAAGCGGAACTTTTGAACTTCAAGACACTTCGGCCTTCACGCTCAGTGGCATCAATGGTTCCTTTGTTTTTGATAACTCGGGTCTGGACCCGAGCGGGAACTCAGACTCCATCGTCGGACAATTCAATCTCAATGCCGGCACTGTTCCAACCGGCGTGTTTGATGAAAACGACGGCGCCACTGCTTCCGGCCCGCAAACAATCACGAACGGCACCTATATTCTCGATGCCACCAACGGTTCCACAGTGGGCCTCGGTCAAATCACGTTCAGCGGATTTCAATATGACTTCATCATTGTGAACAGCAAGAAAATCCACATGATTGAAGTTCCTGCCGATGTGGCGCCGTTTCCGCAACTGCCAGTAACCGTAGGCACTGCAAATGGCCAAACTACGGCACCAGCGACTAGCGCTGCCTTCACGGGTAGCTTTGTCTTCTTGACGTCCGGCATCGGCACTCATAGCCCTGACTTCAAAGTGGGCAGGTTCACCCCGGATGGCAACGGTAACCTCGGCTCCATCGCACTGGACGAAAAACAACTCGGCAGCTCTATCGCTCAGGTTCCCAAGGGTACGCTGTCCGCAATGACCTACACGATTGATACCAACTTCCCAGGTTCTGGCCGTGGGACAGCGACCTTCAAAGACTCCAGCCTTGGAACTTACAATTTCATTTTCTATATGAGTTCTGCGTCGCAAGGCGTGATTCAGGACAACAGCCTCGGCCTCGTCGGCGACGGCGTCATCATGGCGCAGACAGGCGGTCCTTTCAGCAATAGTTCCGTTGCCGGCGACTATTCCTTCAATTGGAACGGCACCAGCACGAACAATACGACCAGCGTAACCGCGGAGGAAGATTTCGTCGGCCACGTCACAGTCACGAGCGCTTCGTCTAGCAATGTCAGCGGCGCGATGGACTTCTCCGAACTGAATTCCAATCAGGGCGCGTTCCACAATTCCGCCCTAACCGGCAATCTCACCATCAACGGAGATGGCACAACATCCACCGGCAGCCGAAGCACAACCGCCATCACCGCAGCCGGGACGAGCGGCAACCCATCTACAACCTTCACGTTCAATCTTTATCCCGTGAACGCCAGCACCATGTTTGTGATCGAAACGGATAAAGACCACGTCACCGGCGGCACCTTCACTAAGCAAATCACGCCGCCGTGATCTGAAGCCAATCTCAACACAAAAACAAAACCGCCCCAATGCGAGATCGGGGCGGTTTGTTTTTGTCTCTTATTTTTGTTGCAGAAGTTTTTCCACGCGCTCAACATCCGCCGGTACATCCACGCTTACCGCGTCATGTTCTACTTCCGCCACGCGAATCTTCCAGCCGTTTTCCATCCAGCGTAGTTGCTCGAGCTGCTCAATTTTTTCTAATTCGCCCTGTGGCAGCGTGGGATATTCCAGCAGCGCCTCACGCTGAAAAACATACAGTCCTAGATGTTTCAAATGCCGCACGGCAACATGCGCCGCAGAATCCCGTACCCACGGAATCGGCGCCCGCGAAAAATAGAGCGCATTGCCATCGAAATCCAAGACCGTCTTCACGATGTTAGGATCCATGATGTCGCTTGGCGTTTTAATCGGCACCGCAACCGTCGATATGGCCGCCACCGGCTCTTCCAACAACGCATTCACCGCCGTGTCAACAGCTTGCGGATCCAGCAGCGGCTCATCCCCCTGCACGTTCACAAAAACATCGCCCTCAGAGTGAGCCGCCACTTCCGCGATCCGTTCCGTGCCAGTGCGGTGATCCGGCCGTGTCATTCGCGCCTCGCCCCCAAAACTCTCCACCGCCTTCACGATGCGTTCATCGTCCGTAGCAACAATCACATTCGAAGCAGACTTTGCCATCCGCGCCTGTTCATAGACCCGCTGCACCATCGGCTTGCCCGCAAGCATCACCAACGGCTTCCCGGGTAGCCGCGTGCTCGCATAGCGCGCTGGAATCACGATCACAACTTTTGGACTACTCGCGCTCATGGGCCAGCTGTCCTAACAAAAAAGGGAATGACTTGTCTTCGAAGAACCGATGCTACCACACGCCTCTCTCCCTACAGTCGTGGCTGTATTGCACGCTGGAATAAAGCTCCGCTAAATTTAGTATTTACCAGCGGCAAGATGGAAATTTCCTTGTTTTGTAACGAACGAGTGATAGAATCCCCCATTAGACCGAACCGCGCGGCCGTCCCGGCAAGCCGGGAAACGGGGGAGCCGTGAAACGCGAGAGAACTGGCATCCGCGTTCTACCTAACTGCTTCACACTCATAGCGATTTCTTTGTTTCTGCTTGCCAGTCGCTCTGTCGCCTCGCCACAAGTCTCCGCCGACGATCCTTTAGCCAAGAAAACCGATGACGTAAAGCACGACACGCCTGGCCTCGCAATAAAACCAGGTCGCCAAATTCACAGTGAAGTCAGCCTTGCCCTCGTCAATGTAACCGTCACTGACCCTTACAACCGCCTTGTCACCGGACTTGAGCAGGATAACTTCCGGGTGTTTGAGGACAACGTCGAGCAGGAAGTCGAAACCTTCTCCTCGGAAGATGTGCCAATCTCGATTGGCGTAATTTTCGATGTCAGTGGAAGCATGAGCAATAAAGTAGGCAAGGCGCGGGAAGCCGCCGTTCAATTCTTCAAAACCGCCAACACGGCAGACGAATTCTTCCTCGTCAGCTTTAACGAACGTGCGGAACTGACCAGCGAATTTACCAACAGCGTGGAAGATCTCCAGAACCGCATGATGTTGACCGCCACGAAAGGAAGAACCGCCCTCCTCGACGCCATCTACCTCGGTTTGAGCGAAATGAGGGGTGCAAAGAACGCCAAACGGGCCTTGCTCATCATATCGGATGGGGGAGACAATCATAGTAGGTACAACGAGAACGATATCAAGCGGCTGGTAAAAGAAGCGGACACCCAGCTCTATGCAATTGGCATCTTTGACCCGCTTGGTTATCGTGGCCGGACGCCGGAAGAATTGAACGGTCCCTCGCTGCTGACGGACGTGACCGATATGACTGGCGGCCGCGTTTTTTCAGTCGAGCGCCTTGAGGATCTTCCGGACATCGCCACCAAGATTGGCATGGAGCTGCGAAATCAATATGTTCTGGGATACAGGCCAAGCAACAAAGCACACGACGCACGATGGAGAAAAGTCAAAGTCAAACTCCGTCCGCCCCGAGGATTGCCACCGCTCACCGTCTATTCAAAAACCGGCTACTACGCGCCGAGCCACTAAAACGCTCCGTCGGTTCATCGCTTCTGCAATTTTCGCGGGTATTTCGGTCGGTGCGTTGCTTGTTGTCGCCGCTCGCGCGCAGCAATCGCCGCAGCAGGATCCGCTCGCCCCGCAAAACAAACAGCCTCTGCCTCCAGGGCAGCAGCAACCTGGTGCAAGTATCAAGGTTGACGTCAACCTCGTCGTCCTTCACACGAGCGTTCTTGACGATCGCGGCCGCTTTGTTGACGGCCTGAAGCAGGAAAACTTCCGCGTCCTCGAAGATAAAGTTGAGCAGAAAATGTCCGTGTTCAAGCGCGAAGACGTTCCCGTGAGCATGGGCCTTGTGATTGACAACAGTGGAAGCATGCGCGACAAGCGTCCTCGCGTGAATGAAGCCGCGCTTACTTTAGTCCAGACCAGCAACCCCAATGACGAAGCCTTCGTCGTGAATTTTAACGACGACTACTACCTCGATCTCGACAAGGACTTCACCAGCAGCATCCCGGAATTGAAAGAAGCGCTCGAGCGCATTGACTCTCGCGGCAGCACGGCGTTTTACGACGCGCTGATTGGTTCAATGGATCACGCAAAAAAGGGTCACAAAGATAAAAAAGTTTTGCTGGCCGTGACCGACGGCGAAGACAATGCTAGCCGTAACACGCTCGACAAAACCATCCGTGAAATTCAAAAATCCAACGTCGTGATTTACACGATTGGCCTCTTCAGCGATGAAGACAAAAAGAATCGCAAGAAGGCTACCCGCGCGCTGAAGGAAATTGCCGACGCATCCGGCGGCGTCGCTTACTTCCCTGAAAACGTGGAAGACGTTCATAACATTTGCGAACAGGTCGCCAAAGACATTCGCAATCAGTACACGCTTGCGTACTATCCCACCAATGCCAGAAAAGATGGCACCTATCGCGCTGTTTCTGTCGAAGTCATTCCCCCGCGTGGTCACGGCAAACTCATCGCCCGCACCCGCAACGGCTACTACGCACCGATTGAACCGACCAATTCAAGCGTATCTTCTGGCGGAAATTGACGACCTGACGAAGAGTCGTCATCCCGAACGACAGTGAGCAATCTGCTTTTCTCTTAGCAGGGGCAAGATAGACTGTGCCCGCTCTCCGAATTTTTTTCCTTAACTGTTAATCACCAGTTGCCACGCCTTTTCCGTCGCTTCATCCGCCGGAAAGGAACACTCAATCCTCAGTTCTTCCAGCGTCACGTCATGTGGCGATCCAAACGTCGTCCACGTGGAGAAGAAACGCAGCTCTACTTCACCTTTACGAATCACAAAATTCAAGAGGGGCGATGCCGGCACTTCCATCTCCGGGGCGCGCCATTGTTCCGGGACTCCGGGATAAGCAAGCGCTTCGGCCAGCAGTTCACGCAGCGTCTCATCCGTAGGAACCCAGGCAATTTCTTGATGGAGTCGCCGGATAATGTCCCGCGCCACCTCATCCCAGTTTGCAATGAACGGCTTCAAGTATTCATCGCGGAGCATGTGTCGAACGATGTTGCGTTCTTTCGGAATTGTGCCCAGCGTAAAGTGCAGAAATTTCGCCGCGCCCTTGTTGGCGTGCAGCAGATTCCAGTGCCGGTCAAGTACGATCGCCGGATACGGCTCCTGCTGCTTCAGCAGCAATTCCATCGCATGCTTTGTCAGCGCCATCTCTGGCGCTGTCAGTCCCGTTTCGCGGTAGATGGGCGCGAATCCTGCTGCAATGAAAAGGGAATTGCGTTCGCGCAACGGTACGTTCAGCGCGTCCGCAAGCCGCGTCACCATCTCGCGACTCGGCTGCGCTTTTCCGCTTTCTACGTAACTCAAATGTCGCGACGAAATCTCCGCCTCAAGCGACAAATCCAGTTGGCTCATCCTTCGCGTAGCCCGCCACTGGCGCAAAAGCACCCCCAGCCTGCTCTCCGGAGCGGGAACTGTAGCCGGTTGTTCCATCGCCTTCATTACGCACCCACACGTTAAATTCTAACCAGCTCTTTCGCCAAGTCCATTACCTCCGAGGTTATTGCAGCGCGTTTTCCAATCCGTACAATCACGCCTGTTACCGACGTTGGGAGGAATACGCATTATGGAGCGCAGGCAATTTCTTCAATTCACTTCAACGATTCTGGCTGTGGCTGCCGTCCGTTCGGCAAATCTACTCGCAGGAAGTGGCGAAATCGCCCCGGAATCAGGAGGATCTTTGACCGCAACAGACTACAGCACCTCGCGCAGATATGTAAAAACATCGTTTGGCAAAATCGCTTACATCGAGCAGGGGCAGGGTCAAGCGGCGCTCTTTCTCCACGGCTTCCCGCTGAATAGTTTTCAGTGGCGGGGCGTCATTCCGCTCCTCGCCGCGCACCGTCGTTGCATCGCGCCGGACTTCCTTAGTCTCGGTTTCACAGAAGCCAGGGAAGGCCAAAGCGTCGCACTCGGCGAACAAGCCGCCATGCTTTCCGTTTTGTTGGACAAGCTTTCCGTTTCGTCAGTAGATCTAATTGCGAACGACAGCGGAGGCGCTGTCGCACAGCTTTTTCTCGCGAAGCATCCGCAGCGCGTCCGAACCGTGCTCCTTACCAATTGTGACGCTGAACCGGACAGTCCGCCGCCATCCATACTTCCTCTCATTGGTCTCGCCAAGCAGGGCCAGTTCGCGGACAAAATCCTCGTGCCCTGGCTGGCCGATAAAGAGCTGGCCCGGTCACCAAAAGGGCTCGGAGGACTCTGCTACGCTGAGCCAACTCATCCAACAGACGAAGCGTTGAACTATTATTTGGAGCCCCTGCTTAGTTCATCCGAGCGAAAGCAGCAAACGAACGATTACGTTGTCGCGCTTGAAAAAAATCCTCTGGCTGGCATTGCGCCTGCGCTTAAGAACTGCAAAGTGCCTGTTCGCATTGTCTGGGGCACTGCCGACAAGATTTTCTCGCAAGAAAGTGCGGACTATCTCGACCACACGCTCGGCAATTCCCGCGGCGTCCGCCGCGTTGAGGGTGCCAAGCTCTTCTTCCCCGAAGAGATGCCCGACCTCATCGCCGAAGAGGCCAGGAAACTTTGGAAGGTTTGAGCATCTCTTCAAGGAAAAAAAGAGCGGCCGCTAAGAAGTTTCAGACAACTATTGGAATTTCTTCAAAAAGCTTTCGCCATGCAGAATTTTCGTTCCAAAATTTTCGGCGATAGTTTGTCCCATATCCGAAAGGGTCTCGCGAACGCCGAGCTTCACTCCCGCGCCGCTCCCGGGCGAATACGCCAGTATCGGCACATATTCCCGCGAGTGATCTGTCGTCTCCCATCGCGGATCGGGATCGCAGCCGTGGTCTGCGGTAATCATTAACAAATCTGTCGCTTTCAGTTGAGGCAGAAACGTTGCAAGCCGCGCATCAAACTCTTCTAGAGAATTTGCGAAACCCTCCACATCCTTGCGATGACCAAACAGCATGTCGAAGTCCACTAGGTTGCAAAAAATCAATCCGGCTGCCCGTTCTTTCACCGACTCATTCAGCTTGTCCATCCCATCCATATTGGATTTCGTATAAACGTAATTCTCTACGCCCCGCCCATTGTAAATATCGTGAATTTTCCCGATCCCGAAAATAGGCACTCCTCGTTCGACCAGAACATCCATCAGCATCGGCTTCGGTGGTTCCACGGCATAATCATGCCGCCGCGGAGTCCGCAAAAAATGTCCCACCTCTCCCGTAAATGGCCGCGCAATCACGCGTCCGACCTTGTTCGGCCCATCCAACAGTTTCCGTGCAATCTCGCACATGCGGTACAACTCCTGAATCGGAATCACGTCCTCATGCGTCGCAATCTGAAAAACGCTGTCGCCGGACGTGTACACAATCGGCTTTCCCGTCCGAACGTGTTCCTCGCCCAACTCCTTGATAATCTCCGTCCCCGAAGCCGGTTTGTTCCCAATCGTCTTCCGCCCAATCTGCCGCTCGAATTCCGCGATCAAATCGGCAGGGAAGCCGTGCTTATAAACAGGAAATGCCTGGTGCAACCAAATCCCTGCCATCTCCCAATGGCCCGTCGTCGTATCTTTCCCCGGCGAATGCGTTTTCCCTTTTCCAAACGCGCCAATCGGTGCTTGTGCGGGCGGCAAATGCGCCAGCGGTTCGATATTCGCCAATCCCAATTTCACCAGCGTCGGAATATTCAGGGCGCGCGACTCCGCAATATGCCCCAGCGTCGTCCGTCCTACATCGCCGTACTCCACCGCATCGGGCAGCGCGCCAATGCCAACGCTATCCAGAACAATCCAAATCACCCGCGAAAAAGGAGCCATCTTTCCAACCTCGCCAAACCTGGTGTGCAGCGTAGCATACTCCGCAAACTGCACCGTTTTCGCCGATGCGCTCGTCCGCCCTCTGTCCCTAAACCCAATCCAATGTGGTACTTTGCTTCTGCCTGAACTCTTTTTCGTTCCCGTGCGTAGTAATGGGTAGATGTAGTCGGGCCGAAAAGAAAGCCAGAAGAAAGTTGAGCAAGCTTGCAATGCCTGAAAACGACGCCATGCGTTCCCGGTCCCTCGTCGTTCCCATCCTGATGATCTGTATCGGCGGGCTCTTTCTCTACCGCGCCTGGCAACCGGCATTTGAGCCTTGGCCCGTTCTCCGAACCTACTGGCCGCTCATTCTCGTCTTTGTCGGCCTCGGCAAAATGTGGGACGCAATGCAAGGTGCAAAATCCTCTCCGCGTCCCGGCGTTTCCATTGGTTCCACTCTGGGCGTTCTCGTGTTTGTAATCGTGATCGTTGTCCTGCTCTGGCACGGCCACGGATTTGCCGATCGCAATGGAAGAAACGGCCGCAACCTCAATCACATCAGCGAAGTCCGTGACCTTCAGGGCGCAACTTCCCTAAATGCAATCATCGAAATGCCTGCAGGGAAACTCAATCTCGCCGGCGGTAGCTCCGACGCTCTGGAAGGCGAGTTTGACTATTCTTCCGCATGGGACCGTCCCAAAATCGATTACAGCGTTTCCAACAAAACCGCCAACCTCAACATAAATCAGGACAATCACGGCCCCACGCTTGGCCCTGAAGACAACACCTGGTGGCTCCGCTTCAACAACGCAACTCCTCTCGACCTGCAAATCAAAATGGGCGCCGGCCAGGGCAACTTCAAGCTCCGCAACGTAAACGTCAAACAGCTGAGCCTAGATATGGGAGCTGGCCAGGTCAACGTGGATCTCACCGGTGAAAGAAGCTCGGACTTGAACGTGACGATTCACGGGGGAGTCGGCCAGGCTGTAATTCGCCTGCCAAAAATTGTTGGCGTAATTGTTGACGCAAAGGGCGGAATCGGCGCCGTAACCACGCACGGCCTGCATAAGGAAGACGGCAATTACGTCAACGACGCTTACGGCAAATCACCGCAAACCATTCACGTCGAAGCCGCCGGCGGAATCGGCAACATCGACCTTACAGTAGAGCAGTAATTCTTCCATTTGGAATCCCGATTATTTTCTGGTTATCCACCAATCGGGCACTGAACCATCTGCGTGGCGTCTGACTATGGAAATGGGCGAGAGAATCGCATGCCCGGACATCCTGCAATAACTTACAGTACCGCTTTGGCGGCATCGCTTGTAACTCTTTGCGCCAGCTATATTCCTTTTAAGTGGCCGCTAACGCTCTATCAAACCTGGCGTCACGGACGTCCTAACCAAATTGACTTGGCTCCCGCGATAGATGCCAGGCTGTGCTCATTGCTCACGTCCGTGATTGTCTTTTGGCTGGTCGCGAAGTGGGCCAAGCGATATCAGAGCAAATAGTTTTGACGGAAACTGAAGCGGTGCCGGCGGCAACCCGATTTGCTCCAAATTTTTCCGCGCCGTATACTTTTAAGTTTAGACAGTGCGCGCTGGCCGCGCCGTCTAGGCTTACCCTTGGCCACCAACGAACTCATCACGTCGAATCCAACCGCCGCCCTCTCTGACGCCGAATCCCTTCGCGTCCGCGGTGCGCGCACGCACAATTTAAAATCCGTCAGCGTAGACATTCCCCACAACGAAATCACCGTCGTCACCGGCGTCAGCGGCTCCGGCAAATCCTCGCTCGCCTTCGACACTATCTACGCCGAAGGTCAGCGCCGCTACGTCGAATCCCTCTCTGCTTACGCCCGGCAATTTCTAGAGCGCATGGAAAAGCCCGACGTCGACGAAATCTCCGGCATCGCGCCCGCCGTCGCTATTCGCCAGAAAAACACCACGCGCAATCCGCGCTCCACGGTCGCAACCGCCACCGAGATTTACGATTACCTCCGCCTGCTTTACGCGCGCTGCGGCCAGACTTTCTGCATCAAATGCGGCGCCGAAGTAAAACGCGATTCGCCCGACGAAATCGCCGCCAAAGTTCTCTCGCTCCCCGCGGGCCGCCGCTTCTACGTTCTTTACGAACTCAAAATTGCCCAGCCGCAACCTCCCGCGCCATCCAAACGCCCACCCAAAAAGAAACTTCCAGAGCTCCCGCAAGACGCTCTGCGTGCCTCGCTTCTCGATCTCCAGCGCCGCGGCTTCAATCGCCTCATCCAATCCGGCAAAGTCCACGAATTTTCTTCAGCCGAAACGCTGCTCGATGTCGATTTCGCCAAACCCGTCTTCGTTCTCGTCGATCGCCTCACTGTCAGCCCCGATTCCCGTTCACGCCTCATCGACTCTATCGAAATCTGCTATCGCGAAGGCCGCGGCGAAGCCGTTCTCGAATTTCTTCCCGACTCCACCGGTGACACAACGCAGCGCCTCGTTTTCAACGAACGTTTCGAATGCAAAAACGACGGTACCGTCTATCAAGCCCCTGAGCCGCGCCTTTTTTCTTTCAACAATCCCTACGGCGCCTGTCCGCGCTGCCAGGGCTTCGGCAATACAATCGACTTCGACCTCAATCTCGTCGTTCCTGATCCTAGTAAATCCCTCGACGAAGGCGCTATCGAGCCTTGGACTAAACCCCGCTTCCGCTCGCTCGTCGTCGAACTGAAAAAATGGGCGCGCAGCCGCGGCATCCCCACAAATATTCCCTGGCGCCAGCTCACCAATGAGCAGCGCCGCCTGGTCCTCGAAGGCGACCCCGAAAACGATTTCGACGGCGTCAAAGGTTTCTTTACCTGGCTCGAAGGAAAGAAATACAAACTCCATGTCCGCGTTTTCCTGAGCCGTTATCGCGGTTACGCAACCTGCCCTGATTGTGGCGGCACTCGCCTCCGCGCCGAAGCCCGCGCCGTCCGCGTCGCCGGAAAACCCATCACCGAAGTTTGCAAACTCACGGTGAAAGAAGCGCGCGTCTTTTTTGCGGAAGTCCAGCTCACTGAAACGCAAAAAACCGTCGCCGACCGGATTTTTGAAGAAGTCCGCTCGCGCCTCCAATTTCTCGATGAAGTCGGCCTCGACTACCTCGCGCTCGACCGTCTCACGTCTTCTCTCTCCGGCGGCGAATCGCAGCGTATTCAACTTGCTACGTCGCTCGGCTCGCATCTCGTCGGCGCGCTCTATGTCCTCGACGAGCCATCCATCGGCCTCCATCCGCGCGACACGCAACGCCTCATTGATATCCTCAAATCTCTCCGCGACCTCGGCAACACCGTCCTCGTCGTCGAGCACGATCCAGACACTATCAAATCCGCAGGCCACATCATCGATCTCGGCCCCGGCGCTGGCGAACTAGGCGGCAAACTCCTCTTCGCAGGCAACTACGACGAGATTCTTCACGACGCAAAATCTCTCACCGGAAAATATCTTAGTGGTGAACTCCGCATTCCCGTTCCCAACACGCGCCACAAGCCTTCCGGAAAATTCCTCCGCATCTTCGGTGCCTCGCTTCACAACTTGAAAAATGTCGACTTGATGATTCCGCTCTCGACGCTTACGGTCGTCACCGGAGTCAGCGGCTCCGGCAAATCCACCATCGTCCACGACGTTCTCTACCGTGCCCTCACCGCCAAAAAGAACAACGCCAGCGAAAAAGAGTTCTGCGACCGTCTCGAAGGCGACCAACACATCAAAGAAGTTGTCATCGTTGACCAATCTCCCATCGGCCGCACACCGCGTTCGAATCCAGCCACATACATGAAGGCCTTCGACGCCATCCGCGAAGTCTTCGCCGACACGCCCGACGCCAAGCGCCGCGCTTACACTGCTGGCCACTTTTCCTTCAACGTCCCTGGCGGTCGCTGCGAAACCTGCCAGGGCGACGGCACCGTCACCGTCGAAATGCAGTTTCTCGCCGACGTCGAGCTCATCTGCGAAGAATGCCGCGGCACGCGTTACAAAAGCGCCGTTCTCGAAGTCCACTATCACGGCAAAAGCGTTCACGACGTCCTGCAAATGACTGTCCGCGAGGCGCTCGCCTTTTTCGTAAACGTTCCCAAAGTCACCGCAAAACTCAAAGTCCTCAACGAAATCGGCCTCGGCTACCTCCGCCTCGGCCAGTCGGGCACAACTCTTTCCGGAGGCGAAGCCCAGCGCCTCAAACTTGCCTCGCATCTCACCCGCTCAGAAAACGCAGGTGTCCTCTATATCCTCGATGAGCCCACCACCGGCCTTCATTTCGACGACATCGCAAAACTTCTCGCCGCTTTCCGCAAACTCCTCGAATCCGGAGCGTCGCTCCTCGTCATCGAACACAATCTCGACGTCATCAAATCCGCCGACTGGCTCATTGATCTTGGCCCGGAAGGCGGCGACCAAGGCGGTAAAATCGTCGCTACCGGCACGCCCGAGCAAGTCGCCCGCAACAATCAATCCCACACCGGCCGCTTCCTCGCCAAACTCCTCGCTGCAAACGGCAAGGCCAGCCCGACAAGTGGCCAGGCAAAGCGCCTGGCAAACGGCGCATCCAACGGAGCAGAGTCTTCAGCTAAACTTTCTAACGGGAAACCAAGTCCTCCTGCTAAATGATGATTCGACGTTTCTGCTTCGCTCTTATCGTCGCTCAAATTGCGGTCGCCGCGCCGCTTTTGGCCCAGACTTCCTCAACCAAACCCGCTCCCAAATCTTCTGCGCAAGGAACCCACCGCACCATCAGCAATCCTCTCAATGACTTGCTCGACCAGGCTCGCGCTGCAATCGACCGCAATGATTTTCAGGCTGCTCTCGACCCGCTCAAAAAATTCCTCGCCGAAAAAGATGATTTCGCCTACGCTCACTTCCAACTCGGCTACGTCTACACCGCGCTCAAACAACCCAAGGAAGCCCGCGCCGAATACGAAAAAGCCGTCACGCTGGATCCCAAAATGTCCGAGGCGCAACTCAATCTCGGCATTCTTCTCCTCGAATCCGATCCCGCTGCAGCTATCGCGCCATTCGCAAAGGCAGTAGACCTCCTCGCAACGCAGAGTCGCCCCCGCTTCCTACTTGGCATTGCCGAGGAACGCACCGGCGATTTCAAATCCGCCGCCCAATCTTTCGAAGCCGCTCTCGCCCTCGACCCCAAAGATCTCGACACTACGCTCCACCTCGCGCAACTTTATCTTTCGCAGAAGCGTCCCGCTGACGCCGAACCCAAATTCCGCACCGCGCTTGAACTCCAGCCTAATCTTCCTGCCGCCCTTCTCGGTCTCGCGCAATCTCTCGACGCACAAAAAAAGCCCGAAGCCGCCGAGGCCTACCAAAATTATTTGAAAACGCAGCCCGACTCGCCCGCCGCCAAAGAAAATCTCGCCCGAGCCCTCGTCGCCAAAAATCGATTTGACGAGGCCGAAGCCATGCTCGGCCCGTCCCGTCCCAACGTAACTCCCACGCTCGATTCGCTCCAACTCCGTGCCGACATTCAAATCGGCCAAAAAAGATGGGATGCCGCCGCCGCAACGCTCAAACAAGCCGTAGCCCTCGCTCCGCAGGACGCGAAAATGCACGGCGGCCTCGGCCGCGTCTATCTACAGCTTCGCGATTTCAAAAACGCCGAAGCCGAACTGAAAAACGCCCTTCGTATCGATTCCACAAATCTCGCCTACTGGAAGGACCTTAGTACGACCTACTATCTGGCAGGGAACTATCCCGCTACTCTTTCGGTTCTGGATGTGGTTGCCAAAGCAGAAAAACCCACCGCTGGTACTTGGTTCATTCGCGCACTCTGCTACGATAAACTTCAGCAGACACAGCCCGCTCTGGATGCCTACCAAAAGTTTCTGGAGTTGGACCAGGACAAAAATCCGGACCAGGTTTGGCAGGCCCAGCAGCGCAGCATCGTCTTAAAAAAGGTTCTTGAGAAAAAGAAATAGCGCGTTCGTTTGAAGTTTTATAAATCGTGACACAAAAAATCGGAATTCAAACGGATGCGTTATCGGACAAGAATGAGGTAACGGTCATGGGGACCGCGGTGCTTGCGCTTGGACTTGGCTTTTCTTTGTTGCTTTCGCTCGTGCCGTTTCGTGCCGCCGCTGTTCCCGACACTCTTGAAGAATTGCAACGCCGCTTTGATGATGAACGGGACGGCGTCACCAAAGCGAAAATGTTACATAAGCTCGGCGACGCGCAGTTTCTTCGTGAACGCGAAGCGGAAAAAGCAGGCGATTACGACACGGTCGGTTTCGTTATGGAGAAATACCGCGACAATGTCCGCGCGGCGTTCGAAGCCGTAAAAAAAGCCCACCCGGACGCCGAAAAGCATCCGGCGGGATACAAGCAGCTCGAGATTCACATCGATTCTGGAATCCGCGAAGTGAACGATCTGCTCTCAACGGTTCCGGAACAATATCGTCCGCCCTTGCAAATCGTAAAATCGGACCTCCTGAAAATGGACAAGGAAATGCTTCATATGCTTTTTCCGCGGAGGCCCGGAGAAAAACTGGCGCCAAAAGCATCCGGTCCTGCCGCTCCGGCTGAGGAGAAAAAACCATGAACTACATGCGAAAGTGCCTTGCTGCAGCGTGTCTCGCGTTGATCCTCATCACCGCCGCCCGTGGGCAGGCCACTCAGAAGGACTACCTTTCCGCTCTCGAAGCGGACAAAATTCGCGACGCGGAAACACCTAACGAACGCATCAAGCTTTTTCTCCAGTTTGCCGACGATCGCCTGAAGAAATTTCAATATGAGCTCGACCATCCCGCCCAGAGTCGCCACGCGGAAATGCTCAACTACCTGATGAACTCCTACACCGGCTGCGTAGACGACGCCAGCGACCTAATTCAGGAAGGCATCGAAAAACAGCAGAACATCCGTGCTGGAGTGGACTTGATGGCCACAAAAGCCAAGGAATATCTCGAAACTCTCAAGAAAATCTCGGCCGATGCCAAGGAACTCGATCTCTACAAATTAAATCTGGATGACGCAATTGAAGGAACGCAGGACGCCATCAACGACGCCGAAAAAGCCAAAAAGAACGTCGCGCCCGCACCCACGCGCCGCAAAAACTGATGAATCCTCGGGCCATACATTATGAAAAAAACTGACCGATTTTTCCCCGGAGGTGCCGCGCTTTTTCAGCGCGTCTACACTCGCCTCGGCTGCGAAGGCCGCCCCCCACGCTTTCACGTGGAATTCTATCCATACACGAATCTCGTTCTCACTATTCGCCGCCGCGAAGAAGCTGTCTACGCCCGTTTCGCCGACCTCATGCGCCAATGCAGCCTGCCAGTTCTTGAAGGGGCTGCCGCACTTCTGCTCTCCCGCATCTATCGTCGCAAAGCGGCCAAAAAATTAGTTCAGCCCTATCTCGACTACACTCGTTCGCAGCGCACGCGCCAGCGCATCCAGCGCATGCGCAAAACGCGCGTCCGCCCCGCCGCAACCAATCCGCGAGGCCGCCACTTTGATCTTTCTGGAATGTTCGATTCGCTAAATGGAAAATTCTTCGGAGGAAATCTCGCGCGCCCACACCTCGGCTGGAGCACTCGCAGCTGGCGTCGCCAATTCGGCTGCTACGATCCCGGTCCCAATCAAATCCTGCTCAATCGACGCATGGACCATCCCGCCGTCCCGCAATTCGTCGTCGAGTACGTCCTCTACCACGAAATGCTCCACGTCAAACACCCCACGCGCCGCTCCGGCTGCTCGCTCGTCTCCCACTCCCGCGAATTCCGTGCCGAAGAAAAACTTTTCCCCGAATTCGACCGCGCTCGTCGTTTCCTCGACCGTCTAGCTTGAGTCCAACCATGCCCTGCTTCATGACTTCTCTGAAAGTACTTCGAAGAGGGTTCGCCGTAGCTGTGCGACGAGAGTTTCTTGCCACGGCTGTTGCTTTTGGAGAAGCAATCCGGTGTGCTCACGGATATATTCTTGCTCCTCCGGCGTCAAGTCCTTGCTGGTCAATACAAAAACGGGAAGGTCAGCCGTTCGTGAATTTGTGCGCCATTCCGCGAGCAGTTGAAAACCGCTGACTCCCGGCAGAATAAGGTCGAGAATTACCAGCTCAGGCAACGATGCTGCAACCTGTAAGCGGGCTTCTGCGCCATCAGCGGCAGTTGTAACACTGTAGCCGTACTTGGACAGCAATTCGGCGATAAACTCCCGCGTCGGCGCATCGTCCTCGACAACCAGGATCGGCCGCGTTCGTCCGATGGTCTTACGCTGGTTCAAGCACCGTTCCACTGCCGCCAGTAGCGTGGCTTTTTTCACTGGCTTAACGATGTATTCATCCGCGCCGAGCGAGGCTCCCTCTGTCTGCTGGTCAACGATAGTAACCAGAATGACCGCAATCCCCGCCGTGCGCGGGTCGCTCTTGAAGGCAGACAGGAGTTTCCAGCCGTTGACGGGTTTCATAATCAAGTCCAGAGTGACCGCGCTCGGCTGCAGTTCCGCGGCCATCTCCAGCGCACGCCCCGGTTGCTCGCACAGCACGGCATCGTATCCGGCGGAGGTCAAGTAAGATTGAAGGAGCAGTGCCGCCGCGTGATCGTCTTCAATCACCAAAATCCGGGCGAACCCGCGCGCCTGAATTTCCTCAGGAATTGTTGAAACCTCGTGTGTCTCAGTCACTTCAGCGCCGGGCAGAGTAAAGTAGAAACAACTCCCGGAGCCCAGTTGACTCTCAAGGCCGAGCTTGCCGCCATGCAACTGGACCAGGCGCTGGGTGATAGCCAGGCCAAGGCCAGTGCCTTCCGTTTTTTGGTCGGTTTCGCCAATTCTGTAAAAAGCCTCAAAGATGCGCTTTTGCTCTTCAGCAGGAATACCCGGGCCTGAATCACGAACTTCCACCCGAACTTCACCGTTCACTCGGTAAGCCAGGAGTCTGATGTTTCCTCGCTCAGGCGTGAATTTGATAGCGTTCCCAATCAGGTTCATTAAGACCTGCTTGAACCGTGTGGCATCCGCTCGCACGCTTAGATCGGAAGGGGCCTCCTGCAACAGTGTCTGAAACTTCTTGTCTGCAAGGGGACGCATGGTGTCAACAACTTCCGCGAAAGAATTGGCAACCATCACGTTCTCGATCGTCAATTGAAGACGACCCGCTTCGATCTTGGAGAGATCCAGAATGTCATTGATTAAACTGAGAAGATGCTTGCCGCCTGTGTGAATGTGCTTGACGTAGCGCTGTTGCTTGTCATTCAGCGGCCCGTACCGCTCATCGGTTAAGAGTTCAGAAAAACCGAGGACTGCGTTCAACGGAGTTCGCAACTCGTGGCTCATCGTGGACAGAAACTGGTCCTTGAACTTGCTCGCGCGCTCCAATTCGTCTTTTGCGCGAAGAATAGAAAAAGAAAATGCCTCTACTTCCTTCTTGGCATTTTCCAGCTCCATCGTGCGTTCCTTGACGCGCAGCTCCAGATCGTCGTGCGCTTCTCGCAGTGCTTTCTCGTTTTCTTGGATTTGCCCAAGCATTTCATTGAACGCATCGACGAAAATGGTTAATTCTCCGCTGCCTTGTGCTCGTGGCGCCCGCACCGAATAATTCTTTTCACGAGAGACGGCTTTGGCGGCTTCCGCAAGTTGGACAATGGGATTGGCGACCGATCTCCGAATGATTGAGGAGACAAGCAGCGCCGCCACCAGACATACCGACAACACAATCCCCGCGATGCTCATGTACTTCTGCAGACGGCTATCCAGCTCCTTCAAATCAGACTTGATGTAGACGATGCCCGTCGGCTTCCCCTGGAAAACGATGGAACGAACGAGCACGACCTCTTTGTTTTCGAACGCATGAGTCTCCAGTTCTCCGGAGGAAAGAGAAGGAATTGCTGGTATGCGGGCGTTCGCATCCCGCGAGTACGAAGCAAAGAGCTTGCCATCCGTGAAATAAATCCCCGCGAACGTAATGTTGTGGGCGGCCTTCAACGCCGACAAGGTATTTTCCGCGGATTGTTGATCGTTAAAGATCAGCGCGGAAATGCTGTTGGATCCGATTATCTGAGCCTGCGTGGAGAGATTTCTGACAATGCCGGCTCGAAAAGTCACCAAGTCATACGCGATAAACGCCGTGCACGCCAGTGAGAGAGCTGCACCGCTGACCAGCATGTTCATCCAGGTGAGTTTTCGCGAGATCGAATTGGCTTGACCCAGAGGCATCTGCATCAATCTCCCGATCTGCCGTTTCGCTTGACGCTGGTCGCAACCTTCAGCAACTCGGAACTCAAGACGAGTCTGGCGCTTTCCGCGCTAGCCAGATTGATTTCAAAACGAACCCTGTCTCCTTCCAGAACGAATTGAATCATCCCGCCTCGCCGCGTGAAGCCGGGCATATCGCTGACCGTTAGAACGCCACTTTCATCGAGCGCTGTCAGAATCTCTTTCAGATGCTTTTCTTCTGCCGCGCTAATAAACAGGATTCGGCACTCTCCGGCGTCTTGTGGCTTCGAGAGTCGCCGCAACGCGACCGGTTTGCCATCCAGGGCCTCACCGGCAAGAGTGGAATCGAGGATCGGTCCAAAAGGATCCTGCCCGAGCACGCAAACGGAGAAGGATTCGCCTTTACCTGCCTGCGCTGTCTCGGGCCACTTGACGAATCTTCCAAAGTTGTAAAGATAGGTCGCTTTGACTTGATATTCGTTGGGCTTGGGCTGCTGCGCGAAAAGGATAGTCCCCGCAAGAAACCAGCACACCAGCGCGGCATTCAAGCAAAGGGCTAAGAGCCATCTGCAAAGTCGGCGCTCGGCGCCCTGCCCACTGTGTAGGGAACGGCAGTTGGAATTCGTGCGGGCCATGGTTGGACTTCTCTATCACCTTCTCCACGTTATCTTTACGTAGCCAGCTCTCTTGATGCCCACGAGCGTATTCACGTCGGCCCCGAACTCTGCATGTTGAGGTTGCATCAAGTTTTGCCCGACGAAAGAGAATTCCCAATCGGGTGTTGGCCGCCATCCAAACCGAAGATCGGCTGTCGTGTACGCTTCCACGGTTTGCGCTGGAAGAGCCGAAACGTAGCGAACGGTTGCATCAAGCTCCAATTTTTTTGGAAGATTGAAGAGCGATTGGATTACGAACTGGTGGTGCGGGCTCGAACCGTTGTCGGCAACCGTGTTGAGATTGTCCGTGAAGCCGGGCTTGTCGCGCACCTCCAAATGCAGGTAAGAATAAGAACCCTTCAGATCCCACCAGTCGAAAGGTTTCCAATCAGGTGCGATTTCCACGCCATACGTCGTGCCCTTTAAGGCGTTCGCGAGCGGCAACTGCAGAATCAGGCGCGCTGGCGGAGGTGAAGTCTCCACAAAACCCGACCCAGGCCCATACCCATAGAGATCATCATAGTCGTTGTGAAACGCCGCAATATCCAGATACAGGTTTTTTGCCACAAGTGTGCGGTACCCAAGCTCGGATCCAATCAATTTCTCGGAAGCGAAATTCTTGCTCCCGACAACTCGCAGGAAGATAGGAATTGGTGGACCTGCCACCAGAAAATCCGTGAGCTGCAAGTCTTGATCCAGACGCGAGGGCGTGCGCACCGCGCGCGAAACCGCAGCCCAGACGGATTGATGTTCCGTGGGTGTCCACAGCAAGCGCGCGTCAGGTTGCAATTCGAATCCGCTGTAATTGTTGTGTTCAAATTTCGAACCCATCGTCAGCGAGAGCCGCTTTGCTATGAGAGGGATCCGGTCTTGCAAAAACCAACTATAGATACTGTCCGTTTCTTCATGCGGCTCAAAATTAAGTGTGTCGAAGTGCTGGATAATCTTGTCCGGACTCCACCGCGCCCCCAGCCCCGTTAGAATGTCCTGATTCCCAACAATCTTGAAGTGATAGAGGAAATCGACGTCGAACGTGTTGCGAATCTCATCGAGCTGGGGGCTAAAGCGCGATGTCCGGTCGTAATAGGTCTTCAACTGGATATCTGAGTCCCCGTCGAATTTGTGCCGCCACTGCCCCAGCAAATTTCCGCCTGCAACATCGTGGGGACCGTCAAGCACCTGTACGGAGGGGGGAGAATAGAATGAGATCGCAACTCTTTCGCCGTCGCTCCCCTTGTACATGTCTCCTTGCAGCGTGAACGTGTCGCGGTTGGTCGAATCCCAATCCATTCGAAACCCGAGCTGGCCGGTTCTCCAATCGTCGAAATTTGAACCGTCGGGATGGAACTCGTGGCCGCGGATAAATCCTTTTCCATATACCCGGTAGTTCAATCCTTTTCCGTTGTCGCCCCCATAACGGGCTCCACCAATGCCTTGGTCTATGTTTCCGGAGGTTGCCGAAACCAAAGCTCCATGCGTGTCCTTAGCATTTTTGGTGATTATGTTGATGACTCCGTTCACTGCGTTTGCGCCCCAGATCGTGCCACCGGGCCCTCGAATGACCTCGATCCTCTCGATATCCTCCAGCAACGTGTCCTGCACCTGCCAATAGACACCGGCGAACAGCGGCGTATAGACGCTCCGCCCATCAATCAGCACGAGCAGCGACTTGGAGAACTCGCCTCCGAATCCTCGGACCCCTACCGCCCAATGATCGGAATCTGTTCGCGCGACTTCGACGCCCGGAGCCAATCGCAGCACCTCGGGAATGCTGGTCGCTCCGGACCTGCGTATGTCCTCCTGTGTAATGACGAAAATCGCCGCCGGAGTCTGCCAAACCTGTTCCGGCTCCTTGGATGCAGTTGTAACCTCCACGTTGCCAAGTTGTTCGAGACTTAGTTGCTTCAGGTTCCCAGCGGCTGTCTGGTCTGCATTTGGACCTTGAGCCCGGCAATCTTGGAAAGGTGTCAGGATGGCGAGAAGCAATGCGAGTCGAATGCTGGTTGGAATGACGCCTCTATCTCCCCGATTCGAGAACAGGCGAGGGTCACATCGATAGTTGGAGTGGGGAACCATGGGAGGTGGCGCAATCCAAAGCGTAGCATTTCCTTATATGTCCTCAAGGTTAAGGATGTCTTAGAATAATCAAACAGTTACTAAGTAAAAAGGCGCCGGTTTCGGGCGATAGAGGCCGGATAACGGACAGCTGGGAAGCAATCTAATTAGTATGCTGAGCGCTTATCACAGAAGCAGATTAGCAGTTTGTGCGACGCGTTTTTCAATCTCAAAACTCTATGACTTCTTCTTCTCTCCAACTTCCGCCCTCAACTTATCAATCTTCTTCTGAACCTTTTCCTTGTCCTCGGCATGCGGATAAAGATCCAGGTAACGCGTGTACGATTTGATCGCGTCCCGCTTCATCCCTTTTTTCTCCTGCGCCTCGCCCAGATATAAAAAGGGAACTGCGTAACCAGGCTTTGCAACTGTTGCATCGCTGAACCGGTCAATCGCCGCGTCGACATTTCCAATCCTCATATAGTATTTGCCGACCTCGAGGTCTTTTTCCGCGCGCAACGGATCCCACTTCGGCTGGTCGTCCGCATTTTTCGTTGCCGTATCCGTCTGCTTATTCGCCTTGGGCTTCGCCGGCTCGTCGGACGATTGCGCGTGAGCAAGCGTAGCCGATCCGCAAAACAACGCAGCCGCGAGCAAAATCCGCAAGGTTGCTTCTATCCGCATCGCTCCCTCAACCTCTCCGATTCACTCTAGTATGAGGTAAGTTGTCTGCCTGGAAAATCGCTATTCAATAGCGCTGCATAGCGCTGCGTGGCGCCGCGATACATCCGTTCCACGAACGCGTCTTCGGATCCTAGCCACCTCAACCGCGTCGGAGCGCGGTCAATTTGCCTCAACGATTCTGACAGGCTTGTCCAGCTGGAACGTTAGCACCGTCTCCGCCGGAACTTTGATCGCCCCGCCTTTGGTCGCTATCTGAGTCACCGCGCCCGCTCCTGCGCCGGCACCGGCTCCGATCGCCGCACCTTTTCCACCGCCCGCAATCGCGCCGATGACCGCGCCAAGCGCCGCTCCGCCGCCCGTAAATATGCCTGTCCGTTTATTCGCGCCAAAACCTTGCTTTCCGCTTTGCTGCAAATCGGTTGTGCTCACCAGATATTCTTTGCCTCCAACCGAAATCGATTGCAGATCCAGCACAAGGTCTGACGTGCCTTTAAAGCGCCCTCCTTTGGAAGCGGAACGGATGACAATTTGAGCGTTTGCACCGCGAGGGATCACCACGTCGCCGTTGGCATCCAGAACATCGTCCGCCATCTCCGCCGCAAAGGTCTGCCCTTCGACCGCTTTGGCCGAATCGATCGTCTCTTCCGTTCGCACGGGAGCTTTTGTGCCAACAGCCAGCACGTAGGTCTTGGTTTGAATCTCGTCCTGCGTCGGATGATAGTGCTGTTCGTGCACAGCGTCGGATCTCACTCTGGACGCGGAAGACCGACGCGCCGGCGTGGCTCCGCTGCTGGCAGAAGCCCCGCTGTCAGTAGGAGAAGTCTGTGCTGCAGAAGTTTGCGCCGCAGGTGCATCGTCATACTCGATCGATTTCACCTGCGTCATTGGGACCACGTGCGTTGTCTTGTCGTCGCCAGCTAAAGTGATTTCCGTTCCCGAAGTTGCTGTGACCGTGCCCGTTAGCGTCGAGCCATCGCGCATCAGAACGGTCGCATGTTGCCCCGACGCCGTTTGATTTGAGCACGACGCCAGGAAGAGACCCGGCACAAGCAAGAAGGCGCCGAAGGCTGCCATAAAAACAGTTCGCCGGATAAAATTGGATGCGTGAGTCTGTTCACCAAAAGCCCTGCGCTTGGAACCCTTACCCTTGGAATCTATAAATGTCGCGTGATTCACCGTAACCTCCACTAAGTCTGCGGTTCTTCGTTGAGGCTGGATCTTAATCAAATCTTACAGCAAAAGACGGAGGCGTCGTTTTTTTTGATGTCGCACCAAAAATCATAGAAGACCCGAATGAGGTTACTATCCAGATTGGCCGTCGGTTGATGGGCGTCTGTACATTAACTCAACGAAGCCATTCCTATAACCGACTACATCTTTCAGATGCCACGTCTGCTCGATACCGGAATCACCGAATAGGTGCAGCCCATCACCTAATGTGACCGGCGCTATCATCAATCTGATTTCATCCACCAAGCCGAGCTTCAGGAAACTCTGGCCTAACATCGCTCCTCCCACCAGCCAGACGTTTCCGTATCGGGGCGCGAGTATTTCATCCACCAATCTCTTTGGGTCGCCTGAGTAGAACTCCACGCTCTTCCTTGTTGACGTCAGTTTTCTATTTGTCATCACGATGGTCGGAGTATCGCCATAAGGCCAGCCGAGTTGCAGCGCGTGCTCATAGGTGCGAGAACCCAGCACAAAGCAGTCGATGGAAGTAACGACGTCGTCAGCATTGCCTTCAGTGACCCCTTTTTCGTATACATCGCCTGGACTATCCATCCACGAAACACTGTTGTCCTTCTTGGCGATGAAGCCATCAAGGCTTGAAACCACGTGAAGAGTTATCGTCGACCTTCTTGCGTTCACTTCACCGCGTGACATATTTCCTCCGCTCCAAGCCGACGTCGGTCGCGCTTACATTCTTCTCTTGATTCCATTCGTCCGCCGCGTCCGCCAATCTAGATCATCAAGGCAGCCAGCAGGTAGTTGCATCCGAAATCTCGCGTTCTGACACCCAACGATGCAGTCTCTACTTCTGAGTTGCTCGTAATCCGCCTGAGATCCGTGGCGTGCGGGGAACCTCTAACCGTCTCTAACAATCGGGTCGGGTTGTTACTCAATCTCCCGTACTGGCTTGGAGAGCGCAGCTCCGGCGGCGGCCAGTAGCATTACTCCTCCTGCGAGCAGAAACATGAACTTCAAGTTCCAGGAAACCAAGAATCCTGCAACCGCAAGGGAAATGGGGGTTATTCCGTAAGAGGCGAGCATGAGCACGCTCGCCGCCCGCCCGCGCATAGCAGCATCGATCCGTTGCATAGCCCAGGCGCCGATGTGGACGTTGACCATTCCCGCCGCTACGCCCATAACCAGCAACACACTAGCGATGCTCCACACTTTTCCCAGCAGCCCGATAGAGCCGAGACAAAGTCCCAAGACCATAGAGACCACGAGAATCAAGAGGCCGCGCTTGCGAATCTTCCATACGCCGGCCAACAGCGCACCAAACAGACCACCTGCGGCGACCGCCGAGATCACGATGCCAAATACAGCGGGCGAACCGAATCTTGTTTTCGTCAAGTATGCGAGACCGATCGAAATAGGCCCGGCAATACAGAAGTTCATGATGGTGGCCAGAAGCATCAGCGAGCGGAGCGGTATATCGTTTCTCACGTAGGCGATACCCTCGGCGATCGAGTGCCACACCGCCTTCCGGCCAGTCTGCGATTTGGGCGGATCGGGCAGCTTCCACAAAGCACCGATGATGAACAAGAAACTGATCGCGTCCAAGAAGAAAGCCCAAGCCACTCCTAGCCTTTTGATCACAAACCCTGCTGGAACTGGCCCCACAATGGTGGTCAACTGGGCCGTGCTTTGGCCGACTGAGGACGCCGCGACTAGCTGCTCGCGTTTCAACAGCGAAGGCAAGTAGGCCGTTTGTGAGGGACCCGCAAATGCATCGGCCACGCCAAATGTTACCGCCAGGCTGTACAGCTCCCACATTCGCAAAAAGCGCAGCCACACCAGAACGCCGATCACCGCCACGCAGAGCGTTCGCGCCATCGCCGTCGCCATCAAAATCCTGCGCGCGGAAATTCGGTCGCTGACGGCACCACCCATCAGCATGAGCAGAGCTCGGGGAATTGCGCCTGCCGTCATCACTGTGCCCATCGCCAGGGCCGAGCCGGTCTGCTGTAAAACTAGCCATGGCAAAGCCACTAGATAAAACTGATCGCCCAGCAGGGAAATGGTGCCGCCGATAAGCCAAAGGCGATAGCGCGCATCGCGCAGCGGATGCTCCGCGGATTTAGCGGAAGCGGGGTTTGCAGAAACCGTGTTAGAAGCCATAAAGAAATCTCCTTGAAGGGCGGCCGGCGGGGAAAGCTGGCGGGCGCAGGCACTCTAGGTCAGGTGAAGTCTCTAAAATGTAAATGTAAATTTACATTTACATTTATGTCAAGCAGTATTTTACTGAGCCCCAGGAGGAAGCCGATGACCAAGAAGACACTCGAACCTCAACAAGCGCGCAGCAGGGAATCCACGCGTAAGCTTTTGAAGGCCGCAGCGGAAGTGCTCGGACAACACGGGCTTGAGGGCACCACCATTCCGCGCATCGCCCAGCACGCCGGGTTGACCCCGGGGGCCGTCTATCGCCGTTTCCCGGACAAGGACGCGCTGCTGGAGGCTGTGGTCATCGGCATCCTGGAGCGGCAGGAACAGCGGTTGCGTAT
>Ga0210400_10000058_pt1 | contig 180221 bp, 155 predicted proteins | sample IncBWH26MmetaG_FD_155456 | JGI IMG/M metagenome (GOLD analysis project Ga0210400, IMG submission 155456) | Forest soil microbial communities from Barre Woods Harvard Forest LTER site, Petersham, Massachusetts, United States - Inc-BW-H-26-M | ecosystem: Environmental > Terrestrial > Soil >... | reverse complement strand
CCGCGTCCGTAATAGCGTCGCAAAGGGTTGCGCATCGAACTACAACCCGCACCCTTGAAATCGAAGGGTGCGGCACCCACGCCTCCTACCTACAATGGATAGTGCCCGGATGATATACTCCGTTGGTTCCACATGACCAAACAAATTCTTCCCGCGCATTCTCTGCCCCACCCGCCTGGAAGCGTCGACTACCTCTACGATTTGGCCGGACAACAAGTCGCCGAAGTGGGAGCAGCGGGAGTTTTCAATCGCGGCGAATTGTACGCGGGCAATCGCCACTTGGCGACGTACACCGCTGGCCAATCGGGCTCAACCTTTTTCACACATAGCGATTGGCTCGGCACTGAACGGGCTCGAACAGACATGACCGCCTCCACCTGCGAATCGATTGCCAGCCTGCCCTTCGGCGATGGCCAGACCATCACCACGACCTGCGGCGACGTCAGCCCCATGCACTTCACCGGCAAAGAACGCGACAGCGAGAGCGGATTGGACCATTTCCAGTTTCGTAACTTTGCCTCTACGATGGGCCGCTGGATGTCTCCGGACCCGATCAACTTGACCGCGAAACGATTGGTCAATCCGGCAAATACCCTCAACAAATACATCTACGGCGGAAACAACCCTCTGCTCTATACCGACCCCACCGGCCAAGACATTACGGTTTTTTACCGCGCACCAGGTGGGGGAGTCCAGGACGTCGGACACATCCTGCTCGCGGTTACTAACCAGGCGACCGGAGCCGTGCGATTCGCCGATTACTACCCCAAGGGCAACAAACCTGGATTTGGCCCCGCCCCAGGAGAGATGAACCAAAACGAAACAGCAGATCGCTTGAAACAGCACGCGGCACTCACGATTCAAACCTCGCCGGAGGTCGCACAAAAGCTAATCGACGCTATCGACGCGATAAGCCCTCCCAATGGAGCACCAGATTATTGGCTGCCGACGAGCAGCTGCGTAAACATTTGCACTGACCTATTGAATCTCGCTGGCATCGACCCGCCTTCACCCTTCGCAACGCCCACCGATGTGTGGAGCTACCTGTACGGGAATTACTCCGCAGAAGCGCTTCAAGGTGGCCAACTCAAGATGGGCCTGTACCGATATCAGGCCGGTAAAGACTTCGGTAACTCCATGAGCGTGTTTCCGAGGGGCACTGATCCCTTCTACAACCTTCAACTTCTCTACCTGCTTGCCGACCAACAAAGACGGCAGCAGCAACAGCCCAAGGCAAAAGTTTGCACGGACGACCATCTGGGCAACGTGTCGTGCACGGAGCAATGAAATGCAAGGACGCCGCATCACTTCGCAGTCTCTGTCCATCGCGGCAATGCTCGTTTCGGCTTATTCGGTTTTCGGCTGGATGAGCGCGGTTGGCCGAATAAGCGGCTGGAGAGGCCTTCCGCAGTATGAGCCACAAATTCCGGGGCTCGAAAACTGGGCAACGATCTGGGCAACACTAGCAATCGCATTGCCGTTCATCGCTGCCCTCCTGCTTAGCTTCGGCAGGAGAGCGTCGAGCGTGCAGCCTCCCCTTGACTCGCCAACGTCCTTGATGTATCCGACGGAATCCGTGGCTGAGAAATGGTTTACGCCCATAGTGCGGTATCTGGGACAGCTCGCCATTTCTCTCCTAGGAACCTTTGGCTTTGTGGTCGGGCTGTTCCTGCTTGCACTTTTGCTTCATAAGCTTGGATTCAGGACTGGCTAGTTCTAGATGGAACTCGCGACCTACACTTACGACGCGGTTCCTTACAAATTCACCGGCTACGAGCGCGACCCCGAAACCGGCAACGACTACGCCTTCGCTCGTTACTACAACCCGCGTCTGGGCCGCTTCATGACCCCCGACCAGCTCGGCGGCGGCATCGGCGACCCTCAGTCGCACAACCGCTACGCTTACGTCGGCAATAACCCTATAAACCTTACCGACCCTAGCGGCCTCTGTGGACAGGCACAAGGCACTAATCGGTTCTGCCGGGAAGCCCCGAATGGATTTTTTGATCTTAACGGTGGCACCGCTGGCGACATTCCGGGTGCCTTTCTTTTCGGTCTCCTCGGCCTCGCCAACGGAGATATCTTCGGTCTGGTCCAGGCAGCGGGCGAAATAACGAATCGCTCTTGGGATAATCCAGCTTACGGCGGGTGGCGCACACTTAAAGCATTAAAAACCTCTTGGGTGGCCTACGCCTTGTGGCGGGTGGCTAACAGATTTTTGCCCCTTTCCACTACCACGCGCAGAGTATCAGGACAGAATTAAGCCCAATTCCAAACGCACAGTCGCGAGGGTGCCCGATCCCTTTCGGTTTTTGAAAGGGTCGGCTATTCCCCCTCTTTTTTTTCCGTCTAGCTTGGGCCGTAAACCCCTCACCCTCCATCGCTTACGGCGTCTCATCTCATTCGAACGGTACTCATGCGATAATTCACCTTGACATTAACAGAAATCCGTACTATCTTTTTTTATGGTTCTCGCGCAAAACCTCGAAACGCCCTTCCAGCCCCGCTCTCTACCTCTGTGTTCTCTGTGCCCCTTAGCGACCTCTGCGTTGAAATCTTTTATTGTCCTTCTTGCCCCCACCCGCCGTCCTTTGGGAGGGCAATTATGTTTCCTTGTAACCCCTTTAGCAGCAACACTTACAAAACATTCTGCAAGTGTTCATTCCAAAAGACTTACAGTAAGGCTAAGTTCTTAAGCAGCAACACTTACGAAAAACCTAGGGGGTGGGGGCAGATCCGCTGGTCCATTACATCATTGCTTCGTCGGGGGCTCCCATGACTCTCCCGCGTACTTCGCTCAACCACTTTCTTGACTTTCCCTCCGCGCGGGTGTCTCTTGGAGAAAACGCGGCTTTCGCTCCATTTCGGACGAACCGCAAATGCTTCTCAGCCCGAGTTACCAGGAGCCTCTTATGAAGCGCATCATCGCGGTGCTCGCAATTTTTCTTTTCGCGGCCGTCTGTTCTTTCGCCCAATCCGGCCGTGTCGAACTCCTCCGTGCCGAATATGGTTCCGGAAATAATTTTGTGGACGTGACGCAGCGCGTCCGCTCTCTCGTCCAGGGAGATACGCTCAGCATGCGCGTGGACAACGATACTCTCGGTATCGATCCCACACCCGGTGTGAGAAAGTCGCTCCGGCTGCTCGTCCGCGATCGCGAGGGCCGCGAGCAAGTTCTCGCTTACGGCGAGAAAGAATCCTTCAGCCTGAACCTCCGCCCACGTGATCGAGATCGTGATCCCGACGACCGCCGCGGTCCCGGCGAATTCCATGGCGACCGCGACCGTCCGCCCCAGCCCCCTTACTCGGGCGGTGCCGGCAACTATGGCGGTCCTCCGCAACCCGCTTACAGAGGCGGCCTGCAAATCCTGCGCGCTGACTACGGCACCGACAATCGTTTCGTCAACGTCACCTCGCGCTTGGCCGCTAATGTTCAGGGCAACGCGCTTACTCTGCGCATCACGAATGACGCCATGGGCGGCGATCCCGCCGAAGACCATCCCAAAGTTCTCAACGTCTGGTATTCCTTCAACGGCAGGGTTGGCAACGTCCTGGTCAACGAAAAGGACACGCTAAGTCTTCCTTCCGAGAGGGACTTTTTCGCCGGGAATCTCCGCATCATGCGCGCCCAATACGGAGTCGGCAGCCGCTACGCCGACGTCACCGATCTGCTCAACTCCCAGATTCAAGGCGACCAGCTCAACTTGCGCGTTACGAATGACACTATGGGCGGCGACCCTGACCCCGAGCGGCGGAAACAACTAATTGTCTTCTACGTTTTCAACGGCCACCCTTCGCGCGTCATGGTCAATGAAAAGAGCGCTCTTACTCTTCCCGGTGCCGAGGCTTACAATCCGCCAAACACGGTCTATAGCGGTGGTGGTTATGGCGACGAACGCCTCCAAATTCTCCGCGCCAGCTACGGCGCAGGCGAACGCCGCATGGACGTCACTGATCTCCTCAATTCCCAGGTGCGTGGAAATTCCCTGCAGATGGTTGTCTCCAATGCTTCCATGGGCGGCGATCCCGCGGAGGGCATGGAGAAGCGCCTCCGGGTCACCTATCTTTGGCAGGGCATGCGCAATCAAACGACGGTCGGCGAAGGCCAAACTCTCGTCATCCCGTGATACGTTACTGAAAAAGTGGAACTTGTCATTCTGAGGGCATCCGACGAGGATGCCCGAAGAATCTCAACTTCAACTACTTCAATCACTTTTTGTTCGGCTGTTTTTCACCTGCGACTAAGAATTGTCTCTCTTGGCCAAATCTCAGCCCATGCTAATGCGGCCAAATCGTGAAGTCGCGCAGCGCCATCCTCACGATTTTTCCCTTCATTTTGGCAAGCGCATCACCAAGCTCCAGCAGTTGCCCGCGGCTCAGCGCCAGCTCGTGCTCTTCCGGCTGATAAACCGTTCCAATCGGATAATCCAGGTACGGCGTCCGCGTCTGCTCGATGTGATTCCCCAGAATGTGCGCGACAATTTTTCCGTCCGTGAATTCCACCAATCGCCGCACACTGGCAACAAAAGCCGGCGCATCGCTTACGTACAGCCGGCCCGGATACAGCGTGTCCCCTGTAAAAAGAATCCCCGTCTGCCGGTCGTAAATCGCGATGGAAGATGCCTCATGCCCCGGAATGGGGATCACGTCGAGCACTCGGTTGCCGAGGTCGAACGTCACGATTTCGTTCGGCCAATTCCGGATTGCGAAAAAAGCCTGCACCGCGCCGGGATTCGGCGCGATCACCGTCGTCTGCGGGAGCGATTTCAATTGCTCGTCTCCCGCGATGTGATCTCCATGCGCGTGTGTGTGCGCGACGATCAACGGAATGGCCTCGCGTTTGTTTCGGCGCGCCCACGAATCGATGACCCCCTTTACGACTTGCGCCACGTCCGTCTTTCCCGCTCCCGTGTCCAGGAGCAGCGCTTTGTCATTGCCGAAAAGCAAATAAAGGAACGGCTTCTCATAATTCGAACAACCTGATTCCCGGAGAATGTATAAGTCCTCGTTATATTCGTGGACCTGAAACTCCGGATTTGAAGGACACTCTGGCCCGCTCGCTTTCCAGCGATCCGGCAACACCCCGCGCCGCACTCCGCCACCATCGGGCTGCGGCGCCTGCGCCCTGACCAATGGGGGAAGCACAACCAGCGCCGCCAAAGCAAAAATCAATCTCGAGAGCGCGTGCACAATCCTGATCCGTTCTTGCCGTTGCATGTCCGAAAATCTCTCCATTTTCTCCAACTCCAGAATCGCTTGCGATGCAGAGTATACATCCCCGCTCGCACCACCCATGCCCCACAAAGTGAAAGTCTCCCGCTGCTCTTCCTGCGTTGACTTGACGCGTGCCGCATCCTAAGATGCGCCTACTCACGCTTTATCTGTTCCGGCGAGTAGCGGTTCCCTGCGGCGGAGGGCTTGTGAGCGATTGGCGGTTTGCCCAGAAAAATGCTTCCGAGGAGCTTGCGCAGCTCCATCTCTTTTCCTACAAAAAGTGCCATCAAGACGGTGACGTCGTCTTCCAAATCACCGTTAAGGAATACGCCGCGCAGCCTCCGGGAATGTTTGCGCGCTTCTTCGCGCAAGCCGACAAACCGGTAAACCAGAGTACCGGCCCGTTTCTTCCCACCGGCTGGGGAAATTCCATTCTCGACGCGCTTTCCGACTGCGTTCGCATGATTCGCGAATTCCCCTACGAGGGCGAAGACAAACAGGCCTCAAAGAGCGTTTCCGGTCCCTGATTCGCGCTTGGGAAATTCGCATCGAACTCGTTGAAAATCACCCTGGAGGACGGAAGGTACTCGTGGAAATCATCAAGAAAGAGCTCAAACCCGGCGTCGTGGTTCTCGAACTGAGAGGCCCGCTCCAGATGGGCGTCGAATGCAAGCAGCTCGAGTTGGTGTTCGATGAACTCATCAGCGAAAATCGCACCCGCGTCGTTCTTGACTTTTCCGCGGTCAGCAAGCTCGACAGCGGAGGTCTGGGAAAAGTCGTGAACTGCCTTTCTCGCCTGAAAAAGGCCGGGGGCTCGATGCGCCTTTCCGGCGTCAAGGGAATGATTGACGGCGTCTTGAAGCTGACTCTGGTGGATCGTCTCGTGAAGATTTATCCCACTGCCCTCGAAGCCTCCGAGGATTTCGCTGATACATAGCACTTGCCCAGCATTTTTGGGCAAACTACTAGGAGGCAGTTAATGGCATTTGCCTCGCTGTCGGTGTGTACCATCCCGAGCCTAATTTTCCTCGAACCAGTTCGCGCAGCTTCTTCCTCGCCCGGTGGAGCTGTGCTTTGGAAGTTCCCACCGAGCAGTCCATGATCTTTGCGTTCTCCGTGTGCTTGTACCCTTGGAAGTCATGCAATTCAATCGACATCTTGTATGACGGGGACAACCGCTCGATCGCGTTTACCAGGCACGCCCGGTCAATTGAGCCGCGTAATGACAAGTCGGCGCGGCCGATCTCTCCTGGGGTGCTCGTTCCACTAAATTCTTCCGAACCATCCAAGGAAACCTCTCGCGGCGCCTTCCGCCGAAGCCGCATGAGCACCAGGTTGACGGCAATACGATGCAGCCAGGTCGAAAAAGCAGATTCCCCGCGAAACGTGTGGATTTTCCGGAATAATTGCAGGAACGCCTCCTGCGTCAGATCTTCGGCTTCGGTGACATTTCCCAACATCCGCAAGCACAGCGCATACACGCGGCGGCTGTGTAATTGATAAAGCCTCTCGAATGCGGCGGGGTCTCTCTGTTTGGCGCGATGGATAATTTCAGTCTCCGTCATTTCCATCTCGTGTGGAGCTTGGCTCTCGTGGATACCCGTATCTATCCGGCGATTCTCTTCGCGATGAGTGTTGGGATCCATAATCCTGCCTTCCTCGAGTGTAATTTGGAGGCCCACAGCATCCTGTCGAAAGCGCAGGCTGGGCGCAATCGGGTATTCCCCTGGTATCGAGGCTCGAAATTCCCGCGCCAACACTTGACACGGGCGACGGGGTGGCACACTCGTCCTGGGCTGAAGCGCAGGGCGCACTCAGTCGGGCTTTAAGCGGAAGCGAAGGAAAGCGGGAGTCATTCCCGCGTCCCTCCGCTTTAGGAATTAGTGATTGAGTTGGGGCGACGCTTTCTTCAGTGTCGCGATCAGCTCTTGCGCAGCTGGGGGCGTGGCTATCCCTTGCCCATCGACAATCTTCTCCGCGTCCGTCGATTCGCCATAAAGCTTGTGGTTCGCGTCGTTATCAGGCCTAAGTGTTGAGCCTTCCAGCGACACGCCCGCGAATACTCCTCGCGCCCGCGAGTAGCTCAGGATTTCCGCACGCATGAAAGCATCCGTGTCCGCTGCCGCGGAGCGGCCCTTGGGTCCCGCCGCGACAGAAGCGTCGGCGCCAAGCTTGACTTTACTATGCAGCAGGCTGTTGGCGCCGCGGTTGTTCATGATCAGAAACACAAAGTCCGTGGCCTCTCCGCCGATTTGCAAGCCGATACTTCCGCCTTCGAGCGCATACATCGCTGGTGCTCCCCACGGGCCCGTGAACTCCTTACCCGTGCGGCACACCATCGCGCCGCGGCCGTAGCTTCCTCCGACCACGAACGCGGCCTTCAGGACCGACGGCATCACTACCACACAGCGGGCTTTGTCGAGCAGGTCTTGCGGAATGTTATCGGGAACGTTGAGGATTTCCTGCATCACCTTTCCCGCATTCTGCAGACGATCCTCTTCGCTCTTCGCATCGCGGGGACTCTTCGCCCACGTGCAGGCGCCCAGCAGGAGCAGGCCCGTTATCACCGCGAACAAATTTTTCACATACTTCATTCGTTGCGCCTCCTCGCGCGTTTGCATTTGTTTTTGTATTGGTTTTTTCTCTGCGAGCGGGCTGGTCCTTGCAGAGTTCCTGTTTCGTGGATTCTGAGAGGCAACTTCCGAGCCAGACGTGAACACAATTCGCTAAAGCGCGAGGTTTCAACTGTATAGAGGACCTAAGGGGCCGTCTCCACAATGCGCCGGGTACGAAAAAGTGTGTAGTTTTTCCCCAGTTCTAGAACTTCTTGCGAGTAATAGCCCTTAAGGTCGCGTGGTGCGCATTCTACGATTTCCAGTCGAATCCGGATCGGCGAATCGCCGCAATCGGCAAATCGCGTTGCGCGGCCCAGCGTTCCCACTCCTCGCTCTTGCGCGTTATAAAACTCGCCGCCAGCATTTCGTGATTGGCATTCGCTACTCCCAGTTCGGTCTGGAGATTTTTCCAGAAGTGCCGTTCCAGGGCCGCCACCGCGATCCACCCGTCCGAGGTGCGATATACGTTGTAGCCTGGCGTTCCTCCGCCCAAAACGCCGCTTGGCGCCGTCACTCCGTACCGCAATGGCTTGCTGAAATCCTCGGCAACCTCCGCGATGGGAACCTGCGCGCAGCCTCCCCTTCCCGTGCGCCCTCGCGCCAGCAACAATGCAAGTCCCGTGCTCACCAGACGCTCGGCGCTCGCCAAATCAGCCACCAGCGTGCGTGGCATCGCGGGGGGTTCAAGCAGGCCAACTCCTGCAAGGTAGGTCAAGTCGTGCCCGGGAATATGATCCCGCGGCGCCGCATGGCCGACCAAAGCAACCTGACAGAGTGAAGGAAATTTACGGTGAATTCGCTTCCACCCGAGTGAGAGCCGTTCCAGGGCCGCCGGCCTGCTCGCCGTCAGAAGCAGATCCGTTTTGCTTAGCAATTTTTCAAATCTTGCAAAGTCTTTTGGCTTCTTGAGATCGAGCGAAATTATCCGCTGTACCGAGGAAAGCGCGCGATACCACGCAGGACAAAATTTCGCCATTGCGTCGCCGCCCGGAGGCTCGACTTTGGTCACGCTTGCCCCGAACTTGCATAAAAGTGCCGCCGCGGCCGGCCCCGGCAAATTCGTCGCCAGCGTGACCACCGCAATTCCCGCCAGCAGTTTCTGCGTTTTAAGTGCTCTTGGAGCCATTTCTTCTCTAAAATGCTAGACTGTTAATTCCCGATCGCTTTCGCCACTTCTTTGCTTCGTGTTTCCTTCCAAAGTTGAATATACGGTTTCAGTTCCAGCATCATTTTCTCGAATTGCGCCAGATCGAGCGACTGCGCACCGTCGCTGAAGGCTTTTTCCGGCGCGGGATGTACTTCGACGATCAGTCCATCGGCTCCGATGGCCACGCCCGCACGAGCCAGCGCCGGCACCAGGCTGCGCTTCCCGGTCGCATGGCTCGGATCAAGGATAACGGGAAGATGCGTCAGCTCGTTCAGCGCGGGAACTGCCGAGATGTCGCAGGTATTGCGCGTCACCGTTTCGAACGTGCGGATCCCGCGCTCGCATAAAATCACTTCGGGATTGCCGTGCGCTACCACATATTCCGCAGACATCAGAAGCTCTTTCACCGTGCTGCTCATCCCCCGCTTCAACAGCACGGGACGCCCGCATTTTCCCAGCGCTTTCAGGAGCACGAAATTCTGCATGTTGCGCGCGCCCACTTGCATGATGTCCGCGTATTGCGTGACGAGTTCCACCTCGCGGTCGCCCATCACTTCCGTGACAATCGCCAGCCCGGTCGCCTTTTTTGCTTTTTGCAGCAGCTTCAGACCTTCCAGCTCCATTCCCTGAAAATCGTAGGGCGAAGTCCTCGGCTTGAACGCTCCGCCGCGCAGAATTTTCGCGCCCGAGCGCGCCACGCCTTCCGCGGCGCGCGTGATCTGCTCTTCCGATTCCACCGAACACGGCCCCGCCATGACGATGAACTCGTCTCCGCCAATCTCCGTGCCATTCACGCGCACGCGAGTTCGCCCGGCCCGAAACTCCTTACTGACAAATTTATAGGGAGCCGAGATGCGCACCACATTTTCGACCTGCGGCATCGCCTCGACCGACTCCAGGCATGGCGTCACGTCTCCCACGCCCACAACCCCGATTACGACACGTTCTTCCCCCTCGATGGAGTGCACCTTGTAGCCGAAGTGCTCGACCTGTTTGCGCACCTCGTCGATCTCTTCGCGGGTGGCGTGGAGTTTCATCGAGATGATCATGGTTTCGGTCCCTTCGATTCCCGTTTTACGCAAAGAACCTGAGCACCTAAAAAATAAACCGCTCCAAAATAAAAAAACCCACTCTTTGCGAGTGGGCCAATTCTCTCTTTGCGGAATTTGCTTACAGAAACGCCCCTCGCCACCTAGTTGGGTGGACTGCTAAATCGAAACCACGAGGCGTAGTTCGCGCAATTCATGGCCGATAGTCTAGTTCTTTCCCTAGCCAGAAACAACGATTTTTCTTTGCGGGAAGCGAGCGGCGGTTGAACCAGCGTGATAGGTGTATGGTGACGTTTAGTACAATAAAACCGTGATGCGAAATTGAGTGAAGCCGCCTCCGCCGTCCACGGAACACGCACCGACTGCGGCGGCGCGATAATTGCCGCTTTGGATTTTCTGCTCCAGTTCGACCGGCAACCCGTTCAGATTCGCAGTTTCGTAGCGTGCCACGAGAGCGGGACGACTCGTTCCAAAGCCGCGGTCCGAATCACAGCCTCTTCTCGCATCCCTGTTCGCGGCAATAATTTGCAGCCCCCGCGCAGCGAGTAGAGGAACTACCTGCTGCTCTTGCTGCTCCAAACTCAAATTGGGAACAGTCATTGAGAAATCCTGCACGGCAAACAGTCCCATGGTTCCCTGTACCACCGCGATTCCCACCACCGAGACCTGCGAAGAAAGAATGTTCGCGCGATGCCCCGGCGAATGCATCCATCCGTTGTGGATGACCGCGGGATTCGGCCCGACAGCCACGTTTTCCGCGATCACGCTATAACGCGCGCCGGCGCCGGCCGCGCGCGTTCGCAGATCCGGCTCGCCGGGAAGCTGGTGCGACAGCGTGTTTTGCTGGGCCATGCGTTCCGCATGCTGGCGAGCGGCGGAGGCGAGCGAATCATCCCAGAACAACATCGGCAATCCCAGTGACGCGCGCTCGCGGTTAAGCGCATCGAACAGCAGTCGTTCCGGAGTAGCAATCGCGGGCCGCGCGGAGACAGCGACAGGCGCCATAGCCAAAATGGCGATGAGCAAGACGGTTGTGGGTCTGAACAGTGACATGCGCAACTCGCGCCGTAAGATTCCCGGCGGCTTTGACTTCCAGTGGGAAGGATAGCGAATGGAGACGCAAAAAGATGCTGGTCTGAAGGACAAGTACGAACGTACTGCAAGACCAGGTACAAATCCACCGCGAAAGCGGGTGAAGAACGAAGGTGAGCGGCCGAAAAATTTCAGCCGCGCACGCGGACGGCGCTGAAGCTGAGAATCACGTGGCCGCCTGTAGTGGGCCGGCCGAAACTCATCATCGGGCGGAAGCGCGAAAATAGCAGCATCTGGTCAAGCTGGTGGCGGAGATCGACGCTCGTCGGGCCGGCGAGAATCTGGTAGCCGACCATGCGGCCGCCGGCGTCCACCGTGACGTCCACCAGCAGTCCGTGGGGCAGCGCCAGCTCGACGTCATGCTGCTCCGGAGCCCACGACTGCGGATAGTCCGAGAGCGTGATGAGCTCCGCGGGACGGAGAATATCGAGAGGAACGTCGTTAGCCACGGCTTGCACGCTCAGGCCTGGCGCGATCAACTGCAGAACCATTACGAAAACTAGAATCGCGGAAAAGAATCCGCCGGTCGCCGGAACGGTGAGCGGGCGCAAAACATTGTCAAGCACAACCAGAGTGTGGTCGCGCCATCTGCGCCAGCGGTCAAAGAAACTCTCGGATGCTCTGGCCTCAGCGGCGGCAACGCGGATGCGCGCGGCCAGGTCAGCAGGCGGAACGAATCGCGGTGTGCGGGAAAGCAGAACCGACAGCTTGCGGTAACGCTGCAGTTCGGTGCGGCAAGCGGCGCAGAGTTCCAGGTGCTCGCGAATCGCGACGCGGTCCTGAGGGCGCGCCCCCTTGGCGATCGCGTCGTCGAGATAGCCCGCCAATTTAGTGCGTACGGTCGTGCACTTCATGGATTCTCCTCGCCTGCGGAACTTGCCCGCAGTGACATGCTGGGCGAAGAAGCTGTAAAGGCGCGTCCCCCGGAAAATGTACCGGTAAATCCCTGAGCACGCGCGGCGGCATGCGTTTCGTGCTCGCCAAGGAGCGGCTCGAGCAGTTCACGAAGGACACGGCGCCCGCGCAAAATGCGCGATTTCACGGTGCCGATGCTGCACTCGAGCACTTCCGCGACTTCCTCGTAGCTGAGTCCCTCGAGGTCGCGTAAAATCACAGCGCTGCGAAACACATCGGGAACCTGCTGCAGCGCCTCCTGAACCGCCGTTTGAATCTCGCGGCTCGCCAACTGTTCGAACGGCGACGCTCCCGAATCCGGCACCTCGATGGCGGCCTGCCCCTCCTGGGGCTCGATGTCGATGGAAACGTTTTTCTGCAGATGCCGCTTGAACCAGCGCTTGTGATTGAGCGCTTCGCGAATGGCGATGCGATAGAGCCAAGTTTTCAACGAGCTACCCTGGCGAAAACTGCGAATCCCCCGAAACGCCTTCAGGAAGACTTCCTGTGTCCCGTCGGCGGCGTCCGACACGTCTCCCAGCATGCCCAGAATCAAGTTAAATACAGGGCCGTGGTAGTGGGTGACGAGCCAATCGAACGCGGCTTCCGAGCCGGCCTGCAGCTCGGTGACGAGTTCGGTTTCGTCGCGGCCCCACGAAAGAGCGCTAGCCCAATCGGACACGACTGGCCTTTCCGGCCCGTGCAAATCGGCATCCCTTGGGATCCCTGGGCCTGATTGCCTTGGTCACGACTTGCAACCGGGAGGGCGACTGGCAGGTGCCCAGCCCGATTTCCGCTCTACCAAACTTAGACACCGGAACCCGCGGAGATGTTTCCGGCATAAGGCTCATTCTGGCACCAAGTTCCACTGGTAGCAATGGCCCTCCAGGGTTAGTACGAGGAGGCCCGCCTGGCCTTGCACGGAATATCGTTGCATGTTGGCTGCGGCCTGCCCCGACCCTGTCGGGGACGCCGGCAGGCTACACGCCTTGCAGGTACTTTCCCGCATGCCATGTAGTGGCCGGTCTTCAGACCGGTGGTGGAAGCCCCTGACTTTCAGTTTACCCTGAGCCTCGAAGGGTCAGGGGAGTGCCGCGGTACAACGCTTCGCCGAGCGCAGGTTTTAGCCGTGGTAGCGCGTGGAACGCCTTGGAATAGGAAAGATAGCGGAGCTTGACGCCGCTCAGGCGGTCGCAGCGCGAGCTGCCTGCATGCTGGCCATTTGTTCCGCCATCTTCTTTTGCATTTCCTTGGGCGTGTACTCGGCGACGTGGGTCGCGACCATCCACGTGTAACCCTCGGGATCGACAACGGTCCCAACGCGGTCGCCCCAGAACATATCCATCACTGGTCCCTTGGACGCGGCGCCGAGCTTTACGGCCTTGGCGACCACCTTGTCTGCGTTCTCCGTCAGCAGATACAAACTCGTCGGCGAGGCGCCGACTGTTTTCGCGCTACGGGAACCCATCTGCGGCATTTCTGGCCCCAACATTAAAGTCGTGCCTCGGAGCGTCAGCTCGGCATGCATTGCCTTGCCGTCGGGACCATTCATGATCCCGCGTTTGGCAAAGCCGAATGCCTTTTGGTAAAAGTCGGCTGCCGCTTTCACGTCGGCCACCGCTAGAATTGCCGTCACCGCTCCGTACTGCTTTTTATTGAGTGGATCGATTTTTCTGGGCATAACGCTCCTTTTGTGAGGCGAGAATTCGAGCTGAATTTCTGCGGAAGCTGCTCATGATACAACGCTCGTAGAAACTTCTGGGCAGCGGAGACCAAGGATACTTCAAGGAGAAACGTCCGGTCAACGCCGCTGGGCATCCCTCGGCCAAACGACAATGCCGAGGCTTGTCCATGGAATTTTTCCGGGGAATCGGCCGGTGGATCTTAATTATTCGCCATTTGGCGTCAGTCTTGTGTAGTTGTCCGTAGCGGACACGAAAATACAGGCCCGCTCTAACGGAACTCGCCACGAACTACCACGGTTCGTCAATCCAAACCCACACCGGCGAGCGAAACAGTCTGACTGTTTTTCGCGGTGTCGGTGACCGACAGAACCGCAACATAGTTCCCCGCGTCGGGCGGCGTGAAGATGATCTGCACGGTGCAGCTTTGCCCGGGCAGAAGCGTTGGCGGACAGTTGTTGGTTTGCGTAAAAGTACCGTCGGCCGGAGAGACCGCGATGTCCGCGATGCCCACCTGCGCTGCGCCATCGTTCAGCACGGTCACACTCTTGACCGGGCTGCTGTTTCCCGGGATCACGCTTGGGAAGTCGAGACTGCTCGGGTTCAGAGCAAAGGCGTAGGGTTCACCAGTTCCAGTCGCGCTGATGGTCTGCTGCGGGCTGGCTGGCGCGTTGTCCTTGAGTATGACGCCTCCGTTTAGCGTTCCCGTGGTAGTGGGCTTAAAAGTCACGCTGATCGAGCAACTCTGACCGGCGTTGAGCGTGCTCGGCGTAATCGGGCAGTTGTTCGTTTGGGCGAACTCTCCGCTGCTGACGATACTGGTGAAGGTCACCGAGTGGGAGCTCGCGTTGGCTACAGTGACGTTCTGCGGAGAACTCGTTAGTCCTACCTGCCTGAAGCCGAAGTTGAGGCTCGAGGGGGAAAATGTCAAAGTCAGCGGCGTATACAGCTCGGCGCTGCTCAAGACCACACAACAAACATTGGTAGTACCCGTGCCGCCGTCCGCCAATGCCCGTCCCGTCCCCAGCAGAGTCGTGGAGTGGTACGCCCGCGCCCTGCTCAGGCTTGTCGTGGCGGTGAACTTGCCTGTGGTTTCGTTGTAGATCTCTGACTTAGCGGTAGGGATGTAACCAGTACAAGCCTTTCCACAGCTAATTGCCTGCCCCTCTCCCCCTGCCACCAGAACCGTGCCGTCGGTGAGAAGCGTAGCCGTGTGCGCGTAACGTCCTGTCGTCATGTTCCCGGTTAGCGCCCACATGTTGGTAGAGGGGTCGTAGAGTTCCGCTGAATTTATGGGATACCGAGAAGAGGTGCCGCCGGTCAGCAGCACTTTGCCGCTCTGCAGCAACGTGGCCGCGTGTTGGATACGTCCGTACGTTATGCCAGGCGCTGACTGCCATTTGCCCGTGGAAGGATTGTAGAGTTCGCAGGTGGACAACGCGATCCCGTCGGTGCCGCCGACGGCCAAAACGTCCCCGGTGTGGAGAAGCGTGGCGGTGTGGTAGCCGCGAGCCGTGAGCATGCTTCCCGTCGCTGTCCACTTATTCAAGACTGGATCGTAGAGCTCGCTCTCTCCGGTATAGCTGCTGCATGTGTTGCTGCAGCCACCCGCGACAAGCACTTTGCCGCTCTGCAGAAGTGTTGCGGAATGCGCGAAGCGCGCCACCGATAGTGTGCCGGCCGGAGACCATTTGCCGGTACTCGGGTCATACAGTTCGGCGCTGGCCAAGGCGGTGTGGGTCGCCCCCGCCCCGCCAACCACCAGCACCTTCCCGTTCTTCAGCACTACGGCCGCGGAATATTCCCGCGCTGTGACCATGGCGTCTGTGCCAGTCCAAACGCCAGTGGATGGGTTATAAATTTCTGCCGACGCGAGGACGTTGGTTCCGTCTGTACCTCCCGCCACCAGAGCCTTCCCATTTTGGAGAATCACCTGCACGTCAAACTCACGCGTGGCACTCATGTTGCCGGTATTTGCCCAACCGCTCGGAATTTGGCCAAGAAGGGGTCGTGCCATAAGGAGCATGGAGCACACGACCGCGAATCTGACTAAGCATTTCAGCATGTACCCTCCTATCGTGAATGAGCTCGGCGCCACCCAAGCAATGGTTGGAGTGCGTCGTCGGGCATCTCGTATGGAATTTCTGCTTTTGCCTCCAAGCGCGCAGATTATAGCGCAGTTTGTCTACCGTCGAACTTTCTGAGCCTGCTTTTCTCTGCCGTAGGATCCGAACGGCGTCGGCTCGTTACGCTCAATTCCCGACAGCAGTTGTGTATAATTCCTGCCGCTTTTTAGGAGTCTCTATGGACATTCGCTGCGTCGTAACGGGCCAAGACAAATCCGGCAAGTCGCTCATCATGCGCGACACGCCCGTTAAGCCCGTGTGCCTCGCTCTGTTTCCAGGTTACGAATTTCATCGCCTCTGGGGCAGCGATTCCATCCCTCAACTTCCGTCGGACGGAACTCCGCCGCCGCAGCCTCGTTATTTTCCGCTTCGGCTTCTTCACCATACCGCCGGATACGACGAGGCGCCTCGAGCAGCTCAACACCGCGTCCGCTATCGAAGAGGTCCAGCAGAAATTGCCGGGGATGCTTGACGTTCTGGAACGCGATCATCCCGGTATGCACACCACGGACACGGTGGACTTCGACGTAGTTGTCTCGGGCGAAGTAGTTCTCGAACTGGACGACGGAGCGGAGGTCCTTCTCAAAGCGGGTGATTGCGTGATTCAAAACGGCACACGCCACGCGTGGCACAACCGGTCCTCTAAGAATTGCGTAATTTCCGTAGCGCTAATCGGCGCGGAGCGCAAACCATAGTCCATCCCAGGCATCCGCCTTGCCTCCGCCCAACCTGTCAAAACCCCACTATCTCTTAATCGCGTAATAAATCACGTAAAGCCAGCTAAGAACCCCGTGAAGGATCATCCACAGAATGGAATGATTGACGCTCCAGGAAATGGTTATCGCCAGGATACTTCCAAAGCCCCAGCAACCTATGCCCGCCGACCCGCTTCTGTTTTCCACGGCTCCCCCACCATTTCCGTTCTTAGCTCCAAAAGCACGCGGTATTTTATACCCAAGGGTATCCCCCTCCTAAGAAAGACTCCGATGGCCAACCAAACTGCCAACCCTCAGCCGTTGCGAAAGCTTGGAATGAAGCATCCCTGCCCACCCCACGCAGGCCCGCGACGGCCGACAGCTTGGCCTCCCCAATGTCGAAGATTTTTCGTGGTAAACCCGCGCTAGGCGAGAACATCCGTGCGGAGCAAGTCGTCCTGGGTCTCGCGCCGGCGGATGAGGCGAGAGCGCTTGCCCTCCACCATAACTTCCGCTGGGCGGCATCGTCCGTTGTAATTCGAGGCCAGCGCAATTCCGTACGCGCCGGCGGTCCAGATGGCCAGCACCTCGCCAGCGCGAAATTCGCCCAGCGGCCAGTCGTGTACAAAGCAATCTCCCGTTTCGCACACCGGGCCGACAATATCCGCGCGGCTTCTCGCCGCAACCTTTTCGCCGCGTCCTCGCGTCACTTTTGTGACCGGATGCACCGCGCCGTACAGCGCCGGGCGCAGCAAATCGTTCATCGCGGCATCAACAATCACAAACGTTTTTCCGCCGTTTTCCTTCGTGTAGAGCACGCGCGTCAGCAGGACGCCCGCCGGACCAATGATCGATCGACCCGGCTCAAGCAAAAGATGCACGCCCATCGGCCGCACCAGCTTCGCCACCATCCGGGCATACGTCCTGCGCGAAGGTGGGTTCTGATGGGTGTAACGAACGCCGAGCCCTCCGCCAAAATCCAAATAGCGCAGCGCAATTCCCTCGCGCCGCAACTCCCGCACATACTCCGCGAGCTTTGCCAGCGCCCGGCGAAACGGCTCAAGCGTCACAATCTGCGAACCGATGTGCGCGCTGATTCCCTGCCAACGCATCGACTTGGAACCCGCATGCGCGCGGTAAAGCTTGCGTGCCGCCTTCCAGTCCATCCCGAATTTGTGTTCGTGATGCCCCGTCGAAATATGCGGATGTCCGCCCGCCTGCACGTCGGGATTTACGCGGATCGAAACTCCCGGCGCCGCTCCGCCCTTCGCGGTATGTCGCGCGGCCTCCTCGAGCAAGATCTCCGCTTCCGCTTCCGACTCGATGTTGATCAGGAGAATTCCGCTTCGTGCTCCGCGGCCTTTCGGCGAATACTGCAAAGCGGCACGCATCTCTTCGCGTGTTTTTCCGATGCCGGAAAACACGATGCGCTCCCCTCGCACGCCGATGTGCCGCAACTGCTCCAGTTCCCCGCCGGACACGACGTCGAACCCGCTCCCCATCTTCGCCAGTTTGTGAAGGATCGACAAATTTCCGTTTGCTTTCACCGCGAAGCAAAGCGTATGCGGCAGTGTCCCCAGTCCGCGGTCGAGTTCGCGGTAGGCGTTCTCAATCGCGGCGTTGCTGTACAGGTAGGCGGGCGTGCCGAATTTATCTGCAACACCGGTAAGCGTCGCGCTTTCACAGAACACCTCTTCCCCATGTTCTGCTTTACCGCGGCGCGCCTTCCAGGAGAACTGCGGCGTGAATGTTGCGGGATCAACGAAGGAAGGCTTCGCGTTCTCTTCTTCAGCCGGCGCGCTCATTGCACTTTCAATATCACCAGCGTCCGGTCATCGCTAAGCGGCGCGCCCTGCGAAAACCAATCCACTTCTTGCAGGATCATGTCCGCAATCTCCGCGGCGCCGGCTTCGTGATGCTTCTCGATCAGCTTGCGCACTCTTTCCGTCCCGAAAAATTGTCCCTCGTTGTTCGATGCTTCCGCCAATCCGTCCGAATGAAACACCAGAATGTCGCCCTTAACGAGCGTCACTCCCCATTCGTCGTAGCTCACCTCTTCAAAAATCCCCAGCGGAAACCCGGTCAGTTGCACTTTATCGCAGCGTCCATCTTTATAGAGCAACGGCTGCGATTGCCCCGCGTTCGCCACGCGAAGTTTCTGCCGGCCTTTCTGCCATGTCGCGAAGCAAATGGTCATGAACCGCCCTTCGATTCGCCGCTCGCCGACGAGGTGGTTCATCTGCCGCAGCATCTCGGCGGGTTGCAATTTTTGCGGCGCGAGGCTGCGCATGATCCCGATCGCTACCGCGCCGTACAGCGCTGCCGCAGTGCCCTTTCCGCTTACGTCGCCCAGCGCGATTCCCAGTTGCTGCGGCCCGTAGCGCAGAAATTCGTACAAATCGCCCCCGAGCGCGCGCGCCGAAAGATATCGCGCCGCCATGTCCAATCCAAAATCCTCCGTCGGTACGGGACGCAGAAGCGCACCCTGAATCCGCTTGGCCGCTTGCAAATCCCGCTCGAGCCGCGCTTCATCGCGCGCCACCTGCTCGTAAAGCCGCGCGTTTTCGAGCGCCACGGCAAGATTTGCCGCCAGGATCGAGAGCGTCTGCACATGATCCTGGGTAAAATAATTCAGTTGCGGACTCTCGAGGTCCAGCACGCCGATGACTTTCCCTTTGTGCATCATGGGGATCGACAACTCCGAGCGCGTCTCGGGATTCACCATCACGTAGCGCGGATCTTTCGTCACGTCGGGCACCTGCACCGGTTCCCGCAGCGTTGCCGCCGCGCCCACAATTCCCTCGCTCGCCGAAGCGCGCAGTTTCCCCTGCACGCGCTGGCCGTGCTTGACGTCCACGCGGTGGCGGAACACTTTCTGTTCTTCGTCATAGAGCAGGATGCTCAAGATTTGATAATCGATCACCCGCTTGGTCTGCTCCGCTGCACGCCGCAGCAGCTCTTCCACGTCGAGAGTCGCGCTCGTCTCGCGGCTCACCTCATTCAGCACCAGCAGGGTGTCCGCCTGCGCGCGCACGCGCTGAAACAATCGCGCGTTTTCGACGGCCACGGCCAGCCGGCTTGCCAGCAGGGTCAAAATGTTTTGCTGGTCCCGCGTAAAGTAATCGAGGTGCCGGCTCTGGATATCCAGAACGCCCACACACGTGCCTTGCAGCATCAGCGGCACCGCCAACTCGGAACGCACGTTATCGATGGCGTTGATGTACCGCGAATCCTTCGACGTGTCGCTCACGCGAACGGAGTGCCCCGTGGCGGCCGCCGTCCCCGTGATCCCCTGCCCCACGGGGATCACCAGGTTTTCCGCGAGGTCACGCGGATAACCGATAGAGAAGCGATGCTTTAAGTGCTTGCCATCGGCCTCGAACATCAGCACGCCGAATATTTCGTAATCGATGTGCCGCTTGATCAGCGCCGCGGTCCGTGCCAGAACCTCATCCAGATCCAGAGAAGAGTTCACCTCTTCGCCGATTTCCGCCAGTGTGGCGAGAACTTCTGCGGGTACTTCCAGCCCCGCGGCCGTCGCAGTTGCTTGCGTTGTTTCGTTTATGGGATTCATGTCCACGGATAATTATAGCAGGGGGCCCTGCGCGCATCCTTATTCGCGCACACACAGCTCTCAGTCGCACTCAATTCCTGGAGGTTTGGATTTAGGCGAATCCAAGAAAAAAAAGGAGACAATTGAAATCTCGACTCGCCGTGTCCCCTGCTATCAGTAATTCATCTCTCAATTTATTCTTACTCCTGCGCTCTTTCTTCTTTCTTCCCTGCACCCGGCGATAGTGTGCCGACGTAAGGCAAATTGCGGTACCGCTCCGCATAATCCAGTCCGAATCCCACCACAAACACATTCGGAATTTTGAATCCCACATAATCGGCGCGCACGGGAGCGATGCGGCGTTCCTCCTTGTCCAGCAGCACCGCCACGCGCAACCTCTTCGGCTTGCGCTGCTCGAACACCCGCAAAAGATATTGCAGCGTCAGCCCGGTATCCAAAATGTCTTCGACGACGATCACCGTTTTCCCCTCGATATTCGCATCCAGGTCGCGTGTCAGCTTTACTTGCCCGGAGGATTCCGTTTCCTTCCCGTAGCTCGATACGGCGATAAAATCAAAAGAAACTTCACCTGGAATCTGCCGCGCCAAATCCGAGAGAAAAAATACCGCCCCTTTCAAAACGCCCACCAGGTGCAGCGGTTCTCCCGGAAAATCGCGCCGGATTTCGTTCGCCAGCTCTCGGATCTTTTTCTGGATGCGGGCTCCGGACAAAAGGATTTTCACGCTCTCGCCTTGCTTACTCCTTCGCGAAGCGCTTCTCTTTCGTGCTGTTCCCATGACCCTCCTTCCCTGGGGTACTCGTATCGGAAAATGAGCGGTTCATTGTGTTCACGCTCGCCACCGAGTACGTTGGCTTTGAAATGCCGATTCTCTACGGCAATCCAAACGTAAACAAAGCGCTTCCCGCTGCGATCGCGATGTACTCCTTACCATCCACCGCGAACGCCATCGGCCCCGCGTACACGGACGCCCCTGTTTGGAAGTGCCAAAGCGGTTTCCCCGACGTGGCATCAAACGCGACGAAATTCCCTTCCGCGTCTCCGCTGAATACCAGACCGCCCGCGGTCGACAGCACGCCTGACCAAGTGGGCGACGGGTGCTTGAACTCCCACTTTATTTTTCCCGTCGCGGGATCGATGGCCCGCAGTGCACCCCAGTAAGGCTCTGTCTCGTCGTTCGGAAAATACGCGCTGCCGTAAAACGCGTGGCCTTCCTCGTATGGTTGCGGCGCCGTGCTGAAAATGTCGCACTGTTCCCGCGCTGTCACGTAAAAAAGTTTTGTCTGCGGGTCGTACGTGGGCGACATCCAGTTTGTCGTTCCCGCCGCTCCCGGGCAAACCCGGTTGCCGTCCGGCGTCGGCGAACTGTCTTTCTCCGCGATGGGATGTCCATCCGCATCCACTTTTTTGCTCCACGTTATTCGCCCGTACGGATTCGTCGAAATCGCTTTTCCGTTCGCGCGGTCCAAGACATAAAAGAATCCATTGCGATTTGCCTGCGCGATCAAATGTTTTTCGCCCAGATCGATCATCACCGGCACTTCGGTCGCATCCCAATCGTGTTCGTCATGCTTCGTGAATTGAAAATGCCAATTCGGTTTTCCCGTGTCGGCGTCGAGTGCCAGCAACGTATTGCTGTAAAGATTGTCGCCTGCGCGCCCCTCGCCGCGATTCGACGGCGAAGGATTTCCCGTGGTCCAGAAAAGTTCGTTGTAAACAGGATCGTACACGCCCGTGATCCACGCCGGAGCGCCCCCGATTTTCCACGAATCCCCTTCCCAGCTTTCATGCCCGGGTTCGCCAGGGCCAGGCACTGTGTAGAATCTCCACTTCCGCTCGCCGGTGTCCGCGTCATATGCATCAATGAATCCGCGAATGCCATATTCCCCGCCGGATACTCCAATGATGACCAGATTTTTCACCACCAGCGGCGCCGGTGTAAAGCTGTAGCCCTTCCTGTAGTCCACCGCCACAACATCCCACATTACATTCCCCGTCTTTGCATCGAGGGCGATCACGTGCGAATCCAGCGTTCCCATAAAAACTTTATTTCCCAGAATCGCCAAACCGCGGTTCACTCGTCCGCAGCACGGTCGAATATCCGACGGCAGCGCGCGCTGGTATTGCCAGATTGGCCTTCCCGTGCGAGCGTCCAGCGCAAATGCCCGGTCGTCCTGACCCGTCCCGTACAAAATTCCATCCACGACCAGCGGCGTCGTTTCGAATTTCCCCGTTGCCATTGTTTGGTAGACCCACTTTGGGACGAGCGTACGCACATTTTCCTTGCTGACCTGATCCAAAGTGCTGTAGCGGTGGCCGGCATAATCGCCTGAATACGTCAGCCAATTCTGAGGTTCCTTCGATGAGTCGAGTAGCCTTTGGAATGTCACTTGGCCGAACACTCGCTCCGCGCAAACGCCCGTGGTCACGAAAATCAGCAGGGCTCCAAGAGCTTTTTTCATGTTTGCACCCTCACTTCGCGCCCGAATTCAGCAAGAAAGCCATAATGTCGTTCAACTCTTTATCGCTCAGCGTCCTCGTGTCGTATGGCGGCATCAGCGATTCGCGGCTTTTCTCAAACGATTTCAGTTTGTCTTTTTCGAAAAGATAGATCTTTTCGTCCGCATCCATCATCTGCACCGTGAAGCTGTCCTCATTCATCGCCACGCCGGTGATCCTCTTCCCTTCCGGCGTCTCTACCGTGATCGTTTCGTATTCCTGTGGAAACTCCTTCATCGCCTCGGCCACACCTTGCGCCAGCCGCCGGCTCGGATTGCGCACCGAATCCACGATATATTCCGTCGCTCGCGCCGTTCCCACCCCCGTCAGGTCCGGCCCCAGACGCCCACCTTTTCCCTCCATCATGTGGCACGTGGCGCAGCGCGCCTTGCCAAAATAGAGTTCTTTTCCATGCGCTGCATCGCCAATCGGCTTTTCCGGCGCCTTCACCTGCACGCCCCGAATATAAGTAATGACCTGCCAGATCTCCTCCGGAGTCATTCCCACGCCTTCCTGCGTGTTTCCATTCGAAGGCATCGCCGTCCCGGGAACTCCTTCATTGATCGTTCGAAACAAATCCCCATCGGAATTTCCGTGCTTTTTCTGCGCCTTCGTCAAATCGGGCCCGCGCCCGCCCCCTTTCGCGCTCAACCCGTGACAGAACGCGCAGTTCACGCGAAACTGAAATTCTCCGAGCTTCGCGGCCTTGGCATCTCCGGCAAACGGATTTTTGTCGTCAGCGCCCACGCCCGGTGACCACAGAATCATTCCTGCCACCAACAGTACGGCTACTCCCAGCCAAGCCAACGCCGCCGTATTTGCGCGGTCACAAAAAGACCACGCAGCTCGCGAAAGTTCTCTCTCCTTTTTCAGCATGGCCACACCATCCTTCCTCCGCGTTGCGTTCAACCCACCCGCGCCAGGCGCTCCCCGCATTCGCCGGGCATCTTAACACACCGCGCATCGCCTCATTCACGCCCCGCAATCCATCCTTTCGAAACGCATGCACGATTTGGCTATCCGTTGACATGCTTTCGTTCCCTGTATACCGTGTCGAGCATGTCCAACAAGAAATCGCTTGCTCTGTCTAAGGCAGCGTCTTCGCTCGGAGTCCTCATCGACCGCACAAACGACATCCTCACATTTACTTTGGATAACGCAGACCACGGCAACGAAGTCACCGGCAAAATGTTCGATGCGATGCTTGCCGAGCTCCGCGCGGAAGCCGCGCAACCCGCTGCCAGGGTCCTGCGCGTTCGCGCGCGCGGCAAAGTATTCTGCACCGGGCGCGAGCGCGCCGGCCGAGACGTCGCCGCCATTCGTCACGAATCCGCGCGCCTCATCGAATTCAAGCGTGCCTTGCGAACGTCTTCGTTAATCAGTATCGCGGAAGTTCAGGGCGACGCTTTCGGCTTCGGTTTCGGCCTGGCCATCGTTTGCGATTTCGTCCTCGTTGCAAAATCCGCCGCTCTGGCCTTCCCGGAAATGCGTTCCGGCTTGCCGCCCAGCGCCGTCATGGCCTACTTGGGCGAATACACGTTGCCGCGCTGGGCTTTTCCTCTTGTTCTTTTTGGCGAGCCCATCGACCCGCAGCGCGCCGTGCAAATCGGGCTCATCTCGCAAGTCTGTTTCCCTGAACGTCTCGCCGACGAAGCCGATGCTGTTGTCGAGCGTATTCTGCGTCTCGATCCCGCTGCGGCCCGCCGCTGCAAGGAATTTTTCCTCACCGCGCAGCAGAATTCTTTCGACCAGAACTGGCGTCTCGCCGCCGATACCCTTACCGTCGGGAGCTTGACCATGCTCTCGAGGAAAACCTGAATTGGCCGCCAGCGTCAACGCAGCCGCGCGCCTCGACCGGCTTCCCACTTCTTCGTTTCACCGCCGCATCCTTGGCCTGATTGGCATTGGGATGTTTTTCGACGGCTTCGACGTGTACGTCGCAGCCACCGTACTTGGGGCTACGCTCAACAGCGGCTTTTCCACCATCGGCCAGAACGCCCAATTTGTCTCCGTGACGTTTCTCGGCATGATGCTGGGATCGTTCTTCACAGGCTTTCTTGGCGACCGTTACGGCCGGCGCTTCACGTACCAGGCGAATCTCGCCATCTTTGGTCTCGCCTCAATCGCTTCCGCTTTCGCGCCTTCGATGCAGGCGCTCATCCTGCTTCGCTGCATCATGGGATTGGGGCTCGGCGCGGAAATCGTTGTGGGGTTTTCGACGCTCACGGAATTTGTCCCGCCGCAGGCTCGCGGGCGCTGGCTTGGCGCGCTCTCCGTCACGGTCGTATCGAGTTTGCCCATCTCCGCTCTGGTGAGCACGCTGCTGGTTCCGCGGTTCGGCTGGCGCATCATGTTCATACTCGGCGGGCTGGGAGCGCTTATCGTCTGGTATTTGCGGAAATCGCTTCCTGAATCGCCACGCTGGCTCGATTCTGTCGGAAAACATGACCAGGCCGAAGCGCTCTTGCAAAGCATCGAGCGCGAAGTTTCACTCGAGCATGGTCCGCTTCCGCCGCCATCCCAGCCACCGGCAACTCTTCCCTCGAGAAGCCTCGGCTCGCTGCTCAGCCCGCTGCTTCTCCCCCGGCTTTTCGTGGGAATCGTTACACTCATCGTCGCCAACACGCTGATCTATGGCTTCGTGACCTGGTTGCCGACATTTTTCGTTGCGGAGGGACGCAGCATCGCCGCTTCGTTTGGCTATTCCCTCGTGATGTCTATTGGCGCGCCCATCGGTTCGGCTATCGGCGCGTTCACCGCGGACTCCTGGGGACGCAAGCCCGCGATCATCGGCGCTTCCCTGCTCACCATTCTGCTCGGGGGCATCTATCCCTTCATCAAGGATCCTGTTCTGCTGGGGGTGGCAGGATTTTTGCTGATGATTCCAATTTACGTGCAGGTCACTCTGCTGTTCGCGATTTATGTTCCAGAGCTTTTCCCCACGGAAGTTCGCCTGCGCGCCACGGGAATCTGCAACACATTTGGGCGCGGCGCGACCATCGTCACGCCGTTCATGGTGGTGGCGTTGCTCCGCTCTTACGGAATCGGCGGTGTTCTCAGCTTGATGATTGGGCTTCTGGTGGTGCAGATCGTCGTGGTGATTCTCTTCGGCATCGAGCCGAAAAAACGGAGCCTCGAAGAAATCGATTCCCCCGTCGCCGCGTCCCCGGCGTAAGCCCCCGACTACGGCTTGTCCGGCTTCACTTCGGTCGCCGTCCCCAGTTTGATGGTCACGCCGAATCGTTTGTAATTCGCATAGCGCACCGTCATACGAATCTGCACATTTCCGGAACTGAAATGCAGCGTATCGTTCGAACGCGTGTAGGTCGGGAACCAGTAGTGGCCCTCGATATTTTCCCGGAAAGTCTCGAAACGCGGAAACACGTTTTCGTTGCCCTTTTTCTTGATGTCCGGCACAGCTTTTCCGTCGGTCTTCACGATCTCCATGTCCTTGTCTTCCACCCAGACGCGTCCCTGAAAATAACGTTGATTCTTCTCGATTGTTTTCGGGGCCACATCGAAGACATACGTTCCGAGCTCATCGAGTTGCTGCCGCCCGACATACGTCACGTTATATTTCGGCAGTTCCGTCGTCGTCAGCACAAAGGGCTGGACGTGTTCGAGGTCGTCCAGATCCTGCTGCGACATCTGAATCCTCTGGAGCGTCGGCGCCGGCGCGTCCGTCACCTTCTCGAAGCGCTTTCCGTCCGGAGTAAACAAAATGTCGCTGGTCATCCGGTACTCGCCGTCCGGCATTCCATTTTCATCGATCGTCTGGATGGAATACGTCTGCGTGTAGGTATAGTGGTCGCGTTCCTTCCGGAATTCTTCTTCCCCGGCAGCAAACCTTTGAATGATCTGTTCAACGGGAAGGGCGGGCGGCGCGGTCGAAATCTCTGTCGGGGCGTCCCGTTGTGCAACCGGAGGTGTAATATCCTTGCGCGGCGCGGCAACAGGGGGTGGTGTCGAGCCTGCAGATGGCGGCGGCAACGGGCCTGACTGCTGGGCTGCCAGCGGCCACGCTAGCATTGACGCGATCAAAAGCAACGCTGCCATTCTTGCCGCCCTCGCGTCGTAGCGCTTTATTCCCCCAAGAGTTCTCTCTTGCATCACCTTTTGCCTCCGCTTGCCTTTTTCTTTCGTCTTCGTCCGTGGCCAGTCGCCCCGTTAGATAAGAACTCTGGCCGGCGACGATGGTTGCATCGCCCGCCGCACTTTGCTTTCTCTTTCGAAGCGTTCCATGTTCCAATTATCGCGCATTTCCGCTTTGAATCTGTACTGTAGCGAGGCGCGATTCAGAAAAATGTTTGCCGGCCGCACCGACTGGAATCTTACTCCCAACCGCCTGAGCGAAGCCCTCGCTCGCCACCGCGCCGCCGCCAAGCCGATCTTTGACTTGACCGCGTCGAACCCCACTGCTTGCGGTTTCCTTTACGGTCGCAAAGCTATCCTCCGCGCGCTCTCGAATCCGGCCGCTCTCACTTACGAACCCGATGCCAAAGGGCTTGAATCTACCCGCCGTGGCATCGCGGCCTATTATGCCGCACGCCACTCAGAAATTTCGCCAAACGATATCCTTGTCACGACCAGCACCAGCGAGGCTTATTCCTTTATTTTTCGTGCGCTCTGCGATCCTGGCGATGAACTCCTCATCCCCGGGCCTAGTTATCCGCTCTTCGATTTTCTCGCCGACATCCAGGATGTGAAACTCGTACGCTATCCACTCGTTTACGACCACGGCTGGCAGACCGATTTTCACGCTCTCGAACAAGCGATCACTTCCCGTTCACGCGGCGTGATTGCGGTCCATCCAAATAATCCCACTGGACATTTCGCCAAGCCGACGGAAATCGCCCGGCTCAATAAAATTTGTTCTGCGCGCGAAATGGCCATCATCGCCGACGAAGTTTTTTTGGATTTTGCTCTCGGCGAAAATCCGCCGCCGAGCTTTGCGGCAAATCGCAGCGTTCTCACTTTTGCACTCAGCGGCCTTTCGAAAATTTCCGGCTTGCCACAAATGAAAGCGGCCTGGCTCATCACCAGCGGGCCAGAACCGATGAAACAACAAGCCCTCGCGCGCCTCGAGGTGATTGCGGACACTTATCTTTCGATGAATGCGCCCGTGCAGTTAGCGCTTCCTGCATTTCTCGAGCAGCGTCATTCTTTTCAACAACAGTTGCTCGCGCGCGTCCGCAGAAATCTCGCCGAGCTGGATCGCCAACTCGCGCAACAAAAATCGTGCGCCCGCCTGCATCTCGAGGGCGGCTGGTACGCCGTTCTGCGCGTCCCTGCCACGCGCTCCGATGAAGATCTCGCCATTGACCTGCTCACCATGAAAAATGTTTATGTCCATCCCGGCCATTTTTACGATTTCTCTTCCGATGGCTACCTGATCGTTAGCCTAATCACGCCGGAACGCGACTTCACTGAAGGCATCACGCGCCTACTTTCAATTTTTTGAGCGTCCCCCGCGGAAGTTCGTTCCCCCTGTTGTATAGTTGCGCCCGCCAATCTTTTCCGAAATTTCAAGGAGCCTTGCATGTCGACGTCACGCCGCAGCATTTGGAAAATTCATCTGCTCCTCGCCGTTTTTCTCGCACTTCCTTTTCTCGCCGAGCCAACTCTCCTCGCCGCCGACGACAAGCCGATCGCCATCGTACACGGCACGCTCATTGACGGCCTCGGCGGCCCGCCCGTCGACGACGCTACCGTCATTCTCCGCGGCGCTACGATCGAATATGTCGGCCCGGCGCGCAGTGCCGCGATCCCTCCCGATGCACGCATCATCGACGTCAAAGGCCGCACGGTCATGCCCGGCCTCGCCGATCTTCACGTCCACCTGCAAGGCGCGTGGGACGGCACGTCCGTTGACCTTCTCGGTTACCAGCGCTACTTCAATGCTCTCCTCTACGCCGGCGTCACGACCATCCTCGATACCGGCAATTACCAGCCCTGGGTTTTGCAGCTCCGCCAGGAGCAAGCCGCCGGCCGCCTGCTCGCTCCGCGCATCTACTGCGTCGGCGCCATGATCGACGGCACCGATCCTGCCTGGCCCGATCTTGCTTACGCACTCACCTCGCGCTATCAGATTCCCATGTTCGTCGAGCGCGACAAGCAGGCTCACGTCGACATGATCAAGGCCTACGCCAATCTTTCCGACCGCCTCCTGCGGCGCCTCTCGGAAGAAGCGAAGAAAGCCGGCCTCCGTGTGGTGATCGATCAGTGGGATCGCAACGGCTCTCCCGACCTTAGCGCCGCCGGCATCTCCGGCTACGCGCATGCCGCCACGCGAAAAATGTCCGCCGAAGACGTTCAGCTCATCAAGGACCGCAGTCTCTTTGTGATCACCACTCTCGTGGTCCACGAATCGTTCGCGCGCACACGCTTCCGCGATGTGCACTTTCTCGATGAACCGTTGATCGCCGACACCACTCCGCCGTGGTTCCTCACGGAACTTAGGGAGTTCATCAACAAGCCGCAATCCGACGACGAGAAAAAGGACACGGCCACGGCTGTCGCGGAGTTTGAAGAGTCCAAGCGCAACGTGAAGAAATTTTTCGACGCTGGAATTCTCCTGGCCACCGGAACCGACGCGCCATATCCTGCCGTCTTCCAGGGAGAAGGCGTGCATCACGAGTTGGAATTGCTGGTCGAAGCGGGTTTGACTCCGCTCCAGGCGCTGCGTGCAGCCACTTACGATGCGGCGCGCATTATGAAAGCGGAAAACGATTGGGGCAGCCTCGTGGCAGGCCGCCGCGCCAACGTGCTTATTGTCGCCGGCCATCCCGCGGAAAAAATCAGCGACACGCGCAAAATCGAAACCGTCATTTTCAATGGAAAAATTCTTGACCGAGCCGCCTTGCGCTTCGATCCCAAGCGCGATCCCGGCTACCGCGTCGTCCCCGGCCTCTTCAACCCCTAGCCTCGTTCTCGTTCATCTATGCTCGTCCGGCAGACAGCTATTTTGCAGACTCCGAGGGTTCTGCAGGCGCCTATTTCAGCCGGTTGATCGTGCCGCGGCACTTCGGAGATCCGCAATGACAGGGCAACCGGTTTTCGGTAGGGCCAAAACTGTAGTCGAGGGTTAACTCTTGACCCTTCCGAATTCTCCTCCGGCTATAAAAATGAATTCGGCCGTTAGTTTTGCGTACAAACAGATTTGGATCACAACAGTGATTAATGTATTCGGCGCCGCTGCCGCCAACGCCGCCGTCCAGCGCCCATCTACGATTCAGTTTGGCTATGTACAACCGCTTTGGGCCTTTTCGCTTAAACACTTTCTCAATCCGCCTCAAGGCCTGGTAGATAGTGATCTTTTCGCCCGCATATTCAACCACTTTTCGCCGAGGTGGAATGTTCTTCTCGGCGAACACTCCACGGCGATCGATTCGGGAAGGACCCACGCGCAAGGGAAAAGAAGCGAACTGATCAGCAATCTTCATCTACGAGATTCCCGATGATGCGAATCAAAGCCGCACGGAAGCGGAAAGGCTGGCAGTTATGAGTTGCCAGCCATGCCTTTATTGAATGTCCCGCCTCCGCGTGATTGGGTCTTTGCGGCGCGCTGGCCGAGGAGTATACCGTCAGCCGGTCTTCCGGAGTAGCCTGATTTTGTGAATACCGGAGTCTTTCTCGGAGACTCCGCACCCGCACTCCGAAGCTAGACCCATTCCATAGGATTCCTATGCCGGGTCCGTCCGTTTGAACCGTGCACAACGTGGCGTACACTCCCCTCATGCTCTACATGGTCATTGAACACTTCAGGCACGGCGGCGCAGCGGCCATTGGTAAACGCTTCCAGCAGAGTGGCCGAATGCTGCCCGAGGGCGTCACCTATCACGCGAGCTGGGTTGATCTGACCGGCGCTCGGTGTTTCCAGGTGATGCAAGCGCCGAATATGGAATCGTTGAACTCCTGGATTAGCCGCTGGGAAGATCTCATCGACTTTGAAATCGTTCCCGTCCTCACCTCCGCTGACTTCTGGGCTAAAAGCTCCCTCGAATAGGACGTCCGCCCCCGCCTGCTTCCCATTCGCCGGGAAGCGCGTCTAACCCCGCATGCGCTCAGGTCAAATGTCTACCCAGCGAAGCACAGAACGACTCGAACTGCTGCAGGGTACTCTGGACCTACTGATCTTACGCAGGCTGATCTTTGGACCACAACACGGACAAGGGATCGCACGCGCCATCCAGGAAACGTCGGAGAAGGAGCTGCTCGTCGAGCATGGCGCTCTCTATCCCGCCCTCCAGCGGCTGGAAGAGCGCGGCTGGATCTCCGCGAAGTGGGGAGTTTCTTCCAACAACCGTAAAGCGCGGTTCTATTCGCTGACGGCAGCGGGCCGCAAACAACTGGTCAGAGAAACCAACAAATGGAAGCGATTGACAGGGGCAATCGCGCGGATTCTCGGGACCGAGAGCGCGAAAAGCTAATGCCATGTTCGGGCGGAAACGCAAACTCGGCGACTTCACTTCCGAAATCGAAGCCCACATAGAGCTCGAGGTAGAGCGCTTGCGCGAGCAGGGGCTGAGTGAAGAGGAGGCCCGAGCGGCGGCCCGCCGCTCCTTCGGCAACGTCTTGCAAGCCGAAGAGCGCTTCTTCGAATCCAGCCGTTGGCTCTGGTGGGATCATTTCTGGCAGGACATTCGCTACGCCGTGCGTGTGCTGCGCAAGTCCCCGGGCTTCAGCGCCATAGCGGTTTTGACGATTGCCTTGGGCGTCAGAGCGACGACAGCGATATTCAGCGTGGTCGATGCGACACTTCTGCACCCTCTGCCGTACCCTCAACCGGAGCAGCTCGTCAGCATCGAGGACGATCTTCCCGGTGTGGGCGCGCGGAATGTGGGGATGTCCGAGCCGGAGTGGCAGGACCTTCAGCATTCGGGAATTTTCGAATACGTTTCGCCGACGTGGTACGACGACAACAATCTCACTGGCTCCTCGGAACCTGCGCGCGTCAGCTTGCTGATCGTCGCACCGGATTATTTTGCGATTTTGGGCGTGAAACCGCGGTTGGGTCGCACGTTTAATCCAGACGATCACACGCCAGGGTTTACTACGGAAGTGGTGATCAGTGACGGCATGTGGAAGCGGGCCTTCGCAAGCGATCCGCATGTCCTGGGCAAAAATGTGCGGATGGATACCGACCTATATCACATCGTGGGCGTGATGCCGCCGGGTTTTCAGTCCCCAGGACGAACCGCAAGAAACAGGAATATCGAGATTTGGGCGGCAACCAGCTTTTACGGGCCGCCCTTGTATGACCACCCGCCACGGAACGGACGAAATCTTCCGACCGCCATCGCGCGACTCAAAACGGGATTGACCATTGCAGACGCGCAGAGGCGCGTGGACGCGCTTGTCGCGTCTTTGCAGAAACAATTCCGTAACGATTACCCGCTGCAAGCCGGGTGGACAGTGCGCTTGGTGCCGCTCAAGGAAATCGTGGTCGGCGATGTTCACCAGTCGCTGATTCTGCTGCTTGGCGCCGTGGGATTGGTTTTGCTGATCGGGTGCGTGAATGTTGCGAATCTTCTGCTGGCGCGCGCCAGCGCACGAAGGCGCGAAATGGCTGTTCGGCAGGCGCTGGGAGCCGCGCGGATACGGCTGATGCGTCAGTTACTGACGGAGAGTTTGTCGCTTTCGCTGCTCGGTGGGCTGGCCGGGGTGGTGATTCTCTTTTTCACGAAGGGGCTTCTGCTCCGAATCGTGCCTGAAAGCCTGCCGCGACTCAACGAAGTATCGATTAACTGGGTTGTTTTGGTTTTCGCCCTCGGCGCCTCTCTCATCGCCGGCGTGATTTTCGGCGTGGCTCCCGCTTTGCATGCCGGACGCGTGGACTTGACGCATGCGCTCAAACTGGAAGGGCGCGGCTCGACAGGGTCACGAGAGCAAGCGCGCACACGCCGCGTGCTGGTGGTAACAGAATTTGCCCTTTCTTTGGTGCTGATGATCGCCGCGGGCCTTCTGCTACGCAGTTTCTGGGACTTGCTGAATGCGCAACTGGGATTCAATCCACAGAATGTGATGATGGTCCGGACGAGACTGCCCTACCCCAATGATCTCAAGGTTGACGTATACGCAACCGTTTCGCAGACTGCTCCGTTTTTTCGCGAATTACTTCGGCGCAGCAAAACGCTACCAGGAGTAGAAGAAGCAGCGATTGGTGATTTCGGCGCTGTTCCATTAGGGCATGATCGAGACAATCAAACCCCGCCAGTGCCGTTGATCCTGGAAGACCACGAGACGGGAATCGACCAGTCTCCTTTGGTGGACCCGTCCTATGTCACGCCAGAATATTTTCACTTAATGGGCATGACGCTGTTACGTGGGCGTTTCTTCACCGACTTCGACACCGAGGAGGCGCCAGGGGTCGCGGTAATCAATCAGGCCATGGCGCAAACGTATTGGCCAAACGAAGATCCCCTTGGGAAACATCTGAAGCTATCACGATCGGCGGCTTCCTGGGCCACGGTGGTCGGCGTAGTCGCGGATGCTCGGACAGAATCGTTGCAGAACGCCGGAGTCCCGGAAATCTATACCAGTCTATATCAGCGTATCTCGCGCCATTCGGTGCACCATCTGGCGATATTTCTGCGCGGACATTTGGATGCCGCCGCGATTCCAGATGAAGTGCGCGAGCAAGTGCAGTCCATCGATGCGACACTTCCTGTTTTCGCCGCACAGACGCTCAATGAAACGGTATCCGCGTCTCTCGCAGAGAGGCGATTCTCGATGGAGATGGTCGCTCTCTTCGCTTTGACGGCCTTGCTTCTCGCGGGGATAGGAATTTACGGAGTGCTTTCCTATCTCGTAAGCGAGCGCACACACGAAATCGGTATTCGGATCGCGCTCGGCGCGGAAAAAACGAATATCCTGCAGATGGTCCTACGTCAAGGATTGGGGCTTGCCCTTGCGGGTGCCGCTGTTGGGCTTGTTTGTGCGGTGATCGTATCGCACTTGATGGCAGGACTGCTTTACGGCGTTAGGCCGACAGATCCACTCACGTTCCTGGGCGTCGCCATTCTCCTCGTAGGCGTCGCTGTGCTCGCCTGCTATCTTCCGGCGCGCCGCGCCATGCGCGTCGATCCGGTGATTGCCCTTCGCTATGAGTAAAGTCGCGCGCGCCGAGATGTGTATCGGCGTGCAGGACACACTCAAAAAGGTGAGCGAGAGCAAGTAATTTCGTTGTTTGGTTCATGGGATGGATGGTATCCGACCGACGCAAGTCCAAGGAACATGGAGGCTCAAAATGGCCACGCTGGAATCCGCGCAGGTACCGATGGAAGCTTGCATGTCAAGCCGTGTTTCGACCGCCCCAGTCACGATGGTTCTGCCGAGGCACTCCGTCCTCGTCCGAGTAACTCACTGGATCATCACTCTCTGCTTTTTCGCACTGCTCCTCTCCGGTGTGGAAATTCTGATCTCTCACCCTCGCTTCTACTGGGGCGAAACCGGCAACGTGCTGACTACTCCGTTGTTCCAATTGCACATCCCTTCCTCGAGAAGACTTGTGCCGACTGGTTACGGCTACGTGCTGCCCGACCAGAACGGCTGGAGCAGAGCGCTGCACTTTGAAGCTGCCTGGATCGCGGTGCTAACAGGCTTGCTGTATGCAATCTCCGGTCTGTTTACAGGACATTTCCGGAAAAACTTGCTCCCCACCAGGGCAAATCTTTCCTGGCGGACGCTCTCGGCCTCAATCGCAAAACCGTTACGTCTTGAACGGCCGAGTGAGGCAGAGGCCTCCTCGTACAACGTGCTTCAGCGCCTCACCTATCTCTTTGTAATTTTCGTTCTCTTCCCATTGGTCATCTGGACAGGCTTGGCGCTGTCGCCTGGGTTTATCTCCGCCTTTCCGGCCTCAGTTAACCTGCTCGGTGGCCGCCAGTCGGCGCGCACAATTCACTTCTTTGTCTCAGTCGCCCTTGTGCTGTTCCTGCTTGTTCATGTCGCGATGGTTTGCCTTGCCGGATTCTGGAGCCGCACAGGAGCGATGATCACGGGCCACATCGGTACGCGTAAGGAGCACACATGATCAATCTTTCACGACGAAAACTGATCGTATCCGGACTCGCAGCGACCGCGGGCGCATCGGGATTGGCAGTGGCAGCGCGCCTTGCGCAGAAGCATGGATTGGTGCCTCCTGATCATGGCGGAATCTACGGCCTCGGCGAAACGCTGACTTATGCCTCGCAGCGGCTGCTGACGCGTCATTCATTGGCACGCGAATTCCCGCGCAGCCAGATTTCGCCGCGTCCATTCCCGAACTACCTTGATCCCCTCACGGAAGACTTTAAGCGTCTTCAGGCGGGCGGATTTGCGGACTATCGGCTCTCCATAGATGGCTTGGTCCATCAACCTGCGTCGTTCTCGATTGCTGACCTCAAGAGCTGTCCATCTCGCAGCCACATTACCGAACTCGTGTGTGAAGAGGGCTGGTCCTATATAGCCGAGTGGATTGGCGTGCCTCTCTCCCACGTCTTGCATCTCGCCGGGGTCCACCCACAAGCCCGATACGTCGTGTATGTCTCGATGGAACCCGACACCTGGGACAGCATCGATATGGCCGATGCTCTGCATCCGCAGACATTTCTCTGTTACGGCATGAATGGCGGTGAGCTTCCAGTAGCCCACGGTGGACCGCTTCGCATGCGGCTCCCTCGGCAAATCGGTTACAAGAACATAAAATTCATCACTCGCCTGACGCTCACAGATAGTCTGAAAGGGTTCGGTAAAGGCTGCGGATCTGCGGGTTGCGATGCAGGCTACGCCTGGTACACCGGTATCTGACGGTCCTTGGATTGTCCAAGCCTGGCGGCTCGCTGTTCAAGCGAAACGAGGCAACATCCAATGAAGCGAACGCGAATCATTCTCCTGCTGGCGTTACTCATCCCATTCACGGGCAAACTTGCGGCGCAATCGCCGGCGCAAGTGACGCTCGTGAAAGCAGACCGGCTGCTCGACCCACGAACCGGGAATGTGCTTTCGCCCGCGGCCGTGCTGATTGAGAACGGCAAAATCAAGGAAGTCGGCGCGCCTTCTCAGGTTCAGCCTCATGCGCCGGCAGGCGCCAAAACCATTGATTTGGGTGGTGCCACTCTTCTACCCGGGCTGATTGACAGTCACACCCACCTGCTTCTCGACGTGATTGTTCCTCCAGAAGAGGAGTACGAACGCCGCTACAACGGGGACTTTGTTCCGGACCAACTGCTAGCCATCGTCGAGTCGCCCAGTAAACGCGCCTTTCTGGGTGCTAAGTTGGCGCGCGAAGACCTTGAGAGCGGCTTCACGACTGTCCGCAATCTAGGTCACTCCGGAATCGATGGCGATGCCGCCCTGCGCGACGCCATTAACGCCGGTCGTGTCCCCGGCCCCAGGGTCCTTGCTGCGGGCCGGAAAATCACTGCGCTCGGTAATTATGTCCAAAGCCTCAATCCCGTGCTTGCCGAATCCATCCTGCGGCAGGAATTTCTTAATGTCTCGAACCTGGAAGAAGGGCGGCGCGCCGTAGATGCGAACCTCTTCTATGACGTGGATGTTATCAAAGTTACGCTCGACGACGAGGGCGTCGGAATTGACACGCCAGTGATGTCCGCGATCGTTGAAGAAACTCATCGCGCGCACAAAAAGATTGCCGCCCATGCCGTAGGCCAACGTGCCATCCAAATTGCCATCGACGCGGGCGTGGACAGTATCGAGCACGGCAACAACGTAACCGACGACCAGTTGAAGATGATGCGTGACAAGGGCATCTTCTTCGACATCACGCCAACCTTTTGGAGCGGGTTCTATATGAAGATCACCGAGCCGAGCATTGTGTTTCCACCCGCTATAAAGGCCCAGCTGGCCGCTGCCGATGAACGCAGGCGTAAAATGGCGGTCGACCTCGTTCAGCGGATCCTCAAGTCAGGAGTGAAGTTCGCGGCTGGATCAGATATGGGCTTTTTCTATCCCGGAAAAACGAAGGGCCAAGCATCAGCGACAATGTTTCCCCATTTGCATGACGCCGGAATGCCGCCGCTCGATATCCTTCGCGCCGTCACCGCCAACGCAGCCGAAATGCTCGGCTGGCAGGACCGCGTGGGTACAATTGAACCAGGAAAATTCGCTGATCTAGTCGCCGTTTCCGGTGATCCCCTCGCCGACATCACCGAACTCGAGCGCGTGCGGTTTGTCATGAAGAATGGAGAGGTGGTCAAAAATGATTTCGCTGCGCACTGAAATGAAATCCAGCCTGATTGGAGCCGGCATCGCCGCAATGGCGTTTGCCGCGGGAGTGCTCGCGCAGGGCGGACGGGATGCGAGCCCGACAGGAACGGCCGCGACCCAGGTCGGCGGCCACTACGAGCATGTCCTGGGCATCGTCGATCCCGTATACACTAGCGGCAAGTGGATCGAGATCACGTCCGGCCGTCCTATCAAGCGCGGGCGCGACGTGTTCGGCTCGGGTGCGAACTACAGAAAGGTCGCGAATTCTGGCGCGCCCGTCTGGCGCGCCGGCGCGAACATGACGACGCAGCTCAAGACCGAGGTGCCGCTCGTCATCGACGGCAAAACAGTCGCGTCCGGCAGCTACACGATGTTCATCGATCTGAAGCCGAACACCTGGACGTTGATCGTGTCGAACTGGAAGGCGCAGACGCACCACGACCCGAAGAACACCGCCGAGATTTGGGGATCGTTCGGCTATACCCCGGACAAAGACGTTGTGCGCGCGTCGATGACGACGTCGACGCTGCCGTGGTCGGTCGATCAGCTCACGTGGGAGTTCACCGACATGACCGACGCCGGCGGCAAGATCATGATCATGTGGGACAAGACGGCCGCGTCAGTGCCGTTCAAAGTCGGGATGTGAACCCCGACCAGCCGGCCCGCCCGCGTAGTCATCTAAACACGGGGGGCAGCCATGTTTGCGGATCTGCGCCAAGACTTACGCCACAGCCTGCATCACCGAGATCGAGCGCGTCCGCCTCGTGATGAAGGAAGGCCAGGTAGTTAGAAACGCCTTCGCATCTCACTGAGGCATATTCCTCATTCTTGCGACCGTCAAGCATGGCACGCCAATGAGTTTCAGAAAGAGGACTGATCCAAAGGAGAGCTTTACGATGAAACACTCTTCGAAGTTGTATGGACTTGTGCTAATTGCCGTCACTCTACCAGCCCTCGCCGCAACGAATCTCTGCGGTCAGGGCCAACCACAGAGTCAATCTCCCGGTCCCGCACGTTCGCGGGTGGAAGAAATGCTCGAATGGTGGAACCACATCGGCAACAAGCTAATCGCCATGGCCAAGGATTTTCCGGAAGACAAGTACGATTTCAAAGTACAGAAAGACGAGCGCACCTTTGCGGAAAATCTTCTGCACATTGCCGCAGTTGACTACGACGTTGCGGGCAAGGTTTCCAAGTCACACCTGGGGCCGGACTTCGGAAAGGACAAACATAATCCCTCGCGCGAGGTATACCGGACGAAAGCTGAGGTCGTGAAGTTGCTTGAGGAGGCAGTCGCAGCCGGAGCCACTGTGATCCAAGACCAGGGCGACGCTGGGCTGGATAAAACGATGGAATTTGGTTGGGAAACCGGAAAGCATGTAGTCCGCAATTCCTACGCTTGGATGTCCGCCATCGAGCACAGCGCCGAGCACTTCGGCCAGCTCGTCGTCTACTACCGCGCGAACAACTTGGTACCACCGGAATCGCGGCACAACGTACAACAGTCTCAGGTGCCAGCTCCACATGTTGTTGATCTGAAGGCTCCAGACGGCGCCGTCCTGAAGGCAACCTACTTTGCCGCCACTAAGCCGGGTCCCGGCGTGTTGCTGTTTCATCAAAGCAATCGGACGCGCAAGGCTTGGGACGATGTGGCGGCACGACTGGCCGCGGCCGGAATCAACACGCTTACGCTCGATATCCGGGGATTTGGCGAAAGTGGCGGCGGGCCGTACGAGAAGTTAACAGGCGCTGAGACGGCACATGAACGCAAAGACGTGTGGCCTGGCGACATCGATGTGGCGTGGCAATACTTGGTTTCACAACCAGGAGTCAAGCGCGATGTGATTGGCTTGGGGGGAGCCGGGTTTGACGGCGTGGATAGTTCCGTCCAGACGGCTCGCCGGCATACCCCTGATGTAAAATCGCTGGCGTTACTTTCCGGAGAAACCTTTCTACCTGGCCTGCAATTCTTACGGCAGGCGTCGGAACTGCCCGAGATGTTCGTCGTGGCTGACGACGACGAATACCCGCCCACAGCGGAAGCCATGGAATTGCTCTTCAGCATGTCCTCCAACCAGGGGAAGAAGTTCGTACGCTATGCTGGGAAAGGAGCGCCTTGGCTTGGAGATGAAAACAAGACCGGTGTCCCTGCCACAGGAAGACACGGAACCGACCTGTTCACAGTTCATCCGGAGCTACCAGGCATCATTGTGGATTGGTTCGTGACCACGCTCATTGAGACGCCGGGTCATGCTCCCGTGGATAACAGCAGCGCGTCCGCTGTGCCCTGTGCGCCAATTATCAACCAATTGCAAACGCCCGAAGGAGTTGCCCAGGTCACGCAACAATTGATGGAAGCGCAGCGAAGAGATCCCCAAGCGCAGTTGTGGCCGGAGTACGTCGTCAGTATCCTGGGGTACGACCACTTGAGGGTGGGTGAAACAAAGGCAGCTGTCGAGATCATGAAACTCAACTTTCTTGCTTATCCGCAGTCGGCCAACGCGAGCGATAGCCTCTCTGATGTCTACTTGGCAGACGGGCAGAATGATCTGGCGCGGCAATACGCCGAGAAAGCTTTGGTCCTGGTGGCCTCCGACACGAGCGTTTCAAAAGAGTGGCGCGATGTGATTCGTGATAGCGCCCAGAACAAACTCAAGAAGCTAGCCGCGGCCCGTTGATTTGATATAGTCGCGACTCGCGCCGCGCTTTGGCGCTCGATAAGCCATCTCGTTGGATTTCGAATAAATTGAGGAAGATCACTCGAATGAAACAAATACGAATGCTCTTGCTGTTGACGGTGGTTCTCTTTGCCTTAGTTGCCCTACCGCGAGGCATAACAAATGCAACAAGCGTTGGCGGCCGTCAGACTCAATCCTCGCAGCAGCCTCCGCCGACCATAGCTTCCGCCGTCGACCGCGAGATCAGCGGTATCGAAAAGCAAATTTTGGAAGTCGTCGAAGCCATGCCCGAAGATAAATACAACTTCTCTCCTGAGAGCTTGAACATTCCAGGGAGCGACTACAAGGGTGTGCGAACGTTTGCCGTGCAGGTGAAGCATGTTGCTGCTTCCAATTATTTCATTTGGTCGCCGCTTACCGGCGAGAAGCTACCGGAAGGCTTAAAGGACGGGAACGGTCCCCCTAACGTGAACACCAAAGCCGACATCATCAAGTTCCTGAAGGAATCTTTTGCACTGGGTCACAAGGCTGCGGCTGCGTTGACGACTGAGAATATGTTGCAGGCCCCTGAACACAGCAAATCGACCCGCCTGCACTTGGCCACATTCGGGGTCACGCACGCCTTTGATCATTACGGACAGCTGGTGGAGTACTTGCGGATGAATGGCATTGTGCCGCCAGCCAGCCGGGTACAGTCAGAGTGATAGGCAGAATTGCGGAGATGCCCCTGCCGGGAAGAGCGGCATGGTGGCCGCCTTCCCAAAGCAGAATCGCTTCCTCACGCCCTGCCTGCGACAAGCAAGTCTGCCCGCCGCGGCAAGCAATGCCTTCTTTGCGCTACACTGGATTCCATCCTATGAGCGCGCACAAAACGACGACGATTGACCTTCACTGGACGGGGCGGCCGCGGTCGATCGCGGCGGTGCTTCTCGAATCGGATGGCCACCGGGCAGTGCTGGATCCCGGGCCAAGCTCGACGCTCACAACGCTTCGCGAGCAGCTTCGCGCTCGCGGGCTCACGGTAAACGACCTCGAAGCCATCTATCTGACCCACATTCATCTCGATCATGCGGGCGCCACGGGAACGCTGGTGCGCGAGAATTCCCACCTTGCGGTGTACGTCCACGAACGCGGAGCGCTACACATGGCCGATCCCTCGAAGCTGCTCAGCAGCGCGGCGCGGCTTTACGCCACCGCCATGGAGCGGCTCTATGGAGAATTCCTTCCCGTGCCGCAGGAAAACTTGCGCGTTTTGCGAGGCGGCGAGACTTTGGCGCTTGGCAGCAGCAGATTCGAAGTTTTTTATACGCCGGGACATGCTTCGCATCATGTTTCCTACTTCGATGCCGCGGAAGGCACGGCTTACGTGGGCGACACGGCGGGGCTGCGCATGGAAGGCAATCCGTATATCCTTCCCGCGACTCCGCCGCCCGATATCGATCTCGAAATCTGGAACGATTCGCTCGACGCCATCAGCAAACGACGTCCGGCGCGGCTCCTTTTAACGCATTTCGGCGTTGCTGACGACCCGGTCGAACACATCCAGCGTTACCGGGAATGCCTGCGGACGTGGGGCAAAGTCACGCAGGAAATTCTTGCCAAGGACCTCGATGAAGCGGAAGCGTCGCGCGCATTCGTCGAAATCATCGGCGGAGAGATCAAGAAGTACCTCTCAAGCGCGGACGCCGAGCATTATTTTTTTAACGCGGGTCTGGGGCTTTCCTGGCTCGGCCTGGCGCGCTATTACCGCAAGCGCGCGGCGGCGCAGGCGTAAAACAGTAAGAGACAGCACGGCGCAGCAAATATTTTTGAAGCGGAAATTTTTGTAAAGCCGGTGAGCTGAAATGGATTTTCAAGTGTAGTGGGAATCAGCCTTCCGCCATGACCGTTGCGGCGGAAAAAGTTTGCGCCAGGTGATCGCCCCAGGCTTCCTTCACTTCGAGGGCGATGGCGTAGGAGAGAAAACGGTCCGGGTCACTGAGCGATTTATCTAACAATTGATCCGCGGGATTGATGCGATTCAGCCGGTCCTGCTCGACCTTCTGGAGGAATTGCCGGAACCCTTCGATCTGATCGGCGGTTTGGCGGCCCAGAGGCGTTTTCCGTTTTAGCCGCGGCCCCCAGACTAGATTGACCGGCAGGAATGCCGCAAGCATCAGCGCAAAGGAAAGCGACACGTCCGCGGCCAGCTTGGTCAGAAAGAAAATCATAACCGAGCCAAACACGGCAATGGCCGCTGTTCCCGGCAGCAGCCTAACCCAGCCGACGCCCGCGCGCGCGGCGGTCTTCCATGCCGAAATAAATGTAAGCTCAATCATCATGCCGAGCATCAGGCCGCAGAACAGAAACCAAATCGTGAAGAATATCGCTTCGCTGGTATCGCGGCCCCGCGCCACCGCGGCGAGCGCCAACGCGCATGCAAACGTCGCCATTACGCCCACCATGATGATTCCGGCATGGCGCGTGAAATATTTTCCGGCGAGCTGTTTGTTCAGTTCCTCGTGGATGTGAAAGATGTACCGGCCATTCTGCGCGGTGTTCCGCTGGTCCATCGCGGGAGAGAGTTCGATAGCGGGCCAATCTTCAAAAAGCAGAGCGAGTACGCGCCGCTCCTCGGGCGCCAGCCTGGCCTCGGCGGCGCGGTCGCTCATAAGGCGCGACAATTTGTATTTTCCCTCGCTGGGTTCGACGCGCAGGCATCCGCGGACGGCAAGCTCCGCGATGACCGCTGCGAAGGAGCGGCCATCCGTTACGCCGGCAACCATGTATCGCACTCCCGCAGCGGATAAATTTTCAGGAGGATCATAGCGCGTGACAACCGTGCCGGGCTTGGGATCCGGGCCGATCCAGAACCAAGCGATCAAGTAAAAGAGAAACACAAGCGCGGGCGCAGCGAACATCCATTGATCGTGGCCGAGGGCTTGGAGTCTTGGTTTGTGGATGTAGCCGGCGGGCCAAGTGACCACGAGGCTTAAGCTTTGGCGCGGGGCCACGTTTGTCGAGCGATAAATAATACTGCCCGATGGGTCATCGATTCGATCGAGCGTGGTCCCCGGGCGGCGCGGATAGCTTACGCCGCGTCCGGCGACTCGCGGCTCGACTTCTACGCTCTCGGGAGAGATTTCTGCTGGCAAGTGCACGGCGAGGACAGCTTCCGCGACCGGTGCGTTGCGCTCGTGGCCGTTGGAATTCCAGTACAGAGCGTCGCGCGCGGCGCCGAGATTTAGAGCCGAATCCACGGTGTAGCGAATGACGAAACGGTGTTCACCGGAATCGAGCGGAACATCTTTTTCACCGATGCGAAGTTGCGAGTAGCCGTAACCGGAGCCTTGCTCGTAGCTGATGGGGTGGCTGTCTTCGGTCACTTCCAGGATGGTCACGCGAATGCCGTTGTCTCGTTTGTATTCGCCCACATAACGGCGATCCCAGCGGTCTTCTGAAGAAATCGGCAAATTTCGCATGAAGCCGTACTTGTAAAACGACGCGGCGTTGCTCACAACAATTTCTTCGCGGACTTCGAGTGTCGCGTCTTCCTTGACCGTGATATCCGTGCGGAAGAACGTTATGCCGGCCGCGTTCGCGGCGTCCGCGCGGGCGGAATGAGGCAAGGACACAGCGATAAAGAAAATCAGAAGGACCGGAATGTGGCGTCTCATGACTGCCCCTGGCTGCTTCGAGAAATTGTTCTCTCACTATGCTACCGGGAAGGATCCGTTTTCCTGATCAGCTTTGTGGCGTTTTGCCGCGTGTCGTGTACCCCCGGGATGAGGTCGGTGAACGATCGTTGGGAGAAAGAGAAAGAAATGGTCGCTCGACTGATGGGAGCGGGAAAATAACTATGCGGTTGAGCCGGCGGAAGAAGCTTCGGGGGATTCAGCGACGGGCTCCGCGGGCGGCGGATTGAGCGATTCGAAGCGGGCCGCGAGGACATCGGCGAGAAGCTCCACGAGGAGTTTCGCTTTGCTGCCATCGGGATCCTTTTCGGGATTGAATTCGACCACGTCGATCGCCAGAAGATTTTTCGAGGCGGCGAAAATGCGAAGAGCTTCGCGCACTTCGTCGAGGCGAAGGCCACCGGAGCCCGGCACCGGCACGGCGCCAAAATCTTCCGCGGCGATCACGTCGGTATCAAAGTGCAGCACAAACTCGCGCGCTTCGGCGTGCAAATGGTCAAGAGCTTCCTTCGCCGCTTTCGCCGCGCCAGCGGCTTGGATATCGACAGCCAAGACTCGGCGGATGGGCGACCTGTTCAAAAAATCCTGCTCGGGAGGGTCGATGCGTTCGAGACCAAAGAGCGTGATGTCAGGTTCACGCACCAGCGGCGGCTCGCCCCAGAAGCGAACCAGCTCCGCGGCGCCGCGCCCGGTGAAGTGAGCGACGACCATGCCATCCAGCCGGCCAGATGGAGTTGTGGCCGGAGTGTTCAAGTCGGCGTCGCGGTCCACCCAGAGCAGGTTGACGTGTTTGTAGTACCGGCGGGCTGCGGCAACGACGCCCATGGCCTGAACGCATTCGCCACCAAGCACGATTAGCAGAGCGCCGGACTTGACGGCCTGCTCGGCGCGCAAGCGGAGTTCGTTTAAGCCGGCAACGACTTCGGCGGCGTTTCTGGCGCGCGGATGCTCGTCGTCCTGGGAGAAATGATGCGGCGCGCAATCTCCGTGATCCAAGACTTCGTAACCGGCACTTTGCAGTTTTTCGACGAGTCCGGCGGCGCGAATGGCCGCAGGCGCCTTCTCGAGTCCCGGCTCGAACGCGGCGGCACTCGACGGCGCACCAATTAGAGCAATCTTCTTCGGCTGACGGACAATTTTGACCGCCAAGGTTTTGCTCCTTGTGCTGTAGTTCCCCTGAAACGCGCGGGACCGCTATTCCTGTTTGGCCCCGCCCGCCAAAACTCCCCCGCAGGTCTCTCGAACCGAAATCGCTCTAACGCCGCGGCGCGGGCGCGATCGTAGCGAGCTCCGGCGGCAGCGTAAACCGCACGTCTTCGCGGATCAAATCGAGATCGCGCTGGTCGGTAAATCCGCACTCGGCAAGCCGCTGACTGACCTGCTCGACGAGCACTTCCGGAGCGGAAGCTCCCGCGGTCAATCCGACGCGCTTCACGCCCGCGAACCATTTCACGTCAATGTCCGAAGCGGCATCAATGAGCTGGGCCGGTACGCCGCTGCGCTTGGCGACTTCGACAAGACGGTTGGAATTCGAACTGTTTGGCGAACCCACGACCAAAATCAGGTCCACATCTTTCGCGACCTGCTCGACGGCTTCCTGGCGATTTTGCGTGGCATAACAGATATCGTCCGAAGCGGGCCCCTTGATCTTTGGAAATTTTTGGCGGAGGCGAGCGACGATTTCCTGCGTGTCGTAGAGGCTCAAAGTGGTTTGGGTCAGAAACGCGAGCTTGTCCGGCTCGTCGACTTCGAGGGCGTCCACCGCGGCGACGGAATCGACAACGATGGTGCGGTCCGGAGCTTCGCCGGAAGTGCCGACTATTTCCTGATGATCTTTATGGCCGATAAGAATAATGGTGCGTTGTTCGCGAGCGAATTTGAGAGCTTCGAGATGGACTTTGGTGACGAGGGGGCAAGTGGCGTCGATAACTTTCAAGGAGCGCGATTTGGCTTCGTCACGGACCGTGGGCGGCACGCCGTGGGCGCTGAAAACCAGGACAGCGCCATGCGGAACGTCCTCGATGGACTCAACAAAAATGGCGCCACGGCGGCGCAATTGCTCGACAACGTAGGTGTTGTGCACAATCTCGTGATGCACGTAAACAGGAGCGCCATAGGCCTCTAGCGCGAGTTCCACAATGTCCACCGCGCGCACTACACCCGCGCAAAAGCCGCGCGGCCTTACCCTCAGCAGAACTTTGGCATCGGTGTACGTTTGCATCGCCATCCTAAAGTTATAGATTTAGAACACTCTATCATACCCTACGGAGTGCCTTGCCCGCATCGGGTTTCGAACCATATGGCGAGACTGCAACTTGACATGCCGCTTGATGAAGGGAACGCATTTCTGTCATCAAACTCTATCCCCCGATAGCTCACAAACTGGCAAATTCGTTGTGTCGAGGTCAGGAGGGGCGTATGATGCGCGAGCCTGAGGTCCAGATCGGAAATCCCCGCTCCCAACGCTCAGCGCGTGGAGGTACACCGCGATGAACTCCCAGCGTTTTATGGTCCGTGTGTCTGTGTGTGCCCTGAATCTCTTCTATGCTGTCGGGGCGCAAGCCCAGCAAAGCAACGCTCACGAGCCGGACGCGCCCGCTACTGCTGTGCGTCCCTCGCCAAAGGCAGTGCCGGCAGTTGCCGTGCCTCGTGAGATCAAATTCAGCGCAATGCTACTAGATTCTTCCGGCAAGCCGTTGAGCGGGAAGTTCGCCGTGACCTTCGCTCTGTATAACCAGCAGCAGGGCGGAACTCCTCTCTGGTCGGAGACGCAGAATGTGGAAGCGGACAGCGCCGGCCATTACGCCGTGCTCCTCGGCGCCGCCAGCAGCGCAGGAGTGTCGCCAGAGCTGTTCACTGCAAGCGAAGGTCTGTGGCTGGGCGTGCACGTCCAGGAGCCCGGCGAGACGGAACAGCCGCGAGTGCGCTGGGTGAGCGTGCCGTATGCCCTGAAGGCTGCCGACGCGGAAACCGTCGGGGGTATGCCCGCATCTGCCTTTATGGTGGCTCCCAGCGCCGCCTCAGGTGGCAACCCCGCCACGGGCGCATCGGGGGCCGCTGCTGCATTGGCTGCCACGATTAGCGGCAGCGGCACCACAGGATTCATCCCCGAGTTCACGAGCTCGACGGCTATCGGTAATTCCGTGCTCTTCCAGCTAGCCGGGAACATTGGCCTGGGAAAGACAACGCCAACGGCAAAGCTGGATGTGTTAGGTACCGTCTCCGCAACGGGGACCATCGCCACCACGGGCGGCAACCTGGCACTCCCAACAACTTCGTCCAGCTCGGCGGGCGCGCTCACAGTGAACGGGACTCCATTCCTCCACAGTTTCGGCAGCAATAACACCTTCGTAGGCGCATCGGCCGGGAATCTGACTCTATCGGGAAGCCAGGACACAGCCGTGGGCGCTTTGGCCCTTCATGCCAATACAACGGGCGTCAACAACTCCGCCTTCGGGTACAACGCGCTTAACGCCAATACCACGGCCGGGTTCAACGCTGCCTTCGGCTATGCCGCTCTCACGCACAACTCCACCGGCGCTGACAATGCCGCCTTCGGTGCCTTGGCTCTTAGCTCTAACACCACAGGCACCAACAACGCCGCTTTCGGCTACCTGGCTCTCACTGCCAACACTGGCGCGAACAACGCCGCCTTCGGGGCCAGCGCGCTCGCCACCAATACGACCGGCGTCGACAACTCCGCCTTCGGCCTTAACGCGCTCGGCGCCAACTCGACGGGCGGGGGCAACGCCGCCTTTGGCTCCGGTGCGCTCACCTCCAACACAACCGCCAGCAGGAATTCTGCGTTCGGCTACCGTGCGCTCCGCTTTAACACGAGCGCTGATAACACCGCTTTCGGCTTCCAGGCGCTCACCGCCAACATGACGGGCGGGTTCAACTCCGCCTTCGGGGGCAGCGCGCTTTCCTCCAACACGACGGGCGCGGACAACGCCGCCTTCGGCTTCCAGGCACTCATCGCCAACACCACGGGCTTCGACAATTCCGCCTTCGGCTACAACGCTCTTCTCTCCAATACGACCGGCGCGAACAACGCCGCCTTCGGCCTCGGTGCGCTCAGCTCCAACACAACGGCCAGTGGTAACTCCGCGTTCGGCTTCCGCGCGCTCCGCTTCAATACGACCGGCGCTAACAACGCCTCTTTTGGCTTCCAGGCGCTCAGCGCCAATACGACGGGCTTTAACAACTCCGCCTTCGGCCCTAGCGCGCTCGCTTTCAATACTACGGGGGCCAGCAACTCCGCGTTCGGCTTAGGCGCGCTATTTTCGAACACGACCGGCGCGGACAATGCCGCCTTTGGCCTCCAGGCGCTCAACGCCAACACGACCGGCGGTGGCAACTCCGCCTTTGGCTACAACGCGCTTTTGTCCAACTCGAGCGGCACGGAAAACGCCGCCTTTGGCCTCGGCGCGCTCAGCTCCAACACAACAGCCAACGCTAACTCCGCGTTCGGCTTCCGCGCGCTCCGCTTTAACACGGGCGCGGGTAACGCCGCTTTCGGCTATCTTGCTCTCACTAATCTCACCTCTGGCAGCAGCAACATTGCGATCGGGGCGACCGCTGGTAGTTCCCTCGGAACCGGCAGCAACAACATCTTCATCGGCGGCGACGCAGCGAGTAGCAGCGAATCCAGAACCATCCGCTTCGGCGTCGAGGGAACCCAGACGGCGACCTTCATCGCCGGGATCGATGGAGCAACCAGCGCCAGCGGCACGACTGTCTTCGTCAACTCCAGCGGCCGGCTCGGCATCTTTACTTCTTCGCGGCGCTTCAAGAACGACATCGCCGATATGGGCGAAGAGAGCGACCTGCTCATGAAGCTGCGTCCCGTGTCCTTCTACTACAAACCCGAACTCGACGAGACACAGACTCGACAATACGGTTTGGTGGCCGAAGAGGTGGCCCAGGTCGCCCCGCAGCTCGTGATCTTCGACAAGGACGGCGCACCCGAGACGGTGCGCTACCATTTCGTCAACGCCATGCTCCTGAATGAAGTCCAGAAGCAGCACCAGCTTCTTGACGAGCAGAGCAAGGCGAACGAGGAACAGCAGAGAACGATCGCGCAGCAACAGGCGGACATCCAAGAGCTGGCGGCACGCCTCGCCAAGATCGAGGCCTTGATTGCCCCGTCGCCGCAGTAACCGCGGCACGCCGGCCTGAGCTTGCGCTCAACTTGCGGGCTGAACGGCCACGAGGCCAGCCTCGCTACTCCCCAATCTGGCCGCGCAGGACGATGATCGATGCCTTCGGCAGGGCGTACATCACGTCGGCGCCGCCCTTTAGCGTGGTTTTTGTTGCTGGTCCGTCAGGATCGGCGTGGCCGCCGTTTTGTCTGTCATTCTGGCCGCTGCTCTGTCCGTTGTTCTGGCCATCGTGCCATTGATATTCCGCTGGGCCGAAGGCGATGCGCTCGACCGGCCCGTTGAAGTGGCGCGCGCGTTTCTTTTCTCCATCCGCGAACGCCACGTTCACCTGATGATCGTTCTCGCGATCTTTGTTGATGAGCATCACCGACCACTTACCATCGGGGCGTTCAACCGCATACGCGGTCACCAGGACATTGCCGTTTTCATCCGTTACGTCGCTCGTCACCTTGTACATCCGGTGCGCTGCGTCGACAGGTTGCACCCACTCCCTGGTAATCACCTGCGCAGCGAGGTACTGCGGCGGGTAGTTGGTCACGCGATAGTCTTTGTCTAGCGCGAGGAACTGCCCGTGCCCGCCTGCCGTCGGCATGTAATGAAAATAAAATGTTCCGCTCGCACCTTCCGACATCATCGCGCCTACATAGTCCGCGAGCCATAGCGCGCTCTTCACGTCTCTCGGCCCGCCTCCTCCGCCCATGTTTCCTTCCGTCATGAAAAAGGGAAGATTCGCCGGCAGACCGTTGTCCTTCCATGCCTGCACGACGTGACTGACAAAACCGGGCTCGAGGTAGAGATCGTTCCACGAGGCGGTCGCCTCTTTCTCCTGGAAGGGATAGTGCTCGAAGGAAAAAAACGTGAAGTCGTTCAAGTGACCATGCGCTTTGAGGTAGTCCAGAAATCGTGTTAGCCAGGAAACTCGGCCCATTCCGTCGGGCCAAACGTCCACGTCGCCGAACGTGCCTTCAAACGCGGGTCCACCCAGCTTCGCTTCCGGCACAAGTTTGTGAATCGCCGCCGCAAACTGGATGTACAGTGCGCCATAATCTTCCGGAAGCATGTGCTGTCCGTCGGCTTCTTCCCCCATCTCGATCCACGAAATCGGATAGTGGCGCTTGTACAAATAGGCGATCTCCGCGGCGGCATTTTCCGGCGTTTCATAGAGCATGGCGATCGGAACCATGGTCGGCAGCCTGCGCGTGATCCCGCTCGTGAAAAAGAGGTCAAAACCAATTTGATCGCCGCGCGAATAATCGAGGTCGGATTCCGCATGCCACGGATCGACCGAGGACGGCCACGTCACGGTTTGCCGCCTGCTCGGCAAATGTTGCACCACGTCATTGAAGGAGCCGCCGGCCGATAGTGTTCCCACATACAATTCGTTGATTGCGTAACCGACACAATTCCGTTTGTCCGCCGATCCATGCGTGTCGCATGTATTGGAGGATTCCGTCATCCAGATGCGCAGGTATCGCGCGGAAATTGTTCCCGTCACGAGTTTCAGCGTTGCCGTGCCACCTTGTCCTTCGCTGACGAATCCCTTAGGGAACTTTTGCCAGGTACCCGCTTCAGTTCCGTCGTAGAATGGCTCGAGCACGCCGGTCCAGAATTGCACCGCGTACCGCCGCGCGTACGGGTTCGCCCAGGCGATTCGAATCGCGTTCACGTCCACCTTTGCGCCAAGATCAATCATCACCCACTGCGGATGCAGCGCGTCATCTTCTCCCGTGAACGCCTTGGTGAGATACGGATTACTTTTCCAGTAGGAATTCACGTCCCCGTCCGTTAGGCGCGACCAACCGTTGCCATCTCCCCGGCTGAAGCCGCGATGCGGCAGCGGGTAGGCATACGAGTGCCGGATCATCTCCCCCGGCTCCACGCTTCCCGTGAAATATCCTTCCTTCTTCTCCGGGTTGCTCCACTTCCCCGCGGCATTCCAATGCCACGCCTCGACCATGAGTTCCGTATTCTGCCGGTACGTTACCGTCTGCCATCCCGCGCCCAGGATTTCTTTCAACACCGGATCGCGCAGTAGCGTATCTGTATTCTCATCGACCTGTTCTTTTGTGAGTCGCGTCTCTTCGCTTCCGGGAGCGCCCGTGCCCGCACGCAACCGGTCAATGGCTCCGCCCAGCGCATGGGGCGGGCTGAACGTGTTCACCACATGAGACGGTGTGGCGTCCACCACAATGTTCTGCGCCATTGCACCGCCAGCCGCCAGGAGCAAGCCAATCGCAACGCCCACTCCCACCATCGCTCTTTTCATCCGCTTTGCCATAAACGCCCCCTTCGCCGCCAGACTCGGACACTTCTTGCGATCGGCCCTTGCGATTTCTTATAACGATTTTCGATGCACAACTCTTCGAGCAGCTGGATTCCGGCACAGGATACACTAAATCCTGAATCAGCGGCTCATCTGTCGTTAGATTTAAATCGATTCAACGGTCGGGAGCAAGACAGTCGGACAAGACCAAGGTTGAGGAAGAGAGATGTTTTGAGGAAAGCAGGAGAAGCTAAGGGTGATAGAGCCAGGCGTGGTTGAGTCCACCGACACCGGCATCGCGGCCGTAGCCGCCGGCGATGAGAACTTGGCCGTTCGGGAGAAGGGTGGACGTCGAAAAGTAGAAACTGTCGAGTTTTCCTCCGGCGGTTGGGAGAAAAGAATTCGAAGCGGGGTCGAAGAGTTCCGGCAGCTCGGCGCCGCTGGAGAGGAGAACGAGACCGTTCTTCAGAGCAACAACGCCGTCGCGATTCTTGAAACGCTGGAAGCTCGTATTCGGTCCGGGAGAAAACCTACCGCTCGACGGATTGAAGATTTCCGTGGTGGTAAGTCGCGCGCCAAAGGGTCCTCCAGCCTGCCCACCCACTACGAGCACCCTGTTGTCGGGGAGAAGCGCTGCACCAAGTTTGTTGCGCGGGGAGCTCATGTCGCCACCCGGGCTGAAGCGGCCGGTTGTGGGGTCGTAGACTTCCGCGGTCTTTTCCTCAACGGTGCCGCCGGCGCGTTGGCCGTTGCTCGAACCGCCCAGAACGAGGACTTTTCCGTCTTTCAAAAGCACGGCGGCAAAGTAATCTCGTGGAGTATGCATGCTGCCGGTTGCGGTGAATGTGGCGGTAGGCGGGTGATAAAGCTCGGCGGACGGAAGCGTGTTGCTGTCGGGCGACTTATCTCCGCCGACGATCAGCACTTCGCCCGTTCGGAGAAGAACCGCAGCGGCGCTGCACCGCGAGGTGGTCATGTTTCCAGCATGCGTGACCGTAAAAGGAACTGTTTCGCCTTCGGCGGAAAGTCCCAGCTTGCTATCGGTTTGCGGTATATCCCCGGACGCTCCCAACCGTTTACACGCACGCAACTATTTAAAGCATCAGGGGTTCAAATAATGGGGATTAGTATGGGTTCGGAGGACGTAGTATGAAGAACGGACTTTTCGCAAAGGGAACATCGCCGCTGCTGGCGGCGGGCGCGCTGTTGGGCATTTTTCTGCTGGCGGGTTGCGATGAGCATGTCACGGTGGTGCGCGACACGAGTATTCCCATTCCCGCACATGCGACCTGGGCGTGGCGTCCGGCGCCGCCTCCGCCAAAGAACCCGGTAATATCGCGGGATGTCATTTCGCGCAAGGGAGCGGAGAGCGAGACGGTGGCGCGGGAAGAAAACGCCGAGACCGAAACGCTTCGGCTGCAGATCAAAATCGGCATAGAAAGAGCTATGAGCGCCAAGGGATTTGTCCACGTGGACGATCCAGAGGACGCGAATTTTCTGGTGGATTACCACGCGGGCCTACGCCGCCACAATGTGCGGGTGGCTTATGCGGAACCCTATCCCGTCGTGGCGTGCGGCTACTGGGGATGCTGGGATACATACCGGGGAGGATATTGGGGGCCTCCAGGCTACGAGACGATTCACTATCGCGAAGGAACGATTGTATTCGATCTGACGAAACGGAAGACGGGCGGTCTGGCGTTTCGCGCGGTGGGATATAAAGAGATGAACCGCCCGGCATTCTCGCAGGAAAATGTCAACGACGCCGTGCACCATCTGCTGGGTGACCTGAAGCCGGGGCGCTAATACAAGAGCCGAATTATGCTGCGGGAGTACGCGGGTCTTCCCGCAGTCATCTTTGCGTTTGAAGAGTCATCACTCACCGATTATCGCGAGTTGCGCTAAAGTCTCTTCTCCATACCATGGCGCTTCTCGACTCCATCACCAATAAACTTCGCTGTTGGTCCTTCTATTATTTCGCGTGTTATCGCGGGACGGGCGCGCGGATGCGGCACATCGCGCCGGACTGGAGCGAGATTCGATTGGATGTGCCGCTCTCCTGGCGCACGCGTAATTACGTTGGTACGATTTTCGGCGGAAGCATCTACGCGAGCATCGATCCCATCTACATGATCATGCTGATCCGGCGGCTGGGACCGGAATTTGTCGTGTGGGACAAGGCGGCAACGATTCAGTTCAAGAAGCCGGGACGGGAAACGCTGCACGCACGGTTCGCAGTCAGCGATGAAGAACTCGCGGGGATCCGAGCGGCTCTCGAAACCAAGCGATCGGTTGACCGCACCTATTTTGTGGAATTGGTGGATGGATCGGGAACGGTCTGCGCAACGATCGAAAAGGTTATTTACATCCGCAAGCGCTAGGGGCGTTGTTCCATCATCTAATTGAGCTAATGGAGCAGGCCGAAGACAGCGACACTGGTCCCGGTGCCGAAGTAGACCCTCCCGTTGGCAACCATGGGAGTGATGAAATGCCCGGCGACCGCGGAGAAGTGATCGCGGTTTCCGGCTGCCTGGTTCGAGTCGTAAAGTTCCTTGGTGAGGTCCCTGGCGTCGTAAGCGAATAGGATGCCGGCACCCCAATCCAGGGCCCAAACGATTCCTTCGGCGCTGCCATTCGCGGAGACGCTGGCGACTGCTCCGTTGCTGCCGAATTTATGGGCAGTCTGCGAGGAGGGCGAGGTCGCCAGCAGCGCTTGGGAAACCGGGAAGGCCTTCAACGGATTATTTTCTGGACAGAGGTAAACGGTGTTGTTGAAGAACACCGGCGAGGAGTGATTTTCCGCCGAGCTCAAAGGAAATTCCTGATAGACATTGTTCTTCGTGTTGTTGAACTGCCCCAGGTTGTCGCGGTCCAGAACGTAGAGGTTACCGTCCTTGCCTGCGCCGACGGCAAGGTGCCGGATTATGCCGTTCGCGTCGACCAGATCGGGCAGGAGCAGCGGACCTGACGAACCGAAATCGACGTCCGCGCCGTCTTCGTTGAGGGTGTTAAACGGAGTAAAGTAATCTGCAACCTTGAGGCCGTTCGAAGTGGAAAGACGAACGAACGAATTTCCATAGTCGCTGTTCGTCCCAGGAGTGTCGCCAAATCCATTGCCAGTGATTACGTACACGTTCCCCGAAGCGTCCGCCGCCGGGCCCCCTCCTCCCATCCACATGCCACCACCGGAATTGTTGGGCACCAGATCGATGACGGCTGTTTGTTGCATCGTACTCGCGTCGAAGGCGATCACCCATGCCGAATATTTGCCGCAATCGCCGAACAGGCCCGACCACACCGTGTAGATTGTGTTTCCACTCTCCAGCAAAGCGGCGCGATCATGGTGAACCCGGGGATCGAAAGTGACGACACCGCCCTGGCTGTTGCCGCCCGTGCCTGGATATGTTGCCGCGATCATCGTCGGACCGCCAAATAGTTCCTTCCCGTTTGTCAGGTCAAGGGCGTGCACGCGGTGATGGATGTTTCCCCCGGAATCTTTGGACATGGCCTCGACATAAATGGCGTTGCGGGCACGGTCGATGACCGGCGTGGCCATGACCCCGTTGGGATTAACATTCCCGCAGGGCAAGCTAGCGGAATCGGCGGGGGATTCTCCGTTCGGGAGAACTGATGTTTTCCAAAGGATTGCGGCGGAGCTGCCGCTTATGCTTCGCGCATCGACAGCATAGACGGTGTCATTTTCCGTCGCCACGTACAAGACGTCTTTGTTCCCCTGTCCCGGGATCGCAAGCTGGCTGAGGAAGAGCGCCTGGCCGTCGATTCGGCCATCAACGATGAACTCCCCCACTTTTCCGAAAGTTGCCGCATTCACGTTGCTCGTGGTCAGCGCAGTTTCATTGGAGTTGACGCCGCTTCGAGAGACATCGTAATGGTAGGTAATCACGTCGGCAGGACGGGCGAAGCTGGTAGCGACGGTCAAGGTGGCGGCGTTGCTGGTAACCCGGCCCACCAAATTACCAACGACCACGGTAAACTGTGCTGCATTATCCGAACTCTTGGTGGGTGGCGTGGTGTAGCTGGAGGACGTAGCCCCAGCAATGGGCAGGCCGTTCTTCTGCCACTGATAGGTCAGCGGGGCCGTCCCGGTGACTGCCACGGAAAAGGTGGCCGTGTGGCCTAATAATACGGTTTGGCTTGCCGGCTGCCTCGTAATGGAAGGCGGTACATTCACGGTGAGCATGGCCGCTTTGCTGGTCACACGGCCCACCGAATTACGGACCACCACGTCAAACTGCGCTCGATTGTCCGAACCCTTGGTCGGTGGGGTGGTATAGCTGGAGGAGGTGGCGCCAACGATGGCCACGTCGTTCTTCTGCCACTGGTAGGTAAGTGGGGCTGTCCCGGTGGCCGTCACGGAAAAAGTGACTGGGTTGCCTGCCGTCACTGTTTGGTTTTGTGGGGGCGTCGTGATAAAGGGCGCTTGGACATTAGGCGATAGTGAGCGCTCGAAGATCCAGACTGACGGATTCGGATCACTCAACGGCACCATGACAAACTTCGATGTGGATGCCGCATAGAAAACGGCGTTCCCGCCTGACCAGGAAAAGAGGGAAGCAGTTCCTCTTCCATTTGTCGGCGAGGAGGATACGAAGTATGCGGCACTAAACCCCGTCGAGACCGGCCCGCTGGGATCACCGACATCCTCTATACCATTAATACTGCCTGCCGGACTGAGACCATCCGCCGTGAATTCGCCGGAGAAGACAACAACCCCAAACCCGGTAGGGGTGCTGGCGAAGCCGGCATAATCACCCGTTATGTCACTATTATTGAAGGGGATCGTTTCCTGGGGTTCACCAAAGCCAGACAAAACAGAACCATCCAAGGCAAAAAGGAAGCCTTCGTTCAAATCCACCATATAGCCGATGACGCCATCCGTTCCGACCGTCATCGATATACGCCCAATGCTGGTCACGCTGTAATTTACGGGCAGGGCGGTGACCGAGTGTGGTGCCCGGCAAAAGTTCTCGCCGAAGCTTATCTTGAGGTTGCCGTTGCCCTGCGAAGCGAGCAAACCGACGACCGCCTTCGGTACGCCCTCCGTTATATTCGAGCACGCAGATAATCCTCGGAAATTAATCACCATCTTGCCGCTCAGCGAGGCATTTGTGAAACCTCCGGCCGGAGTTCGCTGCTGTAGCACGACGCCGTTTAGCAACGGAGTCGGAGTCGAAACCACATCCCTCTCCATTGCAAACAGCTTTCCCGCATTCACGATGTAAAAGACGAAATTTAATGTCGTTGATCCTCCGGTGAAAGAGAAAGAGAGGGTCATCGTTCCCCGCCCCGTAGAGGTATCGGAGACTCCGTAATTCCCCGAGGTGAAGATCAAGGAGAAGATGTTGCCACGGTCGTTGACATCCCCGGCGCCGTTGCTGAGTGTACCCGCGCCATTCGAAACAAATCGCCCAGCCAATGCCACGCGACCGTTCGGGTCTGCGCCGGTAGCGCCGAAAGCATAGTCACCCACTATTTTGGCTGAGTTATAAGCGGTGGCATCCACTTTTTCCATGGTGCCAGAACCGATCGTCCCCGATCCTCCGGAGGCATCGAACTCGGTGAACGCAACATTGCCATTGGCCGTCATCGCCAATGCAAACTTCATAGTTCCTCCTGCTATGTCCAAGGTCATCAAACCACGGTGATCCGCACCGATCTCATAGGTCCCGGTGAACGGTTCAGCGATTAGTGCCCCGATACCAGTACCATTGCTGTCCAGCTCGCCATTCGTCACATTCCCGGCGCCGTCCGCCCTAAATCTTCCGACGAAAGCGAAGACAGCCGATCCGCCGCTGCTCCCGTGGATTCCGTCGAACGTAAGTGCATACGGGCCATTCAGCTCCGCATTGTTCACTCCCGAACTGTTCTGCGCCATGACCGTGGGAGCGCAAAGGACGACCAAACATACAGTCAGCCGGGCGCTGAGTTTCCTCATTTTTCCTCCCCAGCTGGTTGGTGGTTGAAATGAGGTCGCATCCGTTGCAGCGCGGTACGTAATTAAATATTCTCTGCTGCCAACCAGCTTCAGGTTGGGCTATCCGCGGGGCTACATATGCTTTACTAGGAATCGGAAGGCAATTGGGTAAATACCTTGAAACTCCTTCAGGGATTTACCCGAAAGTACGGCCGTTTGACCGCACTTAACTCGCGGGATTGGCGGATGCATCGGGAACGGTCTACGCAGCGATCGAAAAGGTCGTTTACATCCGGCGGCGCGAAACGCAGCGCGGCTAAATTCGCACCGTCCAAAAAGTTGACGGCACCTGCGGACCGGCGAATGGCCGTCCTGGCAGAGCGTATCATCTCGTTGGCGTCCGAAGTGGCATTCCTTTATTCTTGGCGGGCTATGCTCCTGCAAAATCGAGTGGCACTCATCACGGGATCGGGGCGCGGAATCGGACGCGCGATTGCGCAGTTGTTCGCAAAAGAAGGCGCGTCGGTATTCCTGACGGCTCGCACCGAGAAGGAACTGGCGGTGACGGCGGCGGAGATCCTGAAAGATGGCGGACGTGCGGCGTTTGCGACGGCCGATCTCATGCGGGAGGCCGAATGCGAATATGTGGTAGCGGCGGCGCGCGAGAAATTCGGCCGCATCGATATTCTGGTGAACAACGCGGGGAATTACGGGCCAGTTGTGCCCGTCGAAGAATACCCTCTCGCGGAATTCGACATGGTGTTGGCGGTGCATTTGCGCGGGGCGTTTATCTTGAGCAAACTCGTGGTAACAGAGATGTATGCACACGGCTCGGGTGTAATTTTGAATATTTCGAGTCTGTCAGCGAAGTCGGCGTTTCCCTGGGGTTCGGCGTACGCAGCGGCGAAAGCGGGCATACTGGGCCTGACGAGGGTGATGGCGGCGGAAGCGGGCCGCAAGGGCGTGCGCATCAATGCGCTTTGTCCCGGGCCGGTCACCGAAACGCGAATGTCCAAGGAGCTTGGCGCGGTGCTTGCGGAAAAGCTGGGCGTGAGCGCGGAAAAGCAACTCGCAGGTTTTCTCGCTGGCCTTCTGCAAGGGCGTGCGCAAACCGCCGATGAGATCGCGCAGGCCGCGCTGTTTCTCTGCTCCGAGCAATCGAGTGCCATCACGGGACAATCGATCAACGTCGATGGCGGAGCGGCCTTCTTTTGATAAACAGGTTCAGTGTGTTTCATTTTTGTAAACCACGCCGGATTTCATCACGAATTGGACGCGCTCGAGTTCCGTGATGTCGGCGAGTGGGTCGCCAGAGACCGCTACGATGTCGGCCCATTTGCCAGGCTCGATGGCGCCACTCTTGTCTCCCCAGCCGAGGAGTTCTGCGGGCACGGTCGTGCCAGAACGAATGGCTTGCATCGGAGTCATTCCATACTTCACGTAGTAGACGAACTCCTCAGCTTCATTCAGCTCTTTCCAGTCGAAGCCGCCGGCATCCGTGCCCAGAGCGATCTTGACGCCCTTCTTGAGCGCTTTCTGAAACGCGGTTTTTTCCAGGTCCACCATTTTGGTCCAGTTTCCGCCGCGGCCAGGAGCGACATACGCGCCCACGGTGATCGTGGGCACCCAATACACTCCTTTTTTCACAAGCTCATCGATCAGCGCGTCAGTTAATCCATCGCCGTGTTCGACGGAATCCACGCCGGCACGAAGGGCGGCTGCGATTCCATCCGAGCCGATGGCATGAGCCGCTACTTTCTTTCCCAGGCGATGGGCTTCGTCCACAATGGCCTTGGCTTCCTCATCGGTGAAATTGACCATGCTGTACAGGACACCGTCGTTTCCGAATTGGTAGGCGCGATCGGAGTAGTATTTAATCCAATCCGCCCCAAACATCATTTGTTCCCGCACCGCTTTGCGGGCGCCGTCCACGCCGTCAACGTATTGCACGCCAGTGGGCACTTTCAGTTCCCAGGAATAACCAAGAAGCGGGTACATCCCGGTAGGAGTCATGGCACGAGTGGCAACTTGCATACGCGGGCCCGGAACTTCCCCATTGGCGATGGCTTTCTTCACGTCAACGTCGGCGTACATGGCGCCTTCGGTTTCAAGGTCGCGGATGGTAGTGAAGCCGTGCTCGAGAGCGATGCGCGCGTTTCGCGCGGCCAGAATGGCGCGGTACGGAATCGACTCCTTGAGGAGTTGCGCGTCGTAGTCTTCCGCGGTGATGTCGCCTTGCAGGAGAACGTGGGTGTGCACGTCCGCAAATCCGGGTAACACGGTAAATTTCGAAAGATCGATGAGTTGCACTCCGGGAGGAGGTGTGCCGCCCGGCGAGACGGAGACAATCTTGTCGCCTTCGATCAAAATAAGCGCATTGGCAACCGGGGAGTCGCTTTTTCCATCGATCATGTGCCCCGCGCGGATGGCAATTTTCTTGGGAGAAGCAGACGAGATTTTCTCCTGCGGAATGCATGGCGCTCCCATGACACCCACGAGTGCTGCCGCAGCAGCAAGAAGCACCACGAATCGTTTGTATCGCATCCTGAGTCCCTCCCGGAAAGCGCAAAGAGTAGCACAGTGCAAATGCGCGGTGAAAATGAAGTGATCTAGACGAACCCAAAGAGTTTGCCGCAGAAGATCATCAGGAGGGAAGCGACTGAATCCAAATAAAAAGAGCCAATTGGCGGCACAGCCAATTGGCCCTTTTCATTTTTCCCAACTCGCAGAATCAAGATCAAGCCTGAAGGAGGCAGGCTGACCCATTCCGCTTATGCTCTGGCCGAGGTCAGAAACTTGTTGTCGCGTTAACGGGCCGGTTCAGAACCCGTACGCCGCAACGGACGGCGCGCCAGATCTTCCACGGCCCAAACGCCATGGCGCGCCAGGTTCACTACCCGATGCTGGCTGGCCGCCAAGCGCGCCACGCCAACTTCCCAAACTTTCTGAAGCATGTAGAGAGTCGTAATGACAAGCGCGATGGCCGCGAAAGCCACGGCAAACAACGCGAACACTACCAGCAGCTCCCGAACGACGTAAAGCTGGAGCGCGGCGACGATTCCCAGGAACCACCACATCCATTTCCGGCTATTGTCCTTGATCTTCATTGTCCTGTTTTCCCGATCCCCTCTTTGCTCGACCCCTCAACTGCTCTAATTCAAAGGCTACTTTCTCGCCTCTGCCAATTAGATGCGCCAACCTGTCCTTTCGGTCCGGTTTGCTGCACCTGTCCTATTAGACAGCAAAGGGGGTCCCGAAAGCGATGGTACAGGAGTCACATTTTGCGGCATAAACGATTCTCCTAGTACTGGGTCCGCACCATCTCATCCCACGTATCTTACTGTAAATAAGTGTGTTATGTGAACTGTTCTTTTTAACGCTGCTTTTGACTTGTTTTCGCTGTACTGCCTGTGGAAAACCTGGCCCTTCGTACAGGCGTACAGGTGCCTGAATCGTCGTCGGAAATCGCTCCGGCAAAGGCAATTTCATCCAATGGCCTGGCTCAAACATCATGGGGTTGATGAGAAGATGACAGCTAGGGCGGAGCAGTGGCACACTCGGATGCACCCGGCAATTCTCAGCGGATAGACAAAGTCACCCATGAACTCGTGGTTCGCCTTCTTTTTCGGCATCCTCTATACTCCTTGCTCAGGATGACGTGCACTGTTCGGACTCAAGTTCGGCCTGCGCCGGCGTTGCAAAGGGATCTGGTAATTTGAGCCTCGCGCGGCGTTTCCCTCGGGATGGATCCTCTGGGCGTGCACCTCGATTCCTGCATCTTAATTCTTGGGAGTGGTCCTTAGTGACGAATCGTCGCGTTGCTCAACTTTCTTCCGTTCTTCTCGGAATCGTCATTATTTTCTGCACAACATGCGGACAGTCATCCGGCCATGGCGGTGAGGCTCAAGGCCCGGCCACGCGGCCGACAATCGTCTTCATGACTGATTTCGGCACGGCCAATGATGCCGTAGCCATCTGCCGGGCAGTGATCTACGGCATCGCGCCGGATGTTCGCCTGACGGATATCACCCATCAAGTTACGCCATTTCAAATTGAGGAAGGATCCCGGTTCCTTGCGGGAGTCAGTCCTTACTATCCCCAGGGCACCGTCTTTCTCGTGGTGGTCGATCCCGGGGTAGGCACTTCGCGCAAAGCAGTCGTCGTAAAATCGAAAAAAGGACAGTACTTTGTTCTCCCTGACAACGGACTGATTACGCCGGTTATCGAGCGCGATGGTCTCGAATCAGCGCGGGAGATTACGAATCCGAGCTGGATGATTCAGTCCAAGGTATCCTCGACGTTTCACGGCCGAGACATCTTCTCTCCCGCTGCTGCTCATCTCGCCGCAGGCTGGGACTACACGCAGGTAGGCCCGGAAGTCACGGAGTTGGTGAAGCTCACACCAAAAATCTCCCGCACTACGCAAAAAGGCATCGAGGGTGAGATCATCGGCCTCGACGATCCGTTTGGCTCGCTGATCACGGATATTCCGGGAGACGAGTTCAAACAGCTAGGTTACAGCCTGGGCGATAAAGTGCCGTTGCGGATCAACGGGAAGAGCGTCACCCTTCCTTATACTAGGACTTTCATGGATGTTCCCGTCGGAGATACGCTGTTGTACTTGGACTCGCGAGGCCGCGTCGGCATCGCCGTGAATCAGGGCGATTATTCCAAGAAATTTGACATCAAGCCCCCGGGAACAATTCTCATTCCACGCAAAGGCGCTCCGATAAAGGGCAAGTGACCGATAGGGATTGCAAAATTACGGGTCACGCTCAAATTTCCGCGCGATTTGCATTTTTGCCCACATCGGCACAACATTAAGAAAGAAGGAATTTGAAGCCAGCGAGGCCATCATGCCCGAAGCCGTCATTGTTTCCGCAGTCCGCACTCCGGTGGGGAGAGCTTTCAAGGGTTCGCTCCGCACCACCCGCCCTGACGATCTCGCCGCGCTGGCCATTCGAGAAGCGCTGGCGCGCGTTCCTGCTATCGAGGCGAAAGATATCGACGACGTCATTCTGGGCTGCGCCATGCCCGAGGGTGAACAGGGCATGAACGTCGCGCGGATTGCCGCATTGCGCGCCGGGCTCCCGGTCGAAACATCCGCGATGACCATCAATCGCTTCTGCTCGTCCGGTTTGCAGGCGATCGCCCTGGCCGCGGAGCGCATTCGCTCGGGGTCCGCGGAAATTATTGTGGCTGGCGGAACGGAATCGATGTCCATGGTTCCGATGGGCGGAAACAAAGTTTCGCCGAATCCCTGGCTAGTCGATAACAAACCCGATACCTACATCAACATGGGTCTCGGCACGGAAAACATCGCCCGGAAATTTGGAATTACGCGGGAGCAGGCCGACGAGTTCTCGATGAACTCTCATAAGAAAGCCATCGCGGCGATTGCCGCGGGAAATTTCAAGGAGGAAACCATCGCCGTTGAAGTGAAAATCACTTCCCTGCCGAACGGAAACGGTGCCTCCTCGAAGCCGAATCCCTCGCCGAAGCCCACCACACAGAACTTTTCCTTCGACAAGGACGAAATGCCCCGCGCGGACACCTCGCTCGAAGTCCTTGCCAAGCTCAAGCCCGCCTTTCATGTCAAAGGCTTGGTCACGGCGGGAAATAGCTCGCCGTTGAGCGACGGCGCCGCGGCCACAGTGGTGATGAGCGACGCGCGTGCGAAGGCGCTCGGCTTGAAGCCGCTCGTCCGCTTTGTCACCTATTCCACGGCGGGCGTTGCGCCCGAGGAGTTCGGCATTGGTCCGGTTGCCGCGATTCCAAAAGCCCTGAAGCTCGCGGGCTTGTCCCTCAGCGACATCGAGGTCATCGAGCTCAATGAAGCATTCGCGGCGCAATCGCTGGCAGTCATCCAGCAGGCGGGTTTGGATGCTTCTCGCGTTAACCCAAACGGCGGCGCGATTGCTCTCGGCCATCCTCTCGGCTGCACCGGCGCCAAGCTCACCGCGACGATCATTCGTGAGCTGCAGCGGCGCAATGCGCGTTACGGCATGGTCACCATGTGCATCGGCGGCGGCATGGGCGCCGCCGGCATCTTCGAGCGCGTGTAGGGTGGAACTCGACGAACGGAACGATCTCTGAGTTTTGAGCGTCTTCCACGCGTCCGCGTTTGCGCATTCTGCCGCTAGCAGTTTCCCGCCGCACCGATTTGCCTCCGCACCGAGGGGACGAGTAAACTTGAAGTTCGGTCGTCTCGTATCCGCGAAGGAGAACTTTCATGGCCACTACCGTGCTCACCAAAACCGCAGCCAAAGGCGGCAGCTTTCTTCTGGAGTCCTCGCGACCCGAGGACGTATTTTCTCCCGCCGATCTCAGCGACGACCAGAAGCTTATCGGACAAACCGCCGAAGAGTTTGTCGTAAAAGAGGTGCTTCCTCTTGCCAAGGATTTGGAGAACAAAAAGCCCGGCCTCATGCCGGAACTCGTGAAAAAAGCGGGCGAACTGGGCCTGCTCGGCGGCGGAATTCCCGAGCAATATGGCGGCGCTGGCCTCGACAAAATAGCCACCACCGTGCTCACCGAAAAGCTTTCCATCTACGGCGGATTCGCCGTCACGCACGGGGCGCATTCGGGCATCGGTACCTTGCCTATCGTTTATTTCGGCACCGAAGAACAAAAGAAAAAATATCTTCCCAAGCTGGCCACTGGCGAATGGATTGGGGCCTACTGCCTATCCGAGCCGCAAGCCGGATCGGACGCGCAAAACTCTCTTACCCGCGCCGAATTAAATAAGGAAGGCACGCACTACATCCTCAACGGCCAGAAGATGTGGATTACCAATGGGGGCTTTGCGGATGTCTACGTGGTTTTCGCGAAAATAGACGGCGAAAAGTTCACCGCCTTTATCGTGGAGCGCACTTTCCCCGGATTCAAGCCCGGAAACGAAGAGCACAAGATGGGCATCCACGGCAGCTCAACCACCCCGATTTTCCTTGAAAATTGCAAGGTTCCGAAAGAGAACGTGCTTCACGAAATCGGCCGGGGGCACATCGTGGCGTTCAACATCCTCAATGCCGGGCGATTCACGCTGGGCGCATCCTGCGTCGGCGGCGCGAAGCATACTCTCCTGACGTCATCGAAATACGGGAAAGAGCGCAAAGCCTTTGGCAAACAGATCGGCGAATTTGGCCTGATGAAAGAGAAGCTCGCCGAAATGGCGATCCGGATATTCGCCGTGGAGTCGATGGTCTATCGCTCCGCGGGCAACATCGAGGCCGCGATGGTGGCGGCTTCCGGGTCCGGCGACCGCTCCGGAAGGAGCGAACTTGAAAAGACACAAAACACTATGCGAGTTCTCGAGGAATACGCCATCGAGAGCTCCATCTCCAAAGTCTACGGCAGCGAGATGCTCGATTTCGTCGTCGATGAAGGGGTGCAGATTTTCGGCGGGTATGGTTTTCACGAAGACTACCCGGTGTGTCGCGCTTATCGCGATTCGCGCATCAATCGCATCTTCGAAGGCACCAATGAAATCAACCGCATGCTCATCGTTCAGATGCTCATGAAGCGCGCCCTGGGCGGCCAACTCGCGCTCATACCAGCGGCCATGAAACTTGCGGAAGAGATTCTCGCCGGCCCCTCGTTCGAAGAAGCGCCCGAAGGCGTTCTTGCCGACGAGGCCCGCGTGATTGCCAACTCCAAGAAAATGTTTCTGCAGGCTGCCGGCGGGGCCATGCAGAAATTCCGCGAAAAACTCGCCGAAGAACAAGAGCTTATCGGAGCGTTGTCCAACATGGTTATGGAGATCTACGCTATGGAGTCCTGTCTGCTCCGCGCGCAGAAGGCTGCAGCTTCGAAGGGCGAATCCGCCTTGCAAACCATGATCGACGCCGCCCGCGTCTTCATCGCCGACGCCGCCGAGCGCGTCGAACACGAAGCCAGGCGCGCCATCTCGGCCGTCCACGAAGGTGACATGCTCACCACGCAGATGGCGGTACTCAAGCGTTTCGGGAAGCGCGCCCCGGTGGACACAATTGCATTGCGCCGCCGCGTCGCTTCTGCCGTTCAATCGCAAGACCGCTATCCCTTCGAAGGCCGGTAAGGCGCTTTTTCCGTCGGTAAATGGGTCCTGCTGGGGTGAGCCGCTCCCTATCTCTGCCCCAGCCTACGTGCAGTGTCCTCCCAAAAAGGTCCGTATAGTTTTCAAAAGCTTGAAAGCCGTCACTAGGTGTCCGCGAGTTTCTTTCCGACGTTTAGTCTTGCGTTACCAGAGAATTTGCTTTACGGCTGCCGCGCTGAACAATCATTTACACTGGAAAATATCAGGTCTTACAGCTTCTGGACGAGGATCAGCTGGGATGCTTCGAACTCGCTATATCTTGCCCCTGACTATCTTTGCGCTCCAGATTCTTGTCACCCTGCTTTTCTGGACCTCGCCAGCAGGCTCTCTTCTCACCAACGTGCTGCAAATTATTGCCAGCGGTATGGCCACGGTGGCCTGTCTCAGCGCGAGTAGGCGGGCGCGAGGCATGGGGCGTCCTTTTTGGTGGCTAATGGGCTGCGGAATGGCCGGCTGGGCGGTTGCCAATTTCGGTTGGATGTACTACGAGAACTGGCTGCGCGTCGAGATACCTCAATTCTCCAGCGTGCGATTTTTCTTCAACTTCCAGCCAGTCTTCTATGCGATTGCGCTTTTTCTCGATAAGGACAAGGATTCGGCGGAGTTTGATTGGGAAACCCTGCTCGATTCTATCCAAGTCGGGCTGGTTTTTTTCTCCGTCTTTTTTGGGCTTTACTACGTGCACCAACTTCAAGGAGTTCCCGGGCGCGATGAGGACTTGGTCCTCGAGCGTATTTTTGCCGCGGTAAATCTCTGTCTAGCGGGAATCGCCGGAATACAAATGGTCACCGCGCGCACGCGCCGCATCCGGTCGTTTTACTCCTTCGCTGCGCTTTTCTTGTTCGTCTACTTTCTTGGGGCTTTCACGGCCGATTATTCGCAGACCGTGCTTCACCTGCCCACGGGAACATGGGTTGACTTGGGGTGGTTGTTGCCGTTTCTCCTGGCCGCTGTTCTGGCGGACAGTTGGCAGGAGCCTGTCGAACTGCTTGCCGAGCGCGTGGCCCCCGCGAAAACACTCGGAAGACTGGCACTCAAAAATGTCGCTCTGGCTTTGCCGCCGCTCATTGTGCTGATCCTGGTTTCACAGTTTGGACCAGGCTGGCGACGCATCGGCTTTTCCCTGGTAGGCGCGTCCATTTTTTGTTACGCCGCCCGCCTCGGCATCAGCCAGTACCGGGAGGCCGCCAGCACGGAAGCTGTGCAACCTCTCACTGTGGCCATCGAGTCCGCCCTTGATGGCATGGCCATTCTGGACGCATCCGGACAATTTACCTACATGAACACCGCACATGCCTTTCTCTACGGGTACGCCGGCCCGCCGCAATTGCTGGGGAGGCACTGGCGCGTTCTTTATCAACCGGCCGAGGCCGCCCGCCTCGAAAAGCATGTCATGCCCCGGGTCTTTGCGGAAGGTGGTTGGAGCGGCGAAGCGCAGGCATTGCGCCGCGATGGCACTCAATTCCCGCAGGAGCTCTCTCTCACTCGGTTGAACGACGGCGGGCTAGTCTGCGTTTGCCGAGACATCACCGAGCGCCTCAACGCGGACCGTGCGCGAGCGCAGGCGGAAACCAAGTACCGCACCCTGATCGAGCAAGTCGCGGCAATCAGCTATATCGCCGAACTGGGCCTCAGCGGCGAATGGCACTATGTCAGCCCGCAGATCGGGCCAATCCTGGGTTACTCGCCCGAAGAATGGCTCGGCGGTTCGCGCGACTGGGTGCGTCACGTCCATCCTGAGGATCACACGCTTGTCGAAACAGCGGAAGCAGCCTCCGGCCGGGGCGAACGGTTCCAGGCCGAATATCGCATGATCCGCAAGGACGGCCAGGTAATTTGGGTGAGCGATACCGCCGTGGTCGTGCGCGACTCACAGGGCCATTCTTTGATGGAAGGCATCATCGTCGATATCACGGAGCGCAAGCAACTCGAGACGCAGTTGCAACAGTCGCGGCGCATGGAAGCGGTCGGCAGGCTCGCGGGGGGCATCGCGCACGATTTCAACAATCTTCTTACGATCATCAAAGGGTACGCGGAGCTCGCCCTCAATCGCACGATGGCCCAGCTGGAACTTCATGCCGATATCGAACGCATCGCGGATGCCTCAGAGCGCGCTACCACGCTGGTCCGGCAGTTGCTGGCCTTCAGCCGCAAACAGGTCTTGCAGCCCAAAATCCTTGACCTCAATGACATTGTTCTCGGCCTCGATAATCTCCTGCGGCGTCTCATGAGCGAAGACATCGGAATGCAGACTCTGGTTGGAAAAGATGTGGGAGCCGTCAAAGCCGACCCTGGTCAGATCGAGCAGGTCATCATGAACCTCGTGGTGAACGCCCGCGACGCCATGCCGAATGGCGGCCGCCTCGTGATCGAGACCTCGAACGCGGATCTCGACGACGCTTACGCCCGCGAGCATGCCACCGTGAAACCCGGCCAGTACGTGATGCTCGCGGTGAGCGACACCGGCGTGGGCATGGATGCCGATACTCTCGCGCACATTTTCGAACCTTTCTATACCACCAAGGCCAGCGGCAAGGGCACAGGGCTGGGCTTGTCCACCGTGTATGGCATCGTCAAACAAAGCGGAGGCTACATCTGGGTGTATAGCGAGCCAGGCCGTGGCTCGTCATTCAAAGTGTATCTGCCGCGCGTGGGAGGCCCTGCGGAAACGTCCAGCCAGTCCAAAAAAGATACCCGGGCCCGGCGCGGCACCGAGACGATTCTCCTCGTCGAAGACGAGCCTGCCGTGCGCGAGCTGACGCGTTTGGTGCTCACGGCCCAGGGTTACTCGGTGGTCGAAGCGCTCCATCCCGAAGACGCGGAGCGCCTCTGCGAGAACGGGAAAGGCGAAATTCATCTCCTTCTCACCGACCTCGTTATGCCGGGCGTGAGCGGCCATGAACTCGCCAAACGCATCACCGCGCGCCGCCCCAAGATCAAAGTTTTGTACATGTCCGGCTACACTCACAATATGATTGCCAGTGGAGGAATGCTGGAACGCGGAATCGCGTTCCTGCAGAAGCCGTTTACCCCCGCCACCCTCGTCGAGAAAGTCCGCGACGTCCTCGATGGCGTCCATTCCACAAGCTAGACCCTTCCATACTTAGATTCCTGCTTCCCCTATCGAAAATTTCTCCATAACCTTTTCGCTTCCCGGCGGTTTATCTTATCGAGAGCGCACTTGGCGGAGTCCCTTTGGCGCCCAGAAAAATAGAAACTTCGGAGCGGCTTTTGATCGAAGCGGCGCAGCGCGACCCCGCCCGGTTCGCAGTGCTCTACGAGCTTAACTTCTCGCGCGTCTACTCTTACATCGCGCGGCGCGTCGGCAACCGTGAGGACACGCAGGACCTGACGGCCGAAGTGTTCCGTCGGGCGCTTGCAAGTCTGGGTAAATTCGAATGGCGGGGAGTTCCTTTCGCCGCCTGGCTCTTTAAGATGGCTGCAAACGCAATCGCCGACCGTTGGAAAAACGCTGCGTGGGAGACCGGGAGTCCGTCCCCAAACGCGGTACAAGAGATTAGTGCGCCGGAAGAGCTGGCTCTCGAGGAAATCGAGCGTCGCGCGCGGCTTTTCGAATTTGTAAAGCGACTCCCTCAGGACCAGCGCCGCGTCATCGAGATGCGCTTCGCTGAGGAAAAGAGCATCGGGGAAATCGCTCAGGCGCTTCGGCGCACGGAAGGAGCGGTAAAACAGCTCCAGTTCCGTGCTTTGGAAACGTTGCGGCTGCGCATGGGTAAAGCAAATGGCTAAACAACCGCCGACGAAACAACAAGCCGAGCAACTCGACGCGCTCGTTACCGCGGTTCTTGCCCGCCGCGATTCCGCTCTGAGGGGGGTGAGTGTGAAGCTCGCTCCACTTGCGCGGATTGCGGCAGACCTGCGCGATCTTCCGCGCGAGAATTTCTGGACTACTCTCAAGACAGAACTAGAAAGGAGCACTACCATGGCAACACCAGCAGTCAAGGCTATTCCCGAGGGTCATCGCACTATTACACCGTATCTCACAGTCCGCGAAGCGCCGCAGCTTCTCGAATTCCTTGCGCAGGCGTTAGGCGCCCAACTCCTTTTCAAGGGCACGGGATCCGCGGGGGGGATGCATGCGGAAGTAAAAATTGGCGATTCGAAGGTGATGGTCGGCGGAGGCGGGGCTTATCCGGGGCCGTGGTTCCCCAGCTCTATTCACCTCAAAGTGGACGACGTGGATGCCGTCTACGCGCGCGCACTGCAGGCTGGCGCGACCTCCATCCACGCGCCGGCGGATTTTGAATACGGCGAACGCGGTGCCGGGATAAAAGACCTCAGTGGCAATCATTGGTACTTGGCTACCCCCACGGGGGAGACACACTTCCTGCCGGAGATGGGAAGTGTTACTCCTTATCTGCATCCGGTCGGCGCAACGAAATTGATCGATTTCCTGGAAGAAGCATTCGGTGCGGAAGAAATCGCCCGGCATGAAGAGCCGAAGGGCACGGTCGTCCATGCCAAGGTGAGGATTGGCAACTCTATCCTGGAAATCGGCGAGGCTCACGGCGAGTATCAACCCATGCCCAGCATGTTCTACATGTACGTGAACAACGCGGATGCAGCGTACGAACGCGCCATCAAAGCGGGAGCCAAATCCCTTTTCGCGCCCGCAGACCAACCTTATGGCGACCGCAACGCCGGCGTCGAAGACGCGTTCGGCAACCAGTGGTACTTGGCCTCACGCGTCAAGGACGTGGCACACTAGGAGTAGTCTGTGGCAGGAGCAGTTGTAGCTCACCCCTTCAGGGGTGAGGCTCCCGGAGCTGATCATGCCTGATCCAACAGTCGCGAAAGAACCACTCATCCGCAACATCTCGGACACGGCGCGCTGGACTGCCTTCCGTCGTGCCCTGGAAAACGACCGCGACGACGCTCTTTTTCGCGATCACTTGGCCCGGAGACTTGCGGGTCAGCGCGGCGAAGATATTCATCGGCAAATGGCGGGACCCGGCGGGGATTGGTCTTTGGCGCTGCGCACCTACCTCATTGACAGCGTGGTTCTGTCTTCCATCGAAAAAGGCGCGGATACCGTAGTCAATCTCGCCGCCGGATTAGACACACGTCCGTATCGCATGTCTCTCCCGCCGACGCTACAGTGGATCGAGGTGGATCTTCCTGCAATCCTCGAAGAAAAGGAGCAATTGCTCCGCGGCGAAAAACCTGTTTGTCGCCTCGAACGCGCTCCTCTCGACCTCGCCGACGTTCCCGCCCGGCGAAAGCTCTTCGCGCGCATTGGTAATTCCGCGCGCAACACGCTCGTGGTATCAGAAGGACTGGTGTGTTACCTCGAACCCGCGGACGTTACTTCCCTTGCGAAAGACCTCGCGGCTCCGGCAACATTTCGCCACTGGGTTCTCGACCTCATGTCGCCCGGCCTTATGAAGATGCTCATGAAAACCTGGGCCGGTCATTTTGACTACGCGGGATCTCCACTGAAATTCGCTCCGGCTGAAGGCCCGGCATTTTTCCTTCCTGCGGGTTGGAAAGCCGTTGAAGTCCACTCACTGCTGAAGGCGGCGGCCAAAGCAAAGCGTTTGTCATTCCTCATGAGGCTCGCCGCGCTGCTTCCGGAATCTTCAGGGAAACAAGGCGATCGTCCCTGGGGCGCCGTTTGCGTATTCGAGCGCGGCGCCTAAGTCGCATTTCTCACAAGATACAAATTATCCGCTATGCACGCGCAAAAACACACTGTCATCCTGAGGGGCGCGTTGTTTGCGCCCCGAAGGATCTCAACCAAAACTAAGATTGCAACGCCAGTGTGACCCCGCGCAGATTCTTGTCAGTTTGAACTATGGCTTGGTTGGCTCGGTGGCAGGTGTTTCCGCGACACCCTTCGGTTTGCCGATCGTCGCGAGCGTTTCGACATTGAATTTCTTGTAATCGGAATACCGCGTCACTTCGTTGACCTTGAATCCCTTCAACAGGAGCACGCGAGCCCCAATGTGCGCCTCTTCGTACGTCGGCAACCAAACTTCGTTGTTGATGAAATCCTGCTCAAACACAAAGCTCGTGCCCTTCTGCAGATTAGCTAACAGTCCGCCGGCAAATCTAAAGTCGCCGAGGAAATAGGCCTCGAGTCGCGCGACGTCGTGCGCTTTCTCGTCGATCCATACCACTCCCGCCAGCTTCTGGACAACTTTCTCGGCCAGCTTGTGTGCCTTGAACTCCGGGTTCGGCTCGAAATCAAAAACGAGCACGTCCTGTCCGCGGAAGCGCTCCCGCCGCGGATTCACGAATTGGCAGGCTCGCAAAAACACTTCGATTCCCGGATCGTCGCTGTCTTTCTCTTGTTTTCCTTCCTCCTTCTTCTTTTCCTCCTTGGCTTCCTTCTTGGCCTCCCGCTTCTGAATGTCCTGAATCTCTTTCTGCACTTTCTCGTTTTCTTTCTTTTGCTCTTCTTCGCTCAGCGCCTTGCCGTCCTTCTTCACCAGCGTCGAAACTTCGTCGCCGTCCAGATAAAAGAACGTGTACTCTTTTTTCTCGACTTTCTTCACTTTGCCGTTGCCGTCATATTCCGTCTCCTCTTCCGCCCGGCTGCCGGCATAATTTTCTTTGATCTTGTCTATGGCTTTCTGGTTGTCGTCGATCTCTTTGAACAACGTCTTCAAATCCGGCAACTGCACTTGCGACTTCTTCGGAAAATCGAATACCCGTTCGCCGATTACGCCATTGATCTCCGCGCGGTTCAACACAATTGAAAACGCATCACCGCCGCGGCGCAGCTCCATCTTGTAGGGGATCTTGACCCCTTCGACGCTCCGGTAATCGTCGTAGAAAACTTCCTGCTCGCTTCCCGCGATCGTTGCCTTCTCTTCGACGATCAAATGCGTCTGCGGATCGAAAAACACCTCGCGCTTCACGCCCGTCGCCGTGCTCACCTCAATCTGCAGCGTATCCTTCCCGCGCACCTGCGCGTGTCCGGCAAACGACACCGCCAACTTGCTCTTCTTCGGGTTAACCAGGCGCGAATTGTAATATTGTCCTGCCGCCTCAAGTTGAAACCCTTCGAGCCCCACCAGCGTCGCAATTTCGCCCGCGGCCGTCTGGCGCCAGGCCGATTTTCCGTTGTAAGCTTCGATCAGGTTTTTGTCGCCGATGATCAGCTCAGAGTAATACCGGTTTGGCAGCTTCGTATCCAGGGTGTACGTTCCCGCTTTCCCGTCCGAGGCATTGGTGAACGTTCCTTCAATGGTTAGTGTTTGGATCCTAGACAGAGTCTTCGACCCTCCGGCCGCCTTCACATATTGATCCACGATTTTCCCCGTGTCCTGCGCGCGGCTAGGCCTCTCCAAACCCAGCAGGGCAACGGGGACAAGCAAAATGAGCAGGAGTCTGCGCATAAGGGTCACACTTACGTACGCAAATCGGGCGAAAAAGTTTCACAGTATTCGGGAAAGCTAGCTTACTTCCATGCCCACAAGAGGTGTGCCGCGAGTAATTTCGGCAAAGGAAAAATCACTCTATGCATGCCACCCAAAAAACCGACGTCCACTTGCTCGCCAAGTTTTCACGGTTTCTTTTTGAAGAGGCCGCTGAGCGCGTCAACCGCGGTGTTGGGGTTGACCTTGGCCTTCTGCGCAGTTCCCGCGGCGGTGCCGCCTACGCAGCCTAATTGCGATTTGAGCAGGTTCGCCGCGGCGCCGCCGATATCCGGCGCAAATTTTGGATCGGCGGTTGTTCCGTGGATCTGAAACGGAATCGTCGCGCCTTTGCAGCCGCCCTTGCCTCCGCCGAGCGTTCCGAGTATCCCTCCGATACCTGCCGTCTGCGCGGCGCCGGAGGACGCGACCGCTTCGTTCGCCAGCGTGGCGGCCATCTTGAAATCCAAATTATTCTTGGAATCCACCGTGCCCGCGCCGGTCAAAGTTCCCAGCGCAGGGACGACCGCGAGAAAATTATCGGCTTGCAGTCCGGTGGTCGCCATGTGCAGATTGGATTTCATTTCCTGGATCAGCAGGTCCTGCCCCGTTTTCAACCCCGTCAGCGTGGAAATGGTGGACATCCTCGAACCAAGATCGAAGTTGGCGAGTTTCGCGTTGCGCAGCTCCACGGTACCGTTTGTGACGAGCTTGTTCGTCGGTCCGGTGACGTTCAGATTGGTGTTCATCGTACCCGCAGTTAGCGACGCGCCTTTCGGCACGTTGATCCCGAGCGCCGGAAGGAACGCCTGCAAATCGCTCGCCGGCATGTCTTGCGCTTCCACTTTCACATTCAGAATCGTTTCGTCCCCCGGCGTTTGATACGTTCCCGACAGGTGGGCAGCGGCCTTGCCAATGTCCAACGTCGAAGGATTCAAGACGCCGGCGTTCTTGTGCAGGTTGTATTTGGTGTTGAAGTTGACGGTGACCGGAACGCCCGACGGCGATCCTCCGGCGACCAGCAGCGCCTTGGAAAGCTTCGCCGTGCCTTTCGTCTCGGCTTCTCCGTTTCGCGAAGCCATCGTCGCGTCCAGATCGAGCAAGCCGCCGAGTCCTTGCGACGCATCGAGAAAGCCCGTCGTGGCGAGATTCAGCCCGCTGACATCCAGCTTGGCATTGAACGGAGTCAGAGAAGTGTCCGCCTCATCGATGGGACCCGCCTTGCCATTCAATTTCAAACTGCCGCCGCCCGGAAGCGCCGCGCTCACCGTAAAAGGAAATTCCGAGGTTTGCGAAATATTTTTTGCAGTGACGGAAACATGATCGTAGATGCTGCGCTTCGTCGAGCTTGTCGAGCCCACGATGATGCGCCCGTCCTTGAGTTCCAGCGATTGAACGGTCAGTTCGGATCCGCCGGCGGGTTCGGGTGCTTTGCCGGCTGAAGCAGCTTTCTGCGCTTTAGCTGCCGCGGCACCGAAAGAAGAGTAGTTCCACGTGCCCGCCGGATTGCGCAGAAGAGTGACTTCGGGATTGACGATGGTGATTCCTGTCACGTTGAGCGTCCGCGAAAGAATCAGCGGAATCAGCTCGACGCCCACCTTAAGCGATTTTGCCGAAAGAAACGGCGAGGCGCTGAATTTGGGATCGTCGCCGATGGAAAGATTCTCTGCTTTGAGCGAGCCGCCCAAAAGCGACAAGCTCAGGTCCCCGACCTGGACTTTGCGTCCGACGGCGGCCGAGGCTTTCTCCTCGATAGTTGGCCGGAACTGATTCACCGGAATCACGAACGGTGCAATCAGAACGAGAACTACAAGAACTCCGATGACGATGAGGATGATGCGAAGTTTGCCACTCATGACGACCTCCGGGGGGCACGGCCGGGTGAAAGCGGTAGTGCGGCGGAGCCAATGATAGCACGGAGAAAAATGAACTGGCGAGCAACGAATAAACGACGAAGGATGGATGGCCCGCGACGGAAGACAAGCCGGCTCGTGAGGGCACAAAAGGCAGAACGGCTCGGGACCGCGCGGAGGTTCCGAGGAAGGAACGAAGATGATGGGGGGAGGGGTGTATCCCCCCTCGTTGTGAGGCGAAAAGTTCGGTAATGATATGAAGAGGAAAGAGATAGATGGCACTTCCGTTGAAAAACAACGGGGCTCCGACGAGACGACAACGGGAGCAACGCCGAAGAAAAGTGGCGAGTGACGAGTGGCCCCTCGCCGAGCACGCTCGGGGTAAACGGGAGGAAAATTGGAATTGGGCGAGGGGGGAAAGCCCCCCTGGTTTTTTTGTAAGTGTTGCTTCTAAAGGACTTAGCTTTGCCGTAAGTCTATTGAAATGAATACTTGCGGAGAATCTTGGAAGTGTTGCTTCTAAAGGACTTACAAGGAAACATAATAGGGCGACAGGAAAGCGTTGTTCTGAGCGATTATCGAGGGTGGATCGAGTTATCACGCGGCATGTTACCATGAATATGACGATAACGGAAGCGATATCTATGGAACGGTCGAATTTAGGGGTTGGATGGCGATTCTACAGGGTGGAACGGAATGAGGGGGTAGGTTGGAGTGAAGAGGGACCCCACCCTTTGCGAAAACCAGAGGCGCAAAGGGCTGGGCCACCCAAGATGTTTTTAAGACTTAAGGCGCGGCCACCCGCCTGCTTAGGTTACTGAGGTTTGTTTCCGCCACGTAGTTTGGCAACCCGGTTTGAAAGGGTTGATGCCGCTCCCAATCCTCCCAGGTTATTGATGATCCCTAGACTACCAGTCCCAAAAAAGGACTATAATCGGTCCGTTGTGAGGAAATTGGCATAGCGAAAGTAGGCAGGCACATCCACCGGCTTTTCCTGAGGTTGTTGAACTTTACACCAGAGTTGCTTGCCAAAACTCAAGAGGAAGCTGAACTTCAGCACACGAGCATTGATGTGCTCATCCGCGATGCACTGGAAAAACACTTAAAAGACCTAAAGGGGGCACGCGAGGAAGAGAAGGAAGCGGATACGAGAGAGTATGCGCGTTTGGTATTGAGAGCCCATTTCGAAGAAGATCGCAACGAATTTCTGACCGAAAACGCCATCCGTTTGGTCGGCAAACATCAGCGTTAGCCCAATTCGCAACAACCGCCGCAATTCCCAGAAACCTCTTAACCCGTTGTTTGACGGAATAATCCCCGGATGATTTTTGGTAGTTGACTGTCTGTCCGAAACAGGACATTAGGTCATTACCTGATTGACGGCGCACCCCCGTCGTTCGACACTCGAAAGATGATCCCTCGGTGCCGGCCCGGTGAAAGCGAGGCCAAATGCCATATGGCCGGAAACGGGCACGTAGTTCTGAGAGATTCATGGTGGAAATCTCCTCTGTAGAGAAGCCATTCGCATGCGAGTCATGTCCAACACAAAACTTCAGTTCTTATGGTGCGCGACTCCTAACCGAACGGTCTTGGACGCCTGATTCTCGTCTCATTGTTAAGTCTTCTCGCGGTGCTCTGTGGGCCAGAGCGCGAGTAGTTTATTGTCAGCCTCTTCCCAGTTACAAAGCATTTGCCATTGGGCTAGAGTTCCTTGTCCGAATAGGTGAATTGGACATACGGAATTAATTCAGGGTCGCCCAACGAAGGGCATTAGACTGGGCGAACAAACAACCAACCAGAACCGCGACACATGAAACAGTGCGCAATGCGGTCGGACCCAAAAGCCGCACAAGACGGACACTCGGTCCAATCAACGGTACCGATGGCGCTCTGATTTGTTCCTTTGCATCTCTGCCCCTTAGCCCCGGGGCGACCGCACTTCTCGTTAACCAAGTCTATGTTGTGGCCGGAGGCTCGGCAGTTTGTGCAAGACGTAACTGGCTTAGGGCGCTTCATGGTTTCCCTGGTCTGCCACACCTTTGCTTGCCTGCCGACGAAGGAACGGCTGCTGAAATCGGGCTTGCCCTAGGTCCACACTTTGCGTGAATGGGATCGGATATCCGCTATAGGTTTTCGGGTGTACTAAGAACTTCGGGATTCTGCGTACGCGCTCCATGAGATTAAAAGGCATCTTTTCTGCCCGGCCCGCCATGGACTGAAGGAGTTTTACATCCAAACGGGATTTAGTGCCCCCAGCACGACGCGGCTCGGCCATAGTTTCTGGCGTAATCCCTTCCGTGGACAAAGGCCATTATCACAGACAGCGGTCTGCACGTGTTCCTTAGACGAAGACAATTCATCCCACGACAAATCTGTGTGCAGAAGCGATACCAAGATTCCACGCTTGCTGCAACAGGGGCAATCATAGTCCACTTCCACGTTCCGCACGGGACGACCAACGATGAGGTTCTCTATCTGAGACCCGATTGGAATTAGGTCTTTGGCGTCTTGGTAGAATCTCTTTCCGCAGAGCGGACAAGTTATCTTAGCGACGGTCTTAGGGTTAACTCGTCGAGTCGAGTTCATCGCCCAGATAATCCCGAATTGCTTGCCGCAATTGGCACATCTGCTGACAAATTGATAGGCCACGAGGCGCTCCCCTTCCCGGACTCCCATTGACACTAGAAGTCGAAGGGCAGCAGCCCAGAAACGGTCGCTTGTCTGATGCCTAGGATTTTCCGCCTTGCCTGAGTCGATATCGGCGGAGGTAGGTGGGAACGGCCAGCCTTGGCTGAACGGCTTTCGTCAGTCTTCCGGCTGCTACCAGTAAGTGCAGGATGCTGGTCTGGTACAAGCACTACTCTCTTGCTCGGGACTCGTCAAGACATATCTTCTGCCGGAGAACAAAGCATCAGGCAGAAAAAAGAAGGGCATATCAACGGCAGCTAAGAAGTGACAATTGCTTTCCCGTTTTCTGATCTCTAAGGCACTGAATTCCTTTCGTTTCAACGACCTCTATTGCAGCCAATTTTCTGTGGATATGCGGTTCGGTGCGCAGAACACCCGAGGAGTGCAAGCACCGCTTTCCTGAACGGACCCCACACGTAGGACAGGGTACGGAGAGGAACAGTTCGGGCGCCATCTCTTCCATTCGCATAGAAAAAGTCTGTGGCAAGAAATGCAGGAAATCTGTTCTATTTGATACACCTTGTGGATAACTTCCGCTCGACCCATCACAAGACCCCATTTGCTTTACAAAAGATTCGATGGAATAATCCCGTTATGATTATCGGTGATCGACTCCGCGAACTGCGCGAGGAAAAGAAACTCTCCCAAGGAGACGTTGAAAAGCGCACCGGACTGCTTCGCTGCTATGTATCCCGCGTCGAGAACAACCACACCGTTCCCGCCGTTGAAACATTGGAGAAGCTGGCGCGTGCTTTCGAGGTCCCACTCTATCAACTCTTCTACGAAGGCAAAGAGCCGCCCCAGGTGCCAAATTTGCTCAAACGGAAGTCTTCAGAGGCAGGCGGTTGGGGCAGCACGGGAAAAGATGCGCGGTATCTAAGCAAACTTCGCCGTTTGTTGGGCAAGTCAAACGAGAATGATCGCAAACTCGTGTTGCACATGGCCCAGAAAATGGCTCGTCGCTAGGTTTTCGATATTCCCGGGGAAAACTCATACCGTCACTGCGTCGCATGATTCCGTGCGATGTCGAAGCCAGAATTGCCGTTTCGTGCAACTCCTGTCGCCTAAAAGGAACCGTTTCAATTGCGGGAATTTCAGTCATACTCTGCCTGGTGAAATTCACGCACCACGGATTGCAAGTTGAACTGCCGGACGATTGGTGGACCGAGGCGGGAATGCGAGGTTTCGTACCCACATTTACGGCTTATCGAGTGAATCAAAGGTTGTTTCAGAATGTCCGCGAAGTCTCTGTCCATGACGTGGGTCTTGTAAGTCGCAATCCAGGCGCAGGCATCTTTAACGACAGCGAAGAAGAGGGTTCAGCCCGCGAACGAGTCGTGCGAATTTTGCGGAGCTTCCGGTTTGACAACGCTATTCCGCCAGTTGAAATCGTCGAAGGCCAACTTGGATTCACGTATCGATACAAGCTGGTTCGTGGTGCGGACCGCTTCTATTGTTCCGTGGCTGCGGGATTCAAGAACGTACCGACCATCAAGGGTTTTGATCGGGACAGATGATGTCAGGCAACCAACGGCTCGTCCTTGCAACTTGGGAGAGACGGGCTCTTGACACCTGAACGGCGCTGGCATGCCTGCTACCCAGCCGAGCAAAGAACTTCGCTCCCGATCAGAGAGAAGACCAAGACTAGACTGCTAACGCAAACAGGCGTGGTGGCGTGCTGCTTACAATTTCCTGCAATTCCTGGGAGAAAACAAAATATTCGCCGGGCGAGCGGCCCGCCAATTCGTTCATGTGAAGCTTTGCCGTTTCGAGATGTTGCACAGTTTCCATCCAAACCGGCGTGCCGAGAAGATCTCTCCTGAATATGTCATAAGGGGCATCCTTCACGGAAAAACCCTCTATGTAACGAAGTATGCCGAGTTGATCTCGCTTCCTCATTGAGACATCAAGATCGCATTCTTATTGCCAGCCTTCCTGGTAACAGTACAATCGCTTATCTATCTTAATTTCAGAGACTTAGGAGGATTCGGATTGAACAGTTAGCGGCAGACGTAAGATAACAGCCGCTAATCTTGTAGTTGCGCCGGGCATTTTTTACATACCACGCAGGCATGGTCGAACGTTGTAGATTCGTGCTGGAGCGAATTCTGAGTACGGATGATGCGCGGCACCCTTCACATCGAAGTGCTTTTCAGGTAAAGCACCTCCCCAAGCCGGACAGACAGTTGTATCCACCCGAGGTCAGTCATATACTGCTGGCAACTCTGTTTAAGCGAAAGGATGATCTGCTATGGCAAAAACACGACTACTTGTTCTGGTGGCATTTGTAGCGGGCGTGAGTTGCCTGTATGCGGCGCAGAACAAAGAACGGGCAAAAGAACAGGTTACTCTTGAGGGCACGCTCGTCTCCAGCGCCTGCTATCTTGGGAACCCCGAACATCCAACGACAAATGACATGGGAGACAAAAAGGGTTGCGGTAGTGAGTGTTTGAGACACGGGGACCCAGGCGGTTTAGTGACCAAAGATAAGCACTTCCACATATTGGTGAACTCTTCCATAGGGCTCGCCCCGTTTGTAGGACAGGAGCTGCGCATCACTGGTATTGACTATAACGGCCCGATTCATGTGGACAAGGCAGAGGTCAAGAAAGATGGTAAATGGGAAGAAATAGACATTAAGTATCACGAAGTGAAGCCCTCTTGAGAAGGGCGGGTGGGTCAGACACAGCATTTGATATTCACTACGTAGATGCGACGAGCCAAGAGGTTCTTCTTGAAACCGCTATGAAAATCGCTACCCTGACCACGAGACCACAGCATAAGCCATAATCCGCAGTTTTGCGGGAACCTTGAACCACACTTAAGTCCTGATTAAGCGCTAACCGGAAACTTGACTCAACGTCCTGTACCCTGGCCTTCCAGGATTTAGCCCGCTCCGGCCGACGGGGCCGCGACCACTATACGGGCAAGACCACCGGTTTGAAAACCGGCCACTACAGGATCGCCGGCGAATCTAGGAGCAGCGGAAATTAAAGTCAAAATCCCCACCCTTGCCCCGACCCGATCGGGGTAAACGCCACCCGCAAAGATGGGGCACCCGGCTAATGAATACTCAGCACAAGGTCGGCTTCTCCGACCCGAGCAGGCTGTCCGTCCTATTTATCGGACTTGCTATGGGGAGACTTCTTGTCAAGAGTGGAAATGAGCAGCTTCGCCGAAGCGGGCGGATCGATCTTACTGTCAATCACAATGGCCTTGCCGCTGGTACCCTTCCCATACAGCCTCTCGTTGCCGTCGTTATCCGGGCGGAGAGTCGAGCCCTCCAGAGATACGCCCGCGAACAATCCGCGCGAACGCGAATACGAAAGAATTTCTGCTCGCATGGTGGCATCGGTCGACGCGGCGGCGTCACGGCCCTTCGGCCCGGCCGCAGCGGCCACATCGCCGCCGAGCTTGACCTTGCTGGTGAGGATGGAACCAGCCCCGCGCTTGTTCATTACTAGCAGAACGAAGTCAGTGGCCTGGCCGCCAATCTGAAACCCAACGCTGCCGGCCTCAAGAGCCATCATCGCAGGCGCGCTCCAACGCCCGTTGAAATCCGGCCCGCTCCGACACGTCATCACGCCTCGGCCGTAGCTGCCGCCGACGATAAAGGCTGCCTTCATGACCGAAGGCAGAACGATAACGCATTCCGCCTTGTCCAGCAGATCCTGCGGGATGTCCTCGGGAATATTGAGAATCTCAGCCATCACTTCGCCAGCATTCTCAATGCGATTGTTTTCGTCTTTTTGGGCAAACGCAGGTAGGCCGAACAGCGCAACCATAGCAAGCAATGAGAAGATATTTTTCACCGTCGTGCTCCTTTCCATATGCGCACCATCCCGAGTTCTGGGCATACTTAGTTCTTGTTTTTCTGCCCTAAACCATGCTGGAAGAGGCGAATACGGATGTCTGTTCACTTACGCACACCTTCTCACGCCTAACTTAGTGCTTGATAAGCGCATAGCGCCCGCTACCACAACGAATATCAGTGATCCAAGCAGAAGCTCCAAGAGCTATCGATAAGACGACAGAGCACCTTGCCTGGCCCTCTGACGAGTAAGGGCCCGATGTACAATCAGTGCGCGAGGGTTTGAACTTGGTTTACCTAGTCGCGCTAACTTTACTTTTTGCGCCTCCGACGCTTGTGGGCCTGGCTTGGAGGTCGATCCGGAAGGACTCCGAATCACTTGTCGGATGGCGGAGGCAAGGTTTTTGGCGGGCACTCGTGGGATCCTCTCTGAACACCGCAGTGGGGTTGGTCTTCTTTTTCGTCCACAATTTTGTCCTGGCTGACTCAGCCCGTGTCTCCTTTTCCGTTCTCCTCGTGGAGAGAGTCGTTGAATGGGCCGGAGCAATTTTTGCGGTCGTCTTTTTCGTTCTAGCCTTTTCAGGGACAGGAAAAGCGCGGATTTACGTTGTTCTCGCAGCGTTCTTCAATTTCTACGTGTGGGCGGCAACCTTGTAACTCTGCCCGGCAGAGGGTGGCCCCAGGCGCTCGCCCTCTAGGTCACTGCCGAGAGCAAAGCCTATGACGAACAGAAGAAGAGACGGGTGGAAGATTCCGCGCAAGGTGTGTATTGTTTTGTAGTTCGACACCGAGCAAGATGGATGGTTCTTGGCGGTCTGGGAGAAGAGGTTCCCGGGTACAAATTTGGCGAAACAGGGCGCCGCGCCCGAGAGACGCACGCGGAAGGGAGAGTCACGAGAGGCAAACCGTGGGGAATGACAAACGATTTGGAGCGGTGATGTTTGGGAATTTGAAAAAGTCGCGCCTGCGTGCATTGTTGTCGTCAGCGGTGCTGCTCATGGCCGGCGGCTTGGTAAACGCGCAACAAAATGATCGAGCGAATCTTCCCGACGCGCCGGTGGCGAAACAGAGCGATAACACCAAGAAACAGGAAAGCCGGGGCACGTTCAAATCCACGATGGGGATTATGGGAAAAAGGTCGGTGTTCTTTCCCGAGTTGGCCACAGGTCCAGGCCCTTTGAGTGCGCGCCAAAAACTGGAACTCGCGGTGGATGAAACGATCGCGCCTTCGCGGTCGGCGGGGTCGGCGTTTACCTCGGCAATTTCCCAGGCGCACAACGGCCTTCCTGGCTACGGCCAGGAGTGGGGCGGCTATGGCAAACGGCTTGGGTCGTCGATGGCCAGCAACGCGTCGAGCCACATGATCGGAACGTTTCTGGTTCCCGCGATACTGCACCAGGATCCGCGCTACTTTGCAAGGCTGCATGCGAGCTTCGGAGCGCGAGTAGGCTATGCCTTGAAAAGTCTCGTAGTGACGCGAACCGACAGCGGTGGAAGCGCGTTTAATTGGTCGGGGATCATCGGTTCGCTGGGAGCAGAAGGCCTGGCGAACACGTATCTCCCGGATGCAGAGCAGACGGCCGGGAAAACGTTCCAACGATTCGGGATTCGCATGGGATTTAGCGCACTGGGCTATGTCACCAAGGAATACTGGCCGTCGATTTTCAAGAGCCTGCGAATGTCAAAGCTGGTGCCAAGCGAGCAGTCGGATCCGGGCACTGTCAGGCCGGCGCCGCCGAGCGAGCCGCCTTCCAAACCTCCGCAATGAAGCTGCGGCCGGTGAGCGGGAGACGTATTACAATAAAAGTGCACGGGGCTGTAGCTCAGATGGATAGAGCAACGGTTTCCTAAACCGTTTGTCGCGAGTTCGACTCTCGCCAGCCCCACCAGATTTAGAAACCCGTCTCCACGCGCAAGCCGAGCGGTTATTTTGCGACGCTGCTGAGAAATGGGTAGTGGCTGGCAGCGCCCATGAAGAAGAGCATGGGAAATGTCAACCAGAAGGAAACGCGCGCGGTCAGGAAATTCCAGCGCATGAGTCGCTCGGCTTCGGGAGGGAGAGGAGTTCCCTGCTCCGCTGCGGCGCGAGTCCCAGCGATCAGGCGCTTTTGTACGCGCCAAACCACGCCCCAGGTGTTGAGCAGCATGATGAGGCCGAGTCCGCCGCCGACGCTGATAGCGAGGTGGTTGTTGGAGGACTGCGGGCTGCTGTTTAGAAGAAGCACGATCCAGGAGGCGGCCACAACCACGATGGCGACGCCTAAAGTTCGAAACCAGGGATTGTCGCGAATTCCTTTGGCGGGAAGCTGCAAGAGATAGATGAACTCATAGGCCACGAGCCACACGGCGAGCCACCATCCAAAGGAACGAAAGACAAGAGAGTGATCGCCGGAATTGCGCGCTTCCGCGGACAAAAGAATGAGGAAGTAGCGCATTCCGACTAAAACAGTGATGAGAGCAGACCAGCGAAACCACGCCATCGCGCGCGACATCAGTGCGGGGTAGACTTTGACGCGCACCGGCGCATCGAGTTGTTTCATCGTGGGCGTTCCGACGAGATTGAAAAAATAGAGCAAGCCAATCCAGATAATTCCAAAAATAAGATGGAGCCAGCGCAGCGCCATCATTTCGTTGACCGCGGCGCCGGGCAAAAAAGCGAAGTGGGGCTTCCATTGCTGGAAAAAATGCGCGAAAAGCAGATGGGACATTAGCTGGCCCTCGGGTGCGGTTCGAGGATAGCAGTTTGTGGAACTGGTGAGCAGAGTAGACTGGAACAATTCCGCCGTCAAATTATCGCGGCACACCAGCTTGCGAGAGAAAGTGTTGCGTAAGAAGCCAGAAGTGCGAGAATAGCCGCGATATTCCTTTCGTTTTCATAAATTCTATTCGAGCAAGTCATCGGACCGCGGAACACCACAAAGAAACACGAGGTGCATCGATGGAGGAAGCGCTGAATGTCCACCGGCTGCATTTCGCGTTTACGATCACCTTCCACTACATTTTTCCGCAATTGACGATGGGGCTGGCTCTGCTGCTGGTGTGCCTGAAGACGAAAGCGCTGCGCACGGGAGATGAGCGCTACAACCGCGCGGCGCGCTTCTGGGGACGAATTTTCGGAATCAATTTCGCGCTGGGGGTAGTGACCGGAATTCCGATGGAATTTCAGTTCGGCACCAACTGGGCGGAGTTTTCGAAAGCAGCGGGCGGAGTGATCGGACAGACGCTGGCGATGGAGGGAATATTCTCGTTTTTTTTAGAGTCTAGCTTTCTCGGGTTGTTTTTGTACGGCGAGAAAAAACTCGGGCGGATGGGTCATTGGTGGGCTGCGTTTCTGGTGTGGCTGGGATCTTGGCTTTCGGGATATTTGATCGTGGCCACGGACGCGTGGATGCAACATCCCACGGGCTACAAGCTGGGGGCTGATGGGACGATCGAACTTTCGAGTTTCTGGGGCCTGGTGCTGAACAAGTGGGCGCTGTGGCAATACGCTCACACGATGCTAGGCGCGGTGCAAACGGGGTGTTTCGTGATGGCGGCAGTCGGCGCGTTTTATCTTTTGACCAAGCGCGACGAAACGTACGGACGCACGTTCGTGAAGGGCGGCGTCCTCGTAGGAGCAATCGCGGCGGTCCTGCAACTTTTTCCGACGGGCGACATGCAGGGGAGAATGATCGCGGACAATCAGCCGCCAACACTAGCGGCGATGGAAGGATTGTTCGACACGCAACAAGGCGCGCCGCTCGCAATACTGGGGCAGCCGGACGTGCAGCATCACAAACTGGATAACCCGCTCGAAGTTCCCCAAATGCTGAGCTTCCTCACATATAGGGAATGGACCGCAAATGTGAAGGGACTGTCCGATTTTCCTCAAGATCAGTGGCCGGATGCTATCCCTCTTCTCTATTACAGCTATCACGTCATGGTGGGGCTCGGGACGATTTTTATCGCGCTGATGCTGCTGGCGGCAATTCTGCTGTGGCGCGGCGCGCTGTATCGAACAAGGTGGATGTTGTGGCTGCTGATGGTGAGCGTGCCGCTGCCGTACATCGCGAACACCGCGGGATGGATGACTGCGGAAATCGGCCGTCAGCCGTGGCTGATTTATGGATTGATGCGCACGGCGCACGGGATTTCGCCGCGGGTCGGCGCGGGCAATGCGTGGTTCACGCTCATCGGCTTCATGGGAATGTACAGCGTGCTGGCCATCCTGTGGTTGTTTTTGATTTATCGGGAGATCGAGAGAGGGCCGGAACCGGACGATAGTTCGGACGACGAAACGGCAATCGCCATGGCGGCGGACTGAGGAGGACGAAATGGAAACGATTTGGTTCTGCCTCGTTGCGATCATGGTGGCGATGTACGTGCTGTTGGACGGATTCGATCTCGGCGCGGGCGCGATTCATTTGCTGGTAGCGAAAACGGATGAAGAACGCCGGCAGGTGCTGGCCAGCATAGGTCCCGTGTGGGACGGCAACGAGGTGTGGCTGGTGGCGGCCGGCGGGACGTTGTATTTCGCCTTCCCTGCCCTGTACGCGAGCGGATTCAGCGGATTTTACTTGCCGCTAATGATCGTGCTATGGCTGCTGATCCTTCGCGGAAGTTCCATTGAATTCCGGAACCACATCAAGAGTCCCGTCTGGGATCCGTTCTGGGATTTCCTGTTTTGCGGCTCAAGCTTGCTGCTGGCGGTGTTTTTCGGCGCGGCGCTGGGGAACGTGGTGCGCGGAGTTCCTCTGGACGCGAGCGGATATTTCTTCGAACCGCTCTGGACGAATTTCCGGCTGGGGGAGGAGACGGGCATCCTCGATTGGTACACGATTCTTGTGGGCGTACTGGCGCTTGCGGCGCTGGTGATGCACGGCGGATTATGGGTGCAGATGAAGACACGCGGAGCGGTCAGCGCACGCGCGGGAAAACTGGCAGGCCAGGTGTGGTGGGTGGTGCTTGCGCTGACGGCGCTGGTTACCGGGGTGACGTTTCAAGTGCAGACACAAGTGTTGGCAAACATGAAGAATTGGCCGCTAGGATTGGCATTCCCACTGCTAGCGGTGGCGGGCCTCGCGGGCGTGATTTTCGAAATGCGAAGGCGCGACGAACTGAAAGCGTTCTTCGCGTCTTGCGCCTATCTGACAGGAATGTTGACCAGCGTGGTATTTGGAGTGTATCCGATGGTGTTGCCGGCGAGAAACCCACTGTACTCGCTGACGGTAACGACTGCCAAGGCTGGAGCGTACGGATTGAAGGTCGGACTGATCTGGTGGACTATCGGAATGTTACTCGCGGCGGGATACTTCACGTTTGTGTACCGATCGTTTGCGGGGAAAGTAGTGGTTGAGAAAAACGGCCACGGATAGCAGGAACTTAACCCGTAATGAAAGAGTCTTCGACAAGGTTTGCGGGAGAAACTCATGGCGCTGTCTGAGGCGTGTCCCATTCTGTCATCGCGAAAGATGGCTGCAACTGTACTGATCACGAGCTGTCTTATTGTTGGCTACGCGCCGCGAACATCCGCGCAGAGCGGCATGAAATGTCATGCGATGGACACGGAGGAGGAGGTCGCTCCGGAAAAGTTGCCGCCGCCTCAGAAACTCACCGGCATCGGGAATGCCCACATCCGCATCACCGCCACTCTCGAAGCGCAGATGTGGTTTGATCAGGGCTTGAATCTACTCCATGACTTTTGGGATTACGAATCGGTTCGAGCATTCGAACAGAGCGTTCGCGTCGATCCGCAGTGCGCGATGTGCTATTGGGGCATCTACCAGGCGGAGAAATTTCGCCACAGCAGCGCGAAATACTACGGAGACCAAGCATTAACGAAAGCCGTTAGCCTGAAGGGCCGCGCCAGCAAAACGGAGCGGCTGTACATCGAAGCGAGCGCCGCTGTCGAGGCCGCCGACAAATCCGAAGAGAAAGATAAAAGCAAGACGGAGTCACAGGAAGTCCAACTCTACCGCAAACTCGTCAAACGCGATCCCAAGGACATACAGGCGCGAATTTTTCTTGCTTGGGCGCTCACGGATGGCTACGACGACGACGGCCAGCCGCGCGCCGGCCAAAAAGAATCCCTGGCCATTTTCCAAGCCGTCCTCAAAGAGGACCCCGACAACTCTGCCGCAAATCACTACTGGATTCACGCGGTAGAGGCCAGTCCGCATCCCGAACAGGCCCTTCACAGCGCAGAAGTTCTCGGCCGCCTTGCCCCAACCTCGGGCCACATGGTCCACATGCCGGGCCATATCTTTTATCGCACGGGTGACTACGCCCGCGCGAAAGAATCTTTTGCGGCGTCCATGAAAGCGGATGAGCAGTACATGCAGGCGCAGCACGTGCGGGTAGACGATGATTGGAACTACGTGCACAACATGATGTATGCCATCGCTAACTTGATGGAAGCCGGCCAATTGAACGAAGCGACGGCGCTCTCCGGCAAGTTGCGGGAAGCGCGAGGGCAACTTGAAGATACGCTGTATCCCTGGTCGCCGCGTGATGCGATCTCCAGACTCGACGCTCACCTCCCGGTCGCGCTGCGCGCCGCGGATTGGACTACGGTGCTGGCGCTTCTGAAGTCCAGTGATCCCCCGGCAACGCTCCCGAATCTCCAATTTCTGGCACGCCAGCTGACTCAATTCGCTGTCGGCATGCAGGCACTCGATCAGCGCCATCTGTCACGAGCCGAAGCAGCGTCGGCGGAGTTCGATGCCGAACTATGGCGGATTTCGAATCACTTGAAAGACGAAGAGGACGCCAAGGCCAAAGAAAAAGACAAAGACAAAAAGAAGGCGGATGCAGGCCCGCCGAAACTGCAACTGATGCCAGACGCCTTGCCGAAGCCGCTGGTGAGCAACTTATCCATCATGTCACTGGAATTACGCGCCGGGTTGCTTGTGGCAAAAAAGCGGAACGACGAGGCGAAAAAACTGTACACGCAGGCCGCGCAAGAAGAAAAAGCGCTGGGGTACCGTGAGCCCCCGGCTTACATTCGACCTGTTGGCGAAACCGAAGCGGCAGCGTTTCTGGCTGCTTCGGATTGGGCCGGCGCAGAGGCAGCGTACAAAGAGGCGCTTGCCGAACGGCCGCGATCTGGCTTTCCGCTATACGGCATAGCGATCGCCAGCGAGCATGCTGGCGACAACAAAGCGGCCAGGACGGAGTATGAAGACTTTTTGGCGGCGTGGAAAACCGCCGATTCCGATCTCCCGCAACTCGCACATGCGCGCGCCTACCTCGCGGCTCACAACGGAGTCACAGCCAGCAAATAACCGCTTAAATTAGTTCATTTAGCTTTTCGGCGACGTCGGGCGCGGTGCGGTCCCAGTAGTGGGTGTGGGCGCCGAGACCGATGCAGGCTTCCAGGCGCGTGAGCCGGTGATCGCGGAACATTTCGGGCGCGACGGGATAGGCGCCATCCGCGTCGCCTGCGTTGTTTCGAATAAACCAGTTGTCCTCCCAAATTGAGCGGCCGATGTAGTCGCCGCTGCGGTAAAAATTAATCCATTGCTCGATGGAAAGTTCCATTACAGGATCCGGGGTCGCCGCGGGAGGAATCGGATTCCCCTGCACGGGGACAGCGGGCAATTCTCCACCGCCATCGGGGATTTCGCGGATCCAGCGATAGAGGTGAGGAAAGAAACGATTCATAAGCTGTCGAAGCGGGCTGCCCATGGTGAACAAATGAATTGGGATGCGTTGATTGGGGTGATCAGCAAAAGCAAAGCGTGTGAGCCCGGGCATGGACCCGCGACACAGAAAGCGCAAAATATCGGCGGAGATCATGGAGCCAAGACTGTGGGCGACAATGACGATGCGGTCGTAGCGCCGATTGGCAGCGGGAGAGCGATAGATGTGCAAGAAGCGCAGCAAGGAGACGCAGCGCTCGACGATGCGCGCGCGGGGAGCGTTGTCCTTAGGCCACGCGCGGAGATAGTTGTCCACATCGAGGACGGCATCGAGCACGGAACTCAAATATTTTACGAGTAGGCCTAAGAGCAGCGCGGCGGAACCCGCAATCAGCGCACCTCCCGTAGAGAGCAATGTGGCAGTGAACACCATCCCGTAAAACTTGTAGACTGCTTCGAGAAAGGTGGGAGCCGGCGTGGCGATCCACTGCAAGAAAATCGCGAGCTTGACGATTGCCAGATAGGCATAGGGAACGGCGAAGGCCGCAATCCAGAAGCACCAAATCACCCAGCGAAAAGAATCCAAGGCGCTCGAGAACCAGGAGCCCAGGAGCCTGGCCTTGCCATTGGGTGCGGCGTAAGGAGTGCGAAACTCGAAGAAGACTGAGGGAAGAACCATAAGAACCAGGAAAGACAGGCCCGCACCCATGAAACCAAGGACAACCGGAAGTCCCGGGGGCGCGCTTTGGATGAGGAGGCCCTCAAGAAAATGATAGGAGGGTTGGAGGTTAGCCGGATCGCGCCAATGGACAGCGAGAAGCACGCGGGAGGTGGCGTCAGGGTCAAGAACAATGATTGGGAGCCGATGCAAGAGAGGAGGAAGGGCGGGATCGACACCGTCGAAAAGTTGCACACGATGAGCGGTGAACTGAAAGAGGCCACTCCAAAGAAAATTAGTCAGGAGCAGAAAAAGCGTGGCCGGAAGCGCGACCGCGAAACGCCCCGTGCGCAAAGCCGCTCGGGCCCGTGCTTTTTTCCCCGCATCGGAGGTTTTCGAAAAACGAAGACGCAAACGGCAAAGGCCCTCGATGAGCGCAGCGACAATCATCAGGGCGATAAACAGCATCCAGGCAATGCGCAGAGCGAGAAATATGTACTGGATCATCCAGAAGGAAGCCGTGCGCAGATCAGGCGGAGAAGCGCCGCCGCGGTAAACCAGGCAAGCGATGAAACCAACTGCGACGAAGACAAGTTCGGTAACGCCGGTCAGGGTCGCTCCGGGCCGCACTGCTTCATACTGCTTGAATATGTAAAGGACGACTGCGGCAGCAACGAGCCACCACTCGGCCGTGAGAATCGCGGAAACAGATGCAGGGCAATTGAAGAAAACGACAACGGAGATCGCGATGCTGGAGATGGCGGCCAAAAACAGCCAAGGCCACCAGCCGCGCGGACCAAATGGAGGATTAAACTGCTGTGCAATCAGAACCACTCCACCGATCACGAAGATGAAAAACACAGCGGCGGCGACCGCCATGGCCGTAATGGCTTCACCGCTCGCTGGGTTATTCGTTCCCAAGAGAAGAAGGGGCAGCGGCGAGAAGGCCACAACCGGAAGAATAACCAGAAGATTGACGACGAAAAGACTAAAAACGCGGATCGCATAAGTGTGGGTGCGCGAAAGTAGAAGCCAATCCAATTCGCCGGCGTGCTCGAGAGCGGCGTGGTCAACGGCGATGCGGGCGAGACTTGTAAGATGAAGAAGAAGCTGGTAGAACGACATAAAAAATCGCACAAAAGAGTTGCTGTCGCTGGAGAGGTCCGACCACTGCATGTCGTAAATGTGGACGTGCGCAGCGGGCCTGCCGCCACCAGCGGCGCGATGACCCTCGAGACGCACTGTTTGGAGCGTATTCTCGAGAGGGTCGCCGGCGTAGTTGTTGAGCTGCATTTTCATAAATTCATCGGCAATGTCCGGCGGAGCGGGAACGCCAGCCAGCGTGCTCCAGTTGTGCCGTGTGAACTTTTCGGCAAAGAAATCGCGGCGTTCTTCGAAAGGGTTGCTGATACGGCGCCAGAAGCTTGGCCGGAGCGGCGACCCCGCAGGCGCGCTGAGCGAGGGAAAGAAACCAGCGCCAGGAAGCGGAACTTGAATGGGCTGGGTCACGAAATTTGTGTAGGGAGTTTGGCCCGGCGGCTGCGAGTAGCCGTTGATGCCGGAGAGAAGATTGGCCATGGCGTCTGCGGAAGCCCCGGTTTCGTGATGGCCGACGCCGTGAACCGCGACGACAGCAACCATCTCCGGCGGGACCGGGTCGTCAGCCGCTGCAACTTGAGCGGGATTGGGAAGCTCCGGCATACGGGGACGCGTTGACAATACATAAAACTGTCAAGAGTGGCAAGAAGGAAACCTAGGTTGACGAGGCACTAGCTGGCGCGTAGGGTGGAGATGCAAAGAGAATGAACGCGGAAAAGACGAAGAGAAATCGCAAGGCCGCTGCTACAGCGCTGCTAACAGTGCTAGCGTTGCTGGTGTCACCGCGATGCGCGCTGAACTGCTCGGGCGCGGACTGCCGCGTGCGGCAAACAACTTCCACGCAGGGGGAAGAGTGCCACGGCGCGTCGCAGACGGATTTTGCGCAGATGCGTTCAGCAAAAATTATGGTGTGTGATGCTCCGGCAGTGGCGGCACGATTAGAAAGCTCCGCTGAACGGCTCCGGGAAATCTTCAGACTAAGGGCCGACACGTCGTTGGCCGACGTAATGAGTGCGACCACCTTGACTGGTTTCTCCGGAGAAAGCAACCTGCGCTGGGGTGCTGCTCGAGGGCCAGGGCTGCAGTTTGCAGAAACACAATCGATCCTCAATCTAAGAATCTAGGAAGTTCCTTCCTGCAGACAGGCGAAAGCCTGTCTCCCGAATTTTTCATCAGGCTTGTGGTTTCCGTCTTGTCGCAAGAGGGAGGACCCCCAGCCATTCGTCCAAACTATTTGAGAGTTTAAGAATTTCGTGGAATTGAAAGTGAATTCGGGGAGGTGTTAATGAACGCGAGGAGAAAGTTTTTTCAAGACGCGGCGGTATTTGGCGCGGGATTGCTGGGATTCAGTAAAAGCCTGGCGGCGTCGGGCAACGGGAATACGGGAGACACTCAGGCTGGCCATGTGCATGCGGGAATGAACGACAAAGCGCAAAACAGAGAGAGGAAGCGAGGCGTTTCTGCTGCGCGCGATGCTTTTCTCCCGATGATCACGCCGGACGTGCCGGACTTGGCTCATGAGATGGATGGCGCGGTGAAAGTGTTCAAGCTGGTGGCGGAACCGGTGAAGCGGAAAATCGCGCCATTCAAAACGATTGACGCGTGGGGTTACAACGGAAGCTGCCCCGGGCCGACGATGCAAGTGCAACAGGGCGACCGGGTGCGGATGATTTTCACGAATCATCTGCCGGAGAGCACCACGCTTCACTGGCATGGACTGGAAATCCCCATCGAACAAGACGGCGTGCCATGGATCAGCCAGAAACCCGTCGCGCCGGGCGAGGCCTACACCTACGAGTTCACGGTGCATCAGGAAGGGACATTTTTTTACCACGCGCACAGCGCCATGCAGGAAATGATGGGGCAGATCGGGTTCTTCATCGCGCACCCGGAAAAATCGTACCGGCCGCACGCGGACCACGACTACGGATTGATGCTGCAGGAGTGGGCCATCCTGCCGAGCAACACGGTCCCGAACACTGCTGCAATGGAATACAACTGGCTGACGTTCAACGGCGTTTCCGCGCCAGCAATAACGCCCATGTTGGCGCGGCTGGGGAGCCGCGTGCGGCTGCGTATCGTGAATATCGGGATGGACCACCATCCCATTCATTTGCACGGCCATCAGTTTGTAATGACTGGCACGGAAGGTGGGCGCGCGCCGGAAACGAGCTGGTATCCGATGAACACGGTGCTTGTGGGAGTGGCACAGGCGCGCGTGGTGGAATTCGAAGCGAAATATCCCGGCGCGTGGATGGTGCATTGCCACCTGCCGCACCACATGATGAACAGCATGATGGACCTTCTGCGCGACCGCATGATTCAAACCATGGACCAAACCGACCCTAAAGCGCTCAGCCAGATGGAGACGCTGGCGAAGAGCGTGCCGTTCGAACACGTTCATCATTCTCCCATCGCGGAAAACGGAAATGAGACGAAGGGATTCCCGCAGGACGCCTTCATGGAAATGGGAATGGACGCTGCAGTGGAGAAGCCGGAAACGTACGGGCTTCCCGACAATTGGAGCGCGGGAATGATGGGGATGATGACGCTGATTCGGGTGCTGCCGGAGAAGGAATACGACGAAATCATCACCAGGAAAAAATCCGGCGAGGCAGCGGAGAAACGCGAGCATCACCATGAATCTTGAAACGGCAAAGAAGATTCACCACCCCGACATGGTCGGGGCAGGCGCCGAGCACGGAGTTCACAGAGAAAGAAGGCGGGCGATGAGAACGATGGCAAAAATCGCGGTGACAGCACTAGCAACGGCGCATGTGTTTTGCGTCGCCGTGAAAGCGCAAGAGATGCAGATGCCAGCCCAGCGGGAACATGCTCAACATCATCACGGAGATATCCCGCTGGTGAAGCCGGAGTATCCACGGATGGGGCGGGCGCAGGCTAACGCGCAGGGCAAGTTGGTGACGCTGGAAGAGGCGCAAAAAATCGCGCGCGACATGAATCCGACGATGCGGCAAGCGGAAGCGGAAATTCGGGCGGCGAAAGCGCGTATGCAGCAGGCGGGACTGTATCCGAATCCGACAGCCGGCTACGCAGGCAATGAGATACGCGGCGGTTCTTTCGGCGGCGGAGAGCAGGGGTTTTTTGTGCAGCAAACGCTGGTCACCGCGAGGAAGCTGAAACTTGGCCGGGAAGTCTTCGCCAAAGAGGCCAAACTAGCGGAGATCGAGGCGGAGGAGCAGCGAGGACGAGTGGAGAGCGCGGTGAAAATGGCGTTTCTGCGCGTGCTGGCCGCACAGGAGTTGCTCGACACGCGGCGCGACCTGGCAAAGATTGCCGAAGACTCGGCGGAAACGCAGCGGCGGCTGATGAATACCGGGCAGGCGGACGAGACCGAAGTGCTTGCCGCAGAAGTGGAATCGCAGCGCATGCGTATGGCCGCGCGAATGCAGGAAAACACGCTCCGCGAAGAGTGGAGGTCGCTGTCGGCCGTAATCGGCCAGCCGGAAATGCCGGTAGCGGTGGTCGCAGGAAATCTGGAGGGAGGCTGGCCGGAATTGAACGAAGAAGAAGCCGTGGCGACGATCGCGACGGATAGCCCGGCCTTGCAGATCGCAGACGGCGAGACACTGAAGGCGCGGGCCGTACTGGCACGTGCGAACCGCGAGGCTATTCCCGATCTGACCGTACGCGGAGGGTTGGAATACAACAACGAGTCGATCGGAGGAATTCCCCACGCCACGGGGTGGGAAGCGAATGCGGGATTGAGCGTTCAGATTCCCATTTTCAACCGCAACCAGGGGAATGTCGCGGCAGCGCGGGCGGACATCGATCGCGCCGAGCAGGAAAAGAAGCGCATCGCGCTTACGTTGCGCGAGCGCGCCGCTGCGGTGGTGGACCAGTATGCAAACGCGAGGCTGATGGCCGCGGAATACCGCGATGAGATGCTCCCACGAGCAAAGAAAGCCTATGGACTAATGGTGGAGAAATATGGACTGACGCTGGCGTCTTATCCGCGGGTGCTTGAGACGCAGTGGAAATTGTACGAGCTTCAGGCAGAGTACATCATGGCACTCGAAAGAGTCTGGACGAACGGAATCGCGCTGCAAGGATATTTGTTGACAGACGGACTTGAGGCGCCCGCGCGGCCTGGCGAAATGGATCGGCCAGTGCGTGAAACGAATGTTCCGGCACCGGAACGCATGACGCCTCCCGGTGAGTCTATGCCCCACCCATAGTTCCGGGCTCCTCGGACGGCAAAACGGTAGCCAAGGTGGGGTGTGCCCTGTCGGCGGGTGGCAAGTGCGAAACACTAGTACGGCGGTAGCGTTGACCAATCGAAATTTTGCTGGGTACTGTCCTAGTAGGGCGTAAAGGGGCGCGCGGGCGTGTCTCTACGACAGGGCACTCGTGTGCGATTTCCGGTAAGTGTTTATTGAAGATGGCCAGGACGGATTCCCCTCCCCCTGAATTGCAAGATGACGACGCAGACCAAAGCTGGAAGATACGAATTTATCGACGAACTGGGTCGCGGGGCCATGGGTGTGGTCTACAAGGCCATGGATCCGGTCATAGGCCGTACAGTGGCCGTCAAGACGATCCGCTTGAGCGAACAGGGGACGGGGTTGTCGCGGCCGGAACTCCTGGCAAGATTCCAGACGGAAGCTCGAGCTGCCGGATTGCTAACCCACCCGAATATCGTGGTTGTCTACGATGCGGGTGAAGAAGACGGGTTGTACTTCATCACCATGGAACTGGTGGAAGGCAAGAGTTTGCAGACGTTGCTGGATGGGGGCCAGTCTTTTCCGCTTCCCCGGGTGCTGCGAATCATGGAGCAAACCTGCAGCGCGCTGCAATTCGCACACGAACGCAACGTCGTGCACCGCGACATCAAGCCCGCGAATTTGATGCTCACGGGAGACGACACAGTAAAAGTAACCGACTTCGGCACGGCGAAAATTTTGCAGTTTGGCACGATTCAGCAAACGGCTCATGTGATGGGGACGCCGAGCTACATGTCCCCGGAACAGGTGAAGGGCCGGGCGGTCGATGGCCGGAGCGATATTTTCTCTCTGGGCGTGATGCTGTACGAAATGGTGACAGGCGAGAAGCCGTTTCCCGGGGAAAACATCACCACGGTCATCTACAAGATCGTGAATGAAGAGCCAGTCCCGCCGCGGCAAATTGACCCCTCGATCCATCCGGGAATCAGCGCAGTGGTGATGAAGGCGCTGGCCAAAGAACCCGACGCGAGGTATCAAGACTGCCGCGAAATGCTGGAGGATCTGCACAATTACCGCGCTGTGGCAGCGGCTGAGAATGTAAACAAAACGATGATCCTTGGCGGACCGGGTATAACCGGATCGCCCACGTCCACCGTTGCGTTGAACGCGGGAAACTCGCCGCGACAGCGTGGCGAGGATCCCGTGGCAGCAGCGGCGCGTTCTCTAACAGCGCGCGCCTCAAGCCCGGGCCAGACGCCGGTCATCCGGCGGACGGGAAGCGTCGCAGCCTACGAGCCACCCAAAAAGAAGAGCGTTGTAGGAACCATCTTTGCCGCGCTGTTTTTGCTCGCGGTAATTGTGTACGGCGGCTACAAACTCCGTCCACAATATGAATATGCGCGCGAACTTCGGGACCAACAGAAAGTTCGAACGCCTGAAGCGGCGACGCCCGCTGCAGGCGGTGAACATCAGCCCGGCTCGGCAAACGCCCCGGCCGATACAAACGAATCCGCTTCGACGGCCAAAGAACCAGCGGCGACAGAGGCTTCCTCGAACGAAGCAAAAACGGCAAATACCACGGAAGAGAAACCCGCGCCGAAGAAGATTGTGCCGACGGTGACGCCCGCCGCCGCGGAGTATAAAGGACGTATCGAAGAAGCTGCCTCGGAAAAAGGGTTGAAGGGCCGCGTAAAGGTGCAAGCTTTCGGAAACACCCTCACGCTCGCGGGGAAACTCCGTCCCGCGGAACATCGCGGGATGCTGGTATTCCTTCGCAATGCTCCCGCAAGTGTCCGCGTCGTGGATCACATCGAGTACGACGATGCGCCGGACCCGGCCGCGGGAAATGACGAAGCGAGCGGCCACCCGGTGCCTGCCAATGGGCGCGGGGCCATTCACGTAATCTCGGATGTTATCGGCGCCACCGCTGAGCTTCGCGGGCCGGCAGGACACCTCCTCAATCAGTGCCTGACGCCGTGCAGCTTTAACAATCTCAATCCCGCTCAATATAGCCTGGATGTGAAAAAAGACGGCTACCGGCCGGTGCAAACGGCGCTCCAGGTCAGAGCAGGGGACGCCAGGGACCAAGAAATCCAGCTGGAGTCCCTGACCAACGGCCTGTACGTGAGCAGCCGGCCGCCGGGGGCGGATATCTTCATCAACGGTGCGAAGCAGTCCGGCCAAACGCCCACAACTCTGCCGCTCGCGCCGGGCCAGTACAATCTGGTGCTGCGTCTCTCTGGGTACGAGGCGTACGCAGGAAATGTGCAGGTGAAGGACAATATTCAGACCGTGTTGGATGTAGAACTGAAGGAAAAATCGGCATCCAGCCGTGTCGCCTGGGCCGAAGTGACGAGCAGTCCCAAGGGCGCGGAAATCTTTGTGGATGGAAATTCGACTGGCCAGCTGACGCCCAGCCGTGTGCAAGTAACCGCTGGAACGCACGTGGTGACGGTGAAGATGGATGGCTACCAGGCGTTTCGTCGCACGCTCCAAGTCACAGAGGGCGGGACGGTGAATGTTGAGGGCACATTGGTCCCGAGGTGAGCTTTGATGAGGGACTACGCGGGCCAGAAATCCCATAAAATAACGACGATCCCCCCAGTATTTCGTCAGGACGATTTTCTCCCTAATTCGTAACATTTCGTAACAATGCACGCGGCCTAGTTCTAGGACTACCAAAAACAATTGTTCAAAACAAAAGAGTTAGTGCCCTATTGAATGGGCTGGAGGCGTGCTCGCATACCAGGTAGGGCTAGCCTGCCCATGTAGGGGGGTGGGCGGAACTGGAACCTGTATCGCCGAAAGGTGAGTTGAGTAAGCGGAAAGAGAACATGCGAGGCAAACGTTGACACTTCGAGTTCTAAAACAGGTCGCGGGTAAGGGCGAGGGGGCGAATGCCAGACCCGCAGCTCGAGCCAGGGGACAAGCTCTCGCGTCTCCGCTCACCGGACCTATGCGCCAGGCCGCTTTGAACTCGCCAGAGGTCAAACCGGCCGAAGTGAGCCGCGCGCTTCACCAGCTGCACGTGCTCCTGCGCGCGCACCGCCTTTACGAAAAAAACCACCCATGCATATTGGAAAACCTGGACAGCTCTTATGATGTGCTGCGGAGGATCGCCGCGGAGATGAACGGACTGGAAATACGCGTGGAACGTGGAGGGCTGGTAGTGCCCAAGTTAGGGGATGCCCACCTCGCCGACCCGCGGGGTGAATTGCAGGCGCTTGCCGCTGACTTGCAACGCTCGGGCGTGAGGTCGCTGGTATTCGCGAGGAAATTTAATGTAGGCGAACTAGACACGCTTGCGCATCTCATCCAAGGGGCATTGTTAAGATCGAGTGAGCCTGCAAAGCGGGGCGGAATGCCCTGGTGGCCGGCGAAACTCCTGGAAACGCGAGTGGAAGGCATCCTGGTGAACGAGCACACCGAGCGCCGAGTGGATAGCGTGTTATCGAGCCTGATGGGCGCGCTGGTTGCTTACGGTGGAAGTTCGCCTCGAGAGAATGCGGACACTCCGATTCAGGCGCCCGAGATCGATGACCTCGTTGCGGCGTTACGACTGCTGGCACGCCTTACGCCTCCGCTCGAAGCGGCAAGAGGGCTCTCGCCCGAGGAAGCCGCGCGAGCGATCCACGGCGCGATGGAAGAAGCCAGCCGCGAGACCGTGAGCACACTGCTCAGCGCGATCACGCAACATGCCCCGCTTGACGTTGAGCATCCACAGCCTTACTTGTTGCGCCTGTCGGAGATCCTCATTTTTGAATTCCTCAGCGCCGAATTTTCCGCGGGCACACTCACCCCGGTAAATGTGCGCCCCACGTTCCAACGCCTCGCCGATGTCCTGGTGGCTGCGGGAGGTTACGCCGGGCCGCATGCCTCCCAGCACCTGTCTTCCCTGGCAACGGCCTGGTCAACGGATAAACATCGCGAGCAGCTGGTCGAGAAATTCTGGCTGGAACTGCCACCGCGCGAGAAGTCCGCAGTTCTCCGTGGGCCGGAAGTGTGGACCATTCCGGTCACAACTTTGAAGCAAACGCTCGGACAACTGGTCAATGCGGGAGCCGATGCTCCGCGGCGGGAAGCGCGAAACATCCTGCTGAATTATGCGCGGCGCCTCGAGATTCAGGATGCCAGCGCCCGCCGGGTAGTCGCGGCGGGCCTGAACGAATTGACGTCCATTATCGAGTCCCTCTGGCCGAATCAAGTTCCCGAAGACCTCAGCCGCGGAGCGTTGAGTGCACTTGAGAAGGAAAGCGTTCCGGAAACCGCGGCGCTTCTTTCTGCCTTTCTGGAAAGCCTGAGCCGCATCGCCATCAGCCGAGGCGACTATGGAGGCTTCGAGAACATCCTCACCGGTTTGGAACGCGCACCCCGGGACCGTGAACATGAGCACATCACCGCGCTGGCACATCGTTTGGTGGCGCAAGATCGCTGGCTGTTGCTGGTAGATGCCGCGCTGGCCAACCGGGCTCTGGATCCCGCACTTCCCCGACTCTTGCTGCGCGACCCTGAGCGCCTGCTGGACCGCTTGACGCTTTTGTTGACCGAACCGCGAGGCACGGACCAACTGCCGGCGATGGCGCGGCTGTTGCGCACCATTGGTGTGCCCGTCCTGACGCTGCTCGAAACGCGCTTGTATGAGGCGCGGCGGCAGCGCGTCAGTGCTGCCATCAAGCTGCTCGCCGCGGCCGATACGGAGCGCTTGCTGCGAGGTCTTCCGCGCGCCTTAGCGAGCTGGGAATGGAATCTGCAGGACCTGGCCATCAGCGAAATTGCGCGTCCCGCCAACGCGGCATCCGCGCAGAGCGCCGCCTTCGTATTTTCTGCCGTGCTTGCCGACGCTCATCCCCTGGTTGTACCCATGATGATCGACCAGATAGGTCTCGCGCAGGAAACCACCGCTGTGTCCCAACTCATGGAAATCGCCGCGGGCGAGCACGAAATTTTGCGGGACCTCTTTGTGCGCATCAAAGCGATCGAGGCTCTCGGTCGGATGCACGCCCTGGAGGCTGTTGAACTTCTCCGCCAGCTTGCCGAGGGACGCGAGGGCTTGACCTACACCGAACCGGCCGGATTGCGTGCAGCCGCGGAAGACGTGCTTACGCTGCTGGAAAATCGCCCGTCCTCGGCACGCGTGCGCGCCGCCTATGAGGCGGCGGCCCACTCCACTGCGGCTTATGTCGTACCTCGGCGTTATACGCGCGTCCCGCTTGACTCGCCACTTCGCGCGCAAGTTGAGGGGACACAGCCGAGTTTCGCGCGAGTCAAAACCATCAGCCTCGGAGGCGCTTACCTGGAGTCTCCCAGAAAATTGAGCGTCGGCGACTCGATCCAGCTCGAAGTTCGCACCGGTTTGCGCAAGATTCATTTCACGGCGGTAGTCCGAACTGTCGGATCCGACGGCAATGGCGTCGAGTTTGTTCACATGAAAGACGAAGACAGCGATAAGCTCCGCAAGCTGGTGCAGCGGCGCCTGCAGTTCTGACCGCTCGCCGCGTTACTATCTTTCCTTCCACGCCTTCTCCCGAGAAATCTCTCCTCTGCGAATCGAGCCCGAGGCGCTTCTTAGGGGCAATACCTGTCCGGCTGTTAAACTGCTAAGAGCGCTCAATGCAGATGGAGCCGCAGGGAAAATGGAGACTTTGGGAATGTCCACGGAAAAATTGGCCGGGATAGTAGGGGCGGTGGCGGGAGCGTGCACTACGTTGGCATTCGTTCCGCAGGTCGTGAAAATCTGGAAGCAGGGCGGACGCGATCTTTCTTACGGCTTGCTGGGAATCTACCTGACCGGTGTGCTTTTGTGGCTGCTGTATGGTTTGTTGCTTCGCGCACCAGAGATCATTGTGGCCAACGCAGCTACAGCACTATTGGTCTTATTGGCGACCGGACTTAAAGCCTGGACTGACAAGAGACCGAGTGCAGGTGAAGGCCCCCGACGCCAAGCTGCCGAATAGAGCTTGTCGAAGCACCCCAAACTTCTTAGAAAACATCTTCGCTGACGGTTCCGGGGGACTTGGCTCCCGACCTTGAGAGCCGGCTTGTGGTCAGAGTGGCGCTCGCGCAAGGAGTGCATTGGGGGGCGGCAAAGCATGACATTCCCTCAACTGCCGCGTTTTTCGCACCTTGTCGCTTGCAATCTATCGCACTAGCTCTCACTCTGCGTCCGTCTAGGGGCTCCGCCAGGGAGAGCGTATTTCGTCAGAAGCCCGGGGAAGCCAACTCGAGATGATTGACCAAAGAACAAAGTTTCAGAATTTTTCAGTTGAAAGAGACAAGTTATTGAAGTAAAAGCCGAGTATTCAATCGCGTAAGTCAATTGAAGGCGGGGTTCCCCGCCACCGCTAGGGGTAGCGGAAGACTGAAAGGTTCCAACCGGGGAGGAATACATGCAACGCAGAGAAACTGTGTTGACGCTTTTCGTTTTTCGGTCGGCGGTGACGGTGTTAGTGGTTTGCGCGATGTTGCTAGTTTCCGGTGAAATTGCTTCGGCGCAGGTAAACACGGCGACTCTGTCGGGCACGGTCACGGACAAGCAGGGTGGTGGGGTGCAGGGCGCGAAAGTGAAGGTGACCAACGCTGCCACCGGCGCCGAACGTTTCGCCGAAACCGATGATTCCGGACATTACACCCTTGTGGGACTCCCTCCCGGGCGATACAAGCTCGTCGTAGATGGCGGAGCGAATTTTGCCGCCTACCAGAATGAGTCCATCGTGGTAACAGTGGGTGAGAACGCTACTTTGGATCCTCGCTTGGAGCTGCGTGGGCTACAACAGACTGTACTGGTAACCACGGAGACGGCGCCGATTGAAACCACGAAGACAGAGGTCTCGCAAACGATTGAACAGCGCCGCATCGATAACCTTCCCATCAACGGCCGCGGCTACATCAATTTCACGCTGACCAATTCGCAGACGACCCGCGATGTCGCGCCGACAATCGGCCCCGCGCCGAGCAGCGGCCTGAATTTCGGCGGCCAGCGCGCGCGTTCGAATGAGGTCAGCGTCGACGGCGCGGATGCGGTGGACAACTCCATCAACGGTATCCGAGCGACCGTGTCGCAGGAGGCAGTGCAGGAATTCCAATTGATTCAGAGTAACTACAATGCGGAATACGGCAGAGCCACCGGGGGCGTCATCAACATCGTCACCAAAGCAGGGGGTAACGAGTTCCATGGCAATGTATTCGGATTCCTGCGCAACAAGGCATTCCAAGCCCGCAATGCGTTCTCGGGTGAAGTCGACCCGGCCACCGGGCAACTCAACCCCGTCAAACAGGCTTTCACGCGCGTGCAAGCCGGTGCGACATTTGGCGGCGCATTCAAGAGGGACAAGACGTTTTACTTTTTCTCTTACGAGGACACGCTACGTGAAGAGACAGGGTTTTCGAGTATCGGCCAAGGAAACTTCGGATTCGCACCCTTGAACTGCGGCCCGGGCTGCCCGCTGAACGGATTGCCGATGACGGCTTCACAGGCGAGCGCCGTGAACTCTGTGCTTCAAGCGGCGGGGGCCGCCGCAGCGGGTGGCAATCTCGCTGCTGCAGCGCAACTTCAGAAGCTGGCTGGCAACTATGCGGCGTTTGTGGGATCGGGAGCGAGCGTAGCGGTGAGCGGTGTGGACCCAGGCTTGGTCGCTACGGGCTTCGGATTACCCAGTCCGGGCCCCGGGGCAAGATTCCCGATCCCCGTTCCGTGTCCTCCAGGCGCAACTGTAGGCACGGTTAGCTGCACCCCGTTTGGTGTCGGGTTGGCAACGCTGCCGACCTCGTTTGCGCCTCTCGCTTCGCTGCGCGGGAACTTCCCTATTACTGAAAAAACGAGCCTGTGGTCTGCGCGGCTGGATCAACGATGGAATAACAACAACAGTTCTTTTCTTAGGGTAAGCGTATCGCCATCGTTTGCGACGGGGATCGAGTCTACGGCACAGAACCAGGTTTTCGGTCAGAACGCGGGCTCGCGCACCGGTCTGAACCAGTCGCGCGACGTTTCCGCCATCTTCCAGCATGACACGACTCTGAGCGACAAGGCATTCAACCAATTCCGCTTCCAAGCAGCGAGGCGCGGATTGCATTTCGGGTTTTCGCAGCTCCCGGGCGGAGATCAGATCGCTGTGAATATCCCGGGCTTCGCTTACTTCGGGCGCGAACCGTTTTCGCCGGTGAACCGCATCGAGCGCCGATGGGAATTCACGGACAATGTGACCCTCGTCCGGGGCAACCACACGTTCAAAATGGGCGGGGATTACAACTTGATCCAGTTGCGCTCGAGCAAGGCACAGATCTTCGAGCTGGACTTCGGCGGACTTGCGAACTTTGGAGGGCAGCCGATTTCTGTGGCCAGCGGCGGGCTCATTCCCAACTCCGTGACTGTCGGACCGGGCCAGACAATTACCTTACCGGGAACGAACGCTGCCCAGATGTATGGCCTGGGTCTTCCCACGACCTACATCCAGGGCATCGGGCAGTCCAAGCAGCCCTTTGACAATTACCCTATTGGCTTCTTTTTCCAGGACAGCTGGCGCCTAAACCGCAAGCTCACTTTGAACTATGGCGTGCGCTATGACGTAGAGATTACACCGCTTTTCGCTCCGGCCACCCCACTTAACGCGGCGGCTGAGCAGGCGCTCGGCGTTGTCGAAGGCATCCCACGTGATTACAACAACATCGCCCCGCGCTTCGGCCTGGCCTGGGATCCCAAGGGTGATGGCAAAACAGTGATCCGCATGGGCTACGGTATTTTCTATGACCACCCGCTGCTTGCAATTGCGTTCGACGCTACAACTGCAGATGGCGGCCGGTCCGTGCAGTTGGAAACGGGCGGAGGGGCACCTTCCGCCTGCGGCGTCGTTCTCTCTCCGCCGCAGGCACCTCCAGGGTACGCACTTTGCGCAGCGGGGAACGGCCCGCAGAATCTGAATGGGTCCTCAATTTTCCAGGGTTTCTTGAACGCGCTGCCCAACATGGGATATTTGCCGAACCAGCAGCGATTTGATCCCTTTTTCCCAAATTCGCTTTTCGCAAATCAGAATTTCCTGCAGGCCGGATTTCCGCTGGGGGCCCTGCCGTTCAATCTGCCGGTGCCTAAGAATTTCCAGTACGGCTCAGCGCAACAGGCAAATCTGACCATCGAGCGGGAGATCGCCGGGTCTTGGAAGATCAGCGCGGGGTATCAGTATACGCACGGCGTTCATCTGTACCGTCCCGTGGACATTAACTCGACGGATCCGGAGCTTCTAACGTCAAACCTAGCATTTGCGAATCTGGCTGGGTTGAGCTTTACGAGTCCCGCCACCGTCGTGGTACCGGGGGGAAGCGTGCCGCAGGCAGGGACGAATTGTGGGCTCGCGGTCCTCATCCCTTCTGTACTGGGCCAACTTGCAAGCTGCCCAGGTCAACTTGCAGCTCTGAACGGACAGTTCGTGGGCACGTCTTCATTCTTCAACTTCTTCCGGCGCGCCGGCCCCAATCCTTCATTTGCGCCGTTGATTCCGGGGATACCTGCCGGGGTTCTACCGTTCTTGCCGAATGGCTTGCCGGCAGGTTACCCAGGACAGGTCGCACTTGCAAAGTTCGCGGGTTATCCTGTTGGCTTCGGTGTGCCAGTGCCCTTCAACACTGTGGACGCCCAGCTCTCGAACGGGAATTCTGTCTACCACGGTCTGACCGTGAACGTGACGAAGCGCTTCTCGCACGGAGTAGAGCTGCTGTCGAGCTACACCTATTCGCACTCGATTGATGATTCCACCGACCTCCAGACTCTGCTTGAGCCCCAGGACAGCAGGTTCCCGAACGTCGAGCGCGCGAATTCGGATAACGACCAGCGACATCGATGGGTCAACAGCGCGGTGTTCCAGTCCCCATCCGCAAAGCAGGGGGACAGCGCCTGGAAACATTTTATCGGTGACTTCACGATGGCACCCATCATCGAGCTGGCGTCGGGGCGACCCTATACGTTGATCACTGGGACCGATTTCCGACTCGACCTTGGGGCTTCCAGTGGGCGGCCTTCCGTTGGAACGGGCGGGGCACCATCGAACTTTATTCATGGCGTGACTTTTACCGTGCCGAACAACTGCCTGACGAATGCGGGAAAACCTTTTTCCGTCCCCGGAGTCACTACTCTCGGCGCTGGGTGCGACGGAAATCTCGGAAGGAACCCGTATGTGACGCCGGGGTTCTTTCAATTCGATTTGCGACTCTCCAGGCGCTTTGCAATGGGCGAGCACGTGAAGTTGGACGTGATCACAGATGCGTTTAATTTACTGAACCGTCAAAACGTCGCCGCCGTGAACCAGGTTTGCAATCCGTCGGATCCTTCGGGATGCCTAGCGGCAGGCCAACCTACGGCAGCGTACGATGCTCGGCAGTTTCAGTTCGCGCTCAAACTTAGCTTTTAGCGAAATCTTGAAACATCGTGGATATAGAGGGTCCAGCGGCAGCGGGGCCCTCTTTGTTTTTGCATGCTCCTTCCCACCTTTCGGAGTTTTCAGAATTGCGCCGGGGCGAGTAAAGTAGAGTCAACGTTATTGCTACTCGAACCGGAGAAAGAATGAACGGTCTATTGATTGGCGTTGCGATCCTGGTAGCAGCGCTCGTGCTGTGGCTGGTGCTCCAGAGTTCGCGGGGACAGCAGAAAAATGCAGTGCTAGAAAACCAGTTGAGCGAGCTGCGGCGTGAACTGCAATCCATAGCCACGAGTCAGGCGCAGAGCGCCGGGAAAGTGGATGCCATCGGGCAGAGCGTCACGCAGCGCCTCGACAACGTTTCGAAAGCGTTGCAGGACGGCGTCAAAGACTCCGCAAATATTTCGGCACAGTCGCAAACGGCCGTGCGTGATGAAATCAAAAACTCCCGTGAAATGCTGGAGCGAATCCAGAAGCAGCTCGGAGAGGTACAACTGGCCGGGCGCCAGATGTCGCAGACAGCGCAAACTCTCGAGACGATTCTGGGCGGGGCAAAATCGCGCGGCACGCTCGGTGAGGTCACGCTCGAGCGGCTGCTCGAGGATGCGCTCCCGAGAGAGAGCTATAAACGCCAGTACCGTTTTGCAAGCGGGGAGGCGGCTGACGCCGTAGTTTTTCTCCGCGACAAGATGCTCCCTATCGACTCGAAATTTCCCCTAGACGCGTTCCGGCGCATGGGTGAACCAGCTACCGGCCAGGGCGTGACACAGGCGCCCGGGCAGCCTGACGAGGCGCGCCGGGCCTTTGCTACCGCGGTAAAAGGGCACGCCGACGCCATTGCGAAAAAATATATCGTTCCCAACGAAGGCACCCTGAGCATCGCTCTGATGTTCGTACCTTCAGAAAACGTCTACTACGAGCTGCTGATGACGTCCGACGCCAAATCTCTTCCCCTCGACGAATATTGCCGCAGCAAAAATGTCATTGCCGTTTCGCCCAACACCCTGTACGCGTACCTGCAAGTTATCCTGATGGGTATGCAGGGTATGCAAATCGAGGAGAACGCCCGACGCCTCCACGCCAGCCTCTCCGGCCTGCAGAAACAAATGGATGATTTCACCGATGCTTTCGGCAAGCTGGGCACGCACCTTAAGAATGCCCAGCAAAGCTACGGTGAAGCAGACAAACGTTTCGACAAGGCACAAAACACGCTCGGTGAAATGCTGGGCTCAGGCTCCGCTGAAGCAGCGCTCAGAGACGCGCAGGGTTCTCTCGCTCTACCGGAGCTACCGGAGGAATCTGCCTCCAAGCAAAGTGCCTAAGCAGAAGTTGACTCGCCGATGTAAACCGCAGCTCGATTCAGATTTCCAACCCACCCATCAAGGATGTATTGGAGCCGGGGGCGAGAGCAAGTGAATGGAGAGCAGGAAACTTCCCCGTTTGCGGCCAACGATCTCAAACCGTGCCAGGTTCTCTATTCCACCTGAAGAAAAGAGCCGCACCGGGTTCCCGCCGGTCAATTCCGCGATATCGGGAGCGAGATTGCGGGCTTCGAGATTCACTTTCAGTGGAGTGCCAGTGATCCGAACTGTGAGCGTCCGGTGTTCGCCCGTCGTCAAGGGAGAAGTATCTGCGTCGAGCTGCAAAGCGAGAAGGGTTAGCGAAAAAACTGGCGCCGTTTTCTTCGCGCAAGCGATTCTCACCTCAGCCGGTCCTGGCTCGAGTTCAACTGTCGGCAAAACCTCAAGCGAGTTAGAGGATGACGCCAAAACCAGCGCCGATTTTCCGCGGATAGTCACCTGATTGGCATCAGCGTCCCCGCAGAAACCACGGCCTGCAATTTCGATTCGGTCGGTGAGCGACGCCACGCGCGGCGCGGAGGTAATTTCAATTGCCGACGTGGAATTCTCCTCGGCGGAAACTACGGCGGTTGGCACTCGACCTGGCCGCCCCACAATCGATGCGAAGAGTACGCCGAGGGTGAGTGGCGCGACAAACAGGGCGCGCCCCGTGGCATCGGTTTTTAGCTTGTCGCCATTCGAAAAGGTGACTGTAACTCCTGGCGTGAGCCTGCCACTTACGTCCAGCACTGCCAGGGTCGCGCGCTCTCCTGAGACGATCCGTTTCGGCAGCAGCAAGGTGCGCGCCCCGGACGCAGGTGGCGCCTGTTGGCAGAGAGCAGGAAGCGAGAGCATGAACGCGGCAGAGATACATACCAGGGGAAAAATCAGACGGCGTCGCATGGTCAGATTGTAGTGGAGAGCCCCGCAGATGAGGAAGCGAACACGCTTAGGGCTGCGGCGAGCTCCCAAGGATGTGGAGTCCAGAGCTTAAGTGGGGAATGCCCTTGTTCAAAAGAGAGAACATGTGGCGAAAGCGCCTATTCAAATTTGTAGCGGAAGCGTCCCGCGCTCGCCCCGTCTGGCGCGCCTTCCGTGTGGCTAAAGTGCTGGTAATCAGTAGGGTTCAAAGCCTTTCTTCACCTCCGGGGGTCTGTTAGCGTGAAAGAAACCGCACCCAGTACGGGTGTGGGCGTGGGTACATTCCGCGCAGCGTGAGGGGAGTCTCCGTGCAGATCGTGAGCGGCGGCGTGAGCGACGTGGGTCGCGTCCGCACGAACAACGAAGATTGTTTTCGCATCGTTGCGCCGCTACAGCTCTTTGTGCTCTCTGACGGCATGGGCGGCGAAGCTCACGGAGAAATAGCCAGCGAAGTGGCGGTCGAGACGGTCGTCAAGCATTGCCTAGGAGGCCCGGATAACCATGCCATTCCCCTCCTGGGGGAGCCTCGGCCGGGATTGAGCAGTCACACCAAGCGACTTGCCAGCGCGGTGCATCTGGCCAACAAGAAAATCTTCGAGTCCGCGGAAGCAAATCCAGAGCAACGCGGCATGGGCGCCACGCTGACCGCGGCGTGGATTCACGGCTCGAAACTCAGCCTCGCGCACGTGGGCGACAGCCGCGCCTATCTTCTGCGCGGCGGCGTTCTTCAACAATTGACCAGCGACCACTCCCTGGTGGCCGAACAAGTGCGCCGCGGCATTCTCACTCTGGCGGAAGCGGAGGAAAGCCAGATGCAAAGCGTGCTCATCCGCGCTCTGGGTGCACAACAAGAAGTTGAGGTCGACGCCGAAGAACACATCCTTTTTACGCGCGATATTTTGATGCTGTGCTCCGACGGCCTGACGCGCATGGTCACCGAGCCGGAAATTGCAGGCACGCTGCAAGCCGAATCGGATCCGGATCGCGCGGCCGAGAAACTCATTGCGCTGGCCAACGAATACGGCGGCGCGGACAACATTACGGTGATCGTGGTGCGACTCGGATCAGTACCCAAGGGTTGGTTTTCCTGGCTGCGCCGTGAGGCGCGAACTAAAAATGCAAGCGGCAACGGCTCCTCAGGAGGAAAGTAAGATGGCGAAGCTCAGCCTCATGTTCGAAAGCAAGGTAGTAAAGGAAGTGCCTATCGGCGGCAAGCCCATAGGCATCGGCCGGTCGCCGGACAACGACATCCCGGTAGACAATCTCGCCGTTTCGAATCACCACGCGCGCGTGTTCTTCGAAGCGGGACGCCTGGTGGTGGAGGATCTCGACAGCCTCAACGGCACGTTTGTGAACGATTTACGCGTCGAGCGTGCCACGCTCCACGATGGCGACGCCATTCACATCGGCAAACACCGCATCATCGTTGACGCTACCGGCGACGCCCCTGTGCCCGTGGAGACCGGCCGCAAAAAAGCCGCTGCGCCGCGCATTAACGAAACCATGGTCCTCGACACCAAGGAGCGCCGCAACATGCTCCAACAAGCCGCTGCCATGGGCGAGCGCACGCAATTTGCCTCCGGCCGCATGAAGGTCCCGACTCTGGTCGTACTTCGCGGCAAAACTGATCAAACAGAATACGCGCTCACGAATAAGCTCACCGTTATCGGAAAATCCGCCATGGCCACGGTGCGCATCCGGGGATGGTTTAAGCCCGAGATGGCCGCGCAGATCAACCAGCGTGACGACGGCTTCTATATCGGGCCGGGCGATAAGGTCCCCTCGGTGAATGGCACACCGATCCACGGCCCGCTTCGCCTAAAGGACGGCGACGTGATTGAAGTCAGCGGCGTGCGGTTGAATTTTATCTTCCGCGAATAGCGCTTGCCGCGTGATACGGGTTCCTGCAGCGCGATTCTGGCTGAGGCGTGGCGTCCGCCGGTATGGCGAGCCGTTCCGCGCCAACGAGAGATGAAGTCTAAGCAGCAAAGTTCCAAGCGGCCCAAACTGCTTCGAGTCTCCGAGGAGATGAAGCAATGGTCGGCGATGCTGGAGCACGAACTTCTCGGCTGGCCCGGCGTGAGCTCGCGGCCGATGTTTGGATTTATGGGCATCTACCGGGACGATTCGATTTTCGCAGCCCTCCCTCGCTCGCGCGCTATGGTTACGCCTAGCTCGATCATTTTCCGGTTCGACCCCATGCCCACTGAACTTTCCAAGCGCGCGCAGGCGGATCCGAGAATCGATTTTGAGCGACGAACTCCTGGGGCACGCTGGTTTTCTTTCGCTTTGAGCTCGACGGACGATCTGCGCGATGCGCTTTGGTGGCTTGAGGAAGCCTATCGAAAAGCCAAGAACACCCCCGAACGCAAGACGACACGCCGCGTGGGAAAGCCGCGACCTTTCCGCAAGTAACTCTCTCCGCGTAATTCAGATTCTGAGCGATGCTGCGCAGTCATTCGCTTGGCTTAACCGCCGCACGAAAATGCTGCGGCCAATTTGGACTGCGGCTAGGATGTGACACGCACGGAAGGGGACGCATCCAACCGTTCAGGGAGAAATGAAGCGGACTCACGGCGCATAACCGTCTAATATAGAGCAAGTTAGAGGCACTCTGTACTATTCTTCGCGAGTGTCGAATTGGCCCGCGAAATAGTTGCCCGAACGGATTTTCTTGTCTGTGCACACAGTTCTGAATGCGAATTGGCGAAGCTTCTTCGGGCGTACCCAAAGAAATGGTTCCCGGAATCTAAAGAGAGAGACGGAGGGGTAACTGCATCAGAAATCATAGGGTGCGTCGGCGAGATCGACGCCTGAGAGTAAACTCGAACTGATATGTGGATAGTCCGACTAGCACTGGCGAGGCCGTACACCTTCATCGTGATGGCGCTCGTCATCATTTTGCTCACCCCCGTGGTTCTCCTTCGCACGCCGACCGACATTTTCCCGGAGATCAATATCCCGGTCATTAGCTTGATCTGGAACTATACAGGCCTCGAACCGCGCGAAATGGAGCAGCGCATCACCGGAAACTCGGAACGCGCCGTAACGACGCTCGTCAACGACGTCGAACACATCGAATCGCAATCCTTGAATGGCATCGCGGTCGTGAAGATTTACTTTCAGCCAAATGCGAACATCCAGACGGCTCTCGCCCAAACTACGGCCATCGTACAAACCATCCTTCGGAATCTTCCTCCGGGAACCACTCCACCTCTCGTCGCGATTTACTCGGCGTCAACCGTTCCGGTCATCCAGATCGGCCTGACCAGCGATAGCCTGAGCGAGCAGCAGGTCTTTGACTTGGGAAACAATTTTATCCGCACCCAGCTTGCCACCGTGCAAGGCGCCGCGCTGCCTTACCCTTACGGCGGAAAACAGCGTTTGATTTCGGTGGATCTGGACTCCTCGGCGCTCCAGGCCAAGGGACTTTCCCCGGTCGATATCGTGAATGCCATCAATGCGCAGAACTTGATCCTCCCCACGGGGACGGCCAAACTGGGCACGCTCGAATACGCGGTCGAGATGAACGGCGCGCCGCAGACGGTCGACGAGCTTAACGAACTGCCGGTCAAGACTGCCGATGGCGCGACCATCTACATGCGGGAAGTGGCGCACATCCGTGACGGTTTCTCGCCGCAGACCAACATCGTCCGCGCGAACGGCCAGCGCGGCGTGCTCATGAGCGTGTACAAGACCGGCAGCGCCTCGACTCTCGACATCGTGGACCGCGTGAAGGAGGTACTGCGGAATTACACCTCATCGCTTCCGGAAAGCCTGCACCTCACGCTCTTCTTTGATCAATCGCTCTACGTGCGCGCTTCCATTCAAGGAGTCCTGCGCGAAGCGATCATCGCCGCGTGTCTCACCGCCATTATGATCCTGCTCTTCCTGGGCAACTGGAAAAGCACGCTGATCATCGCGGTGTCCATCCCGCTCTCGATTCTCGTCAGCGTGCTCCTCCTCAGCGCGCTGAATGAGACCATCAACATCATGACCCTCGGGGGACTGGCTCTCGCCGTGGGCATCCTGGTGGATGACGCAACGGTGGAAATCGAGAATATCAACCGCAACCTGGCAATGGGCAAGGAGACCGTTCAGGCGATCCTCGATGGCGCGCAGCAGATCGCAGTGCCTGCTTTTGTATCGACGCTTTGCATCTGCATTGTCTTTATCCCCATGTTCTTCCTCTCCGGCGTTGCAAAGTACCTCTTCGTGCCCCTGGCGGAAGCCGTCGTCTTCGCCATGCTGGCGTCGTATATGTGGTCGCGTACCATCGTCCCCACGCTCGCGATGTATTTGTTGAGTTCCGAAGATGAATACCATGCCGAAGACCACATTGGAGAGAAACAAGGCTTCTTCCGCCTCTATCAACAGGGTTTTGAGCGCCATTTTGAAAGGTTTCGCGCCGGCTACCGCCGCGCGCTCGGCGTGGCGTTGGAACGCCGCGAATTTTTCGCCGCGTCCTTTCTCCTATTTTGCATGCTCTCCGCTGGCCTCGTTTTCGTTGTGGGCCGGGATTTTTTCCCCAAAGTAGATGCCGGACAAGTTCGACTGCACTTCCGCGCCCGTACCGGGCTGCGCATTGAAGAAACTGCCCGCTTGGCCGACCAGGTCGACTCCGTCATCCGCGAAACCATCCCGCCCAAGGAACTGCAAACCGTTCTCGACAATATCGGCGTGCCCTATAGCGGCATCAATCTCAGCTACAGCAATTCCGGAACTTTTGGGACCTCCGACGCGGAAATCCTGCTGCAGCTGAAAAATGAGCGGGGCAAGGCCACCGCCGACTACATCAATGATCTGCGCGACAAATTGCCGCGAAGATTTCCCGGTGTGCAGTTCTTCTTTCAGCCCGCCGATATCGTCACTCAAATTTTGAATTTTGGAACGCCCGCGCCGATCGACATAGCCATTACCGGCAACGACTTACAGGGCAATTATGCGGTTGCGCAGGAGCTTGCCAGCGAGATCCGCCACATTCCGGGCGCCGTGGACGTGCACGTGCAACAGGCGTTCGATGAACCGACATTACGCATGGATATCGACCGCACCCGCGTGCAGTCCGTGGGGTTGCAGGCCCGCGACATTGCGCAAAACCTTCTGGTTTCACTCAGCTCGAGTTTCCAGACTTCCCCGGCATTCTGGCTCGACCCGAAAAATGGGATCACTTACACGGTGGCGGTGCAAACGCCGCAATATCGCGTGGACACATTTCAGGCGTTGCAAAATACGCCGGTGACGAATAGCACCTCGAGTGCACAGCCGCAGATCCTGGCAAATTTAGTGAACACTTCCACTACCGCGCGTCCCGCTCTCGTTTCCCATTACAATGCACAGCCCATGGTGAATGTGTATGCGGCGGTGGACGGCCGCGACCTGGGTGCGGTCTCCGGCGAAGTCATCAAGCGCGTGGACGCTATCCAGGGCCGCTTGCCGCGCGGAACCAAAACCGTAGTTCGCGGGCAAGTGCAGACCATGCGCACCTCGTTCACCGGCCTCGGCTTCGGGCTGATCGGTGCGATCGCGCTGGTCTACTTGCTCATTGTGGTGAATTTTCAGTCGTGGCTCGATCCCTTTATCATCATTACCGCGCTTCCGGGCGCGCTCGCGGGAATTTGCTGGACGCTGCTGATTACCCACACCACCTTGAATGTCCCGTCGTTGACCGGCGCAATCATGTCGGTGGGTGTGGCCACCTCGAACAGCATTTTGATGGTCTCGTTCGCGCGTGAACAATTAAATGAGGGAAAAAATGCCGTTGATGCGGCGCTGGAAGCGGGTTTCGTGCGCGTCCGACCGGTTATCATGACGGCGCTGGCGATGATCATCGGCATGGTGCCGATGGCCATAGGTCTCGGCGAAGGCGGTGAGCAGAACGCGCCGCTCGGCCGCGCCGTCATCGGCGGGCTTCTGTTCGCCACGTTTGCCACGCTCTTTTTCGTGCCTTGCGTATTTTCGATGATCCACGGGCGGCGGGATCGGCATGCTCAACAGTCTGATCTGGGCGGGCTGGCTGGCGCGTGAACACATAGGCGTTGGAAGCGAGAGCGAATTCAGAGATTATAGGAGAGGAAAGAGCGGAAATGGAACCGGAACAGTCAGAGCGGGGGTCGGCCTCGAAGGGCAGCAGGTTATTTGTGTTTCTGCTCCTTGGGGTGATTGGTCTCGTGATCGTGGGCGCGATTACGCTTTTTCAGCGCCACGCGCAGTATCAGGCTCTCGCCAATGAAACGGAAACGAGAGCCATCCCCACGGTGGCCATCATTCATCCCACCGCTGAAGCGACCCAGGAAGACCTGGTCCTGCCGGGAGCCATGCAGGCTTATGTGGAATCTCCGATATACGCGCGAACCAACGGCTACTTGAAAAAGTGGTACCGCGACATCGGCAGCCGCGTCCAAAAGGGTGAATTGCTCGCCGACATTGACACCCCGGAAATCGACCAACAGCTCTCCCAGGCGCGCGCCGATCTGAACACCAGCAAAGCCAATGCGCATCTTTCTGAAATTACGGCCACGCGCTACACCGAACTTCTGAAAACCGACGGTGTCTCCAAGCAAGAGGTTGACAATGCCATGGGAGACTTTGAAGCCAAAAGAGCGATAGTGCAGTCGTCGGAAGCCAACGTTCGGCGCCTGGAAGATCTGGAGTCGTTCAAACACATTTACGCGCCTTTCAGCGGATTCATCACGCGGCGCAATGTTGATATTGGCACCCTGATTAATGCGGGCAATGGCGGCACGTCCCAGCAATTATTTTCGCTGGCGCAGACCGACCCCATCCGTACGTACGTAAACGTTCCGGAGATGTACGCCAACTCGATCGGGGCCGGCCTCGGCGCGTTTCTCGAGTTGACGCAGTACACCGGGCAGAAGTTTACGGGCAAGGTAGTGCGGACCGCCGAGGCCATTGACCCCGGCACGCGCACGCTGCTCACCGAGGTGGACGTCCCTAACCGAAACGCTCAATTGCTGCCGGGCGGTTATGCTCAAGTGCACTTGGAAGTGAAAGTGACCGGCGCCCACTTGCAGGTTCCGGTGAATGCATTGCTCTTCCGGTCGGAAGGCTTGCGTGCCGTCGTCGTGGATGCAAATCACAGGACCCACTTGCGTCCGCTGGCCATCGGCCGCGACTTCGGGAACACCCTGGAAGTTTTGCAGGGTCTGGATCCCGGTGATTGGATTGTTCTCAATCCGGCGGATTCGCTCGAAGACAATCAGGAAGTGCATGTGCAGCAGGTGGCGCAGGAAGCCCCGGCTGGCCCTGGCAGCCCAACCGCAAAGCCGCAAAGCACGCCAGCCAGCGAAAGCAGGAACGGAGCGCACGGAGCACCGAAGTAATGCAAAGCGGTAAGCGGTTCCCTTCTCTCTTTCGATTTATTCCAGGCAGTGCCTTGTTGACTGCAAGTTTCTTCCTTGCCAATGGCTGCACTGTCGGCCCGAAATATCAACGGGTGGCAGCTCCCGTCCCTGCCAAGTGGAATGTCGCGGAACCTTGGCGCGAGAGTGCTCCGAAAGATTCCCTGCCCAAAGGCGAATGGTGGGGCGTCTTCCACGATGACGATTTGAGCGCTCTTGAAAAAGATGCGCTTACGGCGAATGAAACAATCAAGATCGGCGTAGCGCATCTCGAGCAGGCTCGCGCGGCCGCGGCGATCCAGGTGGCTAATCTGTATCCCACGCTGAGCACGACGCCCAGCGTCGAACGCCAGCGATTGTCGGGAAATCGGCCGACCAGCGGCGTTCCCATTACGCTGCGGCCTGCGACGCAAAATATATACACCCTTCCATTCACGGCCGGCTACGAAGTCGACCTATTCGGCCGGCGCAGGCGTAGCATCGAGGCGGCCCAGGCTTCCTACCAGGCGAACGCCGCGGACCTCGAGAACGTGCGCCTGGTGATTACCGCGGAATTGGCTGGGGATTATTTCACTCTTCGGCAAATCGACACTGAGCTAGGAATTCTCAATCGCACCGTGCAAACGTTGGAAAGAGGCCTGCAGCTCGTTGATTCGCGGCATAAAGGAGGCGTCGCCTCCGGTTTGGATGTTGCTGAGGAAGAGACGCTTCTGAACACCACGCGCACGCAAGCAACACTTCTCTTGCAGCAACGAAAACAGTTTGAAGATGCCATTGCCGTCCTAGTTGGAAAACCCGCGCCAGACTTTCATATTGTGAACAAAGAATTGAACTCCGAACCGCCCGCCCTCGATGCGGGATTGCCTTCAGACTTGCTCGAGCGCCGCCCCGACATTGCGGAAGCCGAACGGAACATGGCTTCAGCCAACGCACAAATCGGGATCGCAAGGGCGGCGTACTATCCTTCACTGAATTTGTTTGCACAGGGCGGCTGGCAGGCTGCTGACATTGCCAAGCTCGCAAACGTCTCAAGCACGTTCTGGGCGCTAGGCGCGAACGTCGCACAAGACATCTTCACCGGCGGAGCGCGGCGCGCGCAGTTGCAGTTTGCCCAGGCCGGCTACGATGCGAATGTTGCCGGCTACCGGCAGGCGGTTCTCACTGCATTCCAGGAAGTCCAGGACGATGTGACAGGGCTTGCTGTGCTCGATCAAGCACAGCAGTTGCAGCAAAAGGCCGTGGACTCCGCAAAACGCACCCTCGACATTTCCACCGATCGCTACACGGGCGGCCTGGTTAGTTATCTCGATGTGGTGACGGCGCAACAGAATCTTTTATCCGATCAGCAGGAGCTGGCCGTCATTCAGGGCCAGCGCCTGGTGACGAGCGTGCTCCTCGTGAAAGCCCTCGGCGGAGGCTGGGATGCCTCCAGCCTCGCGGCAGTGCAAGTAAAACCCAAGTTGAAGGACATCATCGCTCCCTGATTGGGTCTTAACCGTTGGGCACCAACGATGAAAACGAAAACTTTCTTTCTCTTTGTTTTCGCATGCGCGGTAGTGACGGCCGCTTCGTTTGTGTCCCGCGTGCAAGCCGACGCTGCCGGGGAAATGAAGCGTCTGGCGGCCCTGATGCAGTGGAAACCAGGCAAAATCGTCGCCGACATCGGCGCGGGAGACGGGCGATTCACTTTCGCAGCATTGGAGTATGTCGGCGCTTCGGGAAAAATCTTCGCCACGGAAATTGACTCACAGAAGCTCAAAGAGCTCAGAGCAGAGGTCAAACAGAGAAATCTGCAGAATGTAGTCGTCGTGGAAAGCGGGGAGACGGACACCAATCTCCCGGCGGCATGCTGCGACGCGATCTTCCTGCGGCGCGTGTACCACCATTTAACCAAACCATCGGAATTCGACGCAAAACTCATCCGCTCACTGAAGCCGGACGGACGACTCGCGATCATCGACTTTCCGCCGCGCACGGGGCTCGATCCCGTCGAAGGTATTCCCGCCAATCGCGGCGGACATGGAATACCGCAGAAAGTCGTGATCGAAGAACTTAGCGCGGCTGGATTGCAGGTGGAAAAATTGGTGAATGACTGGCCGGACGATAGTTACTGTGTTTTGTTCGTGAAGAAGTGATTCTGCGTCGCGCCGCCTTCAGCAAGTGTAGGGGGGCGCGATTTGCTTGTGAGTCGCGCCGTGCAAAGGTATCCTACGCTGCTGCTTCGAGGAGGAGGCGCATAATCATGAAACTCATAGGATTGATGGCGGTTGGCATACTAATGTCGGCAGGAATCGCGAGCGCGCAGGATGCTGCGGCGCCGGTGGCAAACCCGGTGAGCTCGGCGGTCAAGCAGCAATTGCCGCGCTTCGAAAAGAATATGGTTGGCGCGGCCGAGGCCATGCCCGCTGAAAAATATAATTTCAAGCCCACGCCGGAGATGAACACCTTCGGACACTTGGTCCTGCACATCACCCAGGCCAACAATACGCTTTGTGCGAAAATTTCCGGCGCTCCGGCTCCCGAGGTGAAGACCGCCGATACCGACGGCAAAGACAAGCTGGTGGCCGCCCTCAAGGCTTCGTTTGAATTCTGCACCACGGCCCTTGCCGGCGTCGACGATTCAAAACTGGGCGAGCAGATGACGCTTTTCGGCAACCGGCCGGCGTCGCGTGCCGCCGCGCTTATCGGATTGAGTGGCAGTTGGAGCGATCACTACGCTACGGAAGCTATTTATTTGCGCCTCAACGGCATCCTGCCGCCCTCGGCACAGCCCAAAAAAGAATAACAATAGCGACGCGATAGCACCGAGTTTTCCTTACGGCGCGGCTTTAATTTTTTCGCTTACTCCAAAAAGATAAGAGCCTGCGGGATTCTCGCAAAGAGCCTGCCGCGAGCACCGGGCAAACCGGCGCTCACAGCAAGCCGAGTTGAGTTACGAACCTGACTTGGTGTCCGTGTCGGACTCCGACTCCCGGACGTCCTCGTCGGTCTGTTTCTTGGCAGCCTTCGTTTCCGCCTTGGAATCGGCATCCGGCCGCAGAGCCTTGATGGCTTTGCCGAGACTGCCGTCCTTCAAGATTTCCGTCTTCAACGTCGTGAACGGAATATGCAGATTGTTCGAAACGTGCACCGCGGAGACGAACTGTCCGAGATTTTTGAAACCCGACGAAGCCGCCTGCAAATCCGTGATGGGCGGACTCTGCTTCGCAAGCAGCGCGCTCAATTTGCCCGCCAGCTTGGTATTTTGCGTCAACAGTGTCCCCGGCGATTTGCTCCCTTCCATCGAGCTGACGGATTCACTCTTGCCGTTACCCATGGCGTCATGCGAGCCGGAAGCTCCGTGCGATCCAGCTCCCCCGGCCATCGACGGCGGACCTCCCGGATGCCCGCCTGGGTGTCCGCCTTGCGCAAAGGTGGGAGTGCCCGCAAAGCACGCAAACGCCGCTACGGATGTTGCTATCAGAATGGACCGTTTCATTTTCTTTCCTCCTGAGTTCGTTTATTGCTTGAAATACGGGAACGTAAAAACTATCTAATAATGTCTTCCGGACACGAGCCGGCCGAGATTCACTCCGACCCCAAACGAAAATGTATTCAACTGGTAGTGAACGCTACGGCTATAAGCCACCTCGAAATCAACCATCGGAGACGGATTGAAATCCAAGGCCCCATTGAATCCGTTGTCACGCACGAGCGAAGCCCCGCCGGTGGTCTCCGCCGAAGTTTCAAAAACGCGCCCGTGACGCACCGATCCTCCTGGACCTCCGGGACCTCCCACACTGGATCGACTGACGACTCGGCTGAATACTTTTTGCGTGCCCACGGCGCGACGTCATAAGCCGAAGCACTCACGCTAAACGAATGTCCGAGGTCATACGCGGTGCCGGCCTCGAACGTCGCTACTTTTCCGAGAGTCAGGAAAGGCCGGCGAAAATACCCCGTGTTGTAAAGCGAGTTGCCGACGTTGATGTTGGCAAAGGGCGTCCACTTGTTGAATTCGCGGGAAAAACTGTTGCCCCAGTTCACGGTAGCGCGCCCGGTGCTCCGTCCCTTTGACGAATCTCCCGTCGGGACGGAACCGCTCAAAGCGATGACGTAATGAAAGGCCGGATTATTGAACGTGAGGCGGAAATCCGTGTACGCGTCGCCGATTCCATTGCTGGTGGTCTTAGTACCGGTCGAGGTCGTGCCATTAAAGAAAAAAACAGGAAGCCCGGCATCCCAGCTAAAGTGCCGGTTGAAAATGTATCCCGCGGTAGTATTCAGGTCCATCACCTGGCCGTCGGTGTTCGTGCTGCCTTCGAAAGCCTCATAAAGCGTAATGCCGCGCTCTTCTTTTTTCTCTTCCTTCGGTGGCGTTCCCGAGGTCCCAGTGCTTTGGGCAGCCGTCTGGCCGGCGCAAAAAAGCAGGCCCATCGCCCACATTAGGACAATGGAATGTTTTCCCGTGAATGATCTCAAGGACGAGTCCTCTCCGTGTTTTTGATTTACCCGAACGCACTCTTGCAAAGGCGCCCGAAAATTCGCCGCGCCCCGAGCGATCACAGACAGGCGAGTAGGGGGCCCGGGGAAATATCACCCTGCTTTGTGGATGCAGCAAGCTTGCCGTTGGGTGGCCTGGAGTTAAGTCCTTACAAATGAAGGTGATACAACGGGCTGTAGTTCCGGAGATCGTGTGACCGGCTGAAATTATTACCGCCCGTGTGGCTTTTTTCCAGCGTTACGCAGTTCCCAATGGAGAAAAGTAAGCGAAGGTCATTGCTGAAAGAAAATTATGCAGGCCTCATACGGCTCGCTTGCGTCGCGCCGCAAGATTGAATGTTTCGTGCCAGGTCGACTCCGCGCCGCCTCCGTACCGCGAAATGTTCGCCTCGACGAGATAGGGCTTGCCGTCGCGCGTGGCCGCGATGCCGCGCTTCAACGCAGCACGCAGATCATTCCCTGACGTGACCCGCTCTCCTGAGACACCCTGGCTTTCTGCAAGCTTTACGAAGTCGATGTCCGGATCGCCCAAGTACATCCCCGCATATTTTCCGGACTTGACCATGCGGCCGCCGTACTCGTGATAGGCGAAACGCACCGTCTGATAGTTCTGGTTGTTCCATACAACGGTAAGGATAGGGATGTGATAACGAGCTTGCGTCCAGAACCCCGAGGAGCTGTACATGACCGAGCCATCCCCGATCGAACAAACCACCTGCCGGTCGGGAGCCGCCAGCTTCGCGCCGATGGAGGCGCCGATGCCCCAGCCAAGGGAGGACCCGCTGTTGCCGAGATACATCTGTTCATCGTCACGAAAACCGAATCGGAAAGAGTCAAACTTGCCGGTGAGATTTTCGGAGACGATGATGGCATTTTTGTCGAGCGTATCGGCCATCACTTTGCACAGTTCATCGGGATGGATGGGAGATTTGCCGAAATTTACCGAGATTTGCTTTTCCACGCTGGCTCGGGAGGCCGCGGACAATCCCCGGATCTCATCGGCCCGCTGGGAAACAATTGTAGCGAGCCGCTCTTTAGTGACGAGCGAATCTACAGCCCCGAGAAGATCGGTTAGTCCCGCTTTCACGTCGGAAACGAGAGCCACATCGGTAGGATAGTTGCGGCTGAACGCCGACGTGTCCATGCCAAGCCGAACGATGCGCGCGGCTACGGGAAGTTCGGGCGAATCCGGCACGACCCTGCCACCGACATCGCGCGCGCCAACAAAGAAAACCAGATCCGTCGCACGCGATGCGTCCAGCATGCGCTCTTGTGATGGACCCAAATAGAAAGGATGCATCGTGGGGAAATTTTGAAACGCGCTGATCAAGCGCGCGCCGCCGGCCCGGACAACGGGAAGCGCCAGATGTTCCGCCAGAGCGAGCAATTCCTGTTGCGCCCCGGATCTCCAGACTTCATCGCCCGCGATGATGGCTGGGTGTTGCGCTTCGATGAGAAGCCGGGCGGCCTGTTCGAGCGCAGCAGGGTCGGCGTGGACTCGCGTTCGAATCAGAAAACGTTCAGCGGGATAAACCGTTGCGCTGACATTTTTTTGCTCGAGCGCGTAATGCGCTGCAGCGAGATACACCGGTCCGCCCGGATCTGTAGTCGCGACCTTGAACGCGCGGCGCAACATCAGGGGAAGACTCGCGGGCTGGCGGGCTTCCCAGGAAATTTTTGTAAACTGCCGGTTGATTTCCTTTTGATCGAACCCCGGACGCGGCGCGAGGCCATACTCATCGCTCCAGACCTCGTTGTCGTTCAACCCGGCGGTGACGACAATCGCGGAGCCGTCGCGGCAGGCGTTGTACAGTTGCCCGGCCATTTGCGCCGTGCCTGCGATGGAATGGACATTGACGAAGGCGGGCTTGCCGCAAACTTTGTTATAGCCATCGGCCATCGAGATGACGATGCCTTCGTGCAGCCCTTCGATAAGCTGAATCTGTGGATCGTCCACGACCGCGTCAAAGAACCCAACCTCGAACGAACCGGGATTTGTGAAAAGATATTCGACCCCCGCGGCTCGAGCTTGCGCCACAAATATCTCGCCGCCAGAACCGCTCGCGGAGGATTCCATCGTTGCGAGATCGCCATTGGGTAACTCCATCGCTTCCAGTGGCTCCAGAATTGCCGCAGCAGCCGAGGCAGTGAAACCCATTGCGCTGAGGTTGCGCACAAAATCGCGGCGGGAAATTCCATGATTGAGAAAACGGGACACCAACTCACGCATGTGACCTCCAGGCTGTTATTTTGCGAAAAGTCTACTCCAGATGGAAAAGAACGTGGAGCATTTGTTGGTATCTCGGCTGTCCACCGGCAGCGTCGTGAGTCTTCTCAGAGATTCAGGAGCTAGATCGCCCCTTCGCGCACAAGACTATCGATTTCTTCTCGCGAGAATCCGAGTTCACCCAGAATTGCGGCATTGTGTTCGCCGAGGAGCGGTGGCGGATAGCGATACTCGATGGGCGTCCCCGACATGCGCATGGGATTTGCAATGCTCCGCGCCACGCCCACCACGGGATGCTCGATCTCCACAATGGCCTGCCGCGCAATAACTTGCGGATTGCGCAACGCTTCCTCCACGGTGTTCACCGGACTCCCAGGTATATCCGCTTCTCGCAACAGTCGCACCCATTCCCCGGCTGGCCTGGTTTGAAATATTTTATTGATGACAGGTATGAGCTGCGTGCGATTCTCCGTTCGCATGCGATTACTCGCAAACCGCGGATCGTTGCCGAGCGTTTCTTGCGCCTCGAGAACAGCACAGAATCGTGACCACAAAGCTTCCGTACCGACGGCAACCATAAAAAACCGGTCATCACTCCCTTGAAAAAGCTGGTAGGGGACGATATTCGGATGTGCGTTGCCGTATCGCTTCGGCGATTCTCCCGCGTTCAAGTAACCGCTCGCTATGCTCGTCAGCCAGCTCAATTGAGAATCCAGCAGCGACAAATCGAGGAATTGTCCTTTGCCGCTTCTTTCGCGCGCGAATAGCGATGCAAGAATGCCCATTGCGGCGTAGATCCCACACGATACGTCGGCAATCGCCACAGGATATCTCATCGGCTTGTCTCCCGGCTCTCCCGTAATGCTCATGATCCCGGCTTCGCCCTGCGCGAGCACGTCGTATCCCGGGAGCCCCGCGTTCGGACCTGTCCATCCGTAGCCGCTGATCGCACAATAAATCAGCCGCGGATTCGACCTCGACAAGGTTTCATAGTCGAGCCCGCGCTTCATCAGTGATTCTCGCTGCGGTTGATTGTGCAGAAACACGTCCGCGCCGGCCACCAGCTTGCGCATGATTTCCAGCCCGCGCGGCTGATTCAGATTTAACGTCAGTGACCGCTTGTTGCGGTTAGTCGAGAGAAAATAGGTGGATTCGGAGCCGACAAACGGAGGTCCCCACCCGCGCGATTGATCCCCTGTCCCCGGGCGCTCGACTTTGACGACGCTGGCTCCCAGATCGCCGAGCAGCATGGCGCAATACGGCCCCGCGAGCGCTTCAGACCATTCCACAACGCGAATTTTTTCAAGCGCCCGTGCGGTTTGTTCGATCGACAATTTATCTCCCCGCAAAAAATCGGCCCGCTTAAATCATCGCAAGACTTCCCCGACTGCTTTCGCCCTACGCCGGGAGCGATTTTCCGCGCGTCTCTTCTCCGAAGGGAATCAGCAACAGCCCGGCCACAAACGCGACAGAAGTCAGTGCGACCGGAATGCCAATGGTGTGAAAGTGCCGCACACCCGCGCCAACCAGAAATGTAATTCCCGCTCCGACAAACCTGCCGACCGACGTCGAGAACGCGAACGCGCTGGCCCGGCACTCGGTGCGATATTGCTCCGGAACCCATAGTGTGTACATCGCGAAATTTGCGCCGCCGACTCCCAGAAAAAACAGACAAACCATGAACCAGGGCATCGCCCCTCGCGCAAGATAAAATACATACCCGAAGCCAAGGGGAATGAACACCAGCATGAGCGCGAAGTAGAGCGCCAAGGTGATCCGCCGCCCGAGGCGCTCCGCAAGCACCGGCAGGGCGATGCAACCCAAAATCGTGCCGACGGCAAGAATCATCGAGCCATACGACGCCAGGTGCGCGCCTTGCTCGGCGCTGAACCCTGAGCCTGCCGCCAAGTACGTCACCGACGCAGGAACGTACACCGATCCCGCCCACAATCCAATAATGGAAATCAGCATGTACGTTGAATTAAGAAACGTCCGCCGCCGGTACTCCGGCGAGAACAGATAAAGAAACGATCGCTTTGCACCCCACTCGTTGTCAATTTGCTTTCGCTTTTCCTGCCACCGGCTCGGCTCTTTCACGCCGTAATAAATGAAGGCGACCAGCAGCGCCGGCGTGCCGCCCAGCACGAACATGGCCCTCCAGCCATAGTGGTTGCCGACAAAGTAGTTTGCGATTGCCGCCAGAAAAAATCCGAAATAGTAACCCGTGTGCATCAAGCCTGCGCCCATCTTGCGACGATCCTCGGGCCACTCTTCCGCAACAAATGTGCCGCCCATCGACCATTCGCCGCCGATGCCGACGCCCGCCAGCAATCGGAACACGGCCAGAACCCAGACGTTTGTCGCCGTGGCGCTCAGCAGCGTGAAAAGCGAGAAGAAAAGGATGGTGAAAATCAGCGTGCGCACGCGGCCGTATCGATCCGCAAGTGGCCCCCAAAAGAGAGAAAGTCCCCACCCAAAGAGGAAAAGCGCAAAAAGAAGTCCGCCATAATAGCCCACACTGGCCGTCGTCGCGGGAATTCCCGATCGCGGAAGCAGATCGCGCAGTGCAGGAACGAGCACCAGCGCATAGATAAACGAATCCATGCCATCCAGTGCCCAGCCTGCCCACGCTGCCCAAAACCCTCGAATCTGATTGCGTGTAAGCGGTGTCTGCACCACGAACACCTCCGAGTGCGCGGATTATAAGGCTTATGCCGCGCAATGTATCTACTGGCTTTGCTTGCGATCGGATTTGCCTTGCCTAGTCCCTGGTGCCTGATGCGAAACCCAGCGCTCGCATGGAACACCCGCCGAGCACAATTTGCAGGAAAATAAGAATGACACCCACCTTCCATGGTCCAGTCAATTCACCGGGTTGGCTCACGACTGGCCGAACAGGTAGCGGGTCCAACAAACCCCTCCAAAGAGAGGCACAATGCAAAGACTAATTGCGAGCATAACCATGATGCCCCTGGCTGGCGCGCTGGCGCTCGCCTCACCGCGCCAGGACCGCGACGACCGCCACGACAATGGCAAACACAAAGGTCAGGAAAAGCATGGCGAGGACGACCACGGCGATCGGGGCGACGGTCACGACAACGGCAAACACAAGGGCTGGGACAATCCACACAATCCCCATGCCAATTGGGATTACGATCATGACCGCATCAGGCCCGGTCGCGCCTATCCTTACGGCCGTTACGAACACGTGAGAGGTGATTTCATCGCCCGCGGCATTGATATCCGCACACGGCGCGTCGTGCTCTATGACAATTCCAATTGGGTTGTCGCTTCCTACGATTTGGACCGCGTTCGCGATTGGGAATGGGATCGCGATCGCGTGTTCGTCTACGATGACGATCATCATCCCGGCTGGTATCTCTTGTTCAACGCCCGTCTCGGCCGCTACGTTCACGTCGAGTATTCCGGCATCCGCTGACAGAAACCCTGACGCCCATGAAACGCACGTCGCTTTTCTAACTCCGGGGCAAAGCGGCAGCGCTTTGCCCCGCTTCTTTTCCTTCGCGCTGAAAACGGTCTCCCCTGCCGCGCATCTCCTTCGACCGGCAAGCTAACGAACCAGTCTTACCTACCCCGGCGGCCAGCGGAATGCTCGCCCGCCCAGCAGGTGCACGTGAAGATGAAACACTGACTGTCCCGCGCCGCGGCCGTTGTTGATAATCGTGCGATAGCCGTCTAGCAAGTCCCGCTCGCGCGCGATTTCCGCCGCCACGAGCTGCAGTTTTCCCAGCACGTTCTGATCCTCCGCGCTCGCCTCGTTCAGCGACGCAAAGTGTTTTTTCGGGCAAATCAGGATGTGCGTGGGCGCTTGCGGGCTGATGTCTTCAAAAGCGAATATCTCGTCGTCTTCATAAGCGATCTTGGAGAGAATCTCTTTCCGCGCGATCTTGCAGAATAAACAGTCGGAGCTCATGGGTTGCCCCCCGTGGCTGAACCTTCATCGAGACGCACTACAAACGGCGTGAATCCTTCGCGGCTGCGCAGTTGTTCGCCGAATTGCCGCGCAGCATCTTCACCGGACACCCGCCCAACGCGCACGCGAAAATAAATACCCTCGGGCGCATCATACTGCTGGATAAAAATCGGAGAATACGATGCATTCAACCGGTCGCGCAAACGCTCGGCATTGCCATGATCTCGGAACGCCCCCACCTGCACGGTGAAATACCCCGAAGTCGGATCGCTCACGCCGGAAACAATTTCGATCCGCACGGGCACGACGCCTGCGCCGACAGAATCAATCTGCCTAGCCGCCGCGAACGACAAATCGATGATCCGGTCGGTTACATGCGGCCCGCGGTCGGTGATTCGAACAGTCGTCGATTTTCCGTTGCTCAGATTTGTGACGCGTACAACCGTTTCGAATGGCAACGTGCGGTGCGCCGCAGTAAGTTTATACATGTCATAGATCTCGCCATTCGACGCACGCCGTCCGTGAAACGGCTCGCCGTACCAGGAAGCGTTCCCTTCTTCGCTGTACCCCGCGGGAACCGGCAAATCGACAGACCTCCCGCGTTTCGGTGTGCGCGCTGGGGAAGGATTGGCTGGGATATTTCCCTCGGTCGAGGAAGAATTTCCTGCTTCTTCAGTCGCTGAGGGCGAGTCTTGTATCGGGCGAGACTGTCGCCGGTTGGCAACCGCATGCCGCGAAGCGCATCCAGAAAGAAAAAACAGCGTGAAAAGAAAAACAATTGAAATCGTCGCGAGAAACTCTCTTGCCATTCGAACGAAGATCACGGGTCCGCTCGAGTCATGGTTGGGTCTTCTGGGAATCCTGCGCGGAACGTGCCGCATTGCGCGATTCGAGTTTAGCCGCCGCCTCCGTAAGTTTTTGCGAAACCTCGCGGAGAAATTGTGCCGTCCGCCGCTCCGTTTCCGGAGCGACTTCTTCCTCCACATACCGCCGAAGGCGCGTCATCTCCTCATCGAGTCGCCGCCCAATCTCCTCGAATTTGTCCATGTTTTCCCCTTCTCCGGGCGCCAATCGAGCCGCCTAAAGGTTTGGCGCGATTCCGGTATTATAGGAACGCGGTTTGCCGGTCGCAAGGAGGAGTCTTGGCGCTTCCCTACAAGTGGCAGTGGCGCGTCGATCGATGGAAGAACGCGCTGCGCGGATTTTTCGGCGTGGGCGGGGACAACCAGCCGCGGCCCAAGCTTTGTCCCGCGTGCGGCGCGCTCGTCGGCATAAGCGCTACGCGCTGTCACGAGTGCGGCACCAGCCTCCGCTTTTCTCTCGCCGCGTTGAGCAAAGGCGTTTCTGGGATTTTTGGGGGGCGCGCGCCGGCCACCACAGGGTTGCTTATCGTTAACATCGTCATGTTTGCCTTGAGCTTCATCGCCACGATGAAAGCGGGACAAGGGGGCGGCCTGAGCATCCTGTGGGGAATGAATCAAGAAGCTCTGTACCGCTTGGGAGATAGCAATCCCTATGGGATTTTTGTTGCCCATCAGTGGTTCCGCCTGGTAACAGCGATGTTCCTTCACGGCGGATTAATTCACATCGGGTTCAACATGATGGTCTTGATGGATATTGGGCCGGTCGTGGAAGAGATATATGGATCAGCGCGCTACCTTTTCATGTATACGGCTGCGGGCGTCGTAGGTTTTCTGCTGAGTGTGTTCACGGGACATAGTTCCGTCGGCGCGAGCGGCGCAATCCTGGGAATGATCGGCGTCATGATCGCCCTCACCACGAAGCGTGGCGGCGCCACGATGCAGGCGTTGCGCTCGCGACTGATCTCCTGGGTCGTCTCCATCTTTGTGTTCGGGTTCCTGCTGCGAGGTGTTGACAACTGGGCGCATTTCGGCGGGCTCGCAGCGGGTTTTGGTTGCGGAAAATTGTTGACTGATCGCGAGCCGGCCAACGCCAGTGAGCGGCAGACCGCTTACATTCTCGGTTGGCTGGCGGCGATTGTTCTGGTGGCGAGTTTTGTGATGATGATGCTGCACCTTCAGGACAAACTGCCCGGAACTTGAAAGCCCAGCTTCTTACACGAAAATAATTTGAAACAGGTTCAGGCAGAGGGCGCCGAGCTGCTCAACCGCCGCGCGATCGTGATGCAGTAGTGAAAACCGGAAACCACCGTAAGCACGGTGACCAAGTAAAGCAGGCCGCGATTCAATGCAGCTAAATTCAACCCCGGGAACGCCGCCGACAGCACAATCGCAAACACCAGAACAATTTGAAACGCCGTGGTCATTTTGCCGAGGACGCTCGGTGGAAATGGCCGGTACCCAGCGATCAGGATTATGACCGCTGCAACGATAAGAATCAAAACGTCGCGGCTGAGCACCAGAATGGTGAGCCACCACGCCAGCTTGTGCTCAAACGCTAAGATCACGAACGAGGAAGAGAGCAGAAGTTTGTCCGCAATGGGATCGAGATACGCTCCTAGCGAAGAACGCTGATTCAAGCTCCGCGCGAGCAGTCCATCGATCCCGTCGGAAAGTCCCGCGAGGACCTGTACGAGCAGCGCCCACTTATATTGTTCGTAAGAAATCAGGATCAGAAAGAACGGCAAGAAGCCGAGCCGGAGCAGCGTGATTTGATTGGGAACCGTCCAGATTCGGCCTTTCATTGCAATTCAGGATAACGCAGTTTAGGCGAACTCAGCCAGGTAGTCGGCCAGCGAGCGTCCCACTTTGCGTGAAAAGAGTTCAGCCATCGATGGAATGGCGCCCGAAGGTTCGTCGAGCGAGATGCGCTCCACGCGATTCATGGGAAAGAAAATCGTGGGCAAGCCGACGCGTTCGCCCTCCGGCTCGTTGATCTGCCGAATAAAATGGTCAAAGGAGTTCAGGTCGATGCCGCGCATCGTGATTCCCGCGGGATGAATGGCCAGCAGCTCGCCCCAGACTTTCTCCTTCGGGGTGTGCAGGCTCACAACGACGATGGAATGCGGGTCCATGAATATTTCCGGTGAACGCCTGTCTTCAGCATACCCCAGTGGTAGCAGGATTGCTCGCCAGCTTCATGAAAAAGCAAAAGCACCTCGCCGGGGAATGCCGCGGCCAACCTCTCGCTACTCTTTTTGGCTGAACAAGCCGAAGCCGAGACGAAACTGAATCGTATTTATTCCTGGATTCGGCGTTGCCAGCCCCGCGTTGGAAATGTGCATGTAGCGTACTTCCGCGCTGATGTTGTGCTTCTTGCCTAGAAAGTGCAAACCCAGCGCGCCCCCGCTCGTGAAATTGACCTTGGAAGTACCCTCAGGAACTTTCACATTCGTGAATAATGCCCCGCCGCCGATCTCAAAGTACGGAACAACATTGCGTCGCGTATCCAGCGCCCACTTGAACGCAAACGGGTTGATGCCGGCCCCATAGGCCGTATTCGTCTTTTGCGAGATCAAAAAGATCGGCACCGCCTCGATGGCATACTCCAGCCGGCCGCGCAGGAAGCCGGGGCCGTGTGGCTTGGTCAGAATCAGCCCGTAACGCAGGCCAACATTCCAGACGCCGTCGCCGGATTGGCTCCCGCTAACGCCGTGGCCCCCGCCGGTCCAAACCTGAATTTCGTGACCGCCTTCCACAGGTCCCGCCTGCGCGTGCGCAACCGGCGCGCTCAGGAGCGCGGCAAGGAACACGGTGCTGATCATTATTCTCAACTGGAGGTCTCCTTCAGATTGTGCCAAATAGCTTTGCAAACAGAACTCATCGATCTCAAACCGCCTTCCGCGCGTAACTAACAGGCGCAGCGAAGTCGAGCGTTGCGCCGTGCTCGAGCAGGGTGCTTGCCTCACTCATCATGGTTTCGATAATGCTCGCCGCTGTGGGCCGGTCGTGAATTAATCCGGCGGCCTCGCCCGCCACAACTGCCATCACGTCGAAGTCTTCCCGGGCCCTGGCCTCGGCGTACGCACTGGCGAGACTGCCGTATGCGGCAGCCGCTTCTGCCTCACGGTGCGCCCACTGTTCTGTCAATTTGTTCTTGAGAACCCGAAACGAAAACTCCTGCGGCCACGGAATGCCGCGCAAGGCGTCTATCGACTTAGTACGAACGGAGTCGTCGCCAGTGGCGCGTATCGCCCGGTCCGTGGCGGCTCGTGCCGTGAGGGCTTCCTCAGCGGCCCAGAACCGCGTCCCCACGAGCACTCCGTCGGCGCCCAACATCAATGCGGCTGCAAGTCCGCGGCCATCGGCAATCCCTCCGGCCGCGACCAGCAGCGTCTTCGGCGAATGTTTCGCCAAATGGTCCGCCGCCTCCGGGACGAAAGGAAACGTCGCGCGGGTTGCGCCGTGACCTCCCGCCTCTGCTCCCTGTGCAACAATAGCATTGGCCCCCAGATCGAGCGCCTCTTGAACATGCCTCAGGGACTGCGCCTGGCAAATCAGCTTGGCGCCGTTCCGCCGAATGCGCTCCGCGTACGGCTTGGCATCGCCGAAGGAGAGAAAAACGCAGAAGGGCGAATACTTCAGCGCTTCATCCAAAACATGCGGCACTTTGTCGAGCGCCCAGGTAATAAATCCGACCCCGAATTTTTGCCCTTGCACCAGCGCCAATTCCCTGCCGAGGTCCGGCTCCCCGCCGAGCGTTCCGGCATATCCCCCACCGACAATTCCAAGTCCGCCTGCGCTCGAAACCGCCGCTGCCAAGCGGCCACCCGTAACAAGGGCCATCGGCGCACACACAATCGGATACTTAATCCCAAACTCTTCTGTCAACCGCGTTCGCACAGAATGCTCCCCACTCAAATCCTAAATAGTGTATTCAGCTTTTCCATTTTGGATAGTTAAATCGCCATGGGCTTCGGACCGCCGGGCGGAACAAGAAGTTTGGGTTCCGTGACCGACTGGACAAGTTCAAGCGTCGCGTCAGGAGCAAGCTCGCGAAGCATGAGGCCCCCGGGCGTGACGTCAATGACAGCAAGCTCGGTGACGATGTGATCGACAATTTCCACACCAGTCAACGGCAGGGCGCACAGTTTAACAATTTTAGGCTTGTTGTCGCGAGTGACGTGCTCCATTGCGATAAAGACGCGTTTAGCGCCGGCCACGAGATCCATGGCCCCGCCCATGCCTTTGAGCATTTTCCCGGGGATAGCCCAGTTTGCGAGATTGCCTTTTTCATCGACCTGCAGCGCGCCAAGGACGGTCAAGTCAACATGGCCGCCGCGAATCATGGCGAACGAATCGGCGGAAGAAAAATAGCTAGTGCCGGGGATCTCAGTAACCGTCTCCTTTCCCGCGTTGATCAGATCGGGATCGAGTTCCGATTCAAGGGGATACGGCCCAACGCCAAGCATGCCATTTTCGGATTGCAGAATGACGTCCATGCCTTTGGGAACGTAGTTCGCGACGAGCGTAGGCATGCCGATGCCCAGATTGACGTAGTAGCCGTCGCGAAGTTCCAGAGCGATGCGGCGGGCGATCCGTTCCCGTTTCTGTTCGTCGGTCAGCGGCATAAAAAGTTCACAGTCGGCCGTCTAGAGGTCGCAGTCAATCCTCACGACAATGCACCGAGTTGTAGTGGCCGGTCTTCAGACCGGTGGTTTGTCTTTCTAAGAACCGCCACTATAACTTCCTCACCGTGCGCCGCTCGATCCTCTTTTCACAATTGGGCGCGTGCAAAATGGCGTTCACAAAAATGCCCGGCGTATGAATCTGGTCCGGCGGGAGCTCGCCTAGTTCGACGAACTGTTCCACCTCGGCGACAACATAATCGGCGGCCGTCGCCATCATGGGATTAAAGTTCCGCGCCGTCTTGCGATAAATGAGATTGCCCCAGCGGTCACCCTTCCATGCTTTGATGAACGCAAAATTCCCGCGCAAGCCACGTTCAAGGACGTACATGCGGCCGTCAAACTCGCGCGTTTCTTTTCCTTCGGCGACCATCGTGCCGTAGCCGGTTGGCGTGTAAAACGCCGGAATGCCTGCGCCGCCGGCGCGAAGTCTTTCGGCCAACGTGCCCTGCGGATTCAATTCCAGTTGCAATTGCCCGTTAAGAACGAGCTGCTCGAATAATTTGTTCTCACCCACGTAGCTCGAGATCATTTTCTTAACTTGGCGACTCTGCAGCAGCAGTCCGATGCCAAAGCCATCGATCCCCGCGTTGTTGCTGACGATGGTGAGGTCCTTGGTGCCTTTCCGGCGCACGGCTTCAACCAGGTTCTCCGGGATACCGCACAGCCCGAATCCACCCATCAGGATGGTGGCGCCATCAGTGAGTTTTTCGATGGCAGCGTCGGCGGAGGCGATGCGTTTGTCCATTCCCGTGCTCCAAAATCGGCCAAGGCAGTTTACTTCATCCCATAGCGCACCCGGAAGCGGTGGGGTCTGGCTAGGCGAGGATTTAGGGTCTCCGTGGGATTCGCACGGTCACGATTGTTAGCCGGGGAAAAGCTGCGCGATAGAGGCGGTCATCAAGGGTAAGAAGGCGGAATCCGTTTTGCAGAGCATGCGCCCCGATCAGGAAGTCGGCGAGGATACGGCGCGGGCCGGAGTCGCGCTGTTTTCGCCGGCGGGCGACATATAGCTGGAATGCCCGTCCAGCAGCGCGCCAGACGGTTTCTTCCAGCTCCCAGTCCACGGAAATCCCTTGTCCCTGCAGAAGGAATCAAGAAAGGTTTCGTTCCGAGCGGGAGCAGCCAGCAGTTCCGCGAATACCGCTGCCGATATGACAAGGCTGCCGCGCCCAAGTGCATCATCAAGGGCTGAACGCGCCAGAGTATTGAGGATGTCGTCCTCATTCCAGAGGGCGACAAGGATGTTGGTGTCAATCGCGGTGGTCATCGCCCGCGCAGATCACGGACCCATCGCACTGCGGCCTTTCTTCCGCGGCCAATGCCGGGGCTCCCTATCCCGCGGTACTTTTCAAACGGACTCCTTGTCCGCACGGGCCGGACGCGAACTCCGTTTTCGTCTTTCTCGAAGAGCAATTTGTCGCCGGGGCGAACGCCCAGTGCGCGCCGAATCTCGTGCGGCACCGTAATCTGACCCTTGCTTGTTATTCGCGCCTGCTTCTTCACGGCCGATCCTCCTGCTCCTTACTTTACCACACTCCTCCTTACTTTTGAACAAGGACGCTAGAATCGTTACCCTCCTCTCAACCTCATTCACTCAACATGGCGCTTGCGAATCGAGTGGCGCCAACGCAGCACGCCGGCCGTTGCGATAATCAGCAGGCAGATTTCGACAAAAAGTTTTCCGCCGTCGAACCAGTCAACCGGCGAATTCTTGAGTACCGGATCAGTGAATAGGCTGTGCCAGAAGAGTGTGGCAGCGGCGATGTAAATGGTGAAGTGAAAGGATTTCCAGAGTCGGCGGCCGAGCCGGATGCGTAAATAGGAAGTAACAACCACGATCACAACAACATAGAGCGCGATTGCGCCGATGGTGTTCTCGAGCGGCTGGCTGGGGGAATGCACGGGGTAGAGGAGATCGACGATCCGGAATTTAGCTGTCTTGTCAAACAGTAAAACGACGGGATGGAGAACGGAAAGGGACAACGCGAGATAGCCGGAGACATTATGCAAGCGGAAATAATTGAAGCGCCGATGCGGCCACTCGCGGACGGGGCTGTAGCGGAACGCCATCAGCGTTCCCAGCAGCATGTTGAGCGTGATGGCTCCCACGGCGGTCAGGCCGACATAGGCGGAGAGGTCTAAGACCGTGATGTCCATTGGCACCGTGTGTTTGGACGCGAGAGCGACGATAAAGATTACAACGATTTGCCGACCTCCGTTCGCGGAGCGCGAGTCAAGAGGGAATGGCAGTGGTGTTACAGAGAGCGGAGGAGCTTGTAAAGCTCGTTGGAGGCGTCGAAATCGGCTTCGAGCTCGCGTGAAGCGAGTTTCTCGCGGAGATCTTCGAGCCGGCGGCTGAATAGATCGAGCGCGGCCGAGAGATATTCCTGGTTCGTGAGGACAATGTCCCGCCAAGTGGAATAGGGGCTGCCGGCAAGGCGAAGAGAATCGCGGAGCCCGGGACCCGCAAGGGTGATGGGGAGACCGTTTTCGTCTAGGCGGTCATAGAGAAACGAGCCGAGTGCGATGGCTGCAAGCTGCGGGAGATGGGAGACGAGAGCGACGGCGTAATCATGCTGCTGCGCCCCGAGCCAAAGGGGGCGTGCGCCGATTTTTTCGAGCAGCTTGAGGAAAGCAGCGACGCGCTGTTCGCGCGGCGCGGAACCTTCTCCGATGAGGGCATAGGTGGTGTTGCGAAAGAGTTCGGCATCGGCATTCCCGATGCCGGAGAGTTCCCTGCCCGCCATGGGATGGCCCCCGAGAAAGAGCGGGCCTCCATCAGCGGGGAAAAGACCGGCGGCGGATTCGGAGACGCGCAGCTTCGTGCTGCACGCGTCGGTGACAAGCGCATGGAGCGGCGCGTGCCGCGCGATTTCGGGCAGGAGATCGATCGTTACACTGATAGGAAGCGCGATGTAGACGAGATCGGCGTCGCGCAAAGCGGGGGCGAGATCGCCAGAGAAGGATTTGTCGAGAGCTCCACGGGAGTGGGCCTCTTTTACGATTTCCGGGCGGTCCCACCCGGTGATGTGCATCTCCTTGGTGTGTTTGCGCAGGGCGAGGGCGAACGAGCCACCGATAAGGCCGGTGCCCAGGATGGTGACACGGGAGAGAAGGTGCGTGGTCATGTGTCAGGCAATGACGCGGCCGATGGCGGGAGCGATGATGCGCAGCTCGTTCATGAGCTGAGCGAACTGCCCGGGATCGAGCGATTGCGCGCCGTCGGACAGAGCGTGGTCGGGATCGTTGTGCACTTCGATGAGCAAGCCGTCGGTGCCTGCGGCCACCGCGGCGCGGGCCATCGGAGGAACTTTGTCGCGGCGTCCGGTGCCGTGCGAGGGATCGCCAATCATCGGCAGGTGCGAAAGTTTCTTGATCGAGGGAATGGCCGCGATATCGAAGGTGTTGCGCGTGTAAGTTTCGAAAGTGCGAATGCCGCGTTCGCACAGGATGACGCTGTAGTTGCCGCCGGCAAGGATGTATTCCGCGCTGAGAAGCAGCTCCTCGAACGTGGCGGACATGCCGCGCTTCAGAAGTACAGGCTTGCGGACTTCACCAAGGGCGCGGAGCAGATGGTAGTTCTGCATGTTGCGCGCGCCGACCTGGAAGACGTCGACGTAGCCGAGCATCATTTCGATCTGCGAAGGGTCCATCACTTCGCTGACGGTGCAAAGACCGAATTTTTCGGCGGCGTCCCGCATCATCTCGAGGCCTTTTTCACCAAGTCCCTGGAAGGCGTAAGGCGAAGTGCGTGGCTTGAACGCGCCGGCGCGGAGGACTTTCGCGCCGGACTTGGCGACGCTTTCGGCGATAGACTGTATCTGCTCCGGTGATTCCACGGAGCAAGGGCCGGCGGCGACAACGACTTCGTTGCCCCCAACGCGCACACCCCGGCCAAGATCGACAATGGTGCCTTCGGGCCGGAACTGCCTGCTGGCCAGTTTGTACGGCTGGGTGATGCGCATGACCTCGCGCACGCCATCGAGCAGCTCGAAATCGCGATGATCGAAGTCGCGGTGGACGCCGACCGCGCCGAGTACGGTGTGCGATTCGCCGGTCGAGCGATGGACGTTGAAGCCGCTGGCGATGAGGCGGTCGATCACGTGCTGGATTTGGGGCTCGGTGGCCCCTTCCTGCATGACGATTACCATGAGAGTTTCCTGTTTCCCTTCCTGGGTTGCTCCGAGTCGAACAGAGCGAAAATTTCCGCGGTCCGTTAACTGCGGCTACAGATTCTTTTTTGCGTCGTCGGCCCTCGCATCGCCGGAGCGCATGGCGGCGCGTTCGGCGGAGCGCGCTTCGTCGATGATGCGCTCGAAAAGGCGCCGGATCGCGGCGTCGGTTAACGGTCCTGGATTCGCGTGCTCCGCGTTTTCGAGAACTTCTTTCTCCCGCTCGGGCTGATAGAGCGGAATATTCTGCGCTTGTTTCAGCTTGCCGATTTCGAGAGCGCAGCGCGACCGTTCGTTTAAAAGCTCGACGAGCTTGCGGTCGATTTCATCGATGCGGCGCCGCCAGTCGCTGAGCGTCATGGAGCTACCTCGCGGCGGGAAAGGCCGTGGCGAGCGGCGGCCTTGAGGGTGCGGACGCGCTCCGCAAGAGCGGCCGAGGCTGCGGACATGGACCCGGCTTTCTCGATTTCCGCAACCAACGCGGAGCCTATGACGGCCGCATCCGCAAGACCGCCGAGTACGGAAACGTGGCCCGGCTGCGAGATGCCGAAGCCTACCGCGATGGGAAGCTGAGTGGCGCGGCGGGCGCGCCGCAACAGTGCGGGAAGATCTTCGGGGAGAGCGTCTTTCTCGCCGGTCACGCCGGTGCGGGAGATGAGATAGAGAAATCCCGAAGAGCAAGCGGCGATTTTCTCTAGGCGCTCATCGGTAGAGGTGGGGGCACCGAGAAAAATCGTGTCCAGGTGGTGCGCGGAAAGAATGCGGCGGTACTCCTCCGATTCTTCAGGAGTCAGATCGGTGACGAGAACACCATCGGCTCCAGCCGAGGAAGCAGCGGCGGCAAATTTCTCGAGGCCCATTTGAAAAATGGGATTGTAGTAGCCGAAAAGTACAAGCGGAATTTTCGAGGATTGGCGAATGCGGCGAACGAGATCAAGCACTCGCGCGAGCGTAGCTCCCGCTTTCAAAGCGCGCTCGGAAGCTCGCTGGATGACTGGGCCATCCGCGAGAGGGTCGCTGAAAGGGATGCCCAGTTCGATGATGTCAGCGCCGGCTTCAGCAAGTGCGAGAACGAATTGCAGCGTCGCGTCGAACGAAGGATCGCCTGCGGTGATGTAGGCGATGACGCCGAGTTCGCCGCTGGCAGAGAGTTCGGCGAAGCGTTTGGAGATGCGGGTCGGATTGGGAGATGCTGCCGTCATTGTTTGCTGGAAAGATTAGAGCAGGCGCGAGTACGTGTCCATGTCCTTGTCGCCGCGGCCGGAGAGATTGAGGATGACGAGGTCGTCGCTGGTCATGCGCGGCGCGCGCTCGATAAGTCCGGCGATGGCATGGGCCGATTCGAGCGCAGGAATGATGCCCTCGATGCGCGCAAGGAGCTGTGCCGCCTCAAGCGCGGCGGAATCGGAAACCGCGGAATATTCCGCGCGGCGCTCGTCGGCGAGACAGGCGTGCTCGGGGCCGATGGCGGGATAGTCCAGGCCGGCGGAAATCGAATGCGTGGTGGAGATCTGGCCGTCCTCGGTTTGCAGGACGTACGTATAAGTGCCTTGCAACACGCCCGGGCGAGCGCCAGTAAAACCCTGGTGCGCAGCGAGGCGCGCGGCGTGCTCGCCAAGGCCGGGGCCGCGGCCGCCGGCTTCGATGCCAATCATTTTCACATCGAGTTCGCGCAGAAATTCGTGAAAGAGGCCGATGGCGTTCGAACCGCCGCCAACGCAGGCGAAAAGATGCGTGGGCAAGCGCCGTTCGGCGGCGAGAATCTGCGCGCGGGCTTCGCGGCCGATGCAAGAGTGAAAATCGCGGACCATGGTCGGGTAAGGATGCGCGCCCAGAACAGAGCCGAGAAGATAGTGCGTGGTACGCACGTTGGTGACCCAATCACGCATCGCTTCGTTGATGGCGTCTTTGAGAGTGCGGCTGCCGGAATCGACGCCGATGACTTCCGCGCCGAGCATGCGCATCCGCGAGACATTTAGTGCCTGTCGAGCCATGTCTTCCGTGCCCATGTAGACAGTGCACTGGAGGCCGAGATGTGCGGCGACGGTAGCGGAGGCCACGCCGTGCTGGCCGGCACCGGTTTCGGCGACGATGCGCGGCTTGCCCATTTTCACTGCGAGGAGGCCCTGGCCGATGGCGTTATTGATTTTGTGCGCGCCGGTGTGGAGAAGGTCTTCACGCTTGAGATAAATGCGCGGCCCCCCGAGTTTTGCGGTGAGGCGAGAGGCAAATTGCAGGGGCGTAGGGCGACCCGCAAAATTTTTCAAAAGATTCGCGAACTCCGACTGAAACGCGGTGTCGCTGCGAACGCTCTCGTAAACGCGCTCGAGCTCTAGCAGCGGCACCATCAGCGTTTCCGGTACGTAGCGGCCACCGTAGGGGCCGAACCGCCCGGGTGCGGTGCTGACCGATCTTAGAATCGTACTCATGACTCAGCGAGAATTCTCCCGTTGTTCTTACAACTGTTGCTCGGCGCGGCGGACTTCCTTGATGAAATCACGCAGGCGGCCGTGATCTTTCTTTCCAGGCTTCGATTCTACCCCGCTGGCCACATCAACTGCGAAGGGCCGAACCATGCGGATGGCTTCGGCGACATTCTCTATATTCAAGCCACCTGCCAAAATAATACGGTGAGTGAGAGCGGCACGCTGGGCCAGGGCCCAGTCGGTGGTGCGGCCAGTACCGCCATATTGGCCTGCGTGGGCGGCGTCAAGGAGAAAAGCGCCGGCACCGGGATACTCATCGAGCGTCGAAAGGGAGAATTCGGGGCCGACGCGGAAAGCTTTGAAGACACGGATGGATTTGGCGACCGTGGCCACGGTCTCGGGAGTTTCGTCGCCGTGAAGCTGGGCGGCATCCAATCGCAAGGAAGAGCAGACGGAAAGAACTTCGTCTGCCGTGGCATTTACGAAGATACCGACGGATTCGGCGGTTCCGGGAAACTGCCGGTGAATCTTAGCGGCTTCGATGGGAGTTACAAAGCGCGGACTTTTTTCATAGAAATTGAACCCGAGAAAATTGGCGCCGGCCTCGCCGGCGGCGCGCGCGTCGGGCCAATTTGTGATGCCGCAGATTTTTACGCGAATCACGCGGCACCTATTCTTTGCTGGGCGTGACGCCGAGCAGTTCGGACAGCGCCGCGCCAGGATCGGAAGCGAGCATCAACTGTTCGCCGATAAGAAATGCATCGAAGCCGGCGGCGCGAAGTTTTTGAAGATCGTCGTGCGAACGAAGACCAGATTCGCTGATGGCGATACAATCATCGGGGATGCGCGAAATCAATTCAAAGGAGGTCTCAACGCGGACATCGAGAGTTTTGAGGTCGCGGTTGTTTATTCCAACGATGCGCGCACCGGCGGAGAGGGCGCGGTCGAGTTCCGCGGCGGTGTGGACTTCGACGACCGGCTCCATCTTGAGTTCACGGCCGAGTGCGATGAGGTCGCGCAGCGCGGCGTCGCGCACGACAGCGACGATGAGCAAAAAACTGTCGGCATCATTCGCACGAGTTTCCCAAACTTGCCAGGGATCGAAAATAAAATCCTTCCGGAGGACGGGAAGATTGACGGATTTTCGCGCGTCGCGAAGATTTTTGAGCGAGCCGCCAAAAAATTCCGGCTCGGTGAGGACGGAAAGCGCGGCGGCCCCGGCCGATTGAAGCATGGAGGCCAGCGCCGGGGGATCAAATGGCTCACGCAAGACGCCACGCGAAGGCGAAGCAGGCTTCAGCTCCGCGAGAATGTTTAAAGCGTCGCGCGAAAGCGCCGCGGGAAAATCGCGTACGGGTGAAGCGGCGGCGACACCGTATTTCAACGCCGTTTCGGGCAAGACTTTTTTGCGATGCTCGACCTCGGCCAAGCGAGCTTCGAGGATGCGGTCGAGGATAGTTCCCGTGTTGGTGTGGGCGTTCATGCGCGTGAGAAGTTATGCTAGGGGGAGAGGAAGAGACTGTCAAATGGGGCGATCAGTGAGCGGTGACTCGTGACCCCGCGGGAGCGGGGCAAGCTGGCGACAGCTACGAAACAATCGGGAGAGCGGATGGGATATCGCAAAGAATACGGCGAGCTGTTGGAGGCGATTGCGAAAGAAGCAGACGCAATTGCGATGCGGTATTTTCGCGCGGCGGAGATGCGAGTGGAGCGAAAACATGATGGTTCTGCGGTAACGCAGGCCGACCGCGAAGTGGAAGAGATGGCGAGAGCAAAAGTTACCGCGAGCGGGCTGGCGCTGGATGTGCTGGGCGAAGAGATGGGGGATGGGCCGAAGGGAAATTCTGGAAAGTACGCTCGGCTGATCATCGATCCGATTGACGGGACAGATGAGTTTTCGCGCGGGATTCCGACGTTTGGCACCCTGCTGGGGATCGAGAAAGACGGCGAGATCGTAGCGGGGATGGCGAGCGCGCCGGGACTAGGCTCGCGATGGTGGGCGTACCGGGGGGAGGGCGCGTACCGCGATGGGCGGCGCTTGCGGGTCTCCGAGGTGGCGAAGTTGAGCGAGGCTATGGTGTTTACCACCGGAACGGGGTCCAGCAAGAACCACGAGGCCATCGCTAAGATCCGACGGCTGCCGGATGCCGCGAAGGGTGGTCGTGCGTTCGGAGGATTCTGGCAGCACATGCTGGTAGCAGAAGGCGCGATCGAAGCGGCCCTGGACTGGGTCTCAAAACCGTGGGATCTGGCGCCGCTGGGGATCATCGTGGAAGAGGCGGGAGGCCGCTCGACCACGATCAGCGGGAAGCGGTCGATTTATGAGGGAAGCCTGCTGAGCACGAACGGGAAAGTGCACGAAGAGGCGCTGGCGCTGTTGCGGTGAGGGCGGCGATGCTGCGCGACTGGGATTAGCCGCAAGAGTTGTTCTCCAAATTGGACGTTTTCTCGAAGACCGCTAGAGAGTAGTTTGTTCCACGCGGGGCGGCGTGAGCATCCCGCGGAGAATTTCTAGTATGGATACCAAGTCGCAGGCAGTGAAGGCGGAACAACTCCGCAAATTGCACCAAGGGCCGCGGATCCTGGTGCTGCCAAATGCATCCGACGTGGCCAGTGCGCGAGTCTTGGAAGAGTTGGGATATCCGGCGATCGCGACGTCCAGTGCGGGAGTAGCCGCGCTGCAAGGCTATCCGGACGGCCAGCGCATCTCTCGGAAAGAAATGCTGGACGTGGTGGGTCGCATTGCGCGTGCGGTACGCGTCCCCGTGACCACGGATATGGAAGCAGGTTACGGCGCGACAGCCAAAGACATGGCGGAAACCGCGAGGGCGGTCCTCGCTGCCGGCGCGGTCGGAATGAATCTGGAAGATGTGACCGGTGATGATGAGAGTTCGCACGTGGACACGTCACTGCAAATGGAAAAGATCGCCACGATTCGCGAGGTATCCGCATCGCTCGGAGCTCCGCTCGTGATCAATGCGCGCACGGATATTTATTTGATGCCGATCGGCGCGGAGGCCTCGCGGTTTGAACGGACCGTGGAACGCTTGCGCGCTTATCGAAAGGCCGGCGCGGATTGTGTGTTCGCCCCGGGAATTCGAGACCGGGAGATCATCGCGAGGCTGGTGAAAGCGATCGAAGCGCCTCTCAACATTCTCGTCTCTCCCGGCTGCCCGACGATTCCGGAGCTCGAGAAGATCGGCGTTGCGCGAGCGAGCGTGGGCTCGGGCTTGACGCGTGCGATGCTCGGGCTCGTCCGGCGCATCGGCAAGGAACTAATGGAGAGCGGGACGTACACGTCACTGTTTGACGGAGCGATTCCGTTCGCGGAAGTAAACCGCATGATGTCGCGAGGACATTCTTAACGCGATGGCAGAAAATGCGGCGTCGCTGCGCGTGCTGAACGAAGAAATTGTTGTGTGCCGGAAGTGCCCGCGGCTGGTGGCGTACCGGGAAAAAGTGGCGGGGGAGAAGCGACGCGCGTTCCGCGAGTGGACGTACTGGGGAAAGCCGGTGCCGGGATTTGGCGATTCCGGGGCGCGGCTGCTGATCCTGGGTCTGGCACCCGCGGCGCACGGAGCGAACCGGACAGGGCGCATGTTCACGGGGGATCGCTCAGGCGATTTTCTGTACAAGGCGCTGCACAAGGCGGGCTTCGCGAACCAGCCTACTTCCCTGCACCGCGACGATGGTTTACAGCTTAAGAATGCATATATCTCCGCGACGGCTCGGTGTGCCCCGCCGGAAAACAAGCCGATGCCAGAGGAAATATTGAATTGCCGGGGCTATCTGGAGCGCGAGCTCGAAATCTTGCAACCGAAAGCGGTATTGGCGCTTGGGAAAGTCGCCTGGGACGCTTACCTGGAAATATTGAAACAACAAGGAATTATTTCTTCACGGGCGGCATACAAGTTCGGGCACGGAGCGGAGGCGGAATTGCCGCCGCCTTATCCGAGATTGTTCGGCGTCTACCATCCAAGCCAGCAGAATACGCAGACGGGCCGTGTGACTCCGGCGATGTATGCGAGTGTGCTGCGACGCATTCGGCTATTCCTAGAAAAATAGCCACGTCCCACGCGATTCGGCGGTACGGGATGTCGGGAAACCCTTACAGACCGATGGAGGGATTCGCCGACAGGACTCTTCTAATTTGCTCTTGGCGCCCCGTAGCTCATCCTAAGTGCATGTTATTCAATCTATTGCGGCACGTACCGAGGGTCGCCAATGGTTGTCCATGTGCATTCCTAGTCCGCTCAGCATTTCGCGGAGGAGACCATGGAACGAAAGAAACTCGGCAGCGCATTTGCCAGCGTCGCCATCTTTGCGGCAACGCTTGGTTTGGGGGCCATGTGCAAGGCACAGGACCAAAGCCAGGAACCGCCACGGGAATCGACAGCGCCGGGGCCGGATCAGCAGCGTCAGAAGGTGGATGGCGAGCGGCACGGAGCGGGGCTGGAAGAATTTGCGGTGGTGCCGGGAACGAAGTTTCTGGTGCGGCTCGAAGATGAATTGAGCAGCAAGGAGACGCATGAGAACCAGCGATTCAAAGTGCGCACGCTGGAGCCACTGGAGGCGGGGAGCGGAAACTACTTGCCGCCCGGTGCGGAGATTTCGGGGCATGTGAGTCGCGTCGAGCCTGCCGGAATCGTGGGGAGGGCAAAGATCTGGCTGACGTTTGACGAGATTCATACGAAGTTCGGGAAATTGCCGATTGTGGCGGAAGTCACGAGCGCGCCGGGCGATCACAGCGTGAAATCAGGGGCGTCACAAGAAGGCTTGATTGAAGCGCGCACCAGCACGCAGCAAAATGCCGCGCAAGCCGCGGCCGCCGGAGCAGCGATCGGCGCGGTGAAGGGCGTGAAAGACAAAAATAAGAAAGAGATCGCCGACGGCGCAGCGGCAGGAGCCATCGCGGCGTATCTGATGGAGTCGGGACGGGGTCATGAGCTGGATTTGCCGAAGGGCGCGAAGCTCGAGCTGGAATTGGAGAGGGCGCTGTATCTAGTGAAAGAGTGACGCGGAACTTCCACGATGGTGAGTCCACCTGCTTTCTGTTCGGCGGAAAACTGGCTAACCATACCCCCTCCCCCCGGCTTTTTTGTAAGTGTTGCATCTAAATGGTTTAGTGTTTCTGTAAATGGTTTAGAATCAACACTTGCGAGGAGTCATGGAAGTGTTGATTCTAAAGGTGGTTACGTTGCACCAAAACTGTGCAAGATGGGCTCCTTCTGGCCCGTTCCTAACGCTTCGGCGGCGACGATTTCTCGCACCCGGCGAGAACGGAGGCTGAGAATACAGAAAACTCGGATGGAACCAGGCGTAGCTCGGCCGGGAGAACGGTTCGGGAATAGGTTGCAAGACGAAAAGCCGAAAGGAGCTACGCAGGTTTACCTAAAAGAACTATATCACATGGTGCTAGAAAATCAAGAGGCGTTTGGTGGCGATATGACATTATTCAAGCGAGCTCGATGAGGATCTGAGTTGCGCAGGACACCAAGGCGGCGCTATGACCAAACGTGAAACATGGAGAATCGGTGGGCTGGAAATACTGTTGCTGGCCATTTCGCTTGCTGCAATCCCTTTTAGCGCAACGGCTGGCCAGCGAGACTGGTCCGTCGACCTTAGTAGGTACAACCTAAACGGGGGGCACGCGGACGCTAGCAGGAATCACAAGCCGACAATTCTGGTGGCAGCGACAAACGCGGTGGTTGCAGTCGCTTGGGGAACGCTGGCTCAGCCGGCGGAGCCCGGCGTGCCGGACAATTGGTGGAGCAGGCGATGGGAAGTAAATCTGCTACTGTTTGATGCAAACAATGGCAAGTTGAAGGCGAAGAGCGGCCCGTGGAGCAGCGATTTCTCATTTGAGCTGTATCCCACCGCGCATGGAAATTTTCTACTGTTTCTCCGCCACTTTCATGACGCGAAGCAGAATCCCGGGGAGACCCTCTATCTTCTTTCTTCCTCTGGTGAAGAACTGAAGAAAATGGACTCGTTGCCATCGATCAGAGGTTCAGAACCCGGTTGGAGTGAATTTCTAGTCTCTCCTAGCGGGGGCACCTTGCTGTTGGGACAGATCCTCGAAGATGGGGTGCATTACCGGCTGCTGGAGTCGGACACGTTGGAAACAAAACTCGAGTGGACGCGTGAAGCAGGTTCCGATCCCCCTGGGATTGTCGCCCTTTCCGACAAAGAGTTGCTGGGATTCCGCAACCTCGAAAATCAGGAAAAACGGGTCCCGGCATCCACGGAGCGCGATCTTTACGTTCGGTCGTTTGATGGCCCTTGGCGTCCTCTCCACACAACTCTGGACGTGAGTAGCCATGGAGGGATTGGGCAAGGCCTACACCCCACGCAACTCGCTTTTCTTTCCGACTCCGTCGTCGTAGGTGTAAATAAAGAACTCGAAGGCTCCATCGTGGTGCTGCAATCCGACGGCACAATCCTTGGTCCTCCGGTCATTCCAAAACTCCCGGATCGCACCAGTCTTACCGGGCCGGTTGCTGTATCCGTGGGAGGGCGTTACTTTGCGGTGGGATTTCGGCATCAGCCATGGATCTCGCATCTGCTGGTGGACGTGATGACCATGGACATAACATTTTGGAATGATGATTCCCTTTTTCTCGTCTGGCAAGCTTCCAGACCAGAACCAGTGGCAAGAATCCCCATGGGCACCGATCTGCGCGCGCTGTCCTTTTCACCAGACGCCCCCCCTACCATCGCTTTTGTGGCAGGATCGACGCTAAGAGTTATCCGATTCCAGCCCCAAGCGAACAGTCCCAAAGCACAGTAACTCGCTGATCTTTCATACGAGCAGGATGGCGAGACGGCGGTCCTGTTTGTACTGGGACAGGACCAGCTTGGCAAGCGGGGAGGGGCTTGTTAGAGTCGAAGGATCCAGCGAAGTTGAGAAATTGCGAGAATGCCGGAGATCTCGCGAAGAGAGGCTGAGCCGAATGGGCGAAGAGACGAAAGCGGCGGCGCGCGCGGTGGAGACCGGTGAACGGAAAGACCGCGTCCTGATCGTCGAGGATGAAGACAACGCGCGAAAAGGATACGAACAACTGTTGCAGAAATGGGGCTGCGACGTAATGGGAGTGGCGTCGGCGGAAGACGCGCTGGCAAAGTTTGCAAGCTACCAGCCGGACACGCTGATCGCGGATGTCGAGCTGCCGGGAATGAACGGTCTGGACCTGCTGAAGCAACTGGGGCAGGAATTGCTTGATGTGCCGGCGATCGTCATCACGGGAAAAGGGAGCGAGGAGCGCGCGGTGGCGGCGATCGAAGCAGGCGCATTCTGGTACATCGAAAAACCGCTGAAGGCGCCGGTGCTGCACGCGCTGCTGGACCGCGCCTTGGGAAAGGCGCGCGACGCGCGGCAGCTTGCGGTGCTGCAACGGCAGTTGCGGGAGGCGGGGCGGCTGGGCGATCTGGTGGGCGCGTCGAAACCGATGCAGGAAGTGATGAGGATCGTGGAGATGGCGGCGCCGAGCACGGCTTCGGTGCTGATCACGGGCGAGACAGGCTCAGGAAAGGAAATTGTCGCGCGAACGATTCACAAACTGTCGCCGCGGGCGGGAGGACCGTTCGTGGCCATCAATTGTTCGGCGATACCCGAGACGCTGATGGAAAGCGAGATTTTCGGGCACGAGCGCGGCGCGTTTACCGGAGCCGCGGAACGGCGCATCGGGTGCTTCGAGCTGGCCGACGGCGGGACGCTGTTGCTGGACGAAATCGGAGAGATGCCAGCGCCGACGCAGGCGAAACTCCTGCGCGTGCTGGAAGACCGCACGGTGCGGCGGCTGGGGAGCAAGACCGAAACACCCGTGGATGTGCGCGTGCTGGCGGCAACAAACAAGGATCCCGAACAGGCGGTGGGCAGCGGACACTTGCGGCAGGATCTATATTTCCGGCTGAATGTATTTCACATCAATTTGCCGCCGCTGCGGGACCACAAGGAGGATATTCCGCTGCTGTTGGAATATATCTTGCGCGAAGTGAATGCCAAGCACGGAAAGCACGTGCGGGGCGTGGGCGCCGAAGTGGTGGACATTTTCATGAGCCATACCTGGCCGGGAAACATCCGCGAGCTGCGCAACGTGCTGGAGCGAGCCTCGATCATGTGTGAAAAAGAATTGATCACGCGCGCCTGCTTGCCGGTTGAATTCGGAAAAACGTCGGCGAAGGGACCGAGCGATTTGACGGCGATTCGATTTCCGGTAGGAACGACCGTAGATGCGATGGAACGCGAATTGATATTGCAAACGCTGAATGCGACGGGAAATAACAAGACGCGAGCGGCGGAACTGCTGGCAATCAGCTTGAAAACGCTGCACAACAAATTGAAGGAATACGGCACCGAAAAGGCCGAGACGGAGTAAGGAAGAGCAATGCAGCTGCGGCTGCGTACAAAACTGACGCTGGTGATGACGGGGCTGGTGCTGCTCGTGGTCGCGGTGCTTTCGGGCGTCTTTGTGGCGCAACTCCTCGAGCAGGTACTGCAAGAAACCGACAAGAGAGCGCACGAAATCGCCCACCAGGTATTCGAGCAGGCGCAACGCGCGCTGACCGACGCCGCGGAGCAAGGAGTGCGACCGGCTTCGAACGACCCGCAGGACATCCACGACTACGTGCGCCATGCGTTCGAAATCAATGAAAGCCTGCACGCGCAGCTGAAGGCCGCGAAAGACACGCCGGCGGTGTACGAAGTATCGATCACGGATTACGAGGGAATGGCGCTGGTCTCGACGGATGAATCCTTGCAAGGAAAATTCGTTCCGCGGCGGACGGCGCTCTCGCAATTGACGGAGCGAGGTTACATTCACCAAGTGAAGGTGCTGGCGGGGCCGCCGCGCGTGTATGAATACGATTATCCGTTCACGAAAGGCGGGCAGCCGTTTGGAGAAGTGCGCGTCGTGGTTTCTTCGGGATTGCTGCTGAACGAGATTTCGCCGAGCGTGCGGAAAGCCGGAACCATCGTGCTGGTGGCGCTGTTGATTTCCACGGTTCTGGCGGCGGGGGTCAGCCGGGCGGCTCTGGCGCCTTTGAGCGACATCGCCGCGCAATTGGATCGTATCTCCGCCGGGCAATACGACGCCGCGCCTCCGGAAGTAAAAGGGTTTGCGGGAAGCGGGGACGAGCTGGGACAAGTTAGCCGGAAGATCACGCAAGTCGGCCAACAGTTACGAGGCGTACACGAAATTTTCAGCACCATGCGCGAGAATCTGGACTCGGTGATGGCGGGGCTCGAGGATGGATTGCTGCTGTTTACCCGCGATGCGCGCGCGGTGATGGTGAGCCCGGCGGCAGAGAAATTCCTGGGCGCGCCAGCAGGTCAGTTTATTGGGCGGCGGGCGACGGACATATTCCCGCCGGGTCACCCGTTGCGCGCGGCGCTGCGCATTGAAGGAGACGAGCTAAGCGAAGTGGCTTCCGAGACGGAGCTGGAAACGGCGCAGGGCACAAAGCGCGTGGGAGTGAGCGTGCAGGCGATTCAGGAAGATGGGGAGCGGATGGGCGCGCTCGTGACGCTGCGGGATCTGGATTCGCTCGAGAGCATCAATACGCAACTGCAGGTGAGTGAGCGATTGGCGGCGCTGGGACGCATCACCGCGGGAGTGGCGCACGAGGTGAAAAATCCACTGAATTCGATGCGGCTGTGGCTCGAAAATTTGAAGGAGTCGCTGTCACCGGATGAGGAAAACGGGGCGCAGGATGCCGTGCGGGTACTCGATAAGGAGATCGACCGGCTGGATGCGGTGGTGAAGAGATTCCTCGATTTCACGCGGCCAATGGAAGTGCGGCTGGAGGCGACCCATCTCTCGGAACTTTTGAAAGAAGTGATGCAAGTAGCGCAGCCGCAACTGCAAAAGGCGAACGTGCAAGTCGCGCAGCTTTTGCCTATCGACGTTCCGGAAGTTTACGTGGACCGTGCGCTGCTGAAGCAGGCGGTTCTGAATCTTGTTCTGAACGCGGCCGAGGCGATGCCGAATGGCGGGCAATTGCGGGTGGTGCTGAGCCGTCGCGGCGAAATGGCGGAAATCACGGTGGAGGACACCGGCCGGGGAATTCCACCGGAGAACAAGCAGAAGATCTTTCAGTTGTTTTTCACAACACGACCCGGGGGCAGCGGCATTGGACTCGCCAGTACGTTCCGAATTGTGCAGCTTCACAACGGTTCGATAGACTTTAGTTCGGAGGTCGGGCGGGGAACGACGTTTCGTATCGAGCTGCCGCTCGCGGCCTGAGGATGAGGGAAAATCCAGCCCAGTCGAAGGAATCGCACAAGGCGCCGAAGCGTATCGCGGCGTGGTTTTCTCTCGGCGTGTTGTGCTGCGCGGGAATTTTCACGGCGGGATGCAGCGTCGTTAGAAAGAAGCCAACGGTAGCGTGGGGCACAGCGATCCAGACGCGGCCCTTGCCGGTGGCTGAACGCGAGAAGACGGTGGATCCACCGGATTCCGTTCCAGAGCTGAACCTAGTGCTTACACCGCTTACCTCTCCCATTGTTTGGGTGCCACAGCCTACGCCGTTGCGCTCGCGCGTAGCGGCGGCCCCATCCGCTGGCGGCAGTGGCCCGAGGAAACCAGAAGTGCCTTTGCTCGTGCCGCAGCTTACGATGGAGGAAGCGGCCGCTGCAAAACAGCAGACCGAACAGAGCTTGAGCATCGCGGAAAAAAATCTGGGCGCCGCGCAGGGTAGAAATTTGGGTCCGGCGCAGATGGACCTCGTTTCCAAAGTCAGGAGCTTTCTTTCCGACTCGCGCGATGCCGCCCAAACCGGCGATTGGACTCGCGCCAGGAATCTGGCAAAAAAGGCGCAGGTCTTGTCGGAAGAATTGGTGAAATCGCTGTAGAGTGAATTCCCTCGAACTTCATTTCCCTGGCACATCACTGGAGCAGCGTGGCGCCTGGCCGAGGCGGCTGCGGAGTTGCGTTATCATGACAGCATGAAGAAGTTTGACGTGGCCATCGCGGGCGCCGGCTTGATTGGGGGAGCCATCGCGTTGGAGCTCGCGCGCTCTGGATTGCACGTGGGCGTATTTGAACGGCAGGAGCCAGGCCAGGAGGCATCGTGGGCGGGGGCGGGGATTTTGTCACCTGCTCCGGAGAACCCGGGGATGATTCCGACGGTGCCATTATGCAAGGCAAGCCTCGAGTTGTACCCGAAGTTTGTAGCTGAGGTTGAAGAAATTTCAGGGCAGAACGCGGGCTTCCGACCCAAGGGAACGCTCGAAGCGCTGTTCTCGCCCAACGCGCGGGAAGAGCTCAGCACGCTGATCGCAGTGCACCACGGATTGGGGCTGAAGGCGGAAGCAATCAGCGCGGAAGATGCGCGGGAACTTGAGCCGGCGCTGAGCGAGGAGATGGAAGCGGGGATTTTGCGGCCCGATGAAGCGTCGGTCGATAATCGCGCTCTTACGAAAGCAGTTTTGGAGGCGGCCCGCCGGAGCGGAGCGGAGATTTTTCCGGACTGCATAGTGGAAGCCATTTGCCGGGAAGAGGGGCGAGAAAATCGCTGCGCGGGGTTGCTTCTGAAAAATGGACGCGTGGAAGCGCGGTGGACGGTTGTGGCGGCAGGGTGTTTCTCTCCAGAAATAAGGGGCGCGGAGCGATATGCGCCTGTGCGTCCTGCCAAAGGACAGATGATCGCGCTTCGAGCTGACGAACTGAAGATTGAGCGCGTACTCTGGTCGGAGAGAATTTATCTTGTTCCGCGGAATGACGGACGGATTCTCGCAGGCGCCACGATTGAATACGTAGGATTTGACAAGGAGACAACCGCGGGAAGCATCGAAAAAATCCTCTCGGCTGCGATTGAACTGGCCCCGGGGCTGGCTGGTGCGCGAATCGAAGAAATGTGGGCAGGTTTGCGGCCGGATTCGCCGGACCATTTGCCGATTCTCGGTCCGACCGATTTGGAGGGGCTCTTAATTGCCACGGGCCATTTTCGGAGCGGGATTTTGCTCGCACCGGTCACGGCAAAACTTATTCGAGAGTGGATCAGCGAGGAGCGGGTCTCCGTCGAGTGGGAACGGTTTTCACCGTTGCGATTTGGCACACAATCGACGCGGAGAACGACAGCTTAAGAACTTGGCCGCTAGCTGGCGGAATTCAGAACGCCGTGTGTGATCTCAGGGTTGAGATCCTTCGGCGATCTTCGTCAGATCGCCTCAGGATGACAATGTCTTGCTGCATTCATGCAATCAATAAATGTTGGATCGTAAGAAATCCGTTTTAGGGCTGGCGTATAGCCGGCGACGTGATGGCAATGCCTTGACCAAGATTCGTGAAGCGAATCTGGCCGCCGTCGAGGGTGATATCGCGTTCGAGGACGACGTCGAGCGTCGAACCACGGGGAAGCTCGGCCTCGGGACCCCGCGTCAAGAGCACAGCCGCGAGACCAGCTACGCCGCCAATTCCGGCGCCGATACCCGCGCCCTTTGCGCCTGCAGCGATGGCACCGATGCCAGCACCAGTGGCGGTGGTTTCGGCCACAGTGCCGACATCTTTCCCCTTACCACCCGGACCAATCACTTTTCCTTCCGAGTCCATGGTCTCTTTTCCGCCGGAATCCGCGCTGCGCGGCGTGGCGTTCAAATCCACCGTATAGCCATTGGGGAAAATGAGGGTGTTTAGGCGCATGCGGAATTCGCCGTGGCCCTTGACCTTGCCGGGACGCTTCGATTCGGTCAATTCGCCGCGAAGATAGCAGCCGACAGGAATGACGATGCGGTTGTTCTGCGTAATGGGAAACGACGTTTGCAAGTAAACGGAGTCGCCAGGCTTGGCGCTGCGCGTAGAGATGCCGTTTTGCAGGACCACTCCCAGGCGCGTGCCAGATGGAATAGTAATTTTTTCATACGCGACTTGCCGTGGTGGGGGAGGAGGTTGTACCGGTTGTGGCGCATCCGTTTGCGGACCGGGCGGCTGCTGAGCGGCGGCGGCCGTTCGCCTCGCGGGAGAAAAGCCGCAGAAGAGCGCCGCGGCAAGAAAAACTAGAGAAAACTTCCGATTCATAACCGACCTCCGTCCTGCGCAATGCGATGCACCGGGTTAACGTGCGGATGCCTGAGTATAGCGCGACACGGTATCGCGCGAACACGCGATTGACCGCCGAGAGCGCGAAAGTTAGGCTGGAAAAGGCGTGAGGAGGGGCGGGATGGCGAAGCTGGCACTGATATATGGCATGCGCTTGCTGCCGGAGGAGGAGCTTGGCGAGGTCAAGGAAGCAACGGTGGTGTTGAAGAACGGGAGGACGGCACGGGTGACGATGCACCTGATTTCAGGCAGCAAGGAAGAGATCGAGACGACGTTTCGCCAGTCGATCGAAGCATTCTTTGAGTTGTACCCGGAGATCTAGCCAGGGGATTTCGGCATCCCGTTGCAAGTTCCCGAGGTTTTCTGCTTGCCTTTTCTCGCAGCCGGCTAGGGCCGCAGATTAGAAACGACCTGGAGAAATTTCGAGGCTTCCACCATGTCCCGGGCGGAGAAGACCGCCGTGTTCCCAAGGGGTCGCTCAACTCCCGGCAAGTAAGAAGCGAGTTCCGGGTTGACGATATCTTGGAATTCGATTTCGAGTCTGATAGGGCGCGACGGCCGATGAGGCTTCAGCTCGCCGCGCCGCTCGACGCCACGCTTCACACCGGCGCGGATGAGGTGCTGGGCCTCTTCAGGATGCATCATCGTCGCGGAATAAAATCCGCCGGCCTGTTTCACCGCGGCGGTTTCGATGGGCCCGAGCAATCGCTTGGCATCTTCGCAGATGGTCTGGTCGCCGGAGAGAAACACGACTGGCACGCCGAAGTCTCCGGCGATGGAGGCATTGAAACCCGCCTCAGGCACAGCGATGCCGTTCAACTTGACGGCCATCCGGCCCGTGAAGGTGTGCGCCAGGACCGCATTCGCCTGCCCTTCGGCCGCGTGGTAGCCAACGAAGGCCACCGCGCCAAACGATTCGTCAATGCCCTGCATCATGCCGAGGGGCCGCGGCCAGGCGCGGACCAAGCGCGCGCGCTTGTCCAGTAGCTCCACGTCAATGTTCTGAGCGTCGCCGTGCGAATCGCTGACCAGAACCTCCGCGGCACCGGCATCGTATGCTCCAGCCACAGCTGCGTTCACCTCCTGGGTCATGAGCCGGCGGAATTCCTCATATTCGCGGCCCTTTGCCGATGCCTGGACGCTCCATGTGCTGACCCCGCCGATCCCTTCCATGTCCGCGGAGATGTACACCTTTAGCTTCTTCTCCTGTGCGCCGATGAAGTTCGCCGCAAAGAGCGTGAACAAACAGAGCCATATGACACGCTTCATCTCGTCCCCCAGGTAATAGATTATTGGTGGTTCGTTCCCCAGTGTAGAGGAAAATACAATCGACTGCCTCAGGATGCAACGCTTCGAGCGAGTTTTCAATGCGTCGTTCTCTCAAAGGGCATTTGAGGCTGTCTTTTGCTTCAGAGAAAAGGCTCTACAACGAATGGAAAAAAGAAGTTTCGACTGCTTCAGCGGTTGCCGAAGTTTTCCGGGTCGGCGTTGGGGTCTCCAAGATTGTCATTGATGAGCACGGTCGATTGCCCCGTCAATTCAAAGCGCTTGCGGCACTTGTAGCACGCGACCAGATCATCGAGCCGCACCATGTAAGAAGTGGCTTTTGCAAACTTCTTGCGGTCTTCCTCGCCTGCGCCGCGCGGAAGCTCATTCCTCTTGCGGCAAACTTTCCAGCGGACCGGAAATTCAAAATCCTTGCGGCAGCTGGGGCAGACGAGCTTAACTTTTCGGGTCTCTTCCTTTTCGGTATAGAAGGCGCGTTCGTCCATGGCTAGAGAGCGGGTGTGCGCACCGCTTCATCCATTGTAACAAATTGGAGTCCGAGGTCACGCCAGCGCGGCAACCAGTATTCGAGAGCGGCGAGCGTGCGGGTGCGGTCGCCATTAAGGCCGCGGTGAGCGCCGTCGTGGAGGCAGAGAATGTCACCCGTTCGTGGAGCGGGAAGATTTGCCCCGTTGTCAGGAATCTGCCGGGAGCGATTGGCGATCGGCTGCATCCGCCGGATGAGCCATTCCGGAGGTTTCTCCATCCAATCGCCGGGAATGAGCGTCCACATCGCGACGCGGAGGTTCGATTCGCGAGCAGCAGCCGCAAGCCAGGGGTTGCGCATGCCGAAGGGCGGACGAAACCAATTTGGGGGCATCCCGCTGGCCGCGCCGATGGCATCGTTACACCGACGGAGTTGATCGCGAATTTGCGCCGGGCTGAGCCAGAAAAGATTCGGATGCGTGTCGGTGTGATTGCCGAGCGCGTGGCCGCGAGCCAGGGTTTCTCGCACCAGGTCAGGGCACTCGCGAACAAAACGCCCGATCAGAAAAAATGTCGCGCGCGCCTGGTAGCGGTCGAGCAGATCCAAGAGCTTTGGGGTGATCGCCGGATTTGGGCCGTCATCGAAGGTGATAGCAAGTTTGCGAGATGAGTTTGTGCGGCAGGTAGTCGGTCCAAAAAGTTGCGCGCGAGGGTAGACGGCCCCATACGCCGTCGCGGCTGCGGCGACTCCCAGGGCGCAGGCCCCATCAATGAGCCAAGGATTCACAGGTGTATTCTCACACGTCCGGCAGTTGCAAATCACGCGGGGATGATGCGAGTGCTTGTTTATTCGGGCTTGCGGAGGCTTTGCAGATCGATTCCCAGCTGCTGGCACTTCTTGTAGAGGTGGCTGCGCTCGAGCCCCAGCACTTTCGCTACGTTGGTCATGTGAAAGTTCTGGCGCTTGATTTCGGCGAGAAGCACTTCCCTTTCGTAGGCTTCCGTGCGAGCGGCGAGCGTGCCTGAGCCGAACGAGACTCCTCCGGAAGTCACAAATTCCGAGGCGACTGAACCCGAGCCAGGCAGAACCAACTGCACATCCGCGGCGGAGATGGAGTCTTCGGCCGCGAGGAGCACGAGGCGCTCGACGACATTGCGCAGTTCACGCACGTTTCCCGGCCATGCGTAACGGCGCAATTCATCAATCGCGCCGGCGTTGAAAACTTTTTCTTTCCAGTTGTTTTGCGCCGCCACTTGCCGGGAGAAATGAGCCGCCAAGTCTGGAAAATCCTCCGGGCGTTCGCGCAGCGGCGGCAGCGCCAGAGGGAAAACAAAAACCCGGTGGAACAGGTCGCTTCGAAAAGCATTCTGCTTCACCAACTGCTCGAGATTGCGATGTGTCGCAACGAGCACGCGGACGTCGACGCGGATGGGCTTGTCGCCGCCGACACGCTCGACTTCACCTTCCTCGAGGACGCGAAGGAGTTTCGCTTGCATGGCTAAAGGCATGTCTCCGATCTCGTCGAGAAACAAGGTGCCACCGCCGGCTTGTTCGAATTTGCCCAAGTGCCGCGCGCCGGCGCCGGTGAAGGCCCCTTTTTCGTGACCGAAAAGCTCGGATTCGATGAGTTCCGCAGGTACCGCAGCACAATTGAGAGTAATGAAAGCCGCGTCGTGCCGGGGGGACTTTTCATGAATCGCCCGCGCGACCAGCTCCTTGCCGGTACCTGTTTCGCCGAGGATGCACACGCGCGTCTCGCTTGCGGCAACGCGATCGATTTGCGCGAGAAGCTTTTTCATCGCCGGGCTTGAGCCTACCAACTCGTGTTTGCCGAGTCTTTGCTTGAGTTCGCGATTTTCGTCTTCGAGGCGAGAAAGACGGAGGGCATTTTCGACGGTGACTAGCAGTTTGTCCGTGGAGAGCGGTTTCTCGAGAAAATCAAGAGCACCGAGCTTTGTGGCCTTGACGGCCATTTCGATGTTGGCCTGTCCGGAAATAAGCACGATGGGAGTCTTCACGCCCGCGGATTTGAGATCTTCGAGAAGCTCGAGACCACTCTTGCCAGGCATGACGACGTCGGAAAGAATCAAGTCGAAACTTTCGGTGCGCAGAAGCTCGAGAGCGCGCGCAGCATTGTCGCAGACGGTAGCTTCGTGACCGGCGAGGCGAAAGGCGCGCGACAAAGAAGCCAGCGTGTTGGGATCGTCGTCGACCAAGAGGAGGTGAGCTTTTCGCGGCAAGATTTGTCCTTAACGGTGTTTCAGTCGGAAGCAGCGGCGGCTTTGGCCGAAGCGCCCTTAGACGCGGGGCTGACTTCTCCGGTGGACGCAGGCTGCTGAGGCTGAGCCTGCCGCTGGGGGAGTTCGATCCGAAAGGTCGTGCCGCGGCCTTCGCCGCTGGAAACGGAAATCGTGCCGTGGTGATCGCTCACGACCGACTGCACAATCGCCAGGCCCAACCCAGTGCCCAATTGTTTCGTGGTGTAGTACGGCGTGAAGAGCCGCGAGCATTCCTCCGGCGTAAGACCCTTACCGGTATCGGTGACTTCGATGCGCACATTGCCCTCGTGTTCGGAACTACGCAACGTCAACGTGCCGCCCGCGGGCATTGCGTCCAGCGCGTTCAACACCAGGTTTTGAAACGCGCGGTGCAGGAGATCGGGATCAGCGTCGATCTCGGGAAGAGGCTCCAGCAAGAAATACTCCGGAGTTATCGCAGGTTTACCGACGGCGTTAAACTGGGCTTCGAACAGCCGCACCGCGTTTCGCAGAGACTCATTCACGTTCACGCGAGCGAAGTGAGGCGCGGGCATTTTCGAGAAATCGCTAAAGCGTCCCACGATGGTGTTGAGATTCGCGAGTTCCGTCTTGAGCGTGGCAGTGGACTCGTTAAAAACTTCCAGGAATTGCTTGGCGTCGAGCTGCCGGGATCGCTGGAGATTTTCCACGGTGATTTGCAAGGGAAACAAGGGATTGCGGAGTTCGTGGGCGAGCCGCCGAGCCAGTTCCCGCCAGGCAGCCACGCGTTCGGTCTGCACCAATTGGTCGCGCTGCGAAGCCAGCGTCGCGGTCATTTCGTTGAAGGCCTCGGCGAGTTGCGCGATCTCCCCCCCGCCGCGCACCCGAATCTGCGTATCCCAGCGGCCGGAAGCCACTTCCCGCGCTCCTTCGGCAAGTTCAACGACCGGACGGGTGATGCGCGCGGAAACCCACCACGTCAATAGAAGACCGATGAATAACGCGCCCGCGCCAACCGCGGCAGCAATCCAGCCGATGCGCCGAGTCAGCAGAACGAGTTCCCTGCGCGAACTGCCGACCAGGAGGACGCCGAGCAGGTCCTTGTTCGGTCCATCGAGCGGAATGGCATGGAACGTTTCGGCTTCGGCTTCATCCTGAGACCAGTTGATGGTGTGAATCATGGGCTGCGGCTGCTTCTGGATTGCTTCAACGATGGGAGCGAAGCGGTCGGCCTGCTGCACCGCGCCGTCCACATCGGTAAGCGACGTGGGCACGAAGCCCGGCTCGAGATTGCGATACAGGAGTGTACGCATCCCGGAAGGCAGAACCAGGGAGGCCAGAAAATTCTTGTCCAGCTTCCGGCCACCGATCACGTAAAGATTTTTGTCTCCCACGCGCTGCGTCCGTACCACGGTCAAAGAGAGTTCCACGCCGTCCGGAATTTCTTCCTTCCTTAAGAACGCCTGGGACTGTCCCCAATCTTTATTTCCGGTGACCCAGTCATTCTTGTAACCAATTCGCGTTGGGTACTGAAAAGAGGAAATCAGGGTCCCATCGGAGTTCACGTACTCCATGAAATCCAGTCCGTGATCCTGGGCTGCGCCCGTCGCATCCCTCATGTAGAGCGACGCATCGGCGTTCGGTCGGGCCAGATCCAGCGCCATCCGCACTGTCATATCGGCATTGGCGATGTTTTCCACCTGATGCACGACTTCTTCGCCGCGTTGCGCGAATTCTTTTTTGAACTGCGCCACCAGCGCTTCGGTGCGCTGCGCATCTAAATCCTCGAATGCCGTGCGGGTGTAGCGGGTGACGAGGGTCGCGACGAGGACCACCGAAGTCAGGACGGTAGCCGAAAAAATCAAAAAAAGCTTTCCTCGAAAGCTCATGGGCGTGCTCCGCAGACGTTGGCGGGCGCCACCCGGCGTTCCCTTGCGCGATCGGTATCGCTATCCATGGCGAAGAGGAAAGCATAGCCCGATAATGGTTGCGGTAAAAGGGCTGAGAGAAGAAGTGACTGCCACGGGCAGGGAGAAAGGGAATTTTGTGTTGTAGACACGGGGACGCCGAATGATCATAACATGCTTGAAAAAACGCAATTCGCAGGCGGCGCCTCTGTGACGCGGGAGGAAACTTTTTGCCGTGAATTGCGTGCTATCGCTCTTTCTCGTCGGAGCCCCCGAGACCGCAAGCCGGATGACCCGGCACGCGCCACTGGTGGAGAAAAGACTCGCGATTGTTGACTCCGTCACGATCACCCCAGGCATCGATCCGGCGAAGCGCAGCGGTGCTTGCCTTCGTGCTTGTTGGCCATTTGCGGTCATCGAGAGCAGGTCTTTCCTCCCATACCAGCGACGCGTACCGAGCCACCCACAGGGGGTTTGGCTGGCGGTCATTTCCGGCTGTTAGGCCGGAAAATTCTTTTACGTAATTTGCAAACAACTTTCACGCGGCCCTTTGCAAATGCAACCGAACGGGCTTGGGGGCTTTTCGCGGCGCCCCGTATTTGAGGGTCGCCCTGCGATGAAGCAGCCGCCGAAGCTGCGAGGAGAGATAAATGTCGTAAGCCACCAGGGCTCCGGCGCTGCCAAATAGACTCAGACCCAGGATCATCAAGAACCATCTCAACACAAGCATTTCGTGCTCCCTTCCCCAAATCCCGTGGCTCCCTGCGGTTAGCGATTCGCCGGAATAGTCCGCGTAAGTTGCACGCTGTGTCGCGCCAAGTGGGTTTGCGTCGTAGATTTGCGAACTGGGGCGGGCTGCATCAGACGGAACGTCACCTGGAGCAGTAGCCAATTGCATGCCGCGGCTATCGCAGCGGCGAAAATCGAGGCCAAAACAAGCCCCGCGAGATTCAACATGGCGATCATGGCGAGCCTCCAAGCGCTACGCCATTCGATATGGCACGCCTGGGACCATAGGCAACTTATTGAAACTGCGTGTGTTAGCTATCGACCCCGCGAGGAACTATCGTGTGGAATACAGCACAGCGTGTTCCAGCGCACGCATTCGTTTGGAACACACCGCGAGAAGAGGTAGTGTATTAGAGGCGACGAAATGCCCAATCAACGGGAAACGGAATGAAGACTAGCCCTGGAATGAAGATCGGACGCATCATCGGTATTCCGATCTACATCCATTCGACCTGGCTGTTTATTTTTGCCCTGATTACTTATTTGTTGGCCAAAGGCTTTTCCCAAGAACATCCGCAATGGAGTGAAGTAGAGCACTGGACTGTGGGCATCCTCACCAGTGTGCTCTTTTTCAGCTCCGTTATTTTTCATGAGCTTTCCCATAGCGTTGTCGCCAAGCATTATCGGATCCCCGTTATCTCGATTACCCTGTTCATCTTTGGGGGTGTCGCCCGTATCGGCCGCGAACCTTCCAGGGCCATGGAGGAGTTCAACATTGCCATCGCAGGCCCTCTCGCGAGTGGTTTCCTTGCGGCTGTCTTTTTCGGCCTCACTTTGCTCTTCCCCTATAGCCAAGTGATGGGCGCGCTCGCCACCTGGTTGTGGAAATCCAATGGGATGCTCGCAGCTTTCAACCTGCTTCCAGGTTTTCCCTTGGACGGGGGCCGGATCTTCCGTGCGGTGGTCTGGGGCATCAACAAGGACTTCTCGAAGGCCACCCGCATCGCAGGTGCCAGCGGCAAACTCATTGCCTACGCCTTGATTCTTTTCGGCGCGTGGGGCGTCTTCAACGGCTCGGTCCAGGGAGGACTTTGGACCGCATTCATCGGCTGGTTCTTGCTTACCGCCGCTCAGGAGAGCATGACGCAAGTAGCTATCCGCGAAAACTTATCCGGCCTCCGCGCTGCCGACGTGATGAGCCACGAAGTTCCCACTATCCCGCGCGATATTTCCCTTGAAGAGTATGGCGCCGAGGTGCTTCGCACCGGCCGGCGTTGCCATCTCGTCCTGACGGATGACCGGCTCGTGGGGATGATCAATGTCCACGGGCTCAACTCCGTCCCGCGCTCCGAATGGCAGAACATGTCTGTGCAAGCGGTGATGATTCCGCGCGACAAAATCCTGTGGGCGTCGCCGGAGGAGCCTCTTCTTCCGCTCCTTGAACGCTTGCTCGCATCCGACGTCAATCAGATGCCTGTGGTGAGCGGCTTGGAAAACGGAGCGCACATCATCGGGATGGTCACGCGCGATTCGATTCTGCGCGTGGTGCAGACGCGCGCGGAACTGGGAACGTCGTCGCCATCGGGAGATAAGCACAGAAATTAGTCGGCGACCGCCGACTGTGTACGGGTTGGTACCACGCGCGCTCGCGCAGGCTGGCGCTGTTCCAGCGTCATGCGGATTCCGTGGCGCGGCCGCAGTGTAATGGATGCGACCGGCTCCACTTTCTGATCCGGCACGAGGCGCAGCCGGAATTTCTGCGCGATGGCCGCCAGGAGCAGCTCCGCTTCCATCATTGCGAACGAGTTACCAATGCACTGACGCGGGCCGCCGCCGAAGGGGAAATAAGCAAATCGCGGCAGACGCTTCAACAGGTCGCCTTCCCAACGTTCCGGACGGAATTCCTCAGGCGCCTCATACCAGCGCGGGTCACGGTGCACGACCCATTGCGAGAGCGACACGCCCGAGCCCTTGGGTATTCGATAACCGCCGATCTGGGCGTCTTCGATTGCCAATCGCGCCATTCCCCAGGCAGGCGGATACAGCCGCATCGACTCGCTGATGACATGTTCCGTGTAACGCAGTTTGGGCAAGTCTTCGAGGGTTGGTGAACGCCCGGCAAGAACGGCGTCGAGTTCCGCGTGCAATTTCGCCTCGGCCTGAGGATTTTGCGCGAGCAGCCACCAGGTCCAGGAAAGGGCGAGCGCCGTGGTTTCATGGCCTGCCAGAAATAGCGTGATCACCTCGTCACGAAGCTGCCGGTCGGTCATCCGAGAGCCGTCCTCGTCCTGCGCGTGGAGCAGCATGGACAACAGATCTCCGGCGTCGCCGCCCGCGGCCCGGCGCTGATCGATGATGCGGTAAATAATTTTGTTGAGCCTTCGAATTGCCAGAGCGGCGCGAATGTTTCGCAGCGTAGGTAGCCATGATGGCGTAAGGATAAGCCTGCGGAAGTCGGAGTTGAAATCCATGATGGCTTCGAGAGCGTGGCCTACTTGCTGGGCTTCACCGTCGACGTCGGCATCAAACAGGGTCTTGGCCACGATTTGAAGGGTCAGGCGCATCATCTCGGAGTGAACGTCGCGCGTTTCTCCGTCGCGCCAGCCCGCAATCAGGCGTTCCGTAAACTGCACCATCGTCTCGCCATATGCGGCGATACGGTCCCGATGAAACGCGGGCTGCGCCAGCCTGCGCTGCCGCAGCCAGAAATCGCCTTCACTCGTGAGCAGTCCATTGCCAAAAAGCCCCTTATTGGCGCGTAAAATCCGGCCTTTGATGAATTTGCGCGCCTGGTTGACGAGAACCTCCTCGATGTAATCGGGGTGGCTGACGTAAAACACGCGAAACTTGTAGAAGCGCATTGTGACAATGCCACCGTACTCGCGCGAAACGGCAGTGAGGAAGGCCAGCGGATCACGGCTGTACGTCTTGAAAGAACCTGCTCGCGAAGCAGGCGGACCGGGAGGAAGCTTGTCCTGAGGCGCTTTGCTCATACGCAAATGCTATGCTCTGGCCCCGCCGGGGTCAACGCGCTCATCAGAAGCCAAGTTACGATGGGGCTTCGCAGGCCGTGGCGTTGGGTTTCGATACATAGAATCAGCTAAAAATTAGTCATTCGCAGATCGCAGCGCGCGCACGCGAAAGGCTCCCCTGCGGGATTCCAATGAGATGGATGAGAATCCGGCGGAAACCAGCCGCCCGCTCAACGAACTCGCCACGATCGGAACAAACGTGCTCCGAAAATGTGAAACGCGTTGCAGCCAGCCGTCTTCAATTTCCAAGGCGAGAAATATGCCTCCGGGGCTGAGAACGCGGTAAACCTCGGCTAGCGCCCGGTCCTGTTGCTCGGTTGACCGCAGATGATGAAGAACAAGCACGGCAATCGCCGCCGAAAATGTTTTTTCCCGAAAGGGCAATGCCGCTGCATCCCCTCGCAGCACGCCACCCAAACCACCGTGGTTGTGCTTGGCTAGAGAAACGGTGAGGTCGCGATCGTATTCCAGGCTCGTGACGCGGCCGGCGCGGCGTCTAAGTTCCTCTGTGGCCGCCCCCGGACCAGCGCCAATTTCCAGGAGGTGCTCGCCGAGATCAGTCCTTGCCAAAATCCAAGGGAGAAGTTGCCGGCGGGTCACATATCGCCAGACGCTCGAACCGCAAAACCAGTTTTCGAGTCGATTCATGAATGACCGGGAAATCTTACGCCGAAAAGCGTGCGGCAGGTGCGCAGGAGAATAACGAAAGGTGATTGGCCGGAGCGGCTGTCCGACGTCAGATCCTTACAAAGTTCGATGCATGACGAAAGCATCGACATATCCAAGCGTGGGATGTAAGAACACAGCGGGGAGACGCGCGAGAATTTCGAATCCGAAGCTTTGCCAGATGCGGACGGCGCGTTCGTTTGTGCTGACCACGAAATTGAATTGCATAGCGCGAAAACCACGGACGCGCGCGTGCTCGAGCGAATGTGCGCACATGGCTCGCGCCACTCCTCGGCCTACAGCGCGGGGCGCTGTCATGTAGCCGCAATTGGCCACATGAGAGCCGCCGCCCTTCTGATTCTTCCGAAGAAAATAGGTGCCGAGAATTTCGCCCGCTTCTTCCGCCACAAAAACTTCATGCCCGGGTGAGTTCCAAAACGCCAGCGCATGTTCGCGGGTCATATCGCGAGGCAGCGGGTACGTTTCGCCCGCACGGATAACGGGTTCAAGAATTTCCCAGATAGCGCTGGTGTCATTCGAGGTGGATGATCGGATGAGCATTGCCCATAGATTGCCACACTTGAGCTGCCGCAGCTAAGCGGCGAAGCGCTTCGAGACAGCAGGAGCCCGGTCGATTATGCTGTGGAGGAGATGACCACGCCAGGAAAGGCTGCGGCGGAACTGAAAGCGCCAATTGAAAGCCAGGCGACGGCAAGTGCGACAGATCAGGCGCAAATAAGCGGCGCCCGCAAGCTTTGGCGCATCCTGACATTTTTTGACCAAAAGAAAATGTCACCGGCCCTGGCGCTTCGGAATACGGCCGGGGTCGTCCTTCCCTTGGCGGCGGGATACATGCTGGGAATGCCTCGAGCAGGACTGGCCATGGCCAGCGGCGCGCTAAACGTTTCGTATTCCGATGGTCAAGATCCGTATGCGCAGCGCGCCAAGCGAATGTTAACTTCGACGCTGTGGTGCGGCGTCGCGGTGTTGCTGGGCGGACTCAGCGGACATCACAACTTGCTGGCGGTGGCAATCGTGACGGTGTGGGCGTTCGCGGCGGGCATGCTGGTATCACTGGGCACCACACCGGCGGATGTGGGCGTTATCAGCACTGTGACGCTCGTGGTGTACGCGGCGCAACCCTTGACGCCTGAGCAAGCGGTGATCTCCGCGGGCCTAGCGCTTGCCGGAGGAATTCTGCAGATCGGCCTCTCTGTCGCGCTTTGGCCGGTGCGGAAATACGAGCCCGAGCGGAGGGCACTGGGGGCGCTGTTTGAAGCACTCGCAGACGCCGCGAGCCGGCCGCTGCTAGCCTTGTCCGCGCCGCCAGCGACCATAGAAAGCATGCGCGCACAGGAGATGCTGGCTGGCCTTGGCCGTGACGAAACCCTGGAAGGTGTGCGCCATCGAGCGATCCTGAACCAGGCAGAGCGCATCCGGCTGAGCGTGACCATGTTAGGGAGGCTGCGCGCCCGGATGGAGCGGGAAAAGCGCCCCCATGACGCCATCGAGGTCATCGACAAGTATCTCGGCAACGCCGTATTCCTATTGCGCGACATCGGCAACTCACTGATAGCCGGCAAACCTATCGAGCCGGAGAATGATCGCCTCGTGCTTGCGACGGCGCTGGCGTATCAAATTCGCGAAGACAATCTGGGAGAGGGCGGATCTTTTCTCGCGGCCGTGGCGCAGGACGCACGATTCCAGATGGATGCCCTCAGCGGGCAATTGCGCGCAGCGATCGACTTGGCGTCGAGAACGACGCCCGAAGGAGAAGCGGCGTTTGCGAAGGAGGAGGCCCGTCAACCATTGTCGCTGCGATTCGGAAGCCGGCTCGCCACTCTGCGCGGGAATTTGAATTTGCGCTCGGTGGCCTTCCGGCATGCCGTGCGGCTGGCAGCGTGCGTTGCGCTGGGCGACATGGTGGGCCGGAGCTTCGATTGGCGCCGCTCTTACTGGATCCCGATGACCATCGTGGTCGTGCTGAAGCCGGAGTTTGCCACCACTTTCAGCCGGGGCATCCTCCGGATTGCAGGGACAATCGCAGGAGTGCTGGTGGCGACCGCCCTCTTTCATTTCTTACCTATTACTACGGTCACAGAAATTGTGCTAATCGGTGCGTTCATGTTTCTCATGCGCTGGGTCGGACCCGCGAATTACGGCGTTTTTGCGTTGACGGTCAGCGCGCTAGTGGTGCTGCTCCTGGCGGTCAATGGAGTCTCGCCAAAACAAGTTATCGCGGCGCGCGGCTTGAACACGGCGGCAGGTGGGGCGCTGGCTTTGCTGGCGTATGCTGTCTGGCCAAGCTGGGAGCGCAAACGCATTTCCGAGCTGTTCGCGCAAATGCTGGACGCTTACCGCGCATCATTCCGCTCGATCGTGGAGACCTACCTGAATCCGGACAAGAGAAGCTCCAAGGAGCGCATTCGCACGCGGCAGACCGCACGAACGGCGCGCTCGAACCTCGAGGCATCACTCGATCGCGTTGGCGTCGAGCCGGGCACCACGGTCGGGCAAATGAACGGCTGGAATGCCATGCTGGCGAGTTCTCACCGCTTCGCGCATGCCATGATGGCGCTTGAAGCAGGCGTATCGCGAACGCGAGAGGCGCCGCCGCGCCCCGAGTTTCAAACATTTGCGGCCGACGTCGAAAAAATGCTTTCGCTTCTTACAGAAACCTTGCGCGGGAGACATGTCCCGTCCAGAGAGTTTCCCGATTTGCGCGAGGATTATCAACGACTGGTGCAATCCGGAGACGCACAGAGCGAGCGGTACACCCTGGTCAACGTAGAAGCCGATCGTATGACCAACAGCCTGAACACGCTGCGTGAAACAATCATGGAACCGGCGCGCTTGGATTCAGCCGATAAAATTCCGGCACCTGGCGGCTAACTCGCTTCACTTGTCATAAGGAAAAGAGGCTTCATCTCGAAGCTCGAATATTGGGGCCGCAAACGCTCGGTATTATAGTGCTCCTTCAAATTGACGACCTTTTTTGTGGCGGTAACCGCATCTATCGGCATGTTGTCGTACCGCCCATTCTTCAGGACAACCAGGCGTCCGTGGATCTTGTTGAGCAGGAGGTCCAGCGCCAAGTTACCGAACGCCATGGGCGCTATCGAATCGATGGCGTCGGGATCGCCGCAGCGAACCAGATAGCCAAGCTTCTGATTGATCACATCGATGGATTTGCCGTTGTTGTATTTTGGTGAGAGTTCCTTGAGTTTCTCCGAAACCAAGTCGCCGATGCCTCCGAGTTTCTTGTGCCCGTAAGCATCGGTCGTGTCGCGCTCAAAAATCATTTCCCCGCCTTCAAACATAGCGCCTTCCGAAACGATGACCGTGGAGTAGCGGCTCGGATTCCTGCGGCGATCGGCAACAAGCAGTTCCGTAAGTTTCTCTATATCGAACTTGTGCTCCGGAATGACGCATCGATTTGCAGCACCCGCCATCGTGGGTAGCATGGCTGTGAACCCGGCGTAACGCCCGAAAACTTCCAGGACCATAAAGCGTTCATGCGACCCTGCCGACGTGCGCAAACTGTTTGCCATGTGGATTGTCCGCGTAACGCAGGTGCTGAAGCCGATGCAGTAGTCGGTGCCGGGGACGTCATTGTCCATGGTTTTCGGGATGCCGATGACCTTGACGCCTTCCTGGTAAAGCCGAACCGCGTAGCCGAGCGTGTCATCCCCGCCGATGGGGATCAGGTAGTCCACTCCGAGCCAGGCCAGATTTTTTAGTACTTCGGGCGTCAGATCATTTCTCTCCGCGCCGTACGTGTTTTTGAGATGCGAAGGTACGCTTGACTTGCCGACTCGACTGGGATTGGTTCGCGAGGAATGAAGAAACGTTCCACCCGTGCGTCCAGCGCGGTTGACAACTTCTTCGGTGAGAATCAGAAAGTTGTCGGAATTGTCGTGGGCCTTGTCGCGGACCATCTCCACCAGGCCCGCCCAGCCATGGCGAATGCCGATAACTTCATAGCCTTCGCGAAGCGCGCGGAACGTCACCGCTCGAATCGCGGGATTCAGTCCCGGAACGTCGCCGCCTCCGGTGAGGATTCCGATCACGCCCTTTTTTGTGATTAGATTGGCCATTGCTTAATTCTTTCCGCTATTAAATCGAATTAATACGCCTTCCAGTGTACCAGCAGCGGAGCGGAATCGTCAGCCGGCGCGGCGATCAAAGTTGGATTCGCGTGCCGAGAACACCCAGGAATTGCGCCAGCCATGCTGGATGCGCGGGCCAGGCCGGGGCCGTGACCAGATTGCCGTCGGTGATAGCTTCCGTCATCGCAAGATTCACGTATGTGCCGCCGGCCCGCGTGACATCGGGGCCCACCGCGGGGTACGCGCTGCACTTCTTTCCCTGAAGAACTCCCGCCGCGGAAAGAATCTGCGCGGCGTGACAGATGGCGGCGATCGGTTTGTTGGCTTTCGCAAAATGGTGCACGATTTCGATCACGCGCGAATTAAGGCGGAGGTATTCCGGCGCCCGCCCACCGGGTAGCAGAAGTGCGTCGTGCTTCTCGGCTTTGATTTGATCGAAAGTTTCGTTCAACGCGAAATTGTGGCCGCGCTTTTCGGAGTACGTCTGATCACCCTCGAAATCATGGATGGCCGTGCGCACCGACTCGCCGGATTTTTTGCCAGGACAAACCGCATGGACCGTGTGTCCCACCATGAGCAGCGCCTGAAACGGAACCATCACTTCGTAGTCTTCGACGTAATCGCCTACCAGCATCAAGATAGATTTCTTGGACATCAGTACCCTCCAGAATTAACAAGGATAGCAAACATTGAAGATAGCGGCGGCAACGAGCGGCTGCAAGGAAGGAGGAATCCGAGTAAGACGCGCCGAGGTGAATCGACGAGATCCAGCGCGCGGTTACTTTTGTCGGGCACGCTTTCTGCCGCGAGACATTCTCTTGAGAGCAAGGGTATATTCCGCGATGGTCTTGGGGATGGCGCAACTGCAAATGAACTGCCCCTTGCGGTGGCTTTCGATCAAGCCGGCAGCACTCAGGATTTTCAGGTGATGCGACACTGTCGCGGGGGTAACGCCGCGCATGGCGACGATTTCGCCGCAGTTCATCAATTCACGTTTTGCAATGGCTTCGAAAATCCGCAGCCGGGTCTGATCCCCAAGCGCCTTTGAGATCTTCTCTACCTGTGTTCGTTCCACGTTTTGCCCGCAATTTAGTCTAGCCTGTTCGAAAAGGTTTATGCAACCGATTATTTAGATGTTCATCTAAGTATCGAAGTCTTGTGTTAGGAGAAAACAACAATGAAAAGTCTGGAAGGAAAAGTAGCCGTGGTCACCGGCGGAAACAGCGGAATCGGGTTCGCCGCCGCCAAACGTCTCCACGAAGACGGCGCAAAAGTGGTTATCGCTGGCCGCAATCGCAGGGCTGTCGAGGAAGCCGCGCGTTCGATCGGCGGGAACACATTGGCGATTCAGGCCGATGTCGCCAAGCTGCAGGACTTGGAGAAGCTCTTCCCGGCCGTCGCGGCTCAATTGGGCAAGATCGACGTGCTTTTCGTGAACGCCGGCATCTATAAGTTCGTCCCGTTTAAGGACACTACCGAAGCTCTCTACGATGAGCTGTTCAGCACCAACGCCAAAGGCGCTTATTTCACAATTCAAAAGGCGCTTCCCTTCCTCAACAAGGGCGCCTCCATCATTCTGAATACTTCCGTGGCCGGGCAGATTGGTCTCGTGAACGGCACGGTCTACGCGGCGACGAAGGCCGCCATGCGGTCCTTTACCCGATCGATCGCCGCTGAACTCGTGGAGCTTGGAATTCGCGTCAACGCCGTGAGCCCCGGACCAGTCGTCACGCCCGGTTTCGAGAAAACCGGCTTGCCGAAGGAAGCCGTCGAAGAGTTCGCGAAGAATGTCTTGAGCCAGGTGCCCATGAAGCGCTTTGGCCAGCCCGAGGAAATTGCCGGCACGGTGGCGTTTCTCGCCTCACAAGATTCCTCCTACATTACTGGTGTCGAACTGAACGTCGACGGCGGCCTGGGGCAAATTTGACGAGCGGGCATTGCCCAGGCCAGCCCTATGCGATTTATTTCTGTCCGCCGGATGGATCAGGCGACGTTGCGCTACTGATATCCAGGTGCCACGCATGCGCGGCGTCGCCCGGCGCGTAACAATTTCCGTCAGCTTGATACGTTTCGGCGCAGCGTGCGGTGAATTCCCTCGGCCGCGGGGACCGCACGAATTGCCAGATCGCAGCGTAGGGAATCCCGCTCCCGGCAGGCAGTGGCGGTTTGCTCGATATGGCGCAGCCCGTCGATGGCGGGCAAGCGTCGTTAAACACCCAATAGACGATTTCGCGCGGTCCTAAGTTGTCGCGAATGTTTTCGGCCGTGGTGACGGAGACGCCGCCGCCTTCGTCCACGGGAATCCCCGAACAGTACACTCCGGGGCGGAACCCTGCCCGACTGAGTGCATCCGTCCAAGCGCGCAGGTAGGAATGATAGTTCGCCGACAGCCGTCCGCCCTCTTCGATATCCAAGAAAATTATCGCGTGGAGAGGAAAACCATCGCTCTTGGCAGCGGCAGCGGCGTTTTGCGCATCGCTGCTTCCCTTCTGTTTCGCGGCCGCAGGACTCTTGAGTTCATCGCTCTTCCGCCCGCGGTACAACAACAAAAACCCGAATCCCTGCGCACGCAACTGCTCTCGCTTCCCGCGCCAACTGTTCGTTTTCTCTCCAGGAGGCGGACCGAGCCAGAATCCACTAAAAGCGAAGCTCTTCCGCAATACCGGCAGCGCCGCGTCCCCCGGATAGTCATTGCGATCAAATCCTAAATAAGCGTGCGGCTCTTCGGAGCCGGCCTGGGTTTCACGTGCAGCGGGCAAGGTGCTCTGCGTGGCGGGAGTAGTCTGAACAAACGCACTGCACGCCGCGATCAAAATCAATAACACGCTCCAGCACAGTCGCATCAACTGAATTTACTTTCCACGGCTCTCTGTTTCCTTGCGTCTCGCACCGCTTCCATGAGCGCCTTCGCAGCATCCGCAATTTTCTTCGAGTCGTTCCTGCGCAACGCTGCAAGATCAACCAACTCGGCTCCGACGCCGAGCGCAAACGCCCCTGCCGAAATATACTCAGCAGCGTTGTTAAGACTTACGCCACCGGTAGGAATAAACGAGCAATCTGGAAAAGGTCCGCCCAATGATTTGAGATATTTCGCGCCTCCCACACTGCCACAGGGAAAGATCTTAAGGATATTCACGCCCTCCTCGAGTGCGCGCATGATCTCGCTGGGAGTCAGCACTCCAGGAATGGCCAATTTGCCGCGCGCAGCCGCCGCTCGCAGCACGGGAACCGACAATCCGGGGCTCACCAGAAATTCGGCCCCCGCATCCAGGCACATCTCCGCTTGCGCGGCGTTAACCACCGTTCCAGCGCCAGTGAGAACTTTTTCTCCGTATTGCTGCACGATTTCGCGGATCATCGCCGGAGCGTCGGGCACTGTCATGGTGATTTCGATGATGGGAATCCCGCCGGCATGAATGGCATCCACGGCCCGGCGCGCTTCGTCCAAGCTCCCAGCACGCACCACCGGCACGATACCGATCTGCTCGATTCTCCGAAGTGTGTCTGCCACCGTCACCGGCCCGCTTCGCGCCCCCATTTTGTGTTCTCGGAATTCAACGAGCAATCCGCGCGGTCTGCCCTTTCATTACTTTCAGCACTTCAGGCAGCGTCACCATCGAGGTGTCTCCCGGCGTGGTCATCGCCAGCGCGCCATGTGCCGCGCCGCACTCGACCGCCCATTGCAGGCTCTCTCCCTGCAAGAGGCCGTAGATCAAGCCGGACGCGAAGGAATCTCCGCCGCCAATGCGATCGTAAATTTCCAGGTCTTGCCGCATCGCCGCTTCGCGGAATTCTCCATCGCTGAAGGCGAGCGCGCCCCAATCGTTTCGCGTCGCTGTCTTGGCATGGCGCAGCGTCGTGGCCACGACCGAGAGGTTTGAAAATTCGTGCGCCACTTTTCTGAGCATTTCCTGAAAACCTGCCGCATTGATTTGGGCGTGATCTTCGTCCAGCCCGGCAACCGTGAAACCCAATGCAGCCGTGAAGTCTTCTTCGTTCCCCAGCAAAACGTCCGCATGTCGAACCAATCCGCGGTTCACTTCTTGCGCTTTGGCTTTTCCTCCAATCGCCTCCCACAAGGACGCGCGATAGTTCAGATCATAAGAAATGACGGTGTTCGTGCGCTTCGCCGCGTCCATAGCCTCTTCGGCCACTAGGGGCGTGGTCTCCGAAAGCGCGCAGAAAATCCCTCCCGTGTGGAACCAGCGGGCGCCTTGCAGCGAAAAAATCTTCTTCCAGTCGATGCGACCCGGTTTCAGTTGTGAGACCGCGGTGTGCCCGCGATCGGAACAGCCCTGAGCGGCGCGCACGCCGAAGCCGCGCTCCGTAAAATTCAGACCGTTGCGCGAGGCGCGGCCAACTCCGTCGAATGGCAACCAGTGGAGGTGCTCAAGACTCACTCCGCCTTGCAGCATCAGATCCTCGATCAGCCGGCCCACTGCGTTGTCCGTCAGCGCGGTCACTATTGCGGTATCCATCCCGAAACAGCGCCGCAGTCCACGCGCTACGTTATATTCGCCGCCACCCTCCCAAACGCGGAATTCCCTCGCGGTGGCCACGCCCACGTCGCCTGGATCGAGCCGCAGCATGACTTCCCCCAGGCTCACCAGATCCCACTTGCACTTTTCTTTCGGTTTGATTTTGAGTTTCGGCATATTCCTCAAACTCTCAGGATGTCAGTACGCTCAGCTCTCCCACCTGCCATTTACGTTGTCACCAAACGGCGATCCGGATTAACGAAGAACCACGCCAGCGAGCCTGCGGCGCACAAAATCGCCGCGAAAAGGAACGAGGCCTTCCATCCATACCACGAAGCGATGGCAGGAGTCAGGGTCGCCGTCACCGCGCCGCCGGACATTCCGCCCATGTTCATAAATCCCGACACAGAGCCGGAGAATTTTCCTCCGATGTCCGCCGTAACAGCCCAAAAGGAACTCTGGGCAAGGTACAGCGCGCCCGCTCCTCCGGCGAGCACCACGCTGGCCACACGGGCGCTTTGCGCGGAAGAGCCGAGGACCAGAAAGGCACCGGTCAGCACGATTCCGAATATCGCGATCCCGCAGCGACCGACACGTTTGCCCGCGTGCCGCGTCAGCCAATCACTCGCGAGGCCGCCTACAATGCAACAAGAAGCCATCGCCATAAAGGGGAGCATGCTGTAGAACGCGCTTGCTTTTAGATTCAGGCCGCGCACTCTCGCCAAATAGATAAAAAACCAACTAAAAAAAATCCACGCCACGTAGCAGTAACAGAAATAGCTGAACGTCAGAATCCAAACTTCCTTGCTGCTGAGAATTTTCGTCCACGGCACGATCGCTTCCTCATGACTCCCCTGCATTCCTTCTTCGCGAAGCGTGAGTCCTGCTCGAATCTCTTCGAGCTGCACTGGCGAAACTCGCGGGTGTTGTTCTGGCTTGTCGCGCGCAGCGAAATACCAGACAATCCCCGCCGCGCATCCGATGAGGGCGCAGACCCAAAAGGAAACGCGCCATCCCTGATGTAGCATGATGTAGGTCACGAGCGGCGGCGCGAATCCCGCGCCCGCTCCAACTCCGGAGAAAATCCACCCGTTGGCTATGCCTCGCTCGTGGCTCGGAATCCATTGCTCGATGAACTTGCACGATGTGGGGTACACCACCGATTCACCCACGCCCAGCAGGAACCGAATCGCTAGCAAGGCGAAAATCGGTTTGACAATCGCTACTGGCACTGCGGCGGTGAGCGCGGTGAAAACTCCCCACCAGAGAACCCCGCCCGTCAAGACGCACCGCGGGCCGAAACGGTCGGCAAGCCATCCGGCCGGAACCTGAAACATCACGTATCCCACCAAAAATGCACTGAACACGAAACCTAGCTGGAGATCGCTCAGGTGATATTCGCGCGCAAGCGAGGTGCCTGCGATGGAAATGTTCGTGCGATCAAGGTAAGAGACGGCGCTCAAAACAAAAAGCCAGCCGATGAGAAACCACCGCACGCGGCTCGCGGATACCGTTGTCATCGGCTGGACTGTCTGCATACGCTTCACGCAGAATGCGCGCGGAGAAGCTGGACCAGGTGCTCCGCGATGATTTTCTCTTCGCCCGGCTGCAGCATAAAGGAATTCATGCCCAGGCCGTTCTCTCTTCTTTCCAGCACGATCGAAGGTTTGCCGCCGCGCAATTGCTTCGAAGCGTCCTGTGAAGTAAGCGCGATGCGGCGCGGGTCCCAAGCAATCTGCATGTGGGGAACATGATTCGCAACATCAGGCACGGAAAACGCGGTGCTGACTCCCGGCACGCGCGTGATTTCGCCCGAAACGTAGTCCAGCCGCCGCCACCACTCTTTCGTCAGCGCGTCGTGATCCTCCTTGAGATAGCTCTCGAGCGCCTTGACCATGCCAACGATTTCTTCTTTCCCCACTTTTTGGCTGCGTCCGAGAGTGTCTTCATGCGGACTGTTATTGAGCAGCGCGTAAGAAACGAGATCTTTTCTTCCGATCAGCAACCCGGCGCACTGCGGGCCGCGAATCGCCTTTCCTCCGCTGAATGCCGCGAGGTCATAACCCATCTTGGTGTAATCCCAAAGGTGAGAGACAGGCGGCGTGTCCGCGGCAGCATCGATGAAGGAAGGAATGTTGAATTCCTTCGCGAGTTTGGCCCATTCATCGACTTTGATTTGGCCTGCAGCATTCGCAAAGTTCGAGAAATGCAGCATAGCCGTTTTTGAATTGACGGCTTTGCGCAATTCTTCGCGCGTCTCGATTTCAACTAGTTTTATTCCTGTAGAGCGGAGCTGATGATCGAACGGATTGCGGTGAGATTTTTGGATGATCACTTCGGATTTCATGCCGGTGAGACCAGGCAATTGTTGGATGAATTGTGGATTGTCCCCTGTGAGAATTCCCGCGAGGCCGGACTGCATGGCGGCGGCCGCGCCGGAGGTTACCAACGCAGTATAGTCCTCCGGCAATTTAAGCATCTCCGCGATGCGTTTTCCGGCCGCGACTTCAAGCTCGGGAATGCTCACGAAATGCCGCCCGGCCAGCGCCATTACGGCTTCGACCTCGGGCCGCATGAGCGAGCCTCCCAGCATCGTCATTGTTCCCTGGCCGTTGATCACGGTGGTCACGCCGAGTTCGTCGTACACATTGCCCGATTCGCCGAAACCCGTCACTTTGCTTTCGACGGCTGCGGCTGGCGCAGCGAAAAGCTTTCTTGCATTCAGGAGGGCGCCCGCCATAACGCCGAGGCTTCCCATAAACGTGCGTCGCGTCCATCTCAGATTGAGCGCCATGATGAATCCCCTTCGCGCTACTTGCGCGTGACAGCGGCAATGCAATTGATTTCGACCAGAGAATTGCCCGGCAGGGCGGCAACAGCAACCGTCGTGCGCGCGGGCCCGCCATGCGGGAAATAAGTCTTGAAGACTTTGTTCATGCCGTCGTAATCGTCGATTTTGGCGAGATACACGGTAAGCTGCAAAATGCTGTCCATGGTGCCGCCGCCGGTTTCGACCAGGTGCTTCACATTTTCCATGACTCGTTTGGTGTGGTTCTCGATATCCATGGGGAAAGTCTCCCCGGTATCGTGGGAGTGAGCGCCCTGCCCTGCGATGTACAGCAGGTCGTTGTGAACAATCAGCGCGGTTATAAACGAGTTGGGGTCAGAAGGTCTGCCATCCCAATTGAGCTTCTTCACGCCGCCCTGATCCTGTTCCGAAGCGGACGCGGAGGTTGAAGCAATGGAGGCTAGACCCAGGCCAGAGAAAAAAGTGGCCAGCCTGCTTGCGAATGACCTGCGTGTGAAAAGATTGGAAATCATTCTGGTTTTCTCCTATCAGCGAAGATTTTCAAAACCCCTTGTTTATTACGGCAAAGCAAAACTGAAAATGTCCATCCCGGAAGCAATCGCGACGTACTGCTTGCCCTGCACGGCGTAACTCATGGGCGAGGCGTGCATGCGTTGGCCTGTCGTAAAATGCCAGAGAGACGCGCCAGACTTGGCGTCGACAGCTTCGAAAGATTCTGCGTCATCTCCGAAGAAAACAAGTCCGCTGGCGGTGGTCATCGTACCGCCCGAGGAATCCCCTTCGCCGGTCTGCGGATAGCGCCACTCAATGTGGTTGGAGTCAAGATCGTAGGCCTGCAGTATTTTTTCTTTTTTCTCTCCCGGCACGTGCCGGACGCCGGTGGCGTAGTAAGTGCGCCCTTCCGTGAATGACTCCGGCTTCGAGGAAAAAATCCCGCATTCCTCGAGAGCCATGAAATAAAGCAGATGCGTGTCCGGGTTGTAAGAGGGAGAGTACCAATTCGTCGCCCCGATCATGCTGGGACAAATTTTTGTCCCCTCGGGGGTGGGCTGGAGTCCAGTGCGAATGGGGCGCCCCTGCTCATCGACACCCTTGGCCCAGTTCAATTTTTCGACGAACGGTAGCGCGGAAAGAAATTTTCCATTAGTGCGATCGAGCACGTAGATAAATCCGTTGCGGTTGGCCTCCACCAGGAGTTTTCGCGACTCACCTTTGTAAAGAGTATCGATAAGAACGGGAGTTTCATTGGCGTCGTAGTCGTAGAGGTCATGAGGAGTGAACTGAAAATACCATTTCAGTTTGCCCGTGTCCGGATCGAGAGCCAGGACGCAATCAGTGTAAAGATCGTCGCCGGGCCTGACGCTACCCTCGAAATCCGGAGCGGGATTGCTCGTTCCCCAATAAATGGTGTTGAGTTCGGCGTCATACGTCCCGGGCATCCAGGTGGTGCCGCCTCCGCGGAGATACATTTCCCCGGGCCAACTGGAAGACCCGAATTCACCGGGCCCTGGAATCGTCCAGAATCGCCAGGCAAGCTTTCCAGATTCGGCGTCGAAGGCCGACACGAATCCGCGAACCCCATCGTCGCCCCCTGACGTTCCCACTAACACTTTGTCCTTGACGACGAGAGGAGCACTAGTGGCGCCGTAATTCTTGTTTCCATCGGTGTAGGCGACATCCCAAAGAAGATGGCCGGAGCGCGCGTCCAGGCAGAGCAAGTGGGCGTTGTCCGTCTCCAAGAAAACTTTCGAATGCCAAATGGCCACGCCGCGATTGTGGTGCTGCGAGGCGTCGTCGATCAATCCCGGAGTGACAGGCCGCGCATAGTGCCAGATCTGGCGTCCTGTGCGAGCATCGAGCGCGAAAGCATCGTTGGCGGACGTCACGAACATGATCCCGTCCACGACAACCGGCGTGACTTCGAGTTCATTGGCATCGCGAATGTGAAAAATCCACTGCGCGCGGAGTTGACTGACATTTTTCGGAGAGATTTCTGCAAGGCTCGAGTAGCGCCGTCCCGAGTAATCCCCGTTGTAGGAGATCCAGTTTGCGCCGGACGGCTGGACGAGAAGATCCGCCGGCTGCACGTCAAGGAGGGACGAAACCGTCACGCTGGTTTTTTCCTGCGCGGCCACAGGCAGGACGAGAAAAACACACAAGAATGCGATGAGAGGAGAACCCATATTGTCCGGCGACGTTTCTATACTACAAAGAAGCTTTGGAATCCAGAATCATTTTGAAAATTGGAACGTTTAAACCGATTTAAAGACGGCCAAATTTCTTGACGGCCTCCTCGATGGATTTGAGTTTCTCGATGGTGGCATACATGGAGTGTTCTTTGAAATCCATCTCCCGCGCCATGGCGAGCACCTGCGTCGCCGAGGAGCGAGGGACAATGGCCACGCCATCGGCATCCGCCACGACAATGTCGGCGGGATTCACAGAGACCCCGTCGCACACCACGGGAATATTGGAACCTGTGAAGCGATAATGGCCGACAGAAGTCGAAGGAACGATTCCCCGTGCAAACACAGGGAAGCCGATCTTCTGAAGGTACCCAACATCACGGACACCACCGTCAATAACCGCGCCGGAGAAATTCCTCGCGGACATGGCGGTCCCCATCAGCCCACCCATGCCGGCAATGTCGCTCCCATCCTCCACGACCATCACATAAACGGAGTTTGGAGAACCGTGGTCAATGGCGGCAAGCATTCCGTTCAGCGCGTCGGGATCGTGATTTGTTTCTTTCTTGAGAAGAACTGTAAGAGCAAATCCCGCGAATTTCGAAGGAAAAATGGGCCTCATGCGGTGCGACATATACATTTTGCGCCCGGCGATTTGTTCCAATGCATCGGAAACGGAAGCAACCTCGACGTGGCGAAACCCCTCAAGGAGAACCGCAGCGTCAACGGCGGCAGGGGAATCCTGACGTGCCCTCACGCGAGTCGTCGCCGGGAGAGCCGCCAACCCTGCAAATAGAAGAGTCGAAAGAGCCAGAGCGCCTAGCATTCGACGTGAAGGAAGATTGGGATGAAAGGTCGGATACATAGTTTTCTCCTCAGTCTCGGTTGTTGGCGCACTGTAACACTCTTGGAATGAGTGGCGGAAGGGGCTGCTCGCTTGAATCCAAAGAATAAATCGGGGGCCCCGCGTTGCGGCATGTTAAATCGATTGAATAGGAAACGCGTTGACTTGTTCCCCCCGATGCAGTATCTGGAATCCATGCAATTAGAGCAATTCTCACAAACTCAAAACGCTTCTCATCCGGTGACCATACCAATCTCCAGTCTGCCAAGTAAAAACTTTTATGAGGTGGAGATCGTTGGGGATTACAATTTGCTTCGTAAGCAACCGAGGTCGACCATCGCCATTCGTTCGTTGATCATGTCTGGAACGCTGCTGACCTCCTTATTTTTATTTGTCTCCACGGCTCGCGGCGGGGAACACGCGGCACCACGCGGTCCCGGCCAGACGCGTGACGTAAAGCAAGGACACGATGAAGGGCGCCAAGCATTCGAATCACGGTGTGCGGGGTGTCACGGTTTGGACGGCCGCGGCGGCGAACGCGCGCCGGATGTTGCAACCCGCACATCTGTTCAGCGACGATCCGACGCTGAGCTTTTCCAAATCATCCAGAGCGGCATCCCGGCGCGCGGAATGCCTTCTTTCAGCACCATGGATAGGTCGCAAGTCCGGGCGCTTGTAAGTTATCTGCGGTTGCTTCAGGGCAAGATTGGCGGTGGAACTGTCTCTGGCGATGCACAACATGGGAAAGCACTCTTTTTCGGCAAGGCGCGGTGCTCCGAATGCCACATGGTAGACGGAGTGGGCGGCTTCATTGCCGCGGACCTTTCCTCGTATGGCCGCACTCGAGCACCTGAAGAAATCAGAGCGGCAATTATTACGAAAAAGAATGAGCGTGGAGGCACGACTGACCGCCTGACTATTGCGACCTTGCACGATGGCCAGAAGTTCTCCGGCGTTTTGCGAAACGAAGACAACTTTTCCGTCCAGCTGCAGACGCTCGACGGCGCATTTCAATTGCTCACAAAGGCGGAACTGCAAAGCCTGGTTCGCTCTAGCGAGCCATTGATGCCCTCGAACTATGGCTCGACGTTGAGCCCGAACGAGATCGACGACCTGATCAGTTTTCTCGTTGCTTCTGCGAGGAGCGGCAAAATTGCTCCCGCGCCGAACGCGCGTGAAAAACGAGCGAGAAAAACAACGACTGATGAGCGGAACTAAGTAGCGTAGTGCAAACTTGTCTTCGTTCATAGGATCGAAAAGGCCTGCCCATGACAAACTCGACTGTAAGAATCCGGATATTGCTCGCCTCTCTCCTTTTTTTGTGCGGAGCTGGCGCTGCCTCAGCCCAAGATCATGAGCCGAGGCGCACGTTCGAACTGCGGGCCGGCTCGCCGGAGTTTTGGAAGCTTGTCGCGCGCGACGCGAAGCTCGAGACCCTGGCCACTGGATTCGGCTTTACCGAGGGACCCGTTTGGGATAGCGCCGGGTTTGTCTACGTGAGCGACGAGGAAATCAATAAGATTTTTCGGGTTTATCCCGACGGCCACAAAGAAGAGCTCATTGCCCTTGGTGATCCCGACGGAAGTACGTTTGACCGGCAGCTTCGGTTGCTCGACTGCGCGAGCGTGCTTCGGGCCATCATTCGCATCAGCCCCGATGGAAAATACACGATCCTGGCGGATCATTTCGAAGGACAGAAATTCAATAGTCCCAATGATGTCGTGATTGGACCCGATGACGCCATCTACTTCACCGACCCGACGATGGATTTGCCCAAGGGCGAGAAACAAGAGATTCCCTTCCAGGGCGTCTACCGGCTCGACGCGAAAGGCGGAGTCCGGCTCTTGACCAAGGAGCTCACGCAGCCCAATGGTTTGGCTTTCTCTCCCGATGGCAAACGGTTCTACGTTGACGACAGCGAACAGCGCAACATTCGCGTTTATGATTTTTCCGCGGACGCCACGCTGACGAACGGACGAATCTTCGGCGAGGAGCCTGGCGGGAAGAGTGATGGAGTCCCCGATGGGATCAAGGTGGATGACTCCGGGAATCTATTTGTAACCGGGCCGAATGGAATCTGGGTGTGGGACAAAGACGGCCACCACATCGGAACGATTGTGATCCCGGAGCAACCCGCGAATCTTGCGTGGGGCGATAAGGACTATCGCACTCTGTATATCACTGCGACTCATTCGGTCTACCGGCTGCGGATGAAAACGCGCGGCTTTGTGCCCTATTTGCCTTCGAAACGCTGAAACGAAGCGGTACTATGGCCCGCGCGACTCGGGAAAATGCGCATTGACACGACCGACCGGTCGTATTATTATCCTGCCGTGAAACGAGACCTGCACGCCCATCAAAGAATCGTCGATCGCGCCCTCTCCATCGCCCACGAGATTGGCCTGGAGGGTTTGACCCTGGGCGTCCTGGCCTCCGCCCTTAACCGCTCGAAGAGCGGTCTTTTCGCGCACTTCCGTTCGAAAGAGGAACTTCAACTCGAAGTATTGCGTGAGGTTACCGCCCGCTTCACGAAAACAGTAATCATACCTGCCCTTGCCGCGCCGCGGGGCGAGCCGCGCGTTCGAACACTCTTTGACGGTTACTTCGATTGGATTCGCGGCCGTGACCGGAGAAGCGGTTGCATGCTCATGGCCCTTGCCCAGGAATTCGACGATCGGCCAGGTCTCGTGCGAAACCTGTTGGTAGAAAAGATGGCAGCTTGGCAGGACACCATCGCCCGCGTCGTGCGGACGGCCATCGAAGAGAAGCAGTTCCGCGAAAACGTCGATCCCCAGCAATTCGCCTACGAGATGATGGGCATCGCCATGGCCTTTCACCATAGCAATAAGCTGCTTAAAGATCCGCAAGCAAAGCGGCTGGCGCGTGCGTCTTTCGAGCAGTTGATCCTGCGCAGCCGGTCGAGCCAGCGCGACGGCATTCAACGCAAAAGCTCGCGGAAGGCAGCCTAGCCATGTCCTGCACTGGCCCAGGCCGGTTCTCACTATCGAAAGATACGACCGGTCGTGCTGCTAAATGTCTTCTGACCGTGCTTCCTCTTCTCGTGAGTTGCTGCCCATTTCTGAGAGCGCAAGAGCCGCGGCCCGCGCCGCCTGCCGATTGTCCCGGATGTAAAGAACCTCCCAGAGTGGAAGACACCCGCGATAGTGGGCATCATTCCGTCGATGAGATCCAGCTTGAGCCATGCGATCGTTTGCCTATGGTCAAGCTGCAAACCGATGGCGTAGAAAAGTTTTTCCTCGTCGATACGGCCGCCACCTCCTTCGCGAATCTCAATTCCTTTTCATCCGTTAGTGCCAGAAAAGTCCGCATCGCTTCCTGGACGGGCAGCACAGTCACCAATGCAGGTGAAGTGTCGATCGGGGAACTCACGATTGCAAACCACAAACTGCGCGAAGTTAAGCTCCCCGCCGTCGACTTGAGCGCAATTGGCAAGGGCTGCGGCCACGCCATCGACGGAATTTTTGGCGTGGAGTTGATTCAACAGATGGGATTGACAATCGATCTTCAGCATCACATCGGTCTGCTGACCGGAAAGACCATCGACGCAAAAACGGGCTATGCGGAGATGGAAAAACAGATGCAAGATTGCAACGCGGCGTTCGACCTGGGGAAAACAGAGCAACTGGCAGACTGCTTTGAGCCTGACGTGGTTCTTTATACGCCGGTCGGGGAATTTCGCGGACGAGAGCAGGTTATGGAGTATTTACAGAAACGCTATTTGCGGTTTGCTCCGGAAGTCGAGTACCGAATGGAAGTGCACGACATTCGTCTCTTCGGGGACGCGCTCTGGTATACGTACGACTACAGTATTGTCACCCCCGAGGAGCATCCGCGAGGGCATGGAATGGCGATGTGCCGCCGCAGGGCTGGGCGCTGGCGCATCGTCAACATGCATAATTCACTCTTCCAGTCTGAACACCCGCACTGATTCTGGGAAGTCTCTCCAGCACGCAGCAGGTGCACGGAAGCCCGGCGAAAACATTGAGCTCGTCACTTAACCGCTCGACTTTCGTAAAGTTGCCGCGTGTGGACGAAAATCGAAGAGAGCGGGAGAAAAGACAAAGCGGCAGGGCCTGCCGCACTCCACAGGGCAGGTTGCTGCATGAGGGTGTGGGTGCCATAATTCGAGCTAACACAACGGCCTTTGGGGAAGGGTGCCGTGTTTTGTTTTGCAGGTAAGGGGGTTTTATGGCTTTGCGTGACGCGTGGATCGAAAAACGAGAGAAGGAAGCCGCGGCGGCGAATGGCAACGGCAATGGCATGCGTGCGTCCGAAGGAATCAATGGGGAGCATGCGCGCGAAGCGCAACATGGGAAGTATGCGTCCGAAGGACGCAATATGTCGCAGATGCACCTGGCGCGGACGGGCGTAATCAGCGAGGAGATGCAGTTTGTGGCGAAGCGGGAGAAGCTCGAGCCGGAGCTGGTGCGCAGCGAAGTGGCGCGGGGGCGCGCGATCATTCCCGCGAACATCCATCACCGTAATTTGGAGCCGATGGGAATCGGGATCGCGTTCAAGTGCAAGATTAACGCGAACATCGGAAACTCCGCGACGACTTCCAATATCGATGAAGAGCAGAAGAAGCTGCATCACGCCGTGCACTACGGCGCGGACACGGTTATGGACCTCTCCACCGGCGGAGACATTCCGAAAATCCGCAAAGCGATCATCGAGGCTTCGCCGGTGCCGGTGGGAACGGTGCCGGTCTACGAAGCGATTTCGCGGGTGCGGCGGCCGGAAGATTTGACGATGGAGCTGATGCTCGAGGTGATCGAAGAGCAGGCCGAGCAGGGCGTGGATTACATGACGATCCATGCGGGCGTGATGCGGGAGCACGTGCCGTTCGTGCGGAAGCGCATCACGGGAATCGTGAGCCGGGGCGGTTCGCTGATGGCGCACTGGATGGAGCACCACAAGAAGCAGAATTTTCTGTACGAGCGGTTCGACGACATCTGCAAGATTTTCAAGAAGCACGACGTGAGTTTTTCGCTGGGCGACGGACTGCGGCCGGGATGCATCGCGGACGCGAGCGACGAGGCGCAATTCGCGGAACTGAAGGTGTTGGGCGAGTTGACGAAGAAAGCCTGGGAACACGATGTGCAGGTGATGATCGAGGGTCCCGGGCACGTTCCATTGGACAAGATCAAGGAGCAAGTGGATAAGGAGATGGAATGGTGCCACGAGGCGCCGTTTTACACGCTGGGGCCGCTGGTCACGGACATTGCGCCAGGTTACGACCACATCACGAGCGCGATTGGAGCAGCGATGATCGGGTGGCACGGGGCCTCGATGCTGTGCTACGTGACGCCGAAGGAGCACCTGGGGCTACCGAATCCGGAGGACGTGAAGCAGGGAGTGATCGCCTACAAGATCGCGGCGCACGCGGCGGACGTGGCGCGGCAGCGTCCCGGGGCGCGGGACCGCGACGACGCGCTATCCTACGCGCGGTTTCTCTTCGATTGGAACAAACAATTTGAGCTTTCACTCGACCCGGAGACGGCACGGGCCATGCACGATGAATCGCTGCCGGACGATTTTTACAAGGAAGCGAAGTTCTGTTCGATGTGCGGTCCGAAGTTTTGCTCGATGAACATCACGCAACTGGCGGAAGCCGAAGGCGGCAACGACCAGACGGAGCGGAAACAGAAATTCGTGGAATTGCTGGCCAAAGTGCAAAGCGCCGGCGGATAAGCCGGACTGTTGTCTTATCTGAAAAACCCTTCATTT